>Ga0196964_10000122_pt1 | contig 52840 bp, 82 predicted proteins | sample S1_10metaG_FD_148615 | JGI IMG/M metagenome (GOLD analysis project Ga0196964, IMG submission 148615) | Soil microbial communities from Anza Borrego desert, Southern California, United States - S1_10 | ecosystem: Environmental > Terrestrial > Soil > Desert | place: USA: California | collected...
GACCCCTCCGGAGGCTTGACGCCAAAGACGTCATGTACTTCCGAGCCAATACTGCGCAGAACATCTTCCGCTTCCAGCCCGTCGCTATTAATAACAGCGGCCAGGTTGAAGTCGCCGGAATCGGTGACAACACGCAGATTGTTGGCGCGGCTATTGGGTTCTTGGACACGGATAATGCGGCATTGCCGACTTCGATGGACTCTTTGAATGAGGGGCCGTTTCTCTCCTCTTCGAATGATGGCCTCGTTGCGGTGGCTGCAAATCCTGAGCTTCTTTTCATTCTTGAGGCGGACACCGGCGGTTCGGCAACCATCGGCCAGTCAAACATCGGCAATTCTTGTGGCTTCACGTATTCAGCTACGACGGGCAACACCACCACTGGTATTGCAAACGTCCTTTTGGATGCGTCGGATGCCGCCGCTGATTCTGGCGGTACGTTCAAAATCGTCGGCCTCGCCGGAAACGTTAACCAGGACGGAACCTTCAATACTGGCGGTTCGAACTTTGCGAAAGCTGTCGTAAAGATCAACCATCACCAGCTTGGTCAAGGCTCCTTCTCTGCTGCTGTCTAAGGAGAATCCATGAATAGAGCTACATTCAATAAAGTAGTCGTTCCTGGGCTTTTCTCCTTCATGTCGGAGTCTTACAAACCGAAGAGTGGAGAACAGCTCTGGAAGCGACTGGCGAAAATGAAAAAGTCGAAGCGTTCTTTTGAAGAGTCCGCTTACTACGGAGCGCTTGGCCTCGTTCCGCTGAAACCCGAAGGCCAGAACATCGACTACGACGAGATGGTGCAAGGTCCTACCAAACGTTGGTCGCACCGCACCTATGGTCTCGGCGTCCGCATCACGGAAGAGCTTATCGAAGATTCGCTCTACGATGACCTTCCGACTGAAATGGAGTCGATTTCGAGGGAACTCGGCGCATCTGCCAATGAAACCCTGGAAGTCCTTGTCCACGACATCATAAACAGCGGCACAGCGTCAACCTCGCACACAGACGGTCTTGGTAACGCCATCTTCTCGACCGGCAAGGCGCGTCTGCGTGGCGGTACGTGGGATAACCTCCTCTCCCCCGCTGCGGACCTGTCTGCGACTTCGTTGCAGGCGGCTCTCGACCAGTTCGAGAACACCCGTGATGACGCCGGGAAGATCCAGATTATCCGCGCAAAAGAAATCTGGGTAAACCAGGCGCAGGCGTGGAAAGCGAAGGAGCTGCTTAACTCGGCGTATGACCCCGAATCCGCGAATAACGCGATCAACGCTCTGAAGGAAAGGAATCTTCAGCTTGTTGTTTCGCCGTTTTTAACGGATACGGATGCGTTCACGCTGATGGCTGATCCGCCCCACTCGAACGGCGGTGTTATCGCCTATATGCGTAGACCTGTTACGTTTGCGCAGGACGGTGATTTTGAGAACGGCGATGCGAAATTCAAGTGCACGTTCCGCTTCTCCGTTGAAGTCAACAAGCCGAACAATATGTTCCACTCGGCTGGCGCGTAATGACACCAAAGAAAGAACGTTTAGGGATGTGTTAAAAATGTGGCCGTGAGGTCGGGCAACCACCCGGCTTCACGGTTACTTTAAAGCCTCGCCGCACGTAAAGGCGTGGACGAGCAAAGGAGAATAAATTGCCTCATCAGCCGACAAGACTTCCTTATGGCATCAGTTTCGTTAAACCTGGCGCACCTTCAACCGAATACACATTCACGGCTGGCGATACCACGCCTGACGTTTCATACGGCACTTATTTTATTACCGCTGCGTCTTCTCTCACCATCACCAATTTTGATGGCGGCGAACGCGGTAAGGTCATTTTCGTTTATTCGAATTCCGGCAATTCAACCACAATCCAGAACTCGGCTGGCGGTATTCGTATAATTAATATTGTCGGCACCACATCTGCCGGTTCTACGGTTGCCTTTACTACTGGTGGCAATGCCACCCTTCTTAATGGCGAAACTGCCATGTTCGCGCATAACGGAACCGATTGGTCTATGGTTAGCACCAGGTTTGTTCTCTCGACGCAAATCTAATAACCATGGCGAGGAATCGCAAGAATTCCCCGTGGCTCAAAGAAACGTCAGATCGTTCCGGATTTGATAACTTTGACAGATTCGGTAAAAAACGCTGGCGTTCAGTAAAGCAAGGTGGACTTACACTAGAACCTGAAGAATTTGATACTCCTCCCCCATCCAGTAAATCGCTGGGTGGGGCGGATGTATCTGGTTCACCAAGAACAAACTCCACATCCACGGCAGTTCCCTCTGTTTCCGCTCAAAAAATACAGTACATAACGGCAAGCGGTGGAATTCGTCTTTCAAGCCAGCCCTGGCTAATAGTTGCTGGTTCTAACCAGTCTGTAAATATAACAGCTAATCCACAGATACAGCTTGGCGCTCAGGGTGACGTTGTGGCCGTTCAGTGCGTAGGATCTGGGGTGGTTCTTGAAAATGGAAGCGGTCTTTCTTTAATAGCTGGAAAAACTTTTGTCATGTCCTCCGGTTCGATCATAACCCTATTTTGCAACAGGACGGACAATCTTTGGGTTGAAACTTCAAGAACTGAAAACGGAGGCATCTAATGAATAGGATCGTTGGGAATGTAATCATCATTGATTCTGCCATGGGTAATGCTCTTATCCTCACATCAGCCAATCAAGCCGTCAATATTGACACTTTTTTTGTGAACGCAATTGCATTGGCTCAGGCAGACACCTCAGCTTCGGTAACGCTAAGCGAATCAAACACATCAAATGTTGTTGTCAAACTTGACAGAAACTTGACCAATATCCCATTCGCCTCACCACAAAGATTTTCACAACTAAAAGTACCGACGCTTACTGCCGGGACTGCTTTTATATACTTAGCATGACAATCTATGAGCATAGAACCTCATTGAGCACATCAGCCGGACAGGTTTCCACATTTACCCTTCCAATAGAAGACGGTCTTATCCGGCAAATTTATGTTTCAGCGAACACGGCTACAACCGTATTTAGACTGAACATGAAGGATAAGAAAAATCTACAAAGGCTGGATTATGGGTTTCATAAGGGGACTCTAAACGAAACGGACCTTGCCATTCCAGTAAAAGGACAATGCACCTTTTCGATAACCAACGCCTCCCCAGACGATACTTTTAGCTTTTATTTGGGGGTTGAGGAGTGATGTGGCCTTTCAAAAAAAAGCAGGATTTCAAATACAGCGAACTTGAACTAGCTTCTCTGAAATCATTTATGCGTGGGTTCGAGCTTGGGATTCAAGTCGCCTCAGAACTAGATGATAAAGCTAAAGAAAAAATAAAGTCCGAAGCCATAGAAGAGGCCCTTGGGAGATTTCGTGGGAAACATTAGACGCCTCACCGATTTACAACTTGCTTCGATAGGAACTACGAAGGTTTATTCAATCACAACCTCTGAAATTCTATTTCAAATAAGCTCTGGTAATAGGGCTTTTGAGGCTGGGAATCTCGGTAACTTCAATATCTATTATGGCCAGTCTTCACTGGCGGCGAATTCCGGTCTTTTTATCTCATCAGCCGGTGGCGCTAAGTTCTGGGACACGATTACAGATAACTTCCAAATGGCTTTTCGCCTTAATACAGCCGGTGTCGCCTCGCAACTTATTATCCAGGAGTACGCAGGGAATTGAGCCTAGAAACCCGTCTAAGAGAGACTGGGCCTCGTAATAGCGGCGGCGGTGGCAGCTCATCGAACTCCGCTGGTTTGGCTGGTACTGGTGGGAATTTTGTAACATTCGCCGCAGACGCCACACTCTCGAATGAGAAGGTTTTAACCGCTGGTTCTTCCGTAATAATTCGCACAGATTCTACAGCTATCTACATTGATGCACAAACAGGCGGAGGATCGTCAGTTATTTACGCCCCGACTGGTGGAAATTACATTGCTTTTGCTGCCGACGCAAACCTCTCAAACGAGAAAATTCTTACAGCCGGATCATCTGTAACGGTTCATACAGATTCGACGGCTTTTTATATTAACGCCATTACGAGTCTTTTTTCTGGGACTGCTGGTTTGGCTGGCACTGGCCCTTTCTACCTTCTGCATACATCTGGAAATGGTACCCTTCCACAAAGCAAAAGAATAGCCGCCGGATCGTCTGTCACAACACATACGGACTCAACCACTTTTTATATAAACGCAGTGACAAGTTTGTTTTCTGGAAGCGCTGGTCTCGCTGGAACAGGAGCTTTTTATGTTACTTATCTCGCAGATTCCACATTATCCAACGAAAAGGTTTTAACGGCTGGTTCGTCTGTAACTATTCGCACAGACGCCACGGCAATATATATAAGCGCCCAAACTGGCGGTGGTAGTACGTCCAAAGCCACATATCAACTTCTCCCACAACAAGCAAAGCTTTATGCCAACGACTCCTCTGCAAGAATAGATGCGGGATCTGGTTTTTGGAGACTACTTTTCTCGCCAACCACCCAGCAATACGGTCAATGGATGTTTATGCTCCCACAAGATTATAGCTCAAGCCCGTATGTGAGAATTATGTACGGCGCTGATTCAACAATAGCGGTTGCGCGTTCTATTAGTTGGATTGTTACTCAGTGGGGCGTTTCGCCAAACCAAGCTAGAGCTGGTGGTTATTACACAGATACGTTCGGTGGAGCGAATACGGTTTCAATAGCCCTATCAGCAGGCTATTCATCTGGCGTTGTCCAGCAGCTTACAGTTCCACTTGCTTCTATAGTTTCTCTCGGCGTAGGAAATCTCGTAAAACTTAGAATTTCTGGTTCTGGCGGTGCTATGGGGAACGCAGAGCTTTTGGGCGCTACTTTGGAGTACACAAAACAGTAATGGGCATCTTATTCGATGCTTCGGATGATAATGTAACGATAAATACCCAAATCGCCAGGCAGAGCACTGCGAATTGGTCCATATCAATTTGGTACAAGGGCACCGATGGGACGTTAAATGGTGATTTCGGGAAAACACTTCTAGGTAGAAACAACGGGGATATATTTGCAAATTTAGTTATTAGGAGCGGCCTTTTTGAGTTCATCCATTTCAATGGGGCGTGGGCTCATAACGTAACTTCCCTTACATCTGTTATTGATAATAAATTTCATCATCTTCTTATAGCAAATAGTGCTAACGCCACAGCTAATCTTTATGTTGATGGAGTTCGTGAGGCAACAGCCCAGTCAACAGCTATTAGCAACTCTTCGTTTCCATACAGAATAGATGGGTTTATGGTTGGGTTCAATAGTCAGTTTACTGGTGGAGTAATCGATGAAATAACAATTTGGGATGATTTTTTGAATGATTCCGAGGCATCCATTCTTGGGAAATCAAGAATTAGGGGTGTTTCGTTGATGGTTAGGCCGTCAAGCATAAATTCTTATTGGCAATTGAATGACGGGTCGGATGGTGTTACGGCAACCGGATCAAACACAGTGTGGAATAGAAAAGGAACGAACCATGGCACTCCAAACAATAGTCCAAAGTGGATATCTGACACAGCCATGAGCTACCAATGAGTTACGACGGTCCTGAAAGGAGAAAGGTTAATAGCGTGTTTACCAAAGAAGAAAAGGAAACATTACTTCAGAATGTGAAAGACATTAAAATCATTTTGACTGGAAATGGTCATCCAGAAAACGGCCTTGTATACAAAAGCCAAAAGAATACGGACTTCAGGCTTTTCTGGGAAAAGTTTGGTTGGCTTATATTGGCGGCAATTGCAACGCCGTCTTGCGCTGTTGTTGTAATGAGTCTTTTTAATTCAATGAAAGGAGCATAAACATGGAATGGATTTGCAGTCATCTTGTCGCGTTCGCTTTGGGTGGCCTTCTCTGGCCTTGGGTTATATCACAACTTCAAAAGTTCTTTAATAAAAATGACTAAAAAAGGCGAAGACAACCTCAGTCTAAAAAAATGGCTTAAGGGTTTTTTATCAGTAAAAAACATAGCCAAGGCAATTGTATTTGGGCTTCTATTCATGGGTGTCCAGTACATTGCTGGGGCTGTTTGGAACAGGGCGGTACCGCATAAGTCTGAATCGAAGATAGAGTCTAACGCGGGGACAATAAACCAGCACGATTCGCACGCAACAACGTCCGTTGTGCATAACCACTTCCCGCTTTCTGACATATTCTCGAACATTCTTTCTTTTGGCGCAAAGAACAAGGTGGAAAGTGACTGAAACAAAAGAAGCTAAGCATAAAAGGGTAAAAACATACGACGTTCTGGATGAGTTGAACGTCCTCGATAACAAGGTTTGGAAGCGTCTTCACTCAAAAGAAGTACGCGACCAGTTCAAAAAGGTAAAAAATCTATTAAAAGAATTGTAGTATTTCCAGATTGCCACGCCCCAAACCAAGACAGACTTTCTGTATGGTCGTGCCTTCAGTTTATAAAGCACTATAAACCGACACATTTTATCCAGCTTGGTGATCTGTGCGACTGGGACTCTCTATCAGTCCATGAAGCTAGGCGCGAATCTGACCTCACAGACATCAATCTTGAGATACGCGAGGCCAACAACCTTTTGGACGAAATCGAGGCCGTACTGCCGAAAAAATGCGAAAAAACACTAGTTGGCGGGAACCATGAGGCGCGGTATGCCCGTTTTTCTGTCTCAAACCGCCATGACACCAGGGTAAGGCAGCTTCACGACTTCACCACATGGGAGAACGAGTATGGCCTTTCTAAGCGCGGCTGGAGGTGGTGTCAGTACGGAGAATACTACGAACTGGGAAAGATAATTTTTACTCACGGGTGGTTTTCTTCTGGAAACCACGCGCAAAGACATCTTGGCCTTTATCACAAAAACATAATTTACGGGCATACCCACCAATTCCAGGTGGCTACTTCGGTTGGCCTTGACGGGCATCCAGTTATGGCGGCGTCAATCGGGACTCTTTCGAAAATGGCCCTCTCCTATCTCGTTGGAAAGCCGCCTGTCAATTGGATACATATGTTTGCTTACATAGACATGCACGATAACGGAACATTTTCTCCTCATTTTGTGCCAATAGTAAATGGAAGGTTTTTTGAACTTGGGAAAGTCTTTGAACCAAAGGGAATCTAATGGCTAAAAACATAGATGCTATTCCATTCACCGAACTTGTAGAGAGAAGCCAGGAAATAGGCCGCGAAAGGGCGAGCAAGGATTCCTACGTAAGGGGCATCGTAAATGATGTTTATACAAAGGAAATTCCACGCAAGGAAGACTGGGCGTTCCTTTTAGTTAATTCCACAATTACTCTCACCATGGAATATGCGACTGGAACGGTATCGGCAAACACTGGCGATACGGTGCTCTCTTTCTCTTCCGACGTCACAATTGATTCGTCAATGATTGGTAGAATAATAAAAATAATAGGTAATGATTACGTCTATAAGATAAACGGCATGTCGGGCACAACTGGAGCAACAATTCAGCCGCCAATCTCCGGCGACACAAACATCACCAGCGCTTCTTATTCAATAATGCAGCCATTTTATTCCTTGCCACAAGATTTTGATAGGTTTCCAAAGAATGGTGGGCTGGTTGATTTTGTTGGTGGACGCGAAAAGATAATACCTGAGAAACCTTATCAAGAATGGTCATCCGAGGCAAATTACACAGCAACAGAAAATCCAGAGTTTTGCCGGATCATAGGAACCGATACCGCAGGGAACCAAATTTTAGAAGTTAATCCACCTCCCAAAATTTCAAAGTCAGTCAAGAACGACTACTTTATGAGACCAAAGCCAATGAGAGAAACCACCGCTGGGCTTATAGGCTCTGTTTCTGCTTCCGGAACCTCAGTTATTGGCGATTCAAATACTAGGTTCACAGAGGCTACAACTGGAGACTATTTTAGGATCGATAATTTTGGTGTTGGGGCGGATTCAGAGTGGTATAGGATTATCGCAATAAGTGGAAATTCAGGGCTTACGCTACAAACAGCATTCGGTCTTTCTGGGGCAACCTCTGCAAATTACACGATTTGTTCCGCCCCACAAATGCCTTCAAGGATGCACCCCGCCATTCTTTATGGATCAGTTCTTCAGTTGACAGCAGACCAAGACGATCCTATGTACACCGCATATAACGTCAAGCTCGCTGAGGTGCTCTCGGATGGTAAGAAGGTTTATAAAACGAGGAACTACCAGCAAGACATCCATCACCTTGGCGAGGATTATCTTTACCGCAGATGATACAGCAGAACCAGATACTATCATCCAAAGACTTTAATAAGGGCCTCGTAACCAGAGCAGACCTTCTTAAGAACGCTTTTGACCAGTCACCAAATACTATGGATGTTAAGTGGTATTTTGATGGTGCAATTGGAAAAAGACTAGGAACCTCCACTACAAATACTGTTGCCATTGGATCAACGGCTGCTGCTGGATGGTCAATAGATTCTAGCGGCACGCTTTCAACATCTTTGCAAGTTTTTTGGAAATTCGATGAAACATCTGGGAATAGGTCTGATTCGTTTAATTCAGTTATTTTAACAGATAATAATTCTGTAGGTTCAATAACTGGAATCAGAGGAAATGCAGCGGATTTTGTTTCAACAAACTCTGAATCACTTGTAAGGCAAACCACTTCACCAATCGAATCATCTGCCAATTTCTCGATAAGTACATGGATTTATCTAAACTCCACATCAACCACCATACAAAGAAGCATCTTTTCAAAAAGAGACCCAGAGATAGATGGCACAACGGTTTTATTATTACCGTGCAACGGTGCTGATGGAGCTACAACATTTCCAGATTTATCAGCCTCAAATCATACGGTAACGGCTAATGGAAACGCCCAAGTAGATACTGCTCAGCAGAAATTTGGTAGCGGTTCTCTTTTACTTGATGGAAGCGGCGATTTTTTGTCGATTCCAGATTCGGCTGATTGGGATTTTGGAACTGGTGATTTTACTGTTGACGCATGGATTAGGTTAAATTCAGATGGCGTTAGCTACATTTTTGACCGTGGTTCTGATAACTGGTCTATCAATAGAAATTCTAGCCAGGGAACGTTGCAATTTCGAATAAATGGAACGCTTGTTGTAAATGCTGCTTGGTCCCCGTCGTTAAATACTTGGTATCATATTGCAGGCGTAAGAAGCGGCATTAACTGTTACCTTTTTGTTGATGGCGTACAGCTAGGTCTAACCGGTTCAGACTCGACCAATATTAATGACACAACGGAACTTAGGATAGGTGCAAATCAACTTGGCACAGAGGCTTTTAATGGTTGGATTGATGAGATTAGAATAACTAAGGGAGTTGCTAGGTGGACAGCAAATTTTATAACACCAACAAAAGCATATGGCGTTCAGGAGTATGAATACTGGCTTTTTGTAAACACGAATAACCAGCCAACGTTCCGTGTTTCATCTACAGGCACTAACCACACCGCATCGGTTCAATCGGCTGGGGCATTGAACACATCAACTTGGTATAACATTATCGCATGGCATTCTAATAATTCACATATTGGAATAGCAGTTAATAATGCTGCTACGACAACAGCCCAATACATAGGCGGTGTTCGTGTTGGTTCGGCGCCCCTTGTCTTTGGTGCTATTTCAGATTCCGCAACTGCTCGAGCAACTACTTATTTTGACGGAAGGATAGACGAAACTGGATATTGGAAGAAGATTTTATCAGCCCAGGAAAGAACCGATTTATACGGTGGTGGAACCGCTAACACCTATTCATCTGGTGCTTCTGGGTTTGGATGGGCCATGTTTGATTTTGGCGCATCTTCTATCAGATGGCTTACTGTTGCTGCTGGAACTGGAATTGTTGCGTCTTCAAACCGTGGCACTACATTTGTCACTATCGCAACGTCACGCACTCAAAACTACCAATATTTTGAGCGTTCCAAAAACGTCCTTGTAGCAACTTCCGACTCATACGACAATCCGCTCTATTGGGCTGGGTCCGTTGGAACGTTCATGTCAACACTGGCCCCAAACTCTGCGCCTGCGGCCAAGTATTCTGTTAACTATCAAGGCTTCCTGATACTTTTAAATTTCCAGAATTCAAATGGAACAGTAAGAAATAGAGGCTTTGCATACGCTGATGAAAATAGTCAGCTAACAAGCGCATGGGCAGATTCATTCGACATCCCATCTAGCCAAGATGATGAGATAACGTGCTCTTTTATTCTGTCTAAATTTCTTTATATATCTACTAAAACAAAACTGTTCCGCGTTGCCTACGTTGGCGGAAACCCAGACTGGTCCTATTTAAAGGTAAAAGACTGGGGCTTTGTTCCAAGGACCGCAAAGCTTATGACATTGAAGGGCGGCCAGGTGGTTGTCGGCATGGATTGGAACCGTCGTTTAAGAGCTTTTGATGGATACGAAGATACGTTCGTTTCGGATAACGTAGAAAACGACAACAGAATATGCGATTTCGCAACAAAGAAAATATCAATGGCTGGTTCCGGTCTTGTCATTTCACACGCAGAGGTAGATCAGGTAGAACAGGAATACAGGCTTAACGTCGCCATTGGAGCGGACAGCACACAGACAACCCATGCCCTACTGCTCAATGGAAGGACTCTCGCTCTTTACCCATATTCGAATCAGGGTTTTCAGGCTATGTGCGTTGCGGAATCCGCTGGACGTCAGAATCTAATGGCTATTGATCGATCTGGGTATGTGCACATTCTAAATTCAGGAAATATGGATGTAATGACACCAATCAACGAAATGTACGACTCTCCACCAATATTCGGTGAAACGCCACAACAGGTTTTGAAATCACAGAATATTAATACGTATTTCGTGGTTGATTCGTGTGGAAGGGTTTATTACCAAGAAGCTTTTAATATGAAGAGGACATTTTTACCAATGAGGGAGCTAGTAAATCTAAGTGGCGCAGAAGACAAGTTACTTGTTGACGCGAATATTGATATACCAGCTTCTTTCAATACATACCATTTTAGACTTACATCTTCTGCTGGAACTGCTAATCCATGGAAACTTTCGAGATGGGATCTTGTTGGCAGAGTGAAAGGAATCGGTCAGGGATGAAGGTTGGCCCGTACAATTTAGGCGGTATAAGCCCAGAACTTGAAAACTTCCGCGAGGAAGTCACAAATCTTTTAAATCTTGGGAAATACTCTGCTCCGATAATCACCGGAACTCCAACATGGAGAGCACAGCCCGGAGAGATGGTGCTTTTTAGACCCTCCTCTGGAGGTACGACAAACTACGTCTATCTCAATTCTGCGTGGGTATCCACATGGAGCGTAACCATATGACATTCGACCACCTTGCGAATCTCATGCTCAATTGGGGATACGAAATCAACACGAAGCATTACTTTCAGTTCCGTTATTACTTGGAAGAAATGCTTAAGAAAAATCGCGTAATGATCCTTAGGAATGAAGAAACCGGGCTCATCGAGGCCATCATTCTTTACTACATAACAAACGACTACGAAAAACTCTATAAGAAGCCGATGTGGAAAGTGGCCAAAGATGATGAAAATGGCACTCAAATCTACATCGACAAAATGGTATGCCGTAAATACACGAAAGACGTAAGACATAACCTTGGCCGAGCAATCCAAGAGAGATTTCCGAACGTAAAAGAGCTTATCTATCACCGCGCACCCAAAGACAGATGCGTTAGAATATTAAGAGAGGGCAAATATGAGCAAGTACCGTGTTGTTGAATTCGTAGACGATGAGACATTCAATTCCCTTCCCGGCCACAACATGGAAGAAAAGGTCGGTGTAGCTTACCCAGAACAAGGGATAGCGTATGCCCGTAGGACCGGCGTTTCTGTTCTGGATGCCTTCACCGCTCTTCACGAACTCGAGCATCTTGAAGGAAAGGACCACGACGAGCACTACGACGCCGAAAACCAGTGTTATTACAAGGGATTTGGCGATGTTGTTAGAACCGTCGCCCCCATCGCTCTCTCATTTATCCCTGGCGTTGGAACCGCTCTTGGTGGCGCTTTATCAACAATTGGTCGTGGCGTCCAGGGCATTGCCGGAAACTTTGGGCTTGGAAACGTATTCGGCCAGATTGGTAACGCTGTTGGCGGCGCTCTTGGGGTTGGTGGTGGTAGCCCTGCGATAGGCGCAACGACAGAAAGAACCGCGAATCTTGGAGTAGAGGCTGGATTTGGCAACTTCGGCAGAGCAAACCAAATTGCAAATTCAATAAGCGGAGCTGGTGCTGCTAGTGGCGTTGGATCTGCGATTGGCGGCGCTGCAAAACAGGCTGGCGGCACTCTTGCTACTAACGCAGCGAGCTCGCTTTTTAGCCCACGCTCCCCTCTTTCCGACTTTAGACCGTCCTCGCTTGGTTCTGACAACCCATCCATCTCAGCACCTCCCAGCCCCAACATTATTCCAGGCTCTTCTGGCGAGGGTTCTCAGGGCGGTCCTGGTGGCGCTCCAGGCTCTATCGGTGGTGGCCAGGTTTCAAAAATCAAGCAATACCTCGCACAGAGAGATCAAGACCAATCGCAGATTGGAGGGTTTGGCGGAGGCAACTACTAATGAACTTCCTAAACAACATTTTTAGGGGTGTTGGTGGGGCCGTATCAAATGTCGGCAAGGCTGCAAAGGGGTTCTTTAACCAAGTAAATCCGGTAAATATAGGTCAGAATTTGGCGCAGGGAGCTTTCAACGCCTTTCAGCCAAAATCAGCCTACGCCGCCCAAGGGAAAGGAAGTTTCAGTATCCCACAGGCAAGCAGCTATATCCCCTCTCTCATCGGATCGCAAGGCCCAAAATCAGCTCCTGGATTTGGCAGTGCCGGCGTCGAAACAACGCCTGCTCAAAAATCTGGTGGATTTGGGAAAAGCCTCCTTGACACCATTTTTGGAGAAGATGCAAATAAGGGTCAGATTGGCGCTGGTATCCTATCTAACTTTGCTGGACAAGCGTTCGCTCCGAAGGTCAACATGCCTGATATTGGAGGTCTTCAAAGCGTACAAAACTTGAGGAATTTCAACAACTCTTCCCTGCCTAAAGGCGTTGAGGATTCAATCAACAGGTCAGTCGATATACAACACCGAGAGGAGTTAAAGAGACTTCAGGACGTCTACAGGAACGCAAGACCAGGAACGGACTACACCACAGACTCAACTTATCAGAGAGACCTGGCTGAACTTGAGCGCAAACAAACCCTGAACCGCGCCGATGCTCAGGCAAATGCTCTTTTGCAGTTTAACCAGCAGGAGATCAACCATCTCTCCGAGCTCGCGCAACAGGACATATATACTATTATGATAAAACTTGGCATGGACGCTCAGGAGGCTGAGAACTTCAAGCAGACGTTTTCAAATGTAGGGTCGATGTTTCTGCAAAGTGGACTCGGACTTAACCAATTCAAGGTGGCCTAATGCCGTACTCACCTCTTGAGGGATTTGAAATAGGACAGAAAATAGGAAAAGCAAAGCGCTCCACCGCAGGCATGGCGTCAGACACTCTTTTAGAGCAATTCAATAAATCATCTGAATCTAATAGAGAGATTGGAAAGCTGCTTGCGGTTGAAAGATTTAAAACAGCTTTATCTTCTCCAAAAGAATCTGCAGAAACAGAGCTCGCCAGAGAAAAAGCATCGTATTTTAAAAAATTGGCAAGTGGAGATATTGGCGGCGGTGTTTCCGAGGGGGATTTCGTTGTAGATAGATACGGCCCCGGTGGGCCAACGCTCGTAAATGCAAAGGCTAGACTACAACAGAAACAAATGGAGGCCCAATCTAAAGAGCTTCCAAAGCTACAGAGGGCTTATGACGCTGTAACATCCTTAAGGAACCAGTATGAAAAATCAATGAGCCCGGTTTCTGTTCCTTCTGGATCGAACCCTATTTTAGGTGCCATGCAAAAGTCCATGCAGGGACTTGAAAAGGGATTCGCCGCGAAGTCTGGTTCAAACCCCGAACTTAATAGATACCTGGCAAACCGTTCTGGTTTCACATCACTGATAAGTAAGGGCGGTTTTATGGAGGCTGGCGTTCTCACCGAGCAGGATATTCAGAGAATATTGAACATACTTCCGAACGAGTATTCAACAAAAGAAGAGGCTGATATTGCGTGGAACGAGGTAACCTCCATTTTAAATCAGGCTCAAAGCCGGTTTGAAGAGATGGGCGGTGGCGTTCCAAGAGCCGATAAAGCAAGTGATGCGTCCAACACCTCAAACGTACCGGACGAAAAATCCATATACGAAAGGCTTGCCACTAGATATGGCCGTACCCGATAGCGTATTACGAGAGCTTGCCGCAGACCCGGAATTTCGCGCACTTCCAGAGGACGCGCAAGACAGGATAGTTGAAAGGCTGGCCCAAGAGCACTTTAAAGATGTTCCTAAATCTGAAAACATACTTCAGAGAGCCGCAAAGTCGGCTGGAAATACGGCCATGAGGATCTTTGGGCCGCAAGGCGCTATGACACCCGAATACCAAGGTGCACAATCAATGCGCCGTGAGGGCGTTAATTCAATGACCAAGAACCCATTCGCCAGGTTCGCGCTTGATATGGCTACAAATCCAGAAACCTACGTCGGAGCACCGGCAGCCGCCAAAAGCGCACCAAACGCTCTTATTAGAGCATCAAGAACTGGGCGTGGAGCAAAGCAGGCCATATCTGATGTAATGAATCCAGTCAGAGCGTCAGAAGAAATATCGAGTGGCATAGAGAAAGCCGGAAGCGCATTGAAGCAAAACTATGCAAAAGGGTTCAAAGAACTAGTTCTAAAAAACCAGGGCAAAACAACTTCTTACGTTGATATACTTGACAGTCCACAGACATTGGCCGAAAAAAGAGTTTTTGACGCAGTAAAAAAAGAGGCTGAGTTTCAGGGAATTAACCTAAGTCAGTTAGGACCCGAAGAATCTAAGCGCGTCCTTGATATTGTTAAAGATAAAGTTGGTGCCAGTATTACATCCGGCGATGTTGGGCCAACAGAGATCACCACAGCAAAGGCTATGAAGGGTTTAAAATCGAGGCAACTTGAGGCTTTTCCTGAATTTTCAAAGTTAGACAAAGCTTACGGAAATAGTATTGAAAACTATCACGATTTGAGCGGGAGGGTTCCAAATATTCTTGAGGGTGCTGGGAATAGAATTACAAAAAACCAACAAATGAACAGCCTCAAATCATTGGACAAAAATGTTTTTAAAAGGGCTAGGAACTATAGAAGAGCGAATGTGGTCGTAAAAACAGCGAGAAATCCGCTGGTTCGAGCGGGGGCTGTTTTGGGAGGCGCTGCCAGTGGCGCGGCAAAAATTTTATTGGATGATTAATGCCCATCACTATCACGCCATTCAATTATAAAACCAAATAATAAAATTACCATAGAGGCAATTAGAATGCCCTCTATCATTTTATGAATTATTCTCCATTGCTATCATAGCCAATACCGGACCATTTTCTTCTGATGTGTACTCAGGGTGTCTTTGAATCGCCGCGATATAAGCTTGAGCTACTGGTGAATTTGGGTCTTCGATATCCGGGTATTTTTGGCGGACAATATTTTTACTTCTCTCTAATGTTGAGTTCTGATTTTTTGAATTTAATAATGCCGCAACTCCATTAGCCACTAGATTATAATTAGTGCTATTGTTGTTATTAGCTATTTGTCTGCCGAAGTTATAGGCCTCCGACGGATTGTATCGATTTTGATGATAGCCATGTACTAAATTTCTGTATGAATAATTATACGATGGTTGTCTATACGTGTTTGTGTGCCAACTTGTGAGATCTGCTCCCTGCGCAATATATGTTGTTGACCCATCGTCATTATTTGAAACGTAATTACCGGATGCATCTTGAGTTGTATAGCCAGCATATGCGGTAGCGCATATTAAAAAATTTGATAGCACTATTGAAATATTTTTAATCAGCATGTTTGTTTTCGTTTATATAATCCATTTTTTCAAACCCAACATCGACTCCAAATAGCGCCCTGTCTTCAAATGAAATTATTGAAATTATGAGTAGTATACCCAACATTCTTAAATTAAGCCACAGCATGGATAGAATGTTCAATAGCCAAAAGCCACCAACCACTGTCACAATTCAACATTTTTAACTTATTTTTGTTTTATTTTTCTTAGTTTTTTATTCTTTTACTTTTTGGTCTACTAATGTTACGTTTTGTTTCCATGAACGCCATATCTTGGCTAATGGAACTCACCTTAACACCATACCTAGTAATCACATTCTTTGTCTGGATTGCCTATTGCTACACGGTTAAGTGTGGCTTCGTATCGGATGATCTTGCCGGTATAGCGGAATATGATGGGAAGCTCCAGGGTAAGGAGTACGGTATGATCTCGCGCTGGATTCGATTTCACCTATGCGGCGGCCTATTTCCATCCAAGCATACGGTTAAAAACCAAGATGGTTCGGATTACACGATTCCACAAGGAAAAATACCTCTTTGGCACCACGTTCTTTCGGTCTCGGTTTTCAACATAGCATGTCTCCTTCTCTATGCATTTTTGGCCTCTAAATTCGGTGTCAAGACGGCCCTTCTAACTACGATTCTTTTTGCTGTCCATCCAATAGGAACACAGGCTGTTGCATGGCCCTCTGGCCTTGGTTACCCACTATCTCTTGTGTGGGGATGTCTCGCGCTCAATCTGGTTGGACACGTATATTCAAATCCAAGTACCGAAAATATCATCTTCGGGGCCATTCTTTTTTGCCTTCTTCAGTTCCTTGCGATCCACGCGCAGTTCGCCACGATGATGCTGTGGTCCGTCCTTCTTTTCTTTGGATATTGGCAGTTTTCGATACTCGGGCTCTGTATTTCAATCGCAATGGGCTTTGACATTATAAAGCACACGATACTATTCAGGGCAGACGAGTTTAAAAAGCAGCAAATGGCCTCCTCCACGTTCTTAAAACCACGGAAAATAGTGGTTGCATTAAAGACGTTCATTTACTACCTGAAGCATACTTTTTGGCCGCATCCCGTGGGTCTCTACCACGTATGGGGTTTCCATTACGGCCCAGATCTTGAAAGAAAAGACTGGAAGTTTATTAGGGGGTTACTCGCAGCAATTGGGCTTCTCGGAATCTTTCTCCTAACACCATCACAAGAAATAAAGCTTTCTATCCTCTGGTTTGTCGCGTTCATTGGGATATTCCTTAACTGGGTGACGATTCAGCAGTTTGTCACGGAAAGATACGCCTTCATCCCAACAATAGGAGCTTGCCTTTTAATAGCCTATTTCACGAAGGATTTGCCGATTGCTTTTGCATTCATCCTTGGTGCGTATCTTGTTAGAACGTGGCACATCCTGCCGCAGTATGACAACGAACTAAGGTTCTACCAGTTCAATAATTGGGAGTTTCCGAAGTCTGAGGTGGCGCTTGGGAACCTGGGTGTTACACAGCTCCGAATGGGTTGGATTGGATCTGCAATGGACACATGGCAATTAGCCACCAGGGTAAATCCAGATTATGACGTCCCGTACTACAACATTTTTTCCAATTATCGAGCAAACGCTGAAATGGCGATCAGAAACGGCGATTACGTAGGTGGGATAAACGCCTATCGGCAAGCTCTCCCCTACTTGGAAAAAACCCTCTCATGCAAGGTCTGCCACTTCCCGGATATGTGGAAAAAAGACCATGAGAGTCTTTTAAACATACTTCGCAATCCAGCCGAAATGTTGAAGCAGGAAAAAGAGCGTCTTATAAAGCTAGGGGAAGAATTATCTGAAAGATTGTCAAAACTTGATTTAAAAGATGATGTCCGACCAATTCAACTTTCCATAGACAATAATAATGCCCAACTCCAAAGGCTTGAAAACTTCTTAAAACAAAACAACATTACGTGAAGCTCCTAGACCCCGAATACGTTCACGAAGATAACCGAAGAACCCTGACGCAATTATTCACTGACAATATTAAACAAGTTAATCATTACCACGCCGATGGCGGTTCCGTCCTTGGAAACCACTACCACAAGGAAACTACGGAATACTTTTACGTTGTGAAGGGAAACATCCTGTACAACGAGAAGGCCGTGTTAACAAAAGGCGATTGCTTCGTGGTCTATCCTCAAGAAAACCACAAATTGGAGTGCATCGGGGAGGTTGAGTTAATCTCCTTTCTCACAAAACCATACACAGAAGAAGATCCAGACATATGGCAAAAGTCCTTATAACCGGCGGTGCGGGGTTTATAGGCACCAATCTTAGAAAACTATATCCAGATGCCGATATTTTCGACCACAAAAATGGCGATGAGATATGCGGAAAACTCCCTGATAAGGAATATGACCAAATATTCCACCTGGCGGCCAAGCATCATATACCTACATGCGAAATCGAGATGGAAGAGTGTATTCGAACAAACTGCTACGGAACGCTTAACCTAATAAAGAAATATCCTAACGCTAGGATTCTTGTCGCCGCATCAAGCTCCGCAAATGAGATAAAGTCTGTTTACGGCGCATCCAAGGCGTTTAAAGAAATAATCGCCCCCCTTCATAAGAACTACCTAGCCGTGAAGCTGTACAACGTTTTTGGCGAACACCAGAGGCTGGAGGGCGGCGCTGTAACCCCCAAGCTTATTCACCACATGCTTACAAAAAAGCCTCTTCAGATAAATGGCGATGGGACGCAGTTTAGGGATTTTACATATGTGGGAGATGTTGTTGAAAACCTAAAGATTTTAATGGATTCGGAGCTTCGCGGCGTCACCCACCTTGGACACGGTGAACCGATCATGCTCAACCACTACATCGAGATGATATACGGCGAGATGCCCATGGACATCGAGTATCTTCCGAAGAAGGAAATCGACATCCTTTGGTCCAAGGCCCCCACCCCATGCCGCAAGTTCTATGGGCGAGAAGAGGGTATTCGACGCACCATTGAGTGGTTTAAAAAAGAGTATGGACTGTAAGTTATCAATTGTAATTCCATGCAAAGACGAAAACGATCCGAATCTAAAAGAACTGTTAGAAAGCATAAAAAAACAAGAATTTCCTACGAATCAGATGGAAGTATTAGTTATTTCAGAGGGGACGAGCGAATCAGCAAAAGCGATTGGCATAAGGAAGGCGAAGGGCGACGTGATCGGTTTCCTGGCAAGCGATAATGAACTTACCTCAGAAAATGCTTTACATCAGTTGTGGTGGCAGGCCGCTGTTGACGGAGCTGCATATACAAGATACTACCACTACTCAAAAAACGACAATTCACTCAACAGGTATTTCTCTCTAATGGGTTGCAACGACCCGCTGGCGTTTTACATGAAAAAATGCGACAGGGGGCCTCTTGTAATGCTTTTAAATGAAAAATACTCCGAGTTCGACCCAAAAGGAAAAACGGTTGGCGACAACGGGTTTTTCGTCAAAAAAGAGCTGATACAAAAAACCGACCTCGATAACTACTACCATATCGACAACGCCAATGAAATAAATTCTAAGATAACGGCAATCAACTCGTCATTCTTGTGGCATAAAACTGGCGGCAACATATTTAATTTCTTCGCAAGGCGCTTCCGTTACGGCCTTCAACACGCATTTAATAAAAACCGCCGCTGGCATCTGGTGGATTTCAGTAAACCCCAAGACATCCGGAGACTCGCATGGTTCGTCGTTGCGTCTATAAGCATTATTCCAACATTGATGTTGTCGATTCGTGGATGGCTAAAAATCCAGGACAAAGCCTGGTTTTGGCACCCTGCAATTTGCCTAATAACCGTTTTCATGTATTCAGTATTGACAGCCCATATCGTCCTAAGAAATACCTATCGGTGGTTATTTGCACGTATGGACGCCCGGACAGCTTAAAAAATGCCCTCTTCTCTCTCACAAGACAGACTTTTAAAGATTTTGAGGTCGTTCTCATCACGGAAAAAGGCGATTTGTCGAAATGCCGCCAAGCCGGTATCGAGAGCGCAAGAGGAGGCGTTGTTTCACTTATTGACGATGACGTTTATTGCCCGCCAACTTGGATGGAAGGTGTCGTTAAAAGTTTCAGGGAGGACGTTGTAGGTGTTACCGGGCCGACGGTCATTTCCAGACAGCTTCGAAAACATCGTGATACGTTTAAGTATACGCCCGTTCGATGGCTCCAAGACAAAGTATTCGGAGTGCCACGTAGACCAGGACATCTATCAAAATGTGGTGCTCCCTCTATGGAAAGCAATTTCGAATCTTGCGTGTACGAGGGGCCGGTGGACTACCTCGAATGTTGCAACTTTTCAGTCAAAAGGAAAGAAGCGCTAGATGTCGGTGGGTTCTCGGACGTTTACGTTAAGACTTCAGAGTGGTGTGAGGTTGACCTTTCGCTTAGACTTCGACAAAAAGGCAGGCTCGTTTTCTCTCAGCTTTGCAAACTTTACCACAGGCCGTCGGTCGCGGGTATTTATACGGCAAGGCTCAAAACGGCGCATCGCTGGGACAATTTCTACGTGTATCAAACACGATGGTTTGGACGTAAATCTATTCGAACCATACTTTATCGAGCGTTTGTTTGGACGTACTTTAAGGTGAAGAGCCTTGGATGGGTATAGCAAAAGTGAAGAAAACGACAAAACGAAAACCGGCGTCCACTGTCCAAAAGACGGAAAAGAAATGGAATCGGTCTCAGAGTCCGACAGATACACCTGCCACTGGTGCGGCGGGATCTTCAGAATCAACGATGGAAGAATCGAGGAAACCTGGTTTGAAGGCTTTGAGTGAGCATGTCGTTGCACTCAACGACATCTATATCATTGAGGAAGACCCGATAGAAACGATCATGGAAAATGATTCGGGCCTTACAGCAGATGTTGTTGATGCACTGAAATCAAAGACCCTCATAATTCCGGACGCATACAGCTCGTTTGCCGAGAAGTACCCATGCACCGGAACCATCGTTTCCGTGGGACCAAAAACAAAGCTTGGAATGAAGCCTGGAGAAAGGGTTGGTTACGCAAGGCTTGGGGTTCAAAGGTACAAACTGAATGGGAAAACCCTCTGCGACGTAAGGGAATGTGATTTGCACTATGCGATTCTCGATTGACCCAAAGCCCATTGGGGCCTTCATCGAATATACGCTCAAGCCCCTCATTGATGACTCAAGGGAACTCATTGCCGTTCTTGACGAGCATGGAATAAAGCTCGGTGATGTTGTGAACTACGCCTTTCGTCTTTACGTGATCGACATAATAAACAGAACTATCTTGGCTTTATTTGTAACCGGAATGATATGCGCAACCGCCTTAGCCTGCCTCCACTACAAGGGATAAAGCACTTGGATGGGAAGGGAAACTTCGCCGTCAAGAAATACTACGCTTTCCCCTTCTCATTCTTTTACCAGAAAAAGTTGAGAATGATATTGAACCTTCTCGACAGAAAACGAATCTATCGGAACATTCTGGACTTCGGCTCCGGTGAGGCTGAGATATTCAAACCGGAGCTTTCAAAAAGAGCATTGAATGTGAAATGCGTGGATAAGGTTTCCGAGATTAATGTTAGGTGGAAATTCGATGTTGTTGTTTGCTCGTCAGTTCTTGAGTTTTGCAATCTGAACCCAGTTTTAAACCGTATACGCCAAATCTGCCAACCCTATGGGATGTTGGTTGGCGCTTCTGTGATGGATACGTGGGCCACGAGACTTTACTTCAAACTGATCGGAGATAAGCAAAAAAGAAAAAGCCACAAAGAAATTCTCGAAGCTGTCCACAAGCACTTTTTCATCGTTGAACAGTATGAGTGGTTTGGCCTTTATTTATCATTCAAGGGATACCCTAAATGATGGACGATCTAACCGTAGTTATCCCATGCCGCAACGAGAACGTTGAGAATGTAACCCAAACTTACACAGAGCTGACAAACATGGGGTGCCATGTCGTGATTGTTGACGATGGCAACACCATGCTTTGGCCTGATGATGTAAACGTTGTCACTTACCCAGCCCCAATGGGATATGGGTACGCCTTAAAAACGGGAATAAGAAGCGCGAAGACCCCAATAGTCCTTACGATGGATGGCGATGGCCAGCACACCGTTTCGGACGCACAAAAGCTTTACAAAGTATTCAAACTTGCCAATTCGGAGATGGTCGTTGGCCAGCGCTGGCTTAAGTACGAGAAGTGGTACAGAAAAATAGGCCGTAAGTTCCTAAATTTCATCGCTTCCGTGATCGTCGGCCACTATCTAGTAGACCTTAACAGCGGAATGAGGATATTCGATGCGAAACTTGCTTGTAATTATTTTCCTATTCTTTGCGATACTTTTAGTTTTACTACTTCTCTATCTATTTCTATGGTCGCTGACGGCCATAAGGTGGTGTATTTCCCTATCGACGTTAAGCCGAGGTTTTCGGGTAAAAGCCATGTGAACGTCATAAAAGATGGCTTCATAACCCTATGGTTTATTCTTTACTGCGGTATTGGATGCAGGACTAGGAAACTAAGAGCATGGTTCGCTGGACGGTAGATGTTGAAAAAGACTGGGGTGGTCGCACTCAAGGCACTCTCGGCCTTAAATACGGCCTGCCTAAAATTCTCAGTTTATTTAATGATTTTGGCGTCAAAGGTCTTTTTTTTGTGTCTACGGAACTCCTCCGCGATCACAGAAAGGATATCGAGGCTATCAAAAAAGAAGGGCACGAAATCGGAAGTCACGGTCATTTCCACGTTGTATATGGCCAACCCACACGCGCACAACAGGATTACGAAATTTCTAAAGCCATGATTGAATCTCTAACCGGAAACAAGTACCCCAGGTTTAGGGCTCCGAAATTCTCTTTTGACAACGGGGATGTTTACGCAAACAGAAAGAATCATACAGGACTTCTACGGTATATGTGGGGTTTGGATAAATTGAGAGAAATCATTTATCTACATCCCTTCGATATCGTTGATGCACATCAGGATGCGCCTAATCTTTTTTGCCGTGCTTGGTACTCTCGTCCTCGCATGGCTTATAAAACTTTATGTGACCTTCTCTCTAAGGCTTGAGAGGATTGTCACTACTTTTATTAAAAATCTTTGGAGGCACTAGTTGAAAATCTGCCTAATTAACGTTCCAAATACCTATGAACTTGTTGGAAATGACCCGGTAATTATCAAGGATCAGCAAGGCGTCTATCCGCCTCTTGGAATACTCTACATGGCGTCATATCTCAAAAACACAGGGAGATATGAAATGTCCGTCATCGACGCGCAAGCCGATGACCTCACACACGCAGAGGTAGCTGATAAAGTAAAAGAAATAAAACCAGATATTGTCGGACTTACGGCAATGACCTTTACGCTAGTTGATGTAAAGCTCACCGTTCAAGAAATTCGTAAGAGACTGGATACGATAATCGTCATCGGCGGCCCGCATACAGCCATTTATCCCGAAGAGTGTTTCGAGAAAGATGGCCTGAACGCCGATTATGTGGTTGTCGGTGAGGGTGAGAAAACACTGGATAGACTAGCCCAAGATATAGCATTAGGAAAAGCACATGACAGAATCTACAGGCAAATCTCGTTCATCGAAGACCTTAACGAACTTCCTTTCCCAGCCAGAGAACTTACTAATATGGAAAAATATTATTCAGTCCTATCGGCTGACACACCAACAACTACGGCCTTTTCTTCGAGGGGATGCCCCTTCTCATGCGCTTACTGCGATAGACCAGCGCTTGGAAAGGGCTTTAGAGCTATGTCTGCTAATCGAGTCGCAGATGAAATGGAGTGGTGCCAAAAAAACGGCATCAAAGAAATCTTCTTCTATGATGACACGTTCTCGGTCTCAATGAAACGGGTGATGGAGATATGCGCCGAGATTAAAAGACGGAATATTAAGATCAAGTGGGATGTCCGAACCCGCGTCAACGTAGTTAATGATGATCTTTTAAAGAACATGAAGGAGGCGGGATGCGAAAGAATCCATTTCGGTGTAGAGACCGCAAATCCAAGGGTAGTCAAAGAACTGCAAAAAGGTACTACGAATCTTCAGGTGGAGAAAGCCTTCGACCTCTGCAAGAAACATGGGATAAAGACTCTTGCCTATTTCATGATGGGGAATCCGACGGAAACATTGGAGGATGTGAAAGAAACGCTCGCATTGTCGCGTAGGATAAAACCCGACTTCATGCAGATGACGATCCTATCCCCATTCCCAGCGACACAGATATATTTAAGGGCAACGCAGGAGGGCGTCATTCAGGGCGATCCGTGGCGTGACTACGCAAGAAGAATCCATGATGACTTTAGACCCCCCCTTTGGTCACAGCCTGGTGGAATTTATACCCGTGAAGAACTTGAAAAGAATCTCAGGTGGTTTTATGGCCAGTTCTACCTCCAGCCTACTTTTATTTGGGAACGAGTTAAAGAAGTTAGGAATTGGGGGCAATTCAAACGCTATGCAGCGGCCGGTTTGTCACTTCTGAAAATGACAATGATTCCGGAACAAAAATTGAAAGATAGTTGGCAGTTGAGAACAAAAACTGGCGTGGCATCAAGCGCAAAACCGGAAGCGGCTGTGAGTGTTAACTAGGTTTACGGATGTCGCACGAAAACTCCCGTCACCGATCTATAAATTCGCCGCCCAGCGATACATTGACTATGACTTCCCACGGCACATTTTTGTCGAAACAACCGCTCACTGCAACTTGTCATGCGAATACTGCCCAAGGGAGAAAAGAAATGACCACATGGACTTTCAGCTCTTTAAGTCGATCATCGATGAAGCGAGCGAACATGGCCCCAGGAGCTTTAGTCTGCACCTCTTTGGAGAACCCCTCCTCTATCCCAACATCCTTGAGGCTATCGGGTACATTAAGAAAAAGAACAAAAAGCATACGGTCCTTCTTACGACGAATGGAACGCTACTTAACAAATTCGCCAATGAGCTACTGGAACTATCAGTTGACAGAATCATCTGGTCTTACAGGCGAAACAACTTTAACGATGGAACTATACGGGTACTCAGGAAAATCGGACTCATCCGACTTCTCATCGAAGAAACCCCGAAAGAAGAGTTTGAAAAATGGTCGAAATTCCCACGGGTCGAAATAAAGCATCTTCATAACTACGGAGGGAATATTGATGTTTCCAAGTGGCATAAGATCGAACCACCCGAAAGATACCCCTGTTATCACCTGTGGCTCGCACCGGCTATTCGCTGGAATGGTGAGATCACCTTTTGTTGCAATGTACCCCAATTGGGATACGAAGTTCTTGGGAACTACCACGACATGAGCCTGCAAGACGTATGGAAGTCTGACCGCCTGAACTCGATTAGGCAAGACCACATGAATAAAATCTACAAAGGAGCCTGCAAGAACTGTACGAGCTGGCAGGCGTATCCATCCATATGGTAAGCCCATGCATTGGAATCTGTCTACTCGACGAAAACGACGTCTGTATCGGATGTAAAAGAACTATCAAGGAAATAGAGGATGCTGGAAATCAAGCCGGTAGATAAAAACGATATTTATAGGATTATCGGATGGTCTGAATGTGAAAAGGACAATTCATGCCATGTGTGCGATGAGCGCGGTATCGCTGTGAGACAAATATTGGAACATTTCGATCTGATTAAAAAGGATGTTTAAGTTTTTATCTCGCTCGGAGCTCTTATCAACCTTCTTCCCTACTTGGCTATGGCAAGGAAGAGAGTGGTCTAAATGGAGAATACCGAAGTATGACCCTTATTATTGGATTAATGCTTACAGCCACCCTGTTATTTCTACTTTTTATCCTCCTCATGCTGTATCAGCCTTATTTTCCTCAATGGTTAGAATCAATTGCGCTTTCAGCGCCTTTCTCTGGAACATTTTTTCTCATGTTATCTTTGGGTTTATTGGCTGGTGCCAACTTATCGGGCCATTTGGGGCAATCACATTCACACTCGCAGGCTATAACTGGAAACAACAGCCATGCTTCCAATACACAATAGCGTGGTTCCCGTGGCTTTTACTTGGAATAGCGAAAGGTAATTTATGGTTAAGTGGAATAAGCTTTGGAATGATTATACTCGCTGGGTATTATCCGGTAGGGATTCAGATTACTCTGATAGCGCTGTCCTACTCTTTCGTCGCTGGAACAGGATTGTTGTGGACGCTCTTTGGGACTTTGATCGGAGCGATTCAGCTAATTCCATTTCTTCGATATCTCCCCAAAACAATCCGAGCGAATAAACACGATGACATCGGAAAAGTTCCGTGGTGGCATTTCATCCATCTTTTTTTTCCAAAAGCAACTCGTTGGAACGTGAACGGAGTCGGTTTTTGGGAAATGTCCTATTACATCGGCATAATCCCACTTTTAACAATTTGGTATACGACTAGCAAGGCGCTAGTCCTTGTCATGGCGGCGGCAATTCTAATGCTAGGTTTCCTATCACCACACCTCCCACGCATACCGGCCCGCTGGTCGTATACCTTTCAGTTTGCTTTGATCTGGTGCGCGGTGAACGGACTGAATAATTTGAACCTTTCGCCAGAAGTTCTATTGATTCTTTGTGCGATTCAGTTATTTGACCTTCTTTGGTACAACTTTGCTCTATTAACAAATAGGCCTTATTCAGAGCTTTGGAACCGCCCAAGTCACGCCTTCAACACAGCCTTGACTAGATATATAGGAAGCCGAAAAAACGAGAAAAAATGCGAAAAAATGGCATTCAGGGTGTCTGGACTTCCTTACCCATTGTTCACTGGTCATGTTAATAAAATTAAAACGTTGGGTTACTCAGGTGGAATGCAGTTAAAACTCATGGCGAAGTGGCGAAATGACCGGAACCCCAACGGCTCAGGAGAGCATGATTGGTTCAGAAGTAATGAGGATTCATTAGCACTAGACAGATACGGAGTGAAGTATGCTTTCACGCGCAAGAGAATTGCTTGGCCTTGTGTCGGCAAGCACCTCTACGAAAACCCAAGAATCTAACGCCAAGTACGTAGAAGCCAACGCAAGAGGCTATTACTTCTACGACACACTCGCCCTGTCTCTCATAACAAACACATTCGTAGAGGCGTCGTATATGTTCACACATACAGGCGGTAGCTTGCCAAAAAGACACAAGCAATATCTCGAAGCCTCGAAACAAGCCTACGCATTTATTTCCGGGACCGGCCTCGAAATAATGATCCAAGCCTACAACATGGATTACGACGCAGACATGCTAAGGGATATGTTCTATGCAAAGTTCAAAATCAAAGCCTGAAGTTTCCATAATCGTTTGCCATCATCTTGGCGACTTCATTTACAAATTCGTGGAGTCCGTCAAAGCATCAACATTTACAGATTACGAAATAATCGTCATAACGTCTGATGAAAAGCTCGCAACAAACGGCATAAAAGGATGCGTGACGTTTCATTCAACCGCCATGCCAGCGGAAAAAAGGAACATTGGTTCACGTTTGGCAAAAGGAAAATACCTCGCCTTCTTCGATGATGACGTTGAGGTGACACAAGACTGTCTTTATTTTTTAAGACAGGCGTTTGATAAATATAAAAAGATCGGAATGGTCTATGGGAAGCTCTACAACATGGAGCATAGAAATAGGTTTGACGAGGCTGGGGGATTCATAACATCTACTGGATTTATATGGTCAAGGGCCGGACAGAATGAGATAGACCGTGGGCAGTATGACGAGCCCGAGCTCATATTTTCAGGGAAATCAGCCTCATGCATGATAAGGCGTGATGTGTTTGAGAAGATAGGCGGCTTTGACGATGATTTTGAGATACTGGGTGAAGAATCAGACCTTTCGTGGAGGGTGTGGCTCTCGGGCTTTCATGTCCTTTGGGAACCTAATTCCGTTGCCTATCACGCATTCAACACGAAGTTCAAACCAGCGGAGAAGTTCTATACATCAAAACGGGTTCAGTACAACGGCTGCCGTAATTACATAACAATGCTCGTCAAAAATCTTGAATGGAGAAATCTATGGAAAATGCTAATCATTCAATATCTGGTCTGGACTTATGCCGCCATTGCCATGATTATCACTGGAAAAGCGAATCAGGGGTTAAACATTCTGAAAGGACTAGGATATACCTTAAGAAAGGCCTCTTACATATTAGAGAAGAGAAAGAAAATACAAGAAAGGCGGGTCGTCAGTGATAAAGATATTTGGCCTAACATTTTTCGCCGGACACCAGCCGGATACTATCGGCAGCGGTTTATTCGATATCTCAAAATCGGCCTTCACGGCTGAACAATCTGTTTGGAAAAACATGTATCAGAAGGACCGCTACGCCCGTGATCGGGTAATGAAGGCGGCACGTCTACTACTCCCATATCTCAAAGAAGGTGATACCGTACTCGACGTTGGCTGCTTTACTATGGAAGCTAAGAAATACTTTCCAAGAGATGTTAAATATATCGGTTTAGATCAGAAAGCCTATCATCCACAGACTAGGGTTGTTGATTTAAACCATGGGTTTGAGCCGATAGAAGCCGCTCACGCTCTTTGCTTAGAAACTCTGGAACATCTAATTGATCCAGAAGATACTCTGCACTCACTTCTCCAGTCGATTCGAGAAGATGGTAGAATCGTTGTTTCGCTACCCAACGAAGCAACTCTTTTCCACAGGATTCGCGCTCTTCTTGGGACCATTGACTCTGGTTGTTTCTCTGCCAATGGAAAGCACTTACACCTACCGTCTCTAAAACAAACACGGCAATGGCTTCTGACTCTGGCGGCCATTGAAAAAGAGATTTATTACGTATCGCCGACTGCGTGCGGTAGCAAACAGGAATGGGTTGGTAAAATTTTATCGCTATTACCAGACTCCATACACCAGTTTCTTGCTGATCGTTTTCCGTCATTATTCGCCCGTGGGTTTATTTTTTTACTGACAAAGCGCAAAGCTGTTCAATAGGAAGATCCCAGTTCCCCTCTATCCGCTTTTTATTCTTTAGAATCCAAACACGATAACCGTCTTTCATCTTTCTATAGGCCGCAGAAAAGCCCCTGTATTTTGCCGAACTCTGGAAGTTTATAGCCTCCATTTTAGACTTTACGATGATCGATTCCTTATCTTTCATCTTGAGAATAAGTTTAGCAAACTTACTTCTTACTTCCTTCTCTTTCGGTATGTCAGACGGCGGGATTATTTTGATGGTATTCGATTTCAATTTTATCCTCATCAATTATTACCGTGTTTGAATTGACGTTAAGGAAATTGCCGTTTACCGTGATGGTCCAATACTTTCCCTTTTTTAGGTCCGTACCGTAACCATTTATCGAAAGTATCCCTTGGCTATCTGTGCATATTTTCCCCCTTTTGGTTTCGTATATGTATTCGATTACTTGGCCTATTGAAAATCCTCTTGGGAATTTTATGTGTCTTGACTCTTGGTGGTTTGGAAATGACACGATAAGGTAAAGATCGTCATAAGCAATCGCGCTCTCCGATGGTACGAGCTCGATGGAGTTTCTTTGAGGTAAAAGAGCCGCTGCCTTTGTTTCGGCAAAACTAGCGCTTGGCATTAGAATAAGAAACAAAAATATCCAAAATTTCATTTAAACTCCTCATTTTCTAAGCTTTCTATTTTTTTCTTCAAATAAGAACCTTATGGCTCTTTCTATCCGCCTAAGCTCTGTCATTAAATCAGCGTACCTTTTTTGCGCCTTCTCAATTTTTTTATCTATGGACAATGTTCTCATTTGAATAGCTTCCTTAATTTTTCTTCTATCACCAGTCTCCCCCCTCTTATTAAATAAGTGAAATCCTCCCATCTTTTTATATCCATTACTTTCCTGTACCAAAATTCAGGTGATCTGTAAGCGTCATATATCATCGGAACGTACTTATGCCCCCTTGAGTTTGGGTCGGGTTTCGTTCTTGGTGGGCTGAATACTGACGCTTGGGCTGTTTTTACATAGCCTTTCTTAAGGAGATGATGTACTAGCCTTACGGTCCTCATCGAGTCTTCGTGCGTTTCCCATTCATACCCAAACATGGAGGTCAGGTGGACTTCAAGCCCAGCATCATTCATGGCCTTCATGTTCTCTACTACTTTTTCCGAGTCTTGGCCCTTTCTGATAATGTCTATTGTTTTTTGATTTGCCGATTCAATCCCAACGAGTATGAATCGGAACCCAGCTTGTTTCATTAGCTTGAACGGAACTACTTTTTCAGAAATTGGCTTCATGTTGCAGCCGAGCATTATCTTTTTATTCCGGCCTGAGCGAATCATCTTAAGACAAAACTCTTCGAGCCATGGACCGATAGGAAAAGTGCCAGAATCGTCAAAAACCTCACGGAATCCTAAACGGATAAGATCGTCTATTTCCTCGATTACATGGTCTACTGATCTAAGTCCGCGCTTCTCCCCCGCCTCTAGTTTTGCGGTATCAATGCAAAACGTACATTTCCCCCACCAGCAAAGGTTCGAGACCATCATGTGTGTTGCTGGATGAAACTTATAGTTTCCGTAGGATTGCCAGCGTTTGTTCTTGGCGTCGGTGAATGTGCGGTCTGGGTATGGGAGTTTTTCAAATGGAACATCTATCTGGAAATCATTTTTTATGATTTTGTCAGACGCGGCAGCAATAACACCCACCTCCCATTTCTCCGGTCCCCAAAAAACTTCATTCCCATTGTTTTTTAGATAAGTCGCATACATAGCAAGATGGGCTGGATACACCCAAACAGGCTTTTCGAATTGGCGTTGCTGGTTATATGGATTTAGTGGGAATAGGTATCGCATTTAAATGCTTTCCCTTCGTGTGTTTTGGGCAGAATGCCGTTCTTTTTGAGAACAATACATTGCCCTCATGTGTGTGTTGCACGATTACTGGATTTCGTCCACATTTTATGCAGACAAGCGATTCGGCCCATCTCTTAACGCGCTCTCTTTGGCACTCGCGGCGTCTTTCCAGCCTCTCCTCTGGAGACATCTTTGGCCTGGGATTTTTAAGAACGTATTTTCTTTTCTCCGAACCAAGAAGATGGGCCCTTTTTATGATCGCAATTCTGTCCCTTTGAACGGAAAATGCCTGCGTTGGGCTAGACATCAAAACCTCTCCCTAGCTATGTTTAACTTATACCCCGACAAACATTTATGCAGCGTCCCGCTCATATTGTGTGGCACCCTATCAATAAACTTTATTTTTGATTCACAAACACCGCATCTATCGAGGAGCCTTTTTGGTCTTTTACCTTTTCTTGACATGATTACGCTATCTTCCAAATCCCGGTTCTTAGGTAGCTTTCTTTTGTTCTTTTAAAGTCAGAGTCAAAGCACTTCTGACACAAACCCTCTTTCTTCCTTCCACACCTTGTGCAGTGCCCAAGAGAAAGCATCCTTTTACGCCATTCTTCACTAAAGCGCCTCATTTGTTACCTCTCTTTGTCTCGGCTAACACCTTTTTACGCAGCGCTCTCCTGGCTATCTTCCATGCCCTGTCTACCTTATGTTTTGACATTGCGGATAATTGGAAATAATCGTTTGGATGTCCTTCCCAGCCGCCGTTTCCCCAGTTCTTTTCGTCGGCGTAGATTTCCAGTGCCTCTCGGTATGTCTTCTCGCGTTTTGATTCTCTTGTTTGCCTAGACACCCTTCACCACCTTAAACGGTATAACGACTATCTCAGGGTTGGCGTTCCATCCTTTAGGGCTGTTTGGTTTGTGGAGGGTATCCCAAATGTCTTTGAATCTGTTTACGCGAATGCGTGGAAAATCTGCTGTGGTATAAATATCGTAATTGCAGATTATTTCTCGCGTAATGCCTTCCGACATCGCATCTTCCTCGCTGATTTCCTGCAACCTCTCAAGGTAAGCGTCCTTTGTGGCTTCGAGGAGGATACGAGAGGCCCATTTTGGCATGTGGATTGCTTGGCAATTGCCTTTCTTTGTTGAGAAGTACTCTGCTTGGGTAATCTCGTCAATTTCGCCGTGCTCGCCTTCGTTTTCTACAAGCCCTTCGATTCTTTTTTCCTGGCCATCCTCATAGACCACGGTTGCCATAGCCTCCGAAATGCATTCATAGCCGCTCTCGGTATTCGATTCTTCTCCAGGCCAAAAGTCTTTTATCCTGAAAGTCTCCTTCGCCCACAACCTGTCCCCCTTCTTGACCTTCAACCATTTGTGATCTGTCCGGCGGGTCATGGTTTTTCGGCCTTCTAAGATGGCCCTGACCATAGGGGCGCTCATTAGGATGGGATACTCTTTCATGGTTTCCTCTTTTTGCATCGGCAGTAATATTCGATTTTGTTCCTAATGCCTGTTAACCAAGGCCACATAGGAATAACTTTTTCTCTGTCATACCTATGGTGGTGCTTTTTGGGTTTCTTTTTGTCTAGTGGGCTCATTAGTTATCTTGGCCGATGCTGTACGTTGGCCTCTCCTGTGGTCGTGGAATATTGGACGTAACAATAATTTTGTTGCATACGGTACAACGCCTTTCCTGGAGGTTCAGATCAACACGCATCCACATCCCAGGCTTGCAACCGTCTTTATCGCACTCGCTCATCTACTCACTCCTTTTATCGTGGGTGTTTTGGGAACGGATTTTCTTGGCGAGTGAACTCAGCATATTGACGCACCATTTGGTCCCAACTTTCACATCGCCCATGTCGTAAACTTTATGCATCATCTTCTTGACCTCTTCGGCATCCTTATCTTTCTGGGCCTCGGCGCATTTTTTGCCGAAGGAAGCTATTGCTTGGAGCTGCTGTTTCATTATCTTTATTGGCTTATCGGTGGTTTTATCGTAGACGGACACGAGTTGGCCGATAGTGACAAGATCGTCATAAAGCTTACGCGCCTCTTCTTCATAGTTCATGGGGTCGGTGCTTTGGTTGGGGGTCATTTGAAACACTTCCCAGACATCGCCTGTTCTTTGATGTATTTCAGACCAGAAAAACTCCATCTATTCATTATGGCTTTGTTTACTTTGGGCCAGTTAATAGAGTCTCTTTCGGAGGATTTTAAAGCCAGCGCATAGGTTTGAGCGATGTTCTTTCGTTTCATTTCAGGCATGGCTATTTCATCTAAAAGCGTTGACTCGCAGCACATGAGTTCCATTGTGATTTTTGGCTCGCTCACTTCTCACTCCTTTTATTGGGGGCTTTTGGTCTAGTGTCCTCTTTGGGCATTTGCAATAATTCGGGGTTCGAGTAAATATCGCCGATGACTTCGATAGAGTGTCCGTACTCTTCTTCAAAATATGAATCTTTGAGTTCGATGGAAAACTTGGCCTCTTTGTCGATCCATTTCATAACACCTAATTCGGAATGCGTAATTCTCGTGTCGTAAGGAGGCCCGTTTTTTACCTCTGTTTCGACGCCATATTCCTTTGAGACTTTAAGAATATCCCCCTCATAGATGGGCTTGCCGTTCTTGTCGTGGAGGCCGGTGAATTGCATGAGTTCTAAAAGTTCGTAGCCATGAGAAATTATTTTCTTGCCACTTAGATAGGTGCCAACCTCCTCGCCGTAGACCATAAGATGCTTAATCGTCAGCGGGTCAGTATTTGGGTTGTCTTTATCCCATTGTTCAAGAAACTCAGAACGCCACACTTGTTCGTGTGCGCAAGCTTCAAAAATGTCTGGAGATTCGTCTATCTTTTCTTCGGTTTTCTTGTAGGCCCAATTCCAACGGTTATCCGTCGTATGCTTCACCCACGCCCTGAACTTGATCTCACGACCCATGTTTAGCTACCGCCTTTCTTTGATCTAGTGGATTCATTATTTGTCCTTAATATTCACTTCGACTATTTTATTTTCTGGTAGATTAAACCTGATGGTCTGTTTGAATAATCCGTTGGTCGTTACAATTGTTCCATCTGGCAAATTCTGCAACAACTGAGACAGCATTTTTGAATCCCAACCGTTAGTAGAAGTTATCGTAATGCTTGGTTTTGATTGTTCGTTCATCTCTCCCCCATGTCCTGCAGCATCAGTTTGTTCATGTCTAGGAAGCCGCGTGTATCTTGGTTACTTCAGCCAGTCTTTCTTGCAACCGCTCTCTTAGTTCCAAAAAATCCTCGTAATACATCTTTTGAATCCCTCGGTTTTCTTGAAGGTAAAGCCAGCGGCCTGGGAACTTCGTCTTGAACCACTCCGCCGCCTCCATCGGGTTTTTGTGCCACCATCCCATGTGACAATGAAAGCAAAGGGTCTTTATGTTCGCTTCTTCCCAGCGCAGCTTGTTTCCAGCCGATACGGGGATAACGTGGGAGCCCTGGCAGTTTTTTCCCTCTACGAGCTTCAAGCACTTCTGACAGATATTGCCGTCCCTGATCTTGATAATGGTCTTAACGAGCGTGTCGCACTGGTTTTTCAGCTTGGCTACGGGCTCTTTGGACTGTTTTTTGATTCTTTTTTGTCTAGCGATGGCTTTGGGCATTGTGAAATTCCATTATTCTTTCTCCGATCCATTGGACAACGCGAACATCTTGGCCGTTGCCGAGCAAGTTTCCACGCTCCAAGACAGCGGTACACCCATCATCATTTCGAGCATAGTCGGAGTAGGCTTTAAGCCATGCCTCTGTGCTAACCACTCCGAAAGGTTGCCCCATTCGTGCTTTAGACCACGACGGATCAACGACGTTAAAGACAAAGTTTTCATCCGCTTCCCTTCGCTGGCTCCGGGGGTAGGCAACAACGAAAACTCTGTCGCGGATGTGAGGTCCACCGAAGGCGCAAGCCGGTAAGCAATCCCATTCCGTATCGAACCCGCTCTCGGCCAAGTCTCCGAGAACGACTCCAAGCCCCCTTCCAAGCAATGCTGTGACGCTTTCCACAAGGACGTAGCGCGGTCGTACTTCGCGAATGATTCGGAGCATTTCTTTCCAGAGCCCTGAACGTTCGCCTGTGATTCCGGCACCACGGCCAGCGGTTGAGATGTCTTGGCAAGGGAAACCTCCGGAAATAAGGTCGATTTGCTCGGTGGTGAGAACGTATTTCTGTCCGTCATAGACGTTGATATTTCCTTCGTGCGTTCTCGTGAAATTCGCTTGTTTGATGTCACCGAGCTTGAAGGTGTGCGGCCATCGGAGCGCGAGGATTTTTTGGCAGTAGTCATCTATCTCCACCTGTCCGACGATTTCCATTCCAGCCAGCTCCAGTCCGTAGTCCCCCAAACCACCGCCTGAGAAAAGCGAAAGGACCCTCATTTTTTATGAACACCGCTGCTTCCTAGACATCAATCCATCAACTCCCCGTTATTAGGTTCTCGGTCTTGAATGTTTTAAAGGCGCGGATTTTATAAATATTATCTTTGGTAGTGCCGTAGGCCTCTGCTATAGCCTTTGGGCTGAAACCAAAATTATCTATTTCCCTAATTTCCGACGCATCCGTGAAGGTCAATATTCTGGTTTGTGTATCTTTCATTCCGTGGCATCTAGAGCACAATGTCTGTAAGTTATCCAAAGAATTATTTTTATCTTTTGCCTTTTTTCCAACTCCACGACCGTCAATATGATCTATCGTTATGTCCTTATTAAATTTTTTCTTGTGTTCCTCCCGAGTGATTCCGCATTTGACGCATTTATAACCATCACGCTTTAATGCCGCCTCTCTATTTCCACCAAAACGACCACTATTTGCGCAATCCCTACATTCATAGGACTTTCCCAATGGCTGAGTCTTATTGTTGTAAAAATATTTTATGTTTTTACGTTTTTTACAGACATAGCACTTTCTTAAAATTATCATCTAGCCTTCCTCGCCAGGTTCGCGTGGTTCGTACCATTCCCTCTTGACCTTCACCTCTTTCGGTACAAACTCTCTTATGACATAGGTTTTGGGAGCACCCTCTATCACTGATCTGCAATGTGTCTCGTGGTCTTTGCAGAGAGGGAATTCTATTAGGAGTTTGCAGGAGTCCAAATCATAAGTTCCTGGGTGTAGACAGATGAAGCATTTCTTGGTCTCGGCTAACACGGTCATTTAGCAACGCTTTCGTTTTGGTGTTGAAGCATATGCTTTGCGAACTCGTTTTCGGGTATTTCCTTGCCACAGGTTTCGAGATAACACTTTTTGGTGAATATTGGTTTTGTGATCTGCGTAACCACGGAATGCGGCGAAACCCAGTCCCGCCAGTTGTTGAACCACGTTGAGGCGTTTTTAATAAAGCCCTTTTTAACGCGCTCAGACGCGAGATAATTTTTTAAAGCCGTCTGTATATCCTTCCAGTCGTTTTCGTTCAACACCGAGGCTAGAAAGTACCTTTCTGATGCCTTCTTGCCGTCTTTGTTCGGGTATTTCGTCCAGATTTCTTCAAACCAGGCGAGTTTATCTTTTTTAGTTGGTTCGGTAGGTATGGTTTGGTTGGTTGGTATGGGGGATTGCTTCGCTTCGTCACAAGCATTGCTTGAAGCATTGCTTATTCCCCATCTTTTCTTCGCTGCCGTCTTTGCCCTTTCTTTGAAGAATTTAAGATGCCCTGAATGTTCTTCCCAATCTTTGACGCAATACTCACCGTCAAAAATTAGGAACCCGACTTTTACCATTGCCTGTACCAGCTCCCCGCTTTTTCCCCACCATCCAAGAATAGACTCGATCTCCTGTGCGGAATGGTCGGTAAGTTTGCCGCTTTCAACGTGGTACTTACCGCAGTAGCACCACAGTTTGATAGGCAATACTTCAACGCCCTTCCCAAGCAGTCCAACCAGTCTCCTTGTCTTTGGATGTTCAAAAAAATCAAGGTCAAGATTGAGATACGCCACCAATTACTCCGTAGATTTCGTTAAAAATACTTAATGAAATTATTTAGTTTCTTGTAAAAAAACTCTTTGAGCTTTTTTGCGTCTATAGCTTTCTCGATAATAAGTTCGCACCCCAATCATGTGTTTTTCGCAAAGGCAATGATCTTTAAAACATGGTTGTGGACAGTGATAGCAGGTGTTTGTTTTTCTTTTGTTCTCTAATCGTGAACGTACATAATTTATTCTGTTCTGATTTTTTTGTTCGGTTGTTAGTAGTGGTTTAAGGCGCTTGGTTACTCCACGGAAAAGAACATTCTGACGTAATTCAACAAACCTACAATTTGAGAGTTCATAATTTCCGTTGCTATCAATTCGATCTATGGATGGCTTTTTTAGCGTGTCTGCATTGTCTCTTTTCCATAAGAACTTAATGTCATCGAGACTCAAAAGACATTTAATTCCTTTGCCGCCATAATATTTGTAATTTATTGCTTTTGGATATTCGCAACGAGTTTTAATGCTATTCAGTTTTAATTTGAAAAATATGTCGTCGTGTTCCATAAATCTCTAATAAAGAGCGACTAATCGCTCAACTTACTGGCTGTGCAGGATTTTAGGCATCCGCGCCCACCTGCCGCTACTCGTCAGGACCGCCTAGGTCATTCCGCAGTAGAATTACGCTGATGTGGTACGCCATCCACAGGACAGCCATTATTTGTGTCGGCGGCAGTTTGGCTATCTCTGCAACAACGACGGCTTCTCACCGCCCGAAGCGTTTGATTGGGACTATCCGGCTACCCAATTCTGCTTTACTGTCAGGGTGCTACCCCACGCCGACGAAACTTTATTAATATTGGGTCGGCGGTGGGGAATTTCACCCATTGCGTCCCCCGCTCTCGCGTGGTGCTTTCTCGCCCTCTTTGGGCCTTGTAACGCCTATACGCTCGCCGACCTAAACTTACTTCTTCAAAGAACGGTTTTTTGGTCTAGTGATGCTTTAGCTTGCTTTGTTCGTTTGTGGTTCTCCTAACGCATCTTTCAGCCGTGCCATTGCGAGGTTGTAAATATCTCCGGCGTCTTTTGAAACAACGTCCAGATTTTCAGCAGAGGCAATGCGCGGAAGAACGATGATCGCGGCCATGGTTTTTGTGGACGGAATAAAAGTACAAATTGTTGCGCAGATTAAAAGCGTGTACCCGATATGCCTAACAATCCGCATGTTTTTCTTTCGGTAGTGTTGGTATTCATAATTGGCCGCGTAATTAAGGCACGAAATAATAAAACTTATGCCAATTATTATTGACGCCACAAGAAAGACGCACTGAATATCATCTAGCTTGAAAAGCCAGTAAACCGTCCACGCACTCATTCACTCACCCCCTTTTTGAGTTACCACGTTCCGTTTCAACACTAGACCTTGAGAATCCTCTTGGTCTAGCCCAACGCCTCGTTCTTAGTTCCACCGGTCTGTTTCTCGGTAATCTTTTGTGCTGTCAACCCAACCCGCCCCGCCAACAAACGAATGAAGCCAACCTCCCCATCGGTGATGATTTCGCCAACCTCGGCGTTCGTCAGCATCTTCCCCCATCCGTAGAAGCCGTCATACATCCTGTCTATGAACTCTCTTTCGCTTTTTGAAAACCGCCAGTAAAACATGACCTTCATAAGCCCGACCATTTCGTGAAGCGTGTATTTCCTTTCGCTCAAAAAGGAATCTCGTCCGTCTGACCAGCCAAGTCCTCGAGCTGTATCTCGGGCAAATCACCCAAAGAAGCCTGCTTGTGTTCCTTGGAAACCTTTTTGACCTTCCACTTGGTTTCCTTGTCCTTCCCTGTCTTTCCGATCACCAGTTGGTCACCTTTAGACGGACGAACCATGCAGAACGCCTCGAACAAAGGTAGAGATCCGGATTCAAGCTGCCCCTCTTCGAAGAAATAGACGATGGAGTAGCCCTTCGGGTGGTTCGGGTCCCAGTACTTGTTCTTGAACGGCTTGTCGTTCTTATCTAACCTCTTCTCGCCTGTCGTTGGGTCGATTGCGAACTCTGGATATGAGTAGCGGAGGCAATATTTCAAGTTGTCCTTCCAGCTTTTCGTTTGGCCTTTGATCGTCCTGTCTTCGTTGGCCTTCTTGTCCCAACCGATGAAGGTAAGCGGAACCTCCTGGTCTTGGAAAACTTCGGTTCTGATGTACTTATTCTCGGTCTTCGGAAAATCACTCTGCATGATGCCTCCTTTTAAATGCCGTACCTTTTTCTAAACTGCCTTCTTTTCTCCAAAGCTATCTCAAAATAGCCGTTCACATCGTTTGAAATGATGGGTTTTGAGTACCCTTGCTGAGTCTCGCCGTTCACAGGGATTGCGACCATGCGCTTTAAACCAAGTTTTTTAGCGCAAACGCTCATTTGGATAAAGGCTGAGTCCTTATCAACGTTCCGCTTGTAGTCAAAAACGGTGGTCAAATCTTCGAGGATTACAGGCTTTGTCTTTGTTCCGATATTCCAGCCTTTCGTTGTGGCGATAAGGTCTGGTTCAAAGGTAATTTCGTTCTCACAGTCCCACATCCTCTCGCCGTTTTGCATGTCGGTTATGGGGAACTCGGCCAGGAACGCCGGGAAGTCAAAGTCATTGTGGCCAACCGTCTTGCCTTTTAGGGTTAAAAGGTGCGGTTTGCAGAGCGGGATTTGTTCGGCCTTAAGCCATTGGCCTGTCTTTACAAACTCACGGCAACGGATGTCTTGGATACACCCTAAAGCTATTGCGATCTCCAGCTCCTCATCGGTGCAATAGAAGGCCTTTCGGTCAAAGTCTCTTATCGTCGTAATTGAAGGATGCTTCTTACCGCAATTCGGGCAATCAAGAATACGAAGATGCTTAAATTCTTTCTGTATCTTCTCGGCAGCGGCCATCTGCTCCATATTCTTGAAGGCGTTGTAGCAGAGGGCTTGTAACTCACCGTGCCGGACTTCGATGGTTGAGGCCGCAACAGCATCGATTGACTTATCGTCGGCCTCTATTTCAAACTCCTCTGCCGCAGAGAACGAAGGGCGTGAGTTTTCAAATGGCCCCGTGGCTATGACGCCCTGAAATGATGCGCTGATTGAGATTTTTCTTTTCATTTAATCAACAGGCCTTTTTATATATTCCGGGTAAAGAACCTTTAGTAGCTTTCGGAACTCTTCATGTGCTGTAGTAGGATTTTCATCTTCCACGGTTAATGCTTCATAAGTTATTTTCACGCCGCCACCCCCACATATTCCAAAGACTCGTAGACATCCTCCTTAATCATTCCGAACAAACGGTATTTTTCTTCCTGTGGAAGGTGTCTTAGGAAACCTTCTTGCACAAGTTCCTGTTTGTACCTATTGGCCCTATTTGAATAGTTGTCCACGCCCCAGCGGATGATCTCATGAGTTTTCCAGTACCTTTTGGATTTGAGGAAAAGCTTTAGGCGGTCTTTGTTGGTGAAAAAAAGATCAACCGGCAAGAAGAATCGCCCTCCATTTTTTAACGGCCTTTTCTTTTTCTTTGTTTGGACCACAGCTAATCCCACGCAATTTGTTGGCTCGATACGTCACTGGCTCTAAATGCTTTGGGTTGACACAGGATTTATTTCGACACAAGTGGTCTATTATTAACCCAGGTGGTATCGCCCCAAACGCACGCTCGTAATAAACTCTGTGGGCGAGTTTTGGCGCTTTTCTTGCAGCACCCTCAATTTCAACAAGAACCCTTCCATAGCCGTCTGGAAACTTTGCGTGTAGCCAATTCCAGCAACCATTTTTTACGACCTTATACTGCGGATCGTTTCTTACAGACCAATGCCCACGCCTAAATTTGTAATGTTTAACAACGGTTTTATATGCTTTTATGATTTTTGTGGGCTTTCCACATCCGCACAAACACATGCCGCTGGGGTTTTCATCTACCATTGCGCTTTTTGACAGAAACGGGCGACCCAATTTCACGGAACCACCACCTGACTCGGAGAGTCTTGAACACCTTTGCCGTAAGAATACGGCCTTAGCCTAGACTCCGAAAAATCACCCGTATGGCTCTGCAAGTGATCGAACATCGCTATCCTAAAATCTATCCGTAGGAATATCTCTGACATACCCCACCTATCATGTCTAATTACCCATTCGTGACGGCAAATCGGGCATTGGGAGCGCATCTCTTTCATGGTTTTAAAATCTCTTCGCATTTTTCGTACCAAAACTTTCCTAGTTCCCTAAGACGTTCGTTGTCCTCTCTCAATGATTCAAGCTCACACTCCAAACCATCCAAATCTCTGATCGCATCATCGGCGGCATCGACGGCATAAGATACTTCGCAGTTTTCGCAATCGCACTCTCTTGCTTTTTTAGCGGACTCACAATTATCAATAGCCGAGTTTATATACTTGATTACCTTGTCTATGGCCGAGCATGTGGTTTCTGGTATTTTTCCAGCTTCTTCTTTCCACTTTTGCATTAAAACGGCGTTTGGTGTGCAGCCGGGCTGTCTTTCAAAGAGTTTTCCATTGTCAAAGTATTCAGGGAACGATTCTTTAAGATAGCCACCAAACCAATCAATAGCTTCTTTCAACTCCTTATCAGCAACCGCATCACTCACCGGTCTTGCTCCCCATCCATCATTTCATCCGCTTTACAAAGAAGGTCGTTCTCAATGTCTCTGTATTCCATTTCTTCTTTGTTTTCATACTCGTATTGGGCGCGGCGGAAGCCTTTGGGGTCCATTATTTTTCTCTTTCCGCGATCATGGCGTCGGCCAGTGAATAGGCAACGTTTGCATACATGTCGCCATTTATGACAACAGACAAATCATCGAGTTTTCGGACAATGAGGCCTTGTAATGCATGTGCCGCAAAGTAGTCACGGAGTGACATGCCTGGATGTCCATTAGTTTCGTAGTCTCCGAGCCTGACTTTGTTGCTGCTTGGAAACGCTGGACCGCCACCATTTTTCATATTCTTGCCCCATGTTTTTGAACCAAGTGAATCTTCACCCTATTCAATTTTTCAGACGTAAAATCACAGTGTTTGCAGCAGAACGTAGACCCCTCTTCGCTGTGATGGGCGATATAGTCTTTTGAGGTTGTTACACCAAAAGCCTTTTTCACATGCCCTCCGATTTACGATTCTCGTTCTTTGCACTAGACAAAAACAAAACCCTCCACTCCCTATAGCACTCAGGGCTTATATGATCCGTCACGTTCAGAATCCCCCTATGCTCCGGCCCTCTCTTGGTATAGGAGCAGTCCTCGGCATGAACAATCGTTGGTGGGATTGCAATATATCCAACCTTGTTATTGACATCCCTAACCTCCATCTTGTTCTTAATGAACCCGCAACAAACGATAATCAGGTCTTTGGTCATTGTTCTACCCAAATTCCCCAACCATCTTTTTTATAGCCAGCATCTAAATACAGTTTTGTTGTCTCTATATTTTCTTCTTTCCTAATTTCTTCGCATAACACAAGACCCCAACAAATTGCTGCGATAAATCCGACGTACATAAAGGCTTCTGCTACTTGCTTCATTTCCCCTTGTCCTTAAGTGAGCGGATGGCTTTGGCCGTTTCCTCAATTTTTGATACTGTGTAGGCTGCTCTTGCCTCCATCTCCGCTATTGCGTGAGCATCGGCAACCCTTGCCGCCTCTTCCAACGCCTCTATGCGTTCTTGGTCGAGGAGTTGACGTATTTCTTCAATAGCTAATTGACGCCTTTTTAAACACGTTAGATCAGTGGTGTCCTTTCCAACCCTCCACCACTTACAAAAATCCTTCGCCTTCTCCAATGATGAGTTGGTCATTTTTGGTCTAGTGATGCCAAAGGTTTCATAATTTCAACTGGCAGATACCGCACCCCGAATTTCTTGGCCTCCAAATGCGAAGGAAAGAAAATGTCGATGTGTTTAATTGGGTTTTTATTTGAGCCAAATTGAGACACGGCCCCGCGATCTTCAACGGTGTATGTATGGCCGTTTATATTGACTTTGGTTCCGAACGGAAGCCAGTTACAGGCTATGGTGTGATTTGGACGGGCTTTTTTATTGGAGGCTGTGATACCGTCTGATTTGCCGCAGCATTTTACGCATGGGCAATAGGCGGTGATTTTAAAGATGCTGGCGGCAGGATTTTTACCTGCACAGTTTAATGTCCCTGTTGGACACCAGGAGTTATTGAAGTGGGCGGGCCTGATCCCATGTTCACCATTTCTCAGCGGGTTCATCCCGCCACGCCAGTAAACTTTAGAATAGGAAAATACCCTCTGTTGGGCTAGACAAAAAAGCCCAAAAAACAGTGCACTTAATAGGAATAGTGCTGTCCAACTTCCCCGCCTCACTTCTACCTCCGAAATAAAGAAGCCCCAATCTCAAGCCGTTAGGCCTAAAATCAGGGCATTAAAAACCCCGACTCGGCCTTTCGGCCTCATCAGGGCTTATCTTTACTTCGTTAGCTTGCCAAACCTACGGAGAGTCTGGGATTCGTAGGTAGGGTAAAACTAAGAAGTATAGACTTGCCCTGACGAGGTACTAAAAGCACCCACGGCAGCCGGAACAAGGGCTCTGACACCCAGGTGGGAAAATGCGCCACCGTGGGGCGACGACTTGGAAAAGGTTTTGTCAGAGTTTTGTTCCGTTTTCATAGGTGACTATTTTTTAACATTTCTCCTATTTGTTGTCAACAAGCATTTTTTGTCCCAAAGCATCTATCATTTTCACAAGCTTTTTCCCATGGAGATGCGTGTAGTGATTCGTCATGCCGGGATCTTTGTGCCTAGCAAATTGCATTCCTTGAATTTGGCCAAACTCCTCTACAATCTTCGAAGTTGCCGTGTGCCTGAGTTTATGCGGGTTCACCCTGAATCCAACTTTTTTTGATACGGCGCGGAATCTCTCTCTCACAGAATGCTCGTTTAGTTTTGTGCCGGTTCTGTTGCAAAAAAGATATTCGGATTTCACACGACGAGCCGCAAGCCATGTTATTAGATAGTCCTTCGTCGAAAGACTGATCGGCGCTCTGTGAAATTCATCTGTTTTTTTGATGTATACCTTGACGGTCCTCTCCTCGAAATTAATGTCCGATATTTTGACCGAGCATACCTGAGATACGCGAAGGCCGGTATCCATAAGGAACCTTACAAGGACAAGATCACGAAATTCCAGCGTATCGCAACTATATAGGTATTGAACCTGCTCATCTGTTAGACATTCAGCCTCTTTTTTATATGGCCTTCTGAACGAGTTTTTCACGTATGGGTTTCTTTCTATTAGGAGCTCTTGCGCGGCCCACCTAAGATAGCAAGAGGCGGCTTGCCCGAGCCTAAACTGCATCCCCTCGCCGTTGTCGATGTGGCCGCCGTTCCAAATCTTCTTTCTTTTTTGTGAGGCGGCGATAACAGCCCTCTCTATCTCTGAGCCCCTATTTACATCTAGCATTGAATGGCCGAGCTCTTCTTCTATCTTCTCTATGAAACGTTCGTTTTTTCTTACTACCTCAGGAGCCATGCGCCTTAGATCCCTCAAGTATTGAAGGTAGTTTTTTAAAGCTGTTTCTTTTGTTACAAACGGTTGCGTGGCCGGGTTTATTTCGGTCATAATAGTTAATTATTATAAGATTAAAAAATTTTAATCTTCTGATGTTATTCCCCCGGTTTCCGTCCTAATTCCACCTTTTCTTTATGTCTTTTAAGCATAAACATCAGCTATGACTTTTTAAATAGTTCCTCTACGTCTAGTGTAAACTTTAGCTTCCGTGGTTCAGTATGGCATTTGCAATAACAGTTGATTTCTTCGTGGTCCACCGTAAGACAGCCTTCTGCGTGTTTCATAATGCCTTTCTGATCTTTTTTGGTCTAGTGGTACAACGGCTTCTTTTTTCGCACGGCACGCATCGAACACGCTTTCCTTTGAAATCGCCGCTGTCGTAGGCAATCGTCGCGCCGCATTTGCAATGCCCAACCACAATCCGTTTATTCAAAATGTCTTTTTTCATTTAGATTCTCGTATCAACACTAGACATTACGCCTCTACTGATTTAATGGCTTCTTTGATAATATTAATTTCTTCTGAATAACCTTTTTCAGCATTTCCACCAACATCATCAATTAGATGGCCCATTGCTTCGAGAGCTACTTTGCACGCCTCTAAGAGCTTGTAATGGTTGTTTACGGCTTTTACAATCAGTTCTGCGTTTGCGCGATCTTCTTTATCGCGATTAAAGCAGCAATCAGCAATACCACATACTTCATTTCCATTAGCCTTCCACGGAAGCTGTGTATGAGAGGGTTTCATTTAGTCTAGTGTTTCTCCGGTTTTCTTTGCTCTTTCGGTGGTATTGGATTCAACGTTTTTCCGCAGTTCAGGCACTGACCCCAATACGCCGATTGCACAGGCCCACACTTAGGACAAATCCACGTAGCAAAACTAGACACAGAGCCCATCAGGACTTTCCTTCGGCCTTACATTCACCACAGGCTAGGGAGTGCTTAAGATCCCTATCCACGCTCTTTCCAAATAGAAGATAATAGCATCGTAGACACTTGCTCATTTACGGCCCTCCGCTTTGGAGATTAGCATTCCATCAATCCCAAGAAACTCCCTCATCGTAATATAAGTTCTAAAGTATCTATATTTCTGAAACCTTATCCCTTCTAGATGAGCCAAACGAAAGCAAAAAAAAGAGGTTAGCATGAGCATGATTCCAATGATGATTATAATTTTATTTACCGTTTCAACGCTCATTCTACTTACCCCCTTTTCTTTTTGTCTGGGGGTGCTTTAGTTTTTCTTCGGCCTCAAACAGCCATTTCCAAGCCACGTTGGGGCTGCACGTAATATCGCCATCTATCATGACCGCTCTTTCTTTGCGTAACAAGGTCCGTTCGATAACAACGCCGCCGCGCTTGCCTGATTCTATCAAAACGTCCTGGCTTTTGAGACTCATTGAGTGATGAATGCCTGTTCCTGGAATTGGCCCCGGCAATTTTGCAGACTCTTCTCTTGTAAGGATTTTCGGAGCCACATCAACCGTTGCCATTTGTTCCACGTTTTTATCTCCACGTTTCATGTTTGCACTAGACCCAAACCCTATTTAAGAGGGGTTATATACGAGGCTGTATCCTAGCACACTGATCTTTTATGTTCTTTTCTATGGCTTCAATGAGAGGGCGTAAGTTCTTATAAAGCCCCTCTAGATTAAATACATGGCTAATGCCTCTGAAATTGCCAAATATATGAACCGTATGTTCTTCATAATCTCGGTTTGAATACCCATTCGAATCTTTAAAAGATATAAACCCATTTGCTGCGAAGTTCTCTAAATCTAGATCGTGTTGCGCTAGGACGGAAATTAGTTCTTCAATGCTGTCTGGCTCTTGCCCAGCCCACTTAGATCCGTTTGATTTAATCAGCGTTTTCATCGTCTCTCTCCCTTGTTTTGTTTATCGTAAGCCAGTCTTGCCTTGATGATTCTAATTGTATCATTATGAATCTTAGATGTCAACAAAAAAGAACTAGATATTTTTAACGATTAACGCCAGGCTTAAGTGTCTTTTCAAGTAGAAGTGCAAGCCACGTTGAAAGCGATCTGCGCTCACTTTGCGCGGCCATCTCTGCAAGGGCCTTTATCTCAGGCTCAACTCTCGTGATTATTGGGACCTTCTCTTTCTTCATAATGAATAAGAGTGTAACACAATGATTTTTGAATTACAACAAAATAAATTCATTTCGAGATTCAGGTTTGGTTTCGATGCCTGTCGGGACACTAGACTCCGAGCCTATTGTTAGTCAAGAAAAATATTTAAGCACTAGACACCGATTAAATAACTAGTTGTTTAAACACTATCTCCCCACCAACGCTTTTATTATCCTAAGCTCTCTCTCTATATCATCAAGCCTAGCAGCCAACCCCATAAGCCCCGAATAAAGATTATGCTTCTCGGGATCAATTTCGTGATTGGTTCTATTAAGGTTGTCTTTGAAACAATCGTATGGACCTGGCATAAATCCTCCTTTTTAAATACATGATAATTTGTGGGATTGAATACATCAACTCAAAACTCATCGGTTGGCACATGTTTTTAAGGCGTCTTCAAGGAACTGACTATCAACAAAATTAGCCAGTTCTATTAACGGAATAATTACGTTTAGGATTAGCATTTCTCATAACTATATGCTATGTCAATAGGTTATACAATCAATGTCCGATAAGGTATCAAGTGTTAACAATTTGTAAGGTGACCGGATGGACCCGGCACCTATTGGATTTATTAGCGGTAAGGCTTAATTATATTTATATATCCCCAACTCACTCTCTCCCCCTCTGACCGGCGCCCCTCTTTTTAGCCTGGTTCCATCTACCTCCTTTTGGGGCCGTCCCGCGCCGAAGAGAAGTTTGAATAGAATCAAAGTGTGGATACGAATCAGGAACTTATCGACGCTTTATCGACGCTGGATTCGCTTGAAAGGCTTCAAGCCGACAGAAGGCGTCTTTCGGGGATCTCCTACTACGTTCCAAACCCTATTCAGTTTAAATGCCACCAGTCAAAGGCTAGGATCATTCTCTACTCCGGAGGTAATCGTGCCGGTAAATCAACTCTTGGGGCTGTAGAGCTTGCCTGGCATGTAACGAAACGTTATCCCGACTACTTCCCTAAGGAAAGGCGCTTTAAAGGCCCCATAAAAGCTGTGGTTGTCTGTGACGCGAACCAGAAGATCGAGAAGGTCATTGAGCCAAAAATCAACGAATACCTCCCTAAAGACTGCATAAAATCCCGTAAAACCGTAGGTGGTTATCTAAACCGGATCATTTGCAAAGACGGCTCAACAATCGACTTCTTATCATCAGAGCAAGACGACATGGCCTTCGAGGGCGCGGATTGGCACTTCTACTGGGGGGACGAACCTCAGAAAAAGAAGAAATTCGACGCCATTATGAGGGGTCTCATAGACCACGGCGGGTCTTGTATTTTGACCTTTACCCCACTCGTTGAACCATGGATGAAAGAGGAGCTGATTGACAAGGCCGACGGACGGAAAATCGACGCCTTTATCGCAGATACCTACGACAACCAGTTTGACATAAAAGGGAATCAAATTTTAAAGCGTGAAAACATCGACGAGATGGCGTCCATGTGGGATGAGGACGTTAGGGATACTCGTATCCACGGGAAATTCTTTCATCTTCGCGGTGTCGTTTATCCGGAATTTGGGGAAATCCACCAAATAGAGTTCGGCTACGAATATCCGGACCCGGTAATTTCTGTTTTAGACCCTCACGACAGGCAGCCTCACCACGTAATTTGGGCCGTTTTAGACCGAAATGATGATCTTTTTGTCCATTCGGAGTTATCAATCCACTGCACCGTTTCAGAGCTCGCCAAACTCATAAAAAAGGTCGAAAAAGACAACGGCTACAAGATGAAGCGTAGATTAATAGACCCAAATTTTGGAAGGAAACCACTCATCACGACAGGCCGAAACATGATCCAGGAGCTTGGGATAAATGGCTGCCCTGGGTGGTATGAAGCCGATGATGCTAAGGAGGAGGGGCGTTTGAAGGTCAAGGAATATCTCCACTACGACAAGACAAGAGCCATTGATTTCACGAATAAGCCGAAGATTTTTTTTCACAAAGGCCGTGTTCCAAAGACAATCCACTCTGTTAAGAATCACCAATACGAGGAATGGGTTGGAAAGATCGCTGGAGAGCGCGACCCCAAGGAAAAACCGAAGGACAAGGACACCCATGGGGCTGACTGCATCAGGTACCTCTGCATGTCAAACCCGAGATTTCAACGGATGAGAGAAGAATTGTATGAGTTGGAAGAAGCACCTTACTAACCTAAAAAGGCTCATGCTTGGGAAAAAACCCATGCCCGAACCCAATAACCCAGGCCGCAGGCCGGAGCACGAACCAATCGCCCAGATCATGCCTGTTTCCGAAGCCGTCAAAGCAATCCCAAAAGAAATGATCCAAGAGCTTGAAGATTATAGGTCGGTCAAGGCGCACAACGCGAAATTAGACCAAGACCAGCAGCTTGAACTCATGGAGTTCATCGCCCGTTTCGCCTCCATTGAAGAAATAAATGCCTATTTCGTTCCGACCCATGGAGTTTCAATTTCGCAGCCCCTTGTTAACCAATACAGGCACACGAAAAAGTGGCAGCCGATCATAAAAAAGCTGAGGGAAAAATACCTCATTTCGGAAGACGAGGTTCCGGGCTTTCATAAAAAAGTACGCATGGAGCGAAACGACAAAATATATGAAAAAGCCTTTAAAGACGGCGACCTAAAGACCGCCCTCCAAGCCAATAAACAGCAAAAAGAGGAAATGACAAAAGACGAGGGGAATCTATCCCTCACTCTCAATCAATACAACTATCTCACAGACGAAGAGCTTCAGGAAAAGATAGCTGAGGCCCGTGAAAAGATAGCGAAACTTACCGCCGTTACCGTCCAAAAAGAGGAGAAATAATGTCGATAGCCTTGAAAGAAGAACTGAGGTCCGAGCCGCAGTCAATGGCTCCCATGCTTCCTGCACAAAAACCAACTCTCCAGATCACCCTAAACGAATCGCTTCAAAAGACCCTTGTGGATGTCGTTTTGGACGATTTTGATAAAGCCAAAAAAGACCGTGACGAGAGAAATTACGGAAAAACGTCTAAAGGCGAATCGCTTGAATTTGACAAGTGGTACAAGTCAATAAAAGACCTCTACGATGGAAACCGTGAAGCGAAAAACATCCCGTGGGAGTTTTGCTCGAATAGGTCTCTCCGTATCGCAACCGCAATTCTCGACCTCATCCATTCCCGCCTCTTCCCTTCTGTTTGGAATGAAGACCTGACTCGCTGGAGGCCTGGGAAGGAAATCGACACCCCAAAGGCAGAGAGAATAAAAAAATTAATGGATTGGTGGATTCGCGTCCACTCGCCACTAAAACCCTATCTCGATCTATGGACAAAGATCGTCGCCGGAATAGGTGACGGACTTACCGAAACCTACTGGGACGTAGAGGAAACCGTATCCAATGAGATGATCGAAATTCCGGTTACGGATGAGTCCGGTGCTCCGCTCATAAATCAAGATGGTTCTCCCGCTGTAAATCAAGTACCCAAAGTGAATAAAACCGAGTCTACAAAATCCCGCCTCATAACGAAAGACAACGTTTATTTTATGAAGGGTTCAAAAGACATTCAGCGAGACCCAGTAATCATAAAAGAAACATTTCTTTTCAGGGAACTTGAAGCGCTTGAGAGAAAAGGCGTCTGCGTAAACGTTACGGGAGAAAACGGCCTTGAGAAATACATCATCGTTCCAGAACCGTCCGGGGATATGGACGATGTTGAACGCGCAAGGATTAGGCGCATTAAGCTCAGAAACATGCCGATTGAGGTTATACGCGAGTATTTAAACTACGACATAGACGGAGTTGGTGTTGACGAGAATATCCGAATCTACATAAGCCCGGAATACAAAATTTACCTTGGTGGAGTCAGGATGAGGGATATTTCTAAATCTGGCCGCCGTCCGCTGGATTTCACAAAATACGACAATTACCTGGATAGGCCGGACGATCTTGATGGAGAGGGAATACTGCACAAGGTCCGTGAACTCGCGGAAGAGGTTGATGCCTGTTTTAACCAGTTAACTGACGCTAACACGCTTGGCGTATTACGTCCTTTCTTCTACGACCCATCAGGCGACGTAGACGCCCCGGCCATCAAGCTTGGACCGAATAAGGGTATTCCGGTAACGTCGCCAAGCCAAAATGTCTATTTCCCACCGTTTGAAATACCGACGGAAAGGCTCATCAACGCGATCCGTCTTGTAATGGAATTTATCGAAAGGTTAACCGCAGCCTCCGAGTACATCATGGGCCGCGAATCAGGTGTTGTTGGTGGCTCCGGGACTGCAACCCGGACTCAAGCAATAGTCCAATCAGCGGAGATCCGCTTTACACTGCCATCCGAGCGGTTGCGTCTAGGGGCTGCCAACATCTTGACCCAGCATCTTGACCTTATCCAACTGAATATTCCAGAAGGCATGGAAGAGGAGATATTGGGTGAAAAGGGAGAAAGGCTTTTCCTCGATGGGGAGTTGAAGGACGAGGCCATAGCCGGGAAGTTCGCGGCCTATCTCCTCCCCGACCCCTCCATGGGTTCAAAGCAAACCGAACGCGACTTAATGAACCAGCTTTATTCGATACTCATGCAAAACCCGCTCATCATAACGAACCCGCAGAATGTTTACAGGCTTACCGCCTTATGGCTTAAGTCTCAAGGAAGGAACCCAGAGGAAATCTTAGGGCCTTCCCCGGTTATTGATGACATCACTGACCCAGAGGACGAGAACACCCTCATGATCCAGGGAGACTTTGAGCGTGTTACGCCCACTTTCGCCGAAAACCACATCCTCCACATCATGAAACACATGGAGCTTCAGCAGTCTCCGCACTTTCAACAAATCGCTCTGACCGCCCCGCACCTAACAAAACAAATACTAGAATATAACCAGAATCACATACAGGCCCACATGGAAATGATGAAGCAAATCCAAGTGGCGATGAAGGGTGGTAATGGAGAACAGAATGGAGAGCGGGGAAACGATGGCGGAGAAGGCGGAGACTCTAAAACATCTCAAGAGTCTAATGCAAACTCCGGGTTGGAGCAAACTTCTGGGCCGCTTGGAAAAGCTCTCAACGCTCAAAGAAGTGGAGCTTCGCAACCTTCTCAGAGCTCCGTCTAACGAAAAGATGCTCCAGTCGATAAGGATGCAGGGTTTCATTGACGGGCTTAATGCGATCAAAGACGAAACGAAGCGGATGGTTAACGCCGCTGAAAGTGAAATTAACCCCTAACGGGAGGACAAATGCCTAAGGAACTCAAAGAGCAGGATGAAGTTGTAATAGAACACGAAAAGCCGGAAAAGGAAATCGAAAAGCCTGGTGTTGAGGTTGACCTTGATGCCAAGCCTGAGAAGAAAGAAGAGCCTCAGTATGTAAAGCTCGAGGAGCTTCAGAAACTTCAGAAACAGTTTAACGGAATCTCAAGCACGATCCGGCAGATAAAAGACATCCCCTCTAAAATCGAGTCCCTTGAAAAAGTTCTGAATTCCAGATTCGCCACCGCTTCAGAGAAAAAAGAAGCTAAGGATGAGCTTGATGAAATGCTCGAAAAGGGCGATTGGAGAACTCCTGTAAAACAGCTCGCGCAAAAAGAATTTCAGGAGATGATGGCCCGCCAGCAGGCTGAGTGGAGCGAGCTACAGGCGCGTTCTGTCAAAATGTCTACCCTCGAAAAATCAAAACAGACAGTCAGGGAAAGATACCCCGACATTGACGATCCCGATAGCGAGATATCACGTAAATACCAAAAAGTATTAGCTGAAAACCCTCAGTACCTTCAAAACGAGTTCGGCCCCACCCTCGCCATGCGTGACATGGAAGATGAGCTTCGTCAGGAAGGGCGTTTGGATGAGTTTTCAAAAAAGATCGTCGAGAAAGAAATCATCCGTCAGACGAGGGCCGGTATAGGAGCTGTTCCCAAAAACAATGTCCAGACGAGCGGAAATAAGATCGTGTTGACCAAGGAGCAGAAGGATTTCTGCGATGCGAACGATATCAAATACCAAGACTACGCTAAATTCCTGCGTGGCAATTCGAGGGAGGGTGTTTCTGTATGAAGCCGAGCCTTAAAGAGACCGAAGTGAGTGTTAAAACGGAATCGGCATCTCCCCTTGTTGTTATGTCAGAGATGGATGCTTATGTAAACGAGCGCGTAAAGTCACAGCCAAAATCTCTTGAAGAAATTCACATAAAGTCGGAGCGCGAGTTTCCCGAGGGAACCAGCGTTCTCCAGCTTCCAAAGGAACTTGAAAAATACCGTAAGAAATACGCCTTTAGGTGGCTCAACAAGAAAAAGCGCTCTCTTGATAGAGCTCTAGACGTTATCGGATGGACACTTGTTCACCGAGTTTATTTTAAAGATTTGCCGGATCATTTATTTACCGCTAACGGAGTTGTGGAGCGTGGCGATGCTATCCTTGGTTTCATGCCTGAAAAACAGGCCGCTGAAATCCGTCTTCGTCCCTCCAAACTCTCGCGCGAGAAAGTTAAGAACTTACCTGTCCAGCCGCTAGATAAGTGGCAAGACAGAGGTGAGAACTACTACAAACCGGATTATGGTTCCGCCGCGTCGGATAGTGATTCCGAATATTCAAAAGGGAACCGTGGGATAGTCGTTCAACCTGATTTAAAACAAATTGAGGACTAAAAAT
>Ga0196964_10000123_pt1 | contig 52742 bp, 26 predicted proteins | sample S1_10metaG_FD_148615 | JGI IMG/M metagenome (GOLD analysis project Ga0196964, IMG submission 148615) | Soil microbial communities from Anza Borrego desert, Southern California, United States - S1_10 | ecosystem: Environmental > Terrestrial > Soil > Desert | place: USA: California | collected...
CTTCATGGTGAAAGGACACCCGGCTTTCCAGAAAAAGGAGTCATCGAAGAAGGGCTTCCCATCAGCGCCTTGATGTGCGACATCTGGTTTTCCGTCGTAAAGGCCGTGTACAACATCGCCCGTGCCTTCGACACAGACTTTCAGCCCCAGCTTTTTCTGAATCTTCCCGATCCGCAGCGCCAGCGCAGCGCTCTTCTCAAGCTCACCAAATTTCCAGCGTGCGAGGAGACTGATGCCTCGTGCGTCGAGTTCTTTGATGACACGCTCGAGTTCGGTGTCGTCTGCGGCGGCCGGATAGTCCGGCGTCCACAGAAACAGCGGCAAGCGTTCCCTGCGTGGAAACCGCAAGGGTTCCGTCTCCTTGAATATGGCGTCCAGGGGTGAAGGACCTTTCTGTTCGCCAGCGATGGAATGCATGCTTGAGCTTGCGAGAAGTGTTAAAATGAACAGCAAAGACGCGCGCATGAGCTGTTGCCCCTGTGTTACTAATAAGCGCAACATCTTCGGTCTTTCTCCTTTTATTTTTGGGAAAATGATGAATGCCGGCGGCACGAGTGCTTGGCGTCGGTGCCGATGATGTCGGTTTACCCTTTTAATTGTGGTCGGAGTGGCCGAGCCTGCTAAACCCGAAGCTGCCAGGCACGACGTTCTTTTTTCATATCAGTTTCATTCTCAACCGATTTTTCAGTTACCTTTGCCCGCCGCCGGCGTATAATTTTTGTAATACAAGAATGGATGAGGGGCAACCATGCTCAATATTACGGGTGATGGCTCGACAACTACATGCGACGGCACGCGGCGGCGGGAGTTCCTGCAGGTCGGCGTTCTCGGCGCGCTGGGATTCTCGCTCGCGCAGTATCAAAAGTTAATGGCGGACGAGGGAGTAAAGAAAAGCAGCGGACCGGACAAGTCCTGCATTATGATCTTCAATCTCGGCGCCCCAAGCCAGCTCGACCTTTTCGACATGAAGCCCGACGCGCCGGCGGAGATCCGCGGGCCCTTCAAGCCCATCAAGACGAACAATCCCGATATCCAGATTTCCGAATTGCTGCCGCTGCATGCCAAGCACGCTGACAAGTTCTCGCTCGTGCGCAGCTGCTACCATACGGCGGCGGCCGTGCACGACACGGGACATCAGATGATGCAGACCGGACGGCTTTTCAGCGGCGGCGTCAACACGCCGCACGCCGGATGCGCGCTCGGCTATCTTCGCGGGCGCAAAGGCGACTTGCCGGCGCATGTCGTTCTGCCCGAGCCCATGGGCAAGACCGGCGGCAACATGCCGCACGGCCAGGACGGAGGCTTCCTGGGCAAGGCGTACGATCCGTTCGCACTGATGGCCGATCCGAGCAAACCGAATTTCAAAGTTCCTGACCTGCTGCCGCCGACAGAGATCGGCGAAGCACGGCTGCAGCGCCGTCGTGACATGAGAAGCATTGTCGACGAAACCGTGAAGACTTTTGAAGCGAGCGAAAATGCGCAGCTCATGGATAGTAACTTCGCTTCGGCCTACCGCCTGATGACCAGCAAGCAAGCGCGCGAAGCGTTCGATCTTTCCAAGGAACCTGAGAAGGTTCGAGAGCGCTACGGCAACACGCGCTTTGGTCAGTGCTGCCTGCTGGCCCGCAGGCTGATTGAAGCCGGCGTGCGCTTCGTCACTATCAATACCTTCATTACTGTCTTCGACGAGATCACCTGGGATATTCACGGCTCAAAGCCATTCACATCAATCACGGGCATGAAAGAAATCGTCTGCCCGATGTATGACCAGGGCTACAGCGCGCTGATCGAGGATCTCGCGCAGCGCGGCATGCTCGACAGCACCATGGTCTGCAACCTTGCCGAATTCGGCCGTACGCCGCGCGTCAATCCGGCCGGTGGACGCGATCACTGGCCGCAGTGCTGGACGGTGTATTTCGCCGGAGGCGGCGTGAAGGGCGGGCGAGTGGTCGGGCGCAGCGACGAAATCGGCGCATTCCCGGCGGAGCGGCCCGTCTGCCCCGCTGAAGTCGTGGCAACGATCTATCACAGTCTCGGCCTGGATCTCGAAACACATCTGCCTGGCCCGCAGGCACGGCCTTATCCGCTGGTCGATTTCGGCACGCACCCGATCAAAGAACTGTTTTAACGAAGCGCTCCCAGAGAGTGAATCTATGAAGCCAAAGTTATCACTACTGATCTGCGCGCTGTTCGCGTGCGCCGCTGCTCGAAGCGAAGACGGCGTCGCGCTTCTGCCGCAGACCATCGTGCTGAAGGGCACGGAAGCGCGTCAGTCGCTTCTTGTTGAGCGTGTTCGCGGCGGCCAGTTCACGGGACAGATCAGTGAGGATATTGAGTTCGTCAGCAGCGATCCGGCGATTGTGGCAGTCGAAAATGGTGTGGCGCTGCCGAAGGGGAATGGTTCGGCGACGATTACAGTCAAAAGCAAGCTCGGTACTGCGCAGGCGAAAGTTACGGTGTCAGGTCTTGACCAGCCGTTTCAGTGGAGCTTCCGCAATCACGTCCAGCCAGTGTTGATGCGAACCGGCTGCAGCACCGGCGCTTGCCACGGCGCGGCCGCCGGCAAGAACGGCTTTCGGCTTTCGCTTCGCGGCTACGATGACGAAGGCGACTACCGCGCGATTACGCGTCACGCGCTGGGCCGGCGCGTGATTCCCAGCGACCCTGGACGCAGCCTGCTGATGACCAAAGCGACAGGTGCGGTGCCCCATAAAGGAGGCCAGCGCTTCGATACCGATTCGCTCGAATACCGCGTGGTTTCAGAGTGGATCGCATCGGGCATGAGCGGCCCCTCGAGCAACGATCCGCGCATCGAGAAAATTGAAATTCTGCCGCAGAATGCGGTGCTGAAAGCCGGAACCAACCAGCAGCTGATCGTGCGCGCGTACTTTTCGGATGGCCAGATCCAGGACGTTACGCGCTGGGCGCGCTACACCTCCGCGGTCGCGAGCGTTGCGACGGTCGACGATTCGGGAAGAGTCTCTGTCGTCGGCACGGGAGAAGGCGCGATCACTGCGTGGTATTTGAGCCGAATTGCAATTGGAACCGTAAGCGTTCCGAATGAAAAGCCGCAGCCGCCGGAAGTTTTCACTCAGGCTAAACGCCGCAACTTCATCGACGAACTCGTTCTGGAAAAGCTGCAGAGCCTGAACATCCCGCCTTCGCCGAAGTGCAATGATGGCGATTTTCTGCGTCGGGCATACATTGATACGATTGGCATCCTGCCGACTGCCGACGAGACGCGCGCGTTTCTGGCCGACACTTCACCGACAAAGCGTGACGAACTGATCGATAAGCTGCTCAAACGCCCGGAGTTCGTGGACTACTGGTCGTACAAATGGTCCGATCTGCTGCTGGTAAATTCGGAGAAACTCAACCCGCAGGCGATGTGGTCTTACTACAACTGGATCCGGCGCAACGTCGCAGCAAATACACCCTGGGACGTGATGGTGCGCGACCTGATGACGGCGAAAGGTTCCACGCTCGAAAACGGCGGGGGCAATTTCTTTGTGCTGCATGAAGACCCGAAAGTGCTCGCGGAAACGGCGTCGGTCGCATTCATGGGCCTGGCGATCAACTGCGCGCAGTGCCACAACCATCCGATGGAGAAGTGGACGAACGATCAGTACTACGCGATGGCCAATCTCTTCGCACGCGTCCGAACGAAGAACGCGCCGGGCGACGGCAATCGCATTGTTTATAGCGCCACAGAAGGCGATCTCGTTCAGCCGCTCACCGGAAAACCACAGCCGCCTCAGCCCCTCGACGGCAAGGTGATGGACATCAATTCGCCCGCTGACCGCCGCGAACACCTGGCTGAGTGGCTCGTTTCGCGTGACAACCCGTATTTCACGCGCGCCATTACGAATCGCGTGTGGGCAAGTTTCTTCGGCACGGGCCTCGTCGAGGCCGTTGACGATCTGCGCGTTACCAATCCGCCGAGCAATGAAAAGCTGCTCGCTGCGACGGCAAAATTCCTCGCTGACAACAAGTTCAACCTGCAGAGCCTCATGCGCGCGATCCTGCAGTCGGAGACATATCAGCGTTCGAGCGAGACACTGCCTGAAAACAAAGTAGATACGCGCTTCTACTCGCGATTTTATCCGCGGCGCATCATGGCCGAAGTGCTGCTCGACGCGCTTTCAAACGTAACCGGATCGCCGACGGCGTTTGCAAATTATCCAAAAGGCTGGCGCGCGATGCAGCTCCCCGACAGCAATGTGAATTCATATTTCCTGAAATCTTTTGGCCGGCCCAACCGGCTGATCACGTGCGAGTGCGAGCGCACCATCGAGCCCAGCATGGCGCAGGTGCTGCATATTTCGAACGGCGACACGCTGAACAAGAAACTCGAGGACAGCAGCAACCGCATCAGTCAGTGGATCAGTACAAAAGCGCCCCATGAAAAAGTAATTGAGGATCTCTATCTCTCGGCGCTCGCGCGCTATCCGACGGAAAACGAAAAAGCAAAGCTTCTGAAAATGCTCGCTGCCGAGGGCGCGGAGGTGCGGCCGCTGCTCGAAGATCTTTACTGGAGCGTGCTGAGCAGCAAAGAATTCCTGTTCAACCACTAAGGGCCTGTGCGCGTGAAATGTAAAACTCTACTCTTTTCCGCTTTGTGCCTTTGTGTCATCGCATGCGTGTGCCCTGCTGTAGTCGCCGCCGATGTGCCGGAATTTCTGAAGATTGCACCGATCTTCGCCAAGCACTGTGTGGGCTGCCACGGTGCGGACGATCAGGAAGGCGAATTCCGTCTGGATACGTTCGCTCACCTGATGAAGGGCGGCGAAACAGGGAAGGCGATCATTCCAGGAAAAAGCGGCGAAAGCCTGCTCGTGAAGCTGATCGAGAGCAATGATAAGAACAAGATGCCGCCTAAAAAGCGGAAGAAGCTGGACAGTAAGGAGATTGCGCTCATTCGCTCATGGATCGATGCAGGTGCTCCAGCACCTCAGAACGTTGATGCCCCCATTCCCCTCGCAGAGATCCCGAAGATCGAACCCAAAGTTAAGCCGCAGAATGGTATTTATGCGCTTGCTCACAGCACGGCCGCGAAAGTTATCGCCGTGGGACGCCACGGTGAGGTGGAGTTGCGCTCTGCCGAATCGTTCAGCGTGGCCCGCAAGCTGACAGGCCACCGCGGCAACGTGAACAGTCTCGCATTCACCGGCGATGGAACAAAATTGGTGTCTGTGTCAGGCGAGACGGGCGTTGCAGGCGAGGCGAAGCTATGGAATGTCGCCGATGGCGCGCTGATCCGCTCATTCGAAGGTCACCGCGATGCGCTTTATTCCGTAGCGCTCTCACCCGATGGCAAAACGCTTGCCACCGGCAGCTATGACCAGACGATCAAGTTGTGGGACGCCGCAACGGGTGCCGAGCGCAAAACACTGACCGGCCACAACGGTGCGGTGTTCTCGCTTTCATTCCGGCCCGACGGGAAGGTTCTCGCCAGCGCAAGTCTCGATCGTACGGTGAAGCTCTGGAACGTCGAGAGCGGCGCACGTCTGGATACCCTCTCACAGTCGCTGAAGGAGCTTTACGCGGTAACGTTCAGTCCTGATGGCAAACGCCTGGCGGCGGGCGGAGTTGATAGCCGCATCCGCGTCTGGCAGATAAGTGAGACGGCTGCCGACGGAACGAATCCGCTCCTTTATTCCATCTTCGCACATGATGGAGCAATTCTGCGGCTGGCGTATTCGGCTGAAGGGGACACGCTGATCACCACCGCCGAAGACAGCACCGTGAAAGTCTGGAGCGCCGAGGCCGTTACACAGAAGCTCACCTTCGAGAAGCAGCCCGACTGGGTGGCCGGACTTGCGGTGATTGACAAAAAAACGGTCGCCGTCGGCCGGATGAACGGAACCTTCGCGACCTACGACGCCGAGACTGGCAAATCACCGAAGCCTGAACTCAATGCCGCTGAGCCGCCCGGAGTACAACGAGGTGCGGCGACGAAAATAAAGCTGCTGGGCAAAAACCTGCTCGGTGTTAGCGCCGTGAAGGTCTCGAATCCCAAAGTTTCGGCTTCGCTGCTGCCTGAAAACGCTGCTCACGACCAGCTGTGGATCAGTTTGAGCACGCCCGCTGATTCGCCACGCGAAAAGGTTGAACTGAGTGTCACCAGTGCCGGCGGAGAAAGCGCGAAGCTCGCGGTTTACATCGATGATCTGCCGCAGCTCAGCGAAGTTGAAGGTGAAGCTTCGGGTATTCAGACGCTCAATCTTCCCGTGAGCGTGTGGGGCACGCTGAAGGACACCGGAGACGAGGACCGTTTCAGTGTTCAGGCCAGAGCCGGGCAGACGATTATCGCAGATGTGTCCTCAAGCAGCGTCGGATCCAAGGCCGCGCCGGTAGTGACGCTCTGGGACGAGCAGGGTGGGGAAGTCATCGGCAGAAACGAATTTATTGCCATGCCTGAGCCCCTTATGGCCTTTAGCATTCCAAGAGATGGCCGCTACATTCTTCGCGTTCGCGACGGCATCCTGGGTGGGTCGAAGACGCACACGTACCGCATGAGCGTGGGGATGTTTCAGTACGTCAGCAGCTTTTATCCGCTTAGCGCAAGAATTGGCGCCGAGACAGAGATCAGCCTCTTCGGCTACAACCTGCCTGCCGGAACGAAGGTGAAGGTTAAGCCCGAGCGCGAAGGCGATCTGCCGCTTCCAATCGACCGCACCGTCTTCCGCAGCCGCTCCGAATTGAAGCTGGCCGCAAGCACGCTCAGCGAAACCCAGGAAACGGAGCCGAACAATTCCGTTCAGCAGGCGCAGAGTGTCCCTGCACCGGTCTCGATTGCCGGACGCATCTATTCGGCAGAGCAGAAAGAGGATGCCGACTATTTCAAGTTCGATGCGAAAGCCGGTCAGAGTTTTATCATCGAAACGCTGGCGGCGCAGCGCGGTTCTCCCGTGGATACACGCATTGACATTTATCACGCGGATGGCAAGCCAGTACAGCGGCTGGTCTTGCAGGCTGTGCGCGATTCATACATTAACTTCCGCGCAATCGATTCGAATGGACAAGGCGTACGACTTAAAAACTGGGAAGAGATGGAATTGAACGAATACGTTTACCTGCAAGGCGAGGTCGTGAAACTGTTCCGCGCGCCGCAGGGACCGGATTCCGATTCGCTGCTCTATCCGTCACCAGGCACAGGCCGCCGATGCTACTTCGACACAAGCCCGTCCGCGCACGCCAACGACACGACCTGCTACATCGTGGAACCGCGGCAGCTCGGGGAAAAGCTGGTTCCCAATGGACTGCCGGTTTTCCCGTTGAATTTCATGAATGATGATGACAGCGAACGGAAAATGGGCACGGATTCGAAGGTTCACTTCACTGCGCCCTCGGACGGCAGTTATGTCGTTCGGGTGATCGATACGCGTGGTTTCAGTGGTGAGCGTTTCATTTACCGGCTCGTTATTCGTGAGCCGAAGCCGGACTTTTCAGTCAGTGTAAAGGGAGAAAATCCCACGGTGAACGCCGGAAGCGGTAAAAGTTTTTCAGTGCGCGCAGATCGTTTCGACGGTTTTGACGGAGACATACGCGTGGACATCACCGGGTTGCCCCCCGGGTTCACGGTTTCCACGCCCCTTGTGATTCAGGCCGGCCACCTCGAAGCATTTGGTACGCTCAACGCTGCCGATGACGCAGCTGCACCTACCGATGCCAATGCAATGCTCTCGAAACTCAAAGCGACTGCGACAATCAATGGCGCGCAGGTGACGAAGGAAGCCGGCAGTCTTGGCCGCATCAAGCTTGAAGGAAAGCCGAAAGTTTTTGTGATGCTCGAGCCGTATGTGCCGCCGGAAAAAGCCGGCGGACCTCCCGCGCCACCAGGGACCATGCCGGAAATCACGATTGCGCCGGGCCAGACAATTCCAGTATGGCTGAAAGTTGTTCGGAACGGACACGCCGACCTGCTGACGTTCTCAGTGGACAACCTGCCGCACGGCGTAATTGTGGATAACATCGGTCTAAACGGCGTGCTGATCGAAAAAGGACTCAGCGAGCGGCAGATTTTCCTGACCGCGGCCAAGTGGGTTCCCGAAACCGAGCGCATCTGCTACGCCGTCGAAAACCAGGCGGGGAGGCAGACGTCACGGCCTTTGCTGCTGCGCGTGAAAAAAGCGAAATAGCAGAACGCCTTGTATTTAACAGTCCGATCGATGATCGCTGTCGTGTGTCGCCGCATTGAGCGTCTGGAGTCTAAGGTTTGTACTTACTGCGCTGCTGCACTACTGCGCTACGCCATTGATCATCACTTTATCAAACGCGGCCGTGCAGAGTTCGCTCAGGCCGCCGGTCGCATTCCCTTCTAGTGGAATCCGGAACAGCACTGCTGCTTTTGCCCATCCGCCGGCTTATGCCACGCTTTTTTAATTTTTGACGTAAGAACAGCGGCACCCTCAGCAATAGCTCACATCGAACGGCTTGGATGAGGAGGTGTGCATGCGTGCGAAACTGGGATTGTTGCTGTGTCTTTGGATGTGGGTGTTGCTTGCCGAACCGGTGCTTGGCGGCGCGGTTGTTACTGGCGAGCTGAAGCAATGGCATGCCGTCACGATCACCTTTGACGGACCGGCTTCAAGCGAAACGGCCTCGCCAAACCCTTTTACTGATTACCGCCTTGATGTGACCTTCACGAAAGGCACTCGCAACATCCGTGTGCCGGGCTACTTCGCCGCGGACGGGAATGCCGGTCAAACGGGAGCCGCAAGCGGCAATAAATGGCGCGTCCACTTCACGCCTGATGAGACCGGTACCTGGAGTTACGTTGCCTCTTTCCGGCAAGGAATGGAAATCGCCATGAGCGCTGATCCAGCCGCCGGAACGGCCGTTTCGTTCAATGCCGTTTCTGGCTCCTTCAGCATCGCCGCAACGGACAAGGCCGGACGCGACCATCGCGGAAAGGGTCTGCTGAAATACGTGGGTGAACATTACCTGCGCTTCGCGAACGGAGAGTGGTTCATAAAAATCGGTCCTGACAGCCCGGAAAGCTTCCTTGCCAATCCTGATATCGATGGTTCAACGACCGGGTGGCGTTCAGAATTTAATGCCCACGGACAGCACTGGGTGAGCGGTGATCCGGTCTGGCAGGGCAGCAAGGGAAAGAACGTCGTGGGCGCAATCAACTACATTGCGAGCAAAGGAATGAACTGCTTCTACCTGCCGACGTATACAGGCCATGCTGATACGCAAAGCGTGTGGCCGTATCCGAGCGTGGACGAGCGGTTCCGCTTTGATTGTTCGAAGCTCGACCAGTGGGAGATTCTTTTCACGCATATGGACCGTAAGGGCATCCTCATCCACCTGGTGCTGAGCGAAACCGAGAACGAGAGCTTCTGGGAGGTTAAGGATGGACTGGTCGACGCCAACGGAAATCCTACCCCTGCGTCTTTCGGAAAAAGTCGCAAGCTCTACTACAGGGAATTGATCGCGCGGTTCAGCCACCACTTGGCGGTGATCTGGAACATCGGTGAAGAGAACGGCTGGAACGATAACAAAGGCCCCATGAGCGTCGGGAACACGGACGCTCAACGCAAAGCTTTTGCAGATTTCATCCGCGCCGCCGATCCGTACAAGCATCCCATTGTTGCTCACAATCTGCCGGGTCAGGAAAACACCATTTATACGCCGCTGCTGAATCACCCCAGCTTCGAAGGAACATCGTTCCAGCTTGCGTACAACAATTTCAGTATGCGCTGGACGAACGACAAAACGCGCGAGTGGGTCGACAAATCACGGAACGCCGGCAAGAAGTGGTATTTCAGTGTCGATGAGCCCGGACACGAGAATTTCACGCGCAGCAGCATGTACGGCGATGACACGGCCGGCGTGCGGCCGGATACTCTCGACGCCAGCCACGACGATCCACGCAAGTATTCGCTCTGGGGCCTGCTGATGGGCGGCGGCGGCGGCTACGAAACATACTTCGGCTGGGCGTATCGGGGCTGGGGCGGGGGAGACGGATATGTGAACAACTATGCAGCGTGGGATGGCTGGTGGAACCAGTGCCGCTACGCGCATGAATTCTTCATCAAGTATCTGCCCTTCCCGCAGATGCTGCATGACAACGCTCTTACCGACAGCACTACCGATTACGTTTTCGCAAAGCGAGGTGACATCTATGCCGTATATCTGCGCGACGGCGGCAGCACGAACATCGACCTGAGCCACACGAGCGGCAGCTTTGAAATCAAGTGGTATGACCCACGTAACGGCGGCACTCTGCTGAACGGCACGGTTGCGACGATTTCAGGCGGCGGAATCCGAAGCATCGGCATGGCGCCGAGCAATACCACGCTGGACTGGGCGTGCCTGATTCGCCGCATTTCTTCACCGCCGACAATTTATGCGCTTTCGGTCGTCAGCGGTTCTGGAAGCGGCTCCTACACTGCGGGAACAGTCGTCAGTATTTCGGCAAACGCAGCGCCAGCGGGTAAAACATTCGATCGCTGGACGGGCGCCACCGTTGCGAACGCAACCTCCTCGAGCACGACGCTGACGATGCCAGCCGCGAGCACGACCGTGACCGCGACATACAAAGACGCGACCTCCACGCAGAAGGTCGCCAGTTTTACGCTCATCAATGCAGACACCAATACAGATATCGGGCTGCTGGCAGATGGAATGGTTCTGGATTATTCCAAACTGCCAACCCGCAACCTGAACGTGCGGGCCAACACCGATCCGGCGATCGTCGGCAGCGTGCGCTTCGCACTCGACAGTAACAGCAGCTACCGCGTTGAGAACGGTGCACCGTATGCGCTAACGGGCGACGCGAACGGGGATTACTCCGTCTGGACGCCGGCGCTCGGAACGCATACGCTGAGTGCAACTCCCTTCAGCGCTGGAAATGCCAGTGGCACTCAGGGCCAGAGCCTGACCGTTTCGTTCAGCGTTATGGATTCGCCGCCGACCTATGCACTGACCGTCGTTAATGGCTTCGGCAGCGGCTCTTATTCAGCCGGTGCGATCGTCACCATTTCGGCAAACTCAGCGCCGGCAGGCAAGACTTTCGATCGATGGACGGGCGCTGTTGTTGCGAATGCGTCCTCGGCGAGCACCACGTTGACTATGGCCGCCGCAAGCACGACGGTCACCGCGACCTACAAAGATGTGACCTCTGCGCAGAAGGTCACGAGCTTCACGCTTGTTAATGCAGACACGGAGAAGGAGATTGCTCTGCTGACGAACGGCATGGTTCTGGATTATTCAAAGCTGCCCACCCGTAATTTGAACGTGCGGGCGAACACCGATCCGACGATAGTTGGCAGTGTGCGCTTCGCGCTCGACAGCAACAGCAGCTTCCGCGTTGAGAATGGCGCTCCATACACTCTGGCCGGTGACCTGAACGGAGACTACTTCGCCTGGACGCTGGTTGCAGGCACACACACGCTCAGCGCAACGCCCTTCAGTTCGCCAGGTGCCGCCGGTACGCCAGGGCAGAGCCTGACTGTTTCGTTCAGCGTCGTGGATCCGCCGGTGCTAACGTCTGGCTTGAGCGCCTCGCCAAATCCTGCAGTTGTCGGTCAGAGCGTTGTCTTCTCGGCCGCAGCCAGCGATCCGAATGGTGATGCACTCGCTTACACCTGGGCTTTCGGAGATGGCGCGAGCGGCACCGGTCCCAGTACGACGCACGTTTACACCACTTCCGGAACGTACACGGCAACAGTCACGGTCAGCGATGGCAAGGGCGGCAGTACAATTGCCACCGCCGCCGTTGTCGTTTCCCCGCCACCGACTAGCCTGAAGATCAACTTCCAGACGACCGGTGCGCCCACTCCAAGCGGCTACCTTGCGGACACTGGCGCCGTGTTCGGAAACCGCAACGGCTATGCGTACGGCTGGAATAGCGATAACAGCCTCGGCGCGCGCGAGCGACTCTCGCCAGCGTCGCCGGACAAGCGCTATGACACGCTGGCGCACATGCAGATGGCGGGGAATCCCAGTGCGGTGTGGGAGATTGCGGTCCCGAGCGGCAGCTATACAGTCCGTCTGGTCTGTGGCGATCCCAGCTATTTCGACAGCACGTTCCGCGTGAAGGTCGAAGGCGTTCTCGCGGTCGATGCCACGCCGACGAGCACCACGCGGTGGATCGATCGCACCGTAACTGTAAATGTGAGCGACGGTCGCCTGACCATTTCGAACGCAATTGGCGCCGTGAACAACAAGCTCTGCTTTGTTGAAATCATGAGCGCCAGCGTGTCCGCCGCACCGCGTGGCTTCGCCGAAATCGAAGCCGAGCCGCAATTCGTGCAGCTTAACGTCGTGTCCGCCAAGACCAGTCTGAACTTTAACCAGTTGGGTGGCGACAGCCTGAAGCTTCAGATCATCCTGCCCGGCACGTTTGATCTGGCTGCGCTAGCCGGTTCGGAGGTTGGCGTGGACGTCGGAGGCGTGACCGCCACATTCACACTCGACGCCAGGGGCCGCGGCAAGAGCAAGTTCGGCGTGCTCGTCCTGAAGAACGAACGCTCCGACCATTCGGCTCGCGCGCTTGTGGCGCTCACGAAAGGAAACTGGCTGAATGTCCTGGCCGATAGTGGTGTGGGTAAAAACCACAAACAGCTGGGGCTGACGCTTCCGGTTGCTGTCACCATCGGCGACCAGCCGTTCGGTGGTGGAAAGCCCGCGCAGTTCACCAACACCGGACGCAACGGCAAAATCGAGTGACTTCCCACATCGATCTGCACCAAAAATAATGTCCAAGCAGAGACGGGCAGACCCGTCTTTGCATTCTTCTGATGCTGATGAATGCAGGTCTGCTCGGTCTTTTTCGGCACGCTCGACAGAGACGAAAACCAGTTCAACCTGGCTCTCCGGAGTTCAACTAGCGAAGGTAGGTCTCAGCTTCACTCTACTTTCTGTCGACACGGTAAAGTTTTTGACTGCGGCAGGGACGAAGCGTCCTCGTACAGGATTGTTGTAACGACGTTTTCCAAGGCCTCGGATTTCGAGAGAAATGCCGCATTGTAGGAGCGCAATGCTTCTATTTCCTGAGGCGCGAGCACTTTCGATGAGAACGCGTAGAGTTTTGCCGATGATACGCCTAAAACTTCACGCAGACGGCGGATTGTTTCAAGCCCATCGATCCCCGGCATGACCATGTCAACTGAAATGATGTCCAGTCGTTCGCGCGTGGCAATGCCAACGGCATCAATGCCATTCTCCGCTTCCAATACTTCGATGTTCCTGGACTGCAGCCGGTTGCGGAAGGCATACCGGAAGCCTTCATCATCGTCTACGATCAGAGCACGCCGGGTTGTGCCTTTCGAAAGGTGATGGCGGAAGAACTCCAGCAGCTTGTCTGGATTCAGCGGCTTAATGATGTATTCATCGGCGCCAAGCGAGAGACCTTTCTGCTGGTCTTCAACGCTGGTCGCCACCAGCACGGGAACAGAAGGCAGCAGTTTGGATTTAAGCTCGGTCAGGAATGTCCAGGCGTCCTCTCCGGGCAACATTATATCCAGTACGATGGCTGCCGGAGTAATCTGGCGGATCAGCCTTCGAGCTTCAGGAACAGTAGATGCAATAAAGCACTGGAATTCGCTGTGTTCGATGAACTTTCGATAAATGAAAGCGGTATCGGGCGTATCTTCCACGATGATAACAGGAATCTTGCCAGGCATCAGGACCAGTTTAGCTTCAGCCGGCGTCTTTGCGGGAACAACATGCTGCTGCTGCACCTGATATTGAACAGGAATTGTAGCGATAAACGTCGAGCCCTTTCCTTCATGGCTCTTGACCGTAATTGTGCCGCCCATGAGTTCGGCGAGCCGCTTACTCAGCGGCAGGCCCAACCCTGTGCCCTTTACTCTCTTCTGCAGTCTATGTTCGACCTGGTTGAATTCTTTGAAGATATTTACGAGGTCAGCCGGCGAGATGCCGATGCCGGTGTCAGCAACTGAGAACCGGACACTCCGGCCATCTTCTAAAAGCGTAGCCGAGACTCGCACTTCGCCGTGCTCAGTGAACTTGAGCGCGTTAGAAATAAAGTTGCGAAGAATCTGCGAAACTTTGCCTTCGTCTGTGTGCATCATGGGAATGCCTGCTGGCTCGTCGAAGTGAAGCGCGACAGACTGGCTGACCAGCAGTGGGCGCAACATTCCGCGAAGTGCGCTGAACAGATCCCGTACGTCGAATTCATTGGGCGAAATGACAGTTTTCCCAGCCTCGATCTTTGCCAAATCGAGCAGGTCATTCACGAGCACGAGCAATTCGTTCGAGCCCTTCTGAATGTAATTGATCTGCTTTTCCTGTTCAGGCGTCAGTGGCCCGTCGAGCCGGTCGAGCAGGATGCGGCAGAGTGCAATGGTCGAATTTAGCGGCGTACGGAACTCGTGACTCATATTCGAGAGAAACTTCGATTTCAGTTCGTCGGCGCGGCGCAGGTGGTCGGCTTTTTCATCGAGCTCAGCGTAAAGAGCGAGCACGCCGCGATTGGTATCTTCAAGCTCTTGATTCAATCGCGTGAGCTCTTCCTGGCGTTCGCGCAGCTCTTCCATTGTGCGAATCAATTCTTGATTCTGCTGCTGTACCTCATCGTAGGTTGTCTGCGACGACATGCGTGCGAGTTCTGCGCTCAGGTTGGCCATGTGCGCCGGCGTAACGATCGGGGCGCTGCGCGGCAGAAGTTTTTTAAGCGAAACGGTTGTGCCTGCGCTGCTGGAATGAATATCGAACTGGTCCATCAGCCGCTGGCTGCCAATGATTCCAAGACCCATGCCGGTGCGTGAGCGGTACTGCCCATCCAGGATTTCAGAGAGATTTGAGATGCCGCGCCCGCGATCGATAACGTTCATCACGAACACCTGCGGCGACGTTTTTCCTTCGAGCAGAAAATCGATGCGGCCCTGTCCAGCGTATTTGAATGCGTTCCGAACGATTTCAGACACGGCAGTCGCAATGCGGGCCTGATCCTGCGGATCAAAGCGCAGCAGCCCGGCAATCTGACGGGCGCGCTGACGTGCGAGCACCACGTCATGTTCGTATTGAATCTGAACGGTTAAAAGCTGCATTTTGCACTCGTCAATTGATGGATTTTACGACCAAGACGGTCGCATCATCGCGACCGCGCCCGTAATCGCGGTAAATCACGCCTGCAATAGTTGCGGCGTGGCGGTTGCGCAGCCCCGGGTAGTCTTCGATTTTCCAATGGGTACTGATTCCGTCGGAGAACATAATCAGCATGCCCCCGGCTTCCCATGCGTAACTGAATGCCTTGGCACGCAGCGTTCCTACGCCAACAGTGCCGTTCATCGACACCATGCTTCGCATGGTGTTCCCGACCACCAGGGCACTTATGTTGCCCGCACCTGTGTACGACACGGTTTGACCTGGGATGTCGATATCCGCGACCGCCGCCGCACCGCCGCGCGTTTTCTGCAAGGCCGCATGGATGTTTTCCAGTACCTCGATGCCGCTCTTTCCCGCGCACAGGCTGAAGATTCGCCTGGCTTCCATCGCAGCGTCATAAGCCTGCACGCCGTGCCCGAGCCCATCCACAACCATGGCTACACATCGGTTCTCGTTCTGCCATACTTCCCAGCCATCGCCACAAACTTCCTCCCCAGCCATGGGCACTGAGACAGCTCCAACGTCCAGCTCCCCGCTTTTGCCCGGTTGCTCCCCCTTTGCGTAGATGTGGGACAGCACAACAGTGCCGGAGTTGAAAGAGTAGGCGTCAAAAACGGAGGAGAGCCGGCGAATGGCCCCCAGGCCGGTGCCCGCGCTACCTGCGGTAGAGAACCCATCGGGTATGCAACGTTCAATGTCCATCCCGGGGCCTTTATCAAGGGCCATCAGCTGAATGCCGCTGCGGCCTGGCAGGACGCCGGCGATGAGTGCTCCCCCGCCCGGAGTGTGCTTCACCAGATTCGTCGCCATTTCAGTCGCGACAATTGAAACCCGCTCCCGGTCAGATTCGCTTAAACCGATGGACGCAGCTAGATTGCGAGCTTCACGGCGTGCCTCCGCCACCTGGCTCTGCTCAGCAACAGCGACTGCCTTGCTATTCTCGTGTAAAAACATGCCTTCTGCGCTACTTCCACTTGGTGATTACGACTTTTGTGCCTTCACCGGGTTTAGAGTAAATCTCGAATTCATTCACGAGGCGTTTGGTGCCGCTCAGCCCCAACCCCAATCCGCCACCCGTAGTGAAGCCGTCCTTCATTGCCTGATCAATGTCCGCTATCCCCGGACCATGGTCTTCAAACGTCAAACGAATGGCCTGCCGCGCTCCGTTGCTGAGTATTTCCAGCTTGCAGGAGCCGCCACCCCCGTAATTCAGCGTATTGCGCGCAAGCTCGCTGGCCCCGGTGACAATCTTGGTCTGATCGACAAGTCGGAATCCAAGCTCCACGGCGCGTTTTCTCACCACTTGCCTCACAGCAACGATGTCACTGTCGCTGTGAATGGGGAAAACTTCACTCATTTCCAACGTCAGCATCGCTTTCCTCGCTTTGCAGTGACGATGAAATGATTGTCATGCCGCTTTCGACATTTAACGCCGTCCGTACTCCCGGAAGTTCAAGGCCCAGTTCTACAAGCGTGATTGCAACTGCCGGACGCATTCCGACAACAACCGTCTGCGCATCCAGCACGCTCGACATTGCAGCGATGTTGCCGATCATCCGGCCAATGAACGAATCGACCACTTCCAGTGAGGAGATATCGATAAGCACGCCACGAGCACGTGTGGCAACGATGCGCTGAGTGAGGTCGTCCTGCAGCATGGTTGCCATGCGGTCATGCATGTCGACTTGAATTGTGACCAGAAGAATCCGGCCCATTTTAAGAATGGGAATTCGGTCCACAATTATTTTCCTTTCGCCGTTAACGATTCAGCGGACCGTGCTTCACGCTTTACCACAGCCAGCCCGGATTGCCTGAGAGCGAGAGAAAAAGCGTCAGCCAGTGACGCCTTAGTGGTGACCGAACCGAGCTCAACACCCAGATGCACAATCGTCTGCGCGATCTGCGGACGAATGCCGCTGATGATGCAATCAGCACCCATCAGGCGAGCGGCAGCAACTGTTTTAAGCAGATGCTGCGCGACCAGAGTGTCAACGGTCGGCACGCCCGTGATATCGATAATTGCAATGGCCGATCCCGTTTCGACAATCTTCTGCAACAGGCTTTCCATGACTACCTGCGTGCGCGCGCTGTCGAGCGTACCGATCAAAGGCAGCGCCAGAACGCCATCCCAGAGTTCCACGACCGGCGTAGAGAGTTCCAGAAGCTCCTGTTGCTGACGGGCAATGATGTCCTCGCGCGTCTTCTGAAAACTTTCGACGCAAAACAGGCCCAGCTTGTCAATGAGCAGCGAAGTCTCCCAAGTCTCGTCCGCAAGCTTCTCCGGCTCCTTTGTCAGAGCCGTGCGCAGCAAGCTGAAGAGCGGCTGCTTCAACGAGAAAACAAACATTGCAGTTTCTGAGGGAGTAAAACCCGACCGGGCGCGGCTTTTCGACAATTCGGCCAGATTGTTGCGGACTGGCTCCCATTCCGGCCCCTCAATGTTCGTCAGGTTTGCGCTCTGCACGGCATTGGTGAAAACAGTGAGGAAGTCTTGTGATTGCTTGCGTAATTCGGCTTCTTTGATGAGCGCCGCATTGCGCCCCCCGGCACTGAGCTGCAACTGTATCCAGGAATCGAATAGCTGGGCTGAGTGACTTTTAATAATTGCTGGCAACCGACGCGTTGAGTCTGGCATGTTCTCCCCTCTCTGGTCTTATGAGTTAAAGGCTTTCTTCCGGTTTGGGCTTTCTAGAGATTACGTTAGTAAGCTCGACAGGGTTAACAGGTTTGATCAGGTGTACGTTGAAGCCCGCCTCTTTAGCCCGGCGCAAATCTTTTACTTGGCCGTAGCCGGTCAGGGCAATCAAAAGAGAGTTAGAAAACTCTGGCATCCTCCTGAGTGCTTCTGCAACGGCGTACCCGTCCAGGTTTCCCGGAAGGCCAATGTCACAGATGACTACATCAGGCAGAAATGTGCGTGCTTCATCAATGCCTTGCTGACCACTCGATGCAATCCGAACGCTGTAGCCATCCAGCGTCAACAGCATCTGAAGGCTCTCAGCCGCATCTAAGTTATCTTCGATCACAAGAATACGATGGTGCAGCGCCGGCTCACGGTCAGTCTTCGTTTCGGGCTCTGGAGCCGTTTGGTCGGGGGACATCGGCAGAGAAAATCGTACAGTACTGCCTGCTTTTGGTCCCGGACTTGATGCTTGGACGGTACCGCCATGAAGATCTACGATGCCTTTAACGAGCGCCAGTCCCAGCCCCAGTCCGCCTTTGCTACGGTCCAGGCTGCTGTCAGCCTGATGAAAAGGATCGAAGAGCCGTTGAACGGTCTCAGCAGTCATCCCTATGCCAGTATCGTGTACAGCAAGCGAAACCTCATTATTATGTACGCTGATATTAATTTCTATTTTTCCGCCTGGGTCCGAAAACTTTACCGAATTGTTCAGCAGATTGCCGATTATCTGCGCAATCCGGGTAGGATCTGCCATTACCCAAACAGGATGATTCGGGACTACGAGAGTTGATTTTAAATCGTTCTTGCGGAGCGACACTTCGTAGTCATCGAGAACCGTCTTGGCTACGGCACACAGGTCTGTTTTATGTTTCCGAAGCAGGATCTTGCCTGAGGAAATGCGGGAAACATCCAGAAGGTCATCAATGAGATGCGCCATATGAGCGACTTGCCGCTCTATGACCTCATATGATTTCTGACTTGTGCTGGTAAGCGTCTCTGTGCGCTTTAAGACTTCGACGGAATTGCGAATCGGTCCCAGCGGATTGCGAAGTTCGTGGGCGAGCATGGCCAGGAATTCGTCTTTGCGCCGGTTTGCTTCAATCAGCCGTTCATTCGCCTTGCGCATCTCTTCTTCCGCGCGCCGGGCACGTAACAGCGCATTAATCGTTGCGATCAACTCCGGCGGTTCGATTGGGTAAGTCAGATAGGCGTCGGCGCCACTGTCGAGGCCCTCGACCTTGTCTTTGCCACGCACATACGTCGCGGAGAGGTGCATTACAGGAATGGACGCCGTCGGAGGGTTGGATTTTAACCACTTGCACACATCGTAGCCGCTCTCGTCGGGCAGGCGCACGTCGAGAATAATTATATCAGGCTCAAGCGCCACCAGCGCACGAGCTTCAAATCCGTTTGCTGCTTCAACTGTATCGAAGCCGGCATTCCGTAGATACTTGCACAGTGAGTAGCGGTTCTGCTCGTGATCGTCGACAACAAGAACTTTGGCAGGGATGGTGGTAGCGACTTGCACTGCGCGACTCCTGGACTATCGGCTAGTCTAGCAATGCGGGGAACGTTGACAACCTTATTGAAAGATTCTTATTAAGAACCCTTGGATCGTTTCATTTCGACACACTTTTCCAATGCGTTTAACAAAAGTTCCGGGTCGGCATAAGTATCAATGTAAGCGTCTACACGGTTTTTACTTATAAGTTTTGCGTCACCTGGAGACGCCGAGACAAGAATGACCGGAACGGCGAATTCGGACTTCACGCGGTGGCACAACTCGTATCCGTCCATATCGCCTAAATGCGCGTCAGCGACCACGGCTCGAGGCTGCACCTTTTTTATAAGTTTGAGTGCTTCAGCACCAGAACTGGCCTCAATGACCTTTAGCCCAGCTTTACGCATGGGGCGGGTACAGGCGTAACGTTTGGTTACATCATCATCGACAAACAGGATCATTTGTAGTTCTCTTTCGTTGAAGCGTGTTTTTAGCGCTTCGAGTTATTTCGTCAAGCCACCCCTTTCGAAAAATAGAAACATCCAGTTTTCGAGCATCGCCGTTGAGAAGCTGTCCCTGCGGAGTCTGGTACTGCGGCGGCGGACGCAGAATTCGTTCCCACGCACCGCTTACAAAGTTCGAGGTTGAGATGTTACGTCACTTTGGGAGCGGAATGTTAAGCTTCTGTTCGGCACCGGCGCGGAGGATGGTCAACTCGAGCGTTTGTCCCGGCTTTTTCTTCTGTAGCAGATATGCCAGCCAATCGTCGGCGTTCATGGCGACGCGCTGGCCGTCAACTTCCACAATGAGATCGTTTACTTTGATGCCCGCATTTACCGCGTTCATGTTGGGATCCTTCTCCTTTGCGGCGGGCAGGTAAGTCACTCGCAGGCCCAGTGCCGTCTCGGGAAGGCCGAGCTTCTGTTTATCGCCGCTCGAAAGCACGTTGCAGAAGAACCCGCTCACCGTTTTCTGCAGCATTGAAGTTGTGTTATTGCGTGCGACCGAAATGCGCCGGCGCCAGCCGTTCTTCAGCGCCAGTGTGACACGCTCGCGCGCCGCGCCACGTTCGATCTCCAATTCGAGCATGCCATCGTCCGGCGCCTGCTGCAGCGCCCACGAAACATCCGCCACCGAGAGGATCTGTTGCCCCGCCACATTCAGCACGCGGTCGCCAGGCTTGATTCCCGCCGCCTGTGCCGCGGAGTTGTTTCCGACGGTGCGTACAGTGCGCCCGTCTTTGGCCTCAAGCCCCAGCCCCACCACGTTCGGCAGCGGATACTTCCAGATCAGCCGGTCAGGGATTGACTCGCCAGAAAGCCAGCGCGAGGTCAGTTCGCCTTCGTGTACTGTGTGACAGTGGATGCAACCGTAGCTGCTCACGTCGCCGGCCTCGTGACGCGTTTTCAGCGTGGGCATGATTTCAGGCGTCTTCCAGCGTGGCGCCGGGCCGGTCTTCGCCGCGACCTGCGGCTTGTTCTGCGGAAAACCTTTATGGACTTCCAGTGCTGCTCCCGCCGTATAGAGCAGCCCTTCCAGCGAGGTATCGCGCGCGAATTTGGTTCCGTACCGCCCATAGATCGTCCGGTCGGCATTCATAAAGAATACCGCCAGAGTCATGTCCGTATCAAACTGGAAGAGCGAAAGGTCCAGCCCCCAGCCGTGCACGATCCGCACGCAGATGAACTTCTCGAGTACCGCCGCCAGTTCCGGATTTTCCTGACGAGCCACCTGCTCGTCGACGCCTTTGCAGGAGCGTCAGGGAACGCAGCGTAGGAAAACGGCCAGCGGCTTGCCAGTCCGCGCGGCTTCAGCGAAGCCGGCGTTCAGGTCGCCATAGATCCAGCGGCCGCCCAGCTCCACATCTCCAAGCTTTTTGCGGAGCGACTCGGGATCTTCCGCAGCCTGCACCGCAGCCAGCGCCAGCACGCTCGCACACAGCAGAACTCTCGTCATTGCTCGCCGCTCCCATTGTCGCGCAGTTGATTGACGTGTCTGTAGAAAGAGACGCAGTTTCGCGGTGGGGCACTGCACTGAAGTTCAAACTGAGCGCATCGGGCTGTCAGAAAGTATGGGGATGCCTCTGCTGCCTTGAGGCTTTTTCGCTATGATGTGTACGGAGGAAGAATAAGCGGGTGAAGGGGTTCGAACCCTCGACTTCGACCTTGGCAAGGTCGCGCTCTACCACTGAGCTACACCCGCGCGTTGAACGGATCGGTAATCTATACTTCGCTCATCTTACTGTCAAGCGCATTGGACGAGATTTGAACAGCGTTCTCAATCTTCTGCCGCTAACCTCCGATTGCCGATTCAGCGTTGGATTCATCGCGCAGGAGTGTTAGGTTCATGAGTGAACCGCGGGTTTCGTTTGTTGCCGCGCAGGTACAGGAAACAGTCAGTGACCAGCAACGAGTTGCTACAGGAAGAACTTTTTGACGGCGATTCCGAGCAGCAGGAGGCCGAGAGCGTTCCCGTTCTTCCGCTTGCGCAGGATGCGAATTCTCCAATTCCCGCACTGCGCGAGGTTACGGCGCAGGTCGTCAAACTCGGGAGCGATGGAAAAGCGCGTGCGGCCAGCAGCGGCGAGGACGATGAAGACGGTGAAGCCATCGTGGTCCTGGAAGATCCCGAGGGTCTTGCCCCTAAACCCGCCGCGCTGAGCATGTGGGCGTATGCACTGGCGACATTCTTCGACGGGCGGCGCTCCGCTGCTCAGGCAGTTGAGGCGTTCGCCGAAAAGTTCAAGCAACCAGTGCCAGTTCAGCATGCATTGGATCTGCAGAACGAACTCGACCGTGCGTTGTTCCTCTACAGCAGCCGCTTCGAAAAAGTGTTGAAGCGGCAAATCCGCTCGTATCTCGATGACGAGAACCGCGCTCCGGCGCACGCGGGCTCGGCGTATCCGGCCGAGACTGAAGCACTTGAAAAAACGCTGCTCGGCTTTTTCGAAACCCCCGACGGTCCAAACGGTCTGCCGACCAGGAACGAATCCGATACGGTACGCGCGCTCATGCTGCCGCACATTGATCTGCGTGTTGGTGGAGCGACGTACGCGCATGGCTATGCGGAGCTGATTAAAAAGTGTCAGGCTGACTTGTTCATTGTTCTCGGGGTTGCACATCAGGCCGCGTGCGACGGATTGTACTACGTCTCCCAGAAAAATTATGTCTCTCCGGCCGGCGTGGCCAAAACAAATCAGGCTATTGACCGGCGGCTGCAAAAGGCATCGGGTGTGCCCGTGCCAATGGCAGAAATGGCACACCGGACGGAGCATTCAGTCGAATTTCAAGCGGTGCTGCTTTCCTCGCTTTTAACGCAGCAGAAACGGGATTTTGAGATTGTGCCGGTTTTATGCGGACCCATCGAGACGTTCCTCGCCAATGAGGAAAGTCCACTGAACGACGAGGGCTTCCGACGTTTTGCCGATGCTTTGCGCGAAGAGCTGGAAACATGTAAGCGTAAGTGGTGCGTGATCTGCAGCGTCGACTTAAGCCACGTCGGACCGGAGTTTGGCCACAGCGCCATGATGACCGACAAGCTTCTGCTTCCTGTTGAGCGTGGCGATAGAAAATGGCTGAAGAAGGTCGAATCACTCGATGCGAACGCTGCATATGAAGAAATTCTGCGCACGCAGAATTCGCGGCATATCGATGCGGTGCTCGCCACGCTGACCATGCTTGATGCCTGCCGCGGAAAACTGAAGAGCGCGAAGTTGCTGCACTACGATCAGATGCTCAAAGAGAACAGCCACAGCGCCGTTTCGTACGCGGCGATGTCCTTTGAGAGCTGAACTGCCGGGTAGCGATGAGTAGAGGGACAGATCGAATGATCTGCCCCTCTGTATTTCTAAACGTCCCGCCGATTCCGCATCATCCCCACGTGATCAGGCTGGGCACAAACGGCGAGATCAGATCCGGATTCCTGGGCAGCACGCGGACCTCGTAGCCGAAGCGGCCGGAGATTTCACAGGGGATCGAGCCTTCGTAATTGTGCATGCCATTGCTGTGGCCGGCATACTGCAGCCCGATGGCTCGGCCGGTTTCCAGGTGTCCCTGGTCCGTCAGCGAGCCGGTGTAGGCCTGCACCTGCACCGATTCAGGATTGACGGGGCCCAGATGCACTTTCGCGCGAATTTTCAGTGCGCCCCCAACCGACAGGCCGTCAGACTTCTCCGCATCAACGCCTTCAACCCGAATCTGCGCCCAACGCTGATAGAGCGACATCTTCCAGTCCCAGAGCTGTTTGGCGCCGTATTGGTTTTCCTGATTGATCCGCAGGAAGTGTTCTGATGCAGGCGCGTAGAACTTTTCAAAGTATTCCCGGACCATGCGGTGCGTGCTGAACATGCCGCAGGCGGTGTTCATCGCGCGTTTCATGCGGCGAATCCACTCACGCGGCAGATCGTCCGCGCCGCGCTGATAGAAGAGCGGCACGATCTGCTTCTCAAGCAGGTCGTAAAGCGCGCGGCTCTCGACTTCGTCCTGGTACTCCAGATCCGTGTAGTCTTCACCGCGGCCAATCGCCCAGCCGTTCTGTCCGTCGTAGCCTTCGCACCACCAGCCGTCCAGCGTCGAGCAGTTCAGCGCGCCGTTGGCAGCAGCCTTCATACCTGAGGTGCCCGAGGCTTCCATCGGCCGCCGCGGATTATTCAGCCAGACGTCGACACCCTGGACCAGGTATCGCGCAACCGTGATATCGTAGTCTTCCAGAAAAATGACGCGATTCTTGAAACGCGGATCGCGCGACATCTTGTAGATCGTCTGGATGAACTGCTTGCCGGCCGTGTCCTTGGGATGTGCTTTTCCGGCGTACAGGATCTGCACGCGGCGGTCCTTGTCCGAAAGGATCTTGGCCAGCCGGTCCGGATCGCGGAACAGAAGCGTGCCGCGCTTATATGTGGCAAAGCGGCGCGCGAAACCGATCGTCAGAACTTCCGGATCGAGAATCTCCTCTGCCGCTTCGATCTCCTTGGGAGGAGCTCCCGCGCGGGCGAGCTGCTCTTTGACTTTTTCGCGCGCCCACGTGACCAGGCGGGAGCGGCGGCGTTCGTGCACGCGCCAGACTTCCGCATCCGGCAGGTGTTCGGTGCCTTTCCAGAGGTGCCCCTGCGCTGCAGCGTCATACGACCAGCGGTGCCCGCAGTAGCGGACGAAGAGTTCGTTAAGCTGGTCTGAAACGTACGAGCGGATGTGGCAGCCGTTGGTGATGGACGTAATCGGCACTTCATGAACAGGAACTTCAGGCCACACGCCGGCCCACATTTTCCGGGAAACATACCCGTGCAGGGCTGACACGCCATTGGCGTATCCGGCGGTGCGCAGCGCGAGCACCGTCATCGAGAACAGTTCGGATTCATTGTGCGGGTTCTGGCGGCCGAGCGCCAGGAAGGCCTTCCGGTCGATGCGCAGGCGGCCGTACCACTCGCCAAAGTAGCGGTCCATCAGGTCGATGCCGAAAACTTCGTTGCCGGCGGGCACAGGCGTGTGCGTGGTAAAAATGTTGCCGGGTATTAAAGCTTCCTGCGCCTGGTGGAAATTCAGGCCCTGCTCTTCAATCAGGATGCGAATGCGTTCGATGGCCAGGAAGGCTGAATGGCCTTCATTCATGTGGCAGACGCCGACTTCGCGCCCGAGCGCCCGAAGCGCGCGCAGCCCGCCTACGCCAAGGATAATCTCCTGCTTGATGCGGTGTTCATGATCGCCGCCGTAGAGCTGATCGGTGATGGCGCGGTCTTCAACGCGGTTCTCTTCTATGCGCGTATCGAGCAGATAAAGAGGGACGCGACCAACCTGAACGCGCCAGACCTGCGCGTACACTTTGCGGCCCGGGAAATCGACGGATACCGTAATCGGTTTGCCGTCCTTTCCTTTTTCGAGCGAGCAGGGGAGGTTGTAAAAATCGTTGCCGGCCAGGTATTCCTGCTGAAAGCCCTCGTGGTTGAGGTACTGCCGGAAGTAGCCATTGTGGTAAAACAGGCCCACTCCGGCGAGCGGAATGCCCAGTCCTGAAGCGGCTTTTAGATGATCGCCGGCAAGAAGTCCCAGGCCGCCGGAATAGATGGGAAGGCTCTCGTGGAGACCGAATTCGGCACAGAAGTAATTGATGAAGGTCTTTTTGCGGTCGCCGCCCTGCTGATCGAACCACGTCTTCGCGTTCATGTACTCATCGAGGTTCAGCTTCACACGGTCAAGGTGCGCCAGAAAGCCGTCATCTTCGCTGAGTTCCTTGAAACGCTTCTGGCTGACGCGCCCGAACATCGCAATCGGGTTATGGCCTGACGCTTCCCAGGCATCGCGGTCGATTCGCACGAAAACATCGCGCGCTTCCTGGGTCCATGTCCACCACAAATTGTTTGCGATGTCGCGCAGCGACTTGAGACGTTCCGGTAAAGCTGGAACCACCGTAAAGGTTCGTACTGTACGCATGAGTAATCTATCCCCACCTTTCAAAGTAAAAACGTGAGCTGCTCAGGTTCGGCCCCGGGTGCGCAAAAAACGTGCTCATGCTGAAGTTTCAAGCCAACGCGCCACGACTTTCTGGAATTCCTTTTCGCGGTGAGCGGCTGGTTTGTCAACGCGCGATTGCAGAACATATATCGAGCTCAAGCCGGTCTGGACGAGAAACCGTGAGCAACCTGAAAAAAAGTGCACCTGATGTGCTCGCCTTCGCAGTAGTGCCTTCGGTCGTTCCTGTCGTCTTTCTGCTTCTGTCTCGCTGCGCCAACTGAATGATACCTGAAAAAAATTGCACCTTCCCTCTATGCACATCCCTCCTGCCGGGGCGAGTGTGGCGAACTGAAGTATAAAATCGTTTATAAATGCTCAGCTTGCTTAAAACTGTTTAAAATAGTACAACTCAGGGGCTCGCATCTTAGTAGGTATATTAGTGACGAATTTGGGCGTCGCTTATTACATAAATTTAGAAAAATAATCGGGTGCGCATAAGCGGCGCCCCCGCTCTACACGCCCCGAGTACAACGCAGCCATCGAAGGCGGGTGGCATTTGTCTAACCGCCCTCATCAGCTTGCGTTTCCGTCGGGTGGCACAGATAGACGCGCCAGCGGCTATCTGTGTCCCGCGAAGCGGGATTTTAACGTTTCAAAATTGGCTTCGCCCGCGGACTTAGCGTTCTGAATAGAAATTGACTGTCCGTCGGCACAACTCCTGTCCTTTCAGTACGCTGCACTACTCCGGGTAGCTTGCGACTCTGCTTTCAGATCTCCCGACGCGGGCGTGTTTGTGCTGGCGGGCTCAGGCGATAGTCTTTAAACGGCGGGAACGTGTCGGCCAATAGGCTTTCTCTTCGACGTTGAAATCTCGCTTCGCTCGACACAGATAGCCGCTTCGCGTCTATCTGTGCCACCCGCGCCTCACGGAGGTTGGTATAGAGCACTTGGGAAAAATATTACCGAAGAGAGCATTATGCGGGCATTGCGGCAGTCTGGGACGATTGAGGGCGCTGCGGTCGCTAAACTTCTTAAACGAGGAATGATAAAGCTCGACTTGTCGCAGGCAATACCAGCCCTTGGGCAAGCGGGCGAGCAACCGTTTGGAAGTAATCTGGTGAGGATTTACCTGGGCAAGGTAGGAACTAATCAGCAGGCGGCCGGAGTGGCTGCTCATGAAACAGCCCATTGGCTTCAGAAACTCACCCGGGGTACGTATCGAAAGGCACACGAGATGGTTCCATATAAATGGCAAGGAGCCGTTGATAAGTCATTCGGAGCGCGAACGGCAAAGGAGATCGAGGAGTTCGTGCGAAACAATCCGCTTTACAAGCATGTACCCGATTAAAGGAACAGTTCGATGCTTTGTAGTCACTGCAATATTCCAATGGATATAGGTACATTGGAAACTCAACTTGCTATATTTCGCTGCCCAAGATGTGGCGCAGAGTCATGTGCGACTGTAAGTTTTGCTCTACCGCCCGTCGAGCGACGGATGAGAGTGCTTATAGCGTGGGAGGCGAGTATTCCTACTCCGGCTGAAGTTCTTAAATTGAGAAAACTGCTTCCTTCCCTAACGAGCATGTCGGCAAAAGATGTTCTCAACTTAGCGAAGAATTCAAAGGCATGGGATTGCGGCGAGATGGAGTATGGAACCGCAGTTGATCTTAGAGAAAAAGCAAAGGACCTTGGGTTGATAGTTTACGCGGTCGATACCGAGCCGCAAAATCGATGATTGGATTCCAACGACCTTAATCAGCGGCTGAGGGGGCGGACCTGTTGAAGCCAAAGATGCTCTTCATCGTCGCCTTCGGCCTGGTTCTTCTTCCTGATTTTTGTCATGATCGTTCGGTAAATGAACGACTGGCTCTGACGCGGGGGAGGATGGACATTGCCTGACCCAAGACGTAATCCCCGCCATCCGAAGCCAGCAGCCAGAAGGACGGCGCACCAACCGAGTGGTATGGCGCTCATGTTAGCAGGCAGCCTGAGCCGCTGAGGAGCAACCATCTGGTCGAACTTCTCCGTGCCGAGAGTTCTCCGCATGGAGCTAACCATGGCAACCCGATCTGCATTCCTAATTTACGCCCGAAGGGTGGCATGACGCATTTGAAGCGTGCGAAAGAATTCGTACCTTATCGAATGTTGTTAACTGCCCAAAACTCGGTGAGGTTCCGAAATCGGCGCAAATCGGAGGTGAAGTAACACGGACGAAATAAAAACTGCATTTCAGCAGATTGCTATGAGACCAGTGTCTTTTCAGAACGCGCCTGCATCCATTTCCTCGATCACACGCACCTTTCGCGCTTGACCCCGCTTGTGCCTCGGTTTACGCAGGAGCACAGCAAATCCGGACGCACGTTATCCATGGCAGCGAAGGGGGCTACATGCTCACGCAGGTTCTCAGCGACGGCTGGACGCTCAGCGCCACAGGCGCCCTCACGGATGTTCCGGCGAATGTGCAGAGTGCCCGTATTCCTGCGTCTGTTCCCGGATGCGTCCATACCGATCTTCTTGCCGCCGGACTCATCGAAGATCCTTATGTTGACCGCAACGAGACAAAGGTTCAGTGGATCGGCCGGAACGACTGGCGTTACGCGTGTTCCTTCGACGTCGCAGAATCGCTGCTCCGCCACGAGCGCGTCGTGCTCGTCTGCGAAGGTCTCGACACAATCGCGCGAATCGAAGTCAACGGAAAGGCAGCCGGTGAATCCGCTGACATGCATGTGCCGCAGCGTTTCGATGTACACGCGCTGCTGAAGGCCGGAAAAAACGAGCTGGCGATTACGTTTGCCTCACCGCTGGTTTTCGCGCAGCAGGCGGAAGCGCGCCACGGCCCGCTGCCGCATGTCGAAAAGCATCCCTTTAACTTCATTCGCAAGATGGCGTGCAATTTTGGATGGGATTGGGGGCCCGCCTTAATTACTGCCGGCATCTGGCGTCCCATTTACATCCAGGCGTGGAATGTCGCGCGGCTTGCGTCAGTGCGGCCGCTGGTTTTGCGCGCCGATACACGTTCGGCCGTCGTGGATGTACACGTCGACCTCGATCGCGCGGACAACACTGCAGCGCTGAATGTGTCGGCAACCTTGACCGGTCCGGACGGGCAGACTCTTTTTCAAAACTCCTCCATTGCGGCGAATATCGCACGCGGACAGCTGAAGCTTGAAGTGCCTAATCCAAAGCTGTGGTGGCCGCGCGGACATGGCGCCCAGCCATTGTACGAGCTGAGCGTCAGCGTCAGCGTGCCGGGCGGAGCGGAACTGGATTCCTGGAAGGGCCGCATTGGCCTCAGGACCGTCCGTCTGAATACCGACTCGGACAGCATCGGATCGCAGTTTGCCATCGAAGTCAACAATCGGCCGATCTTCTGTAAAGGGGCCAACTGGATTCCTGATGATTGTTTCCCGCATCGTGTGGATTCACTGCGCTACCGGCGCAGGATCGACCAGGCCGTCGCGGCCAACATGAACATGCTGCGGGTGTGGGGCGGGGGAATCTACGAGTCGGAAGATTTTTATTCGATCTGCGACGAGCAGGGCATCATGGTCTGGCAGGACTTTTTGTTTGCCTGCGCGGCCTATCCTGAAGAAGAACCGTACAGCTCGCTTGTCGCTGCCGAAGCCAAATACCACGTGGCGCGGCTCAGCAGCCATCCCAGTCTTGTGATCTGGAACGGTTGCAACGAAAACATCTGGGGCTATTTCGACTGGGGCTGGAAAGAAAAGATCGGCAACCGGACGTGGGGGCTTGGCTATTACACGAAGATGCTGCCGAGTATCGTCAAGCAGCTCGATCCGACGAGGCCGTACTGGCCGGGCAGTCCGTACTCTGGAAGCATGGAACTGCACCCGCTGGATGACCGCCACGGCAACAAGCACATCTGGGATGCGTGGAACCAGAAGGACTACAGCGTTTACCGTGAGTATACGCCGCGCTTCTGCAGTGAATTCGGGCACCAGGCTCCGCCCACGTACGCCACGCTGCGCCATGCCGTTCCTGCTGGCCACCTGGCGCCGGATTCGCCCACGATGCTGCATCATCAGAAGGCGCAGGGCGGAAACGACAAGCTGCACACGCGCTTGAACGAGCACTTTGAAATTCCAACGAATTTCGATGATTGGCTTTTCGTAACGCAGCTCAACCAGGCGCGTGCGGTGCAGACCGGCGTGGAATGGTTCCGCTCGCGGCAGCCGGTGTGCATGGGCGCGCTTTACTGGCAGCTCAATGACTGCTGGCCGGTGACGAGCTGGGCCGCGGTGGACGGGGAAGGGCGTCCGAAGCCGCTGTGGTATGCGACGCGAAAGTTTTTTGCCGAACGCATTCTCACGATTCAACCGGAAGTGGACGGCAAGCTCTACGCGTACATCATCAACGACACGCTGGAGCCATGGACCGGGCAGTTGTTCCTGGGCAAAATTAATTTCGAGTGGACGCAAGGGCCCGGCGGCTGGAAGACAGTCTTTATTCCGCCGCACAGCGTTCTGCAGGTTCCGCTTGCGTACTATTCCAAGCTGGCCGGCCAGAAAGCCGGCGACGAAGAGACGAAGATTCATTCCAGCAGCGAGCTGATCATGGTTCAGCTCGGACAGCATCGCGCGTTCTGGTATTTTGATATCGACAAGAACCTGGCCTATCCGGAAGCGGCGTATGAAACCCGCGTAAAGGCCGAAGGCGCACGGTATGCAGTCACCGTGACAGCGAAAAGCTTTCTTCGCGACCTCTCGTTCTTTGCCGATCGCCTGGATGAGAATGCGATTGTCAACGATCAGCTTGTCACGCTGCTGCCTGGAGAATCGTTTACGTTTACGTTTGAGTCGCAGAAACAGCTGCCGGAGAAGGCGCTGACCCTGCCGCCCGTGTTGCAGTGTGCCAATCGTTTTGGAAAAAAAGCATAAGCCCGCGGCGTCGCAACGCATGAGCCCGCTGAAAAGGCACAAAGCTTGAAAACGCTGCTGGTCGAAGACGACGATGACTGCCGTGATACGCTGAAACGCACGCTTGAGCTTCGCGGCTATCACGTGACGGCATGCGCGGAAGGCGAAGCGGCGCTGGCTGCGATACAGAAAACGCAGTTTCAGCTGATTCTGCTGGACCTGATGCTTCCTAAAATTGATGGCCTTGAACTCTGCCGCAGACTGCGCCAGATGCGGGATAGCGAAAGCGCGGTGGTGCTGGTCTGCACCGCTCGAGCCTCTCCTGAAAGTCTGCGCCATGTCCTCAGCGCCGGAGCGGACGATTATCTCGAAAAGCCAGTCGACTTTGACCTGCTCAACATCCGCCTTTCAGTCGCCGAGAGCCTCGTGAAGCAGCGTGCCGTGCGCCGCCAGGCCGAGCATAAACTGCATGCGCTTGCAGCGGAACTTTCGGTGGCGGAAGAGGAGGAGCGGCGGCGTTTTGCGAGCGAACTTCACGACGGCGTGGGGCAGAACCTGGCCTGGTGCAAGATCCGGCTGTGCGAAATGCGCGCCAACCACCCCGAATGCACCGCGGAGCTGGATGAGATCTCGACGGTAATTGACCGGGTGATCACGGAAACACGTTCCCTCACTTTTGAGATCAGCCCGCCGATGCTTTATGAAATGGGGCTGGAGCCCGCGCTGGAGTGGTTGACGGAGCATTTTCAGGAACGGTACAGGCTGCCGTGCACGTTTGAATATGCCGGCTCGCCCAGTGAACTGCCGATACCTCTTGCGGTGACGCTGTTCCAGTCGGCGCGCGAACTGCTCTTTAATGTTGTCAAGCACGCCAAAGCAAAAGAGGCAAACCTGAAAGTCTCAAAAGCGCACGGGATTCTGACGATTGAAGTTTCAGATGATGGCGTGGGCTTCGACCTGGCTGCCACGACTGGAAGGATCGAAAAGTTAAGTGGGTTCGGAATTTTCAGCATCCGCCAGCGGCTGCGGTATCTTGGCGGAGATCTGCAGATTGATTCCGATAAACGGCGCGGTACGCGCGTGACCATGACGATTCCCGTGGGGCGTTCATCGGCAAAATTGAGGAGCATTAAATGAGCATCCGAGTGCTGCTGGCCGATGATCATAAGATCATGCGTGACGGACTCCGTGCGCTGCTGGATAAAGTTCCAGATGTCGAAGTCGTGGCGGAAGCCGAAAACGGCCGCGACGCCGTGGAACTGGCGCGCACGCTCAAGCCGAACGTCATCATCATGGACATGTCCATGCCGGAGCTCAACGGCATTGAGGCCACGCGGCAGGTGCTCGCGGATAATTCAAAGGTTCGTGTGATTGCACTTTCGATGCACTCAGACAAACGCTTTTTGTCGCAGGTATTCCGTGCAGGCGCTGTCGGTTACCTGCTGAAGGACTGCGCGTTTGATGAGCTTTCACGTGCGGTGCAGACGATCAATGCGGGGGAGAAATACCTGAGTCCGAAGCTGACGAACGTGGTGGTCGATAATTTCATGCGGCCGTCCTCGCTGAGCCTGCCGGCTGTATCGACCAAATTAACTCCGCGAGAGCGGGAGGTAATCCAACTGATCGCGGAAGGCGAATCGACCAAGGAGATAGCCGCGCGGCTGCATGTGAGCGTCAAGACGATTGAAACGCACCGTAGCCAGATCATGCACAAGCTTGGCATGCACAGTATCGCGCAGTTAACCAAGTTTGCCATTCGGGAAGGCCTCACGTCGCTGGATCTGTAAAATCCTCTGCTTTCAAGCTCTTCAATTCTCTAATTTTTTACGGTTGCGGGCGTTTTCTCTCATCTGCGCTTATAAGATGAGTCTGCTACATAGTTTACATATAGGGTTTTTCGAAGCTCGATATCAGGTATCGCCCAACTGGTGCAGCACCATGTAGGGCGTTATGAATGAGCTCGGTTCTTAACGTAAACACGTCACACCCGGGGGGGTGGCCCCAGCGTTATTGCTGGATTGAATCTGGCAGGGAATAAACATGCAATCACATCACTCACTCAATCGGGTCTGGCTTGCGTTACTGCTGTTGCCTTTGAGCTTGTCGGCTGCGACGCTGACCGTCACGCCCATCACGTGGGATGTTGTCGGCCTCGACAGCAACAATGTCAATGTCGGCCCCAATCTTTATATGGTTGGTGTGCGTGTAAGGAACACCGGCGGCGGAACGGCAAACAATGTCGTTGCCAAGCTCAACTGGGGAACGCCCACCCATCCCTATATCAATATTCAATCCGGATCCAGCGACACGCTTTCGGTTGCCTCTGTGGCGGTTGGTGGATTTACCGACTTTTATTTTAACGTCTCGATTGCGCGTGATCCTCAGGCCTATGCGACGCTGCCTAACCGGACCCGGCCCTACCATATTACCGTGACGCACGATGGCGGCGCGCCGGTCAGCACGCCTCAGCCGCGGCAGCTCTATGTCGAAAAAATTATTTCGCAGGCCCGAAACGGCGTCGACAGCATCACTGGGCCGACGACTGTTTTCGTCGGCAACACCTATACCTATGTCGTGAACTATCACACCGCGACCGGCGGCTACGACCAGCTCGAAGCCTTTGCGTTTTTTCCGAACACGCTTTTCCAGATTGTCAGTGTGAATACGACCTATGCAGTAGGCAGCCCTAATGACATCATCTGGGCCGATGCGACGTATTGGGACAGCGATCCCAACAGCCCGTCCTATCACGACAACAAGGGCCCGATCAACCCGCTGTTTCCGACGGGCAAAGCGGGTGGAAACTCGATTCAGTCGACCTATCAGATCAAAGTGCTTGGTGAAGGCACTGCAACGGTCAGCAACACGATCAACGACCACTCAGGCGGCAGCTTTCATTACAACGCTGATTACGGCACGGGCGTCAGCTCGATCACGATCACCGCAATCCGACCTCCGGCGGATTTGCGGATCGTGAAGACCGTCGACAACCCGGCTCAGACACTCGGCAACAATGTTGTGTTTACGCTGAACCTGACCAACCTTTCAGGCAGTGTCGATGCGACGGGCGTTCGTGTGACCGATCAGCTGCCAGCCGGACTGCAGTATGTCTCTCACACCAATTCGGGAAGCCAGACCTACGACCCGCTGACGGGTGTGTGGAATGTCGGCTCGCTTGGCTTTGGTCAATCAACTTCTATGACCATCACAGCTAAAGTGATGAAAACGGGCATTTCTGTCAACACGGCGACGATTACTGCTGCTGACCAGTCGGATCCGGACCCAAGCAACAATTCCTCGAGCGTCAACGTCGGCCCTCCGATTCCGGCAGGTTCATTGACCCTCGTCTCGACCTCGGAAGCTTTCACCTCCGGTGCCAACGTTGCCATCGGCGAAGTCGTTCGTTATCGCGTTGTCTATGACGTGCGGGAGGGAGCTACGCCCACGGTTGATTTCCAGCATACGCTGGCGCCAAACATGACCTACATTGCTAACTCCTCCAAGATGGCGCTGGTCAGTTCGTATACCGGGGCGTCGTACGTGGTTCGCGCCGCTTCAACTACAAATATCGACATCACGCAGAACATTCCAAACGGCGGCAAAATCGACAACGTAAATCTTGCAGTCGGAAACCTCGTATTGTTGAAGAATCAGACTACCGCCAGCCAGAATGGCATTTACCAGGTCATCAATGGCACTGGTGGCAATACTGCCGTGCAATTTCTCGCTTCGTATACGCCGGCGCTCAATGATTTCATTGCAGTTACGGAAGGCCAGACACAGGCCTCAACTTACTGGACCTTGACGTCCACCAGTCCACGTACGTACACGCAATCGGCAAGTTCAGTCTACCTCACTGCGAGTGGGTTCCCGCCAGCGCCCGGGCTGAACGTTGCTGGAGATGAAAGCAATCTCGACGCGATCACCCCGACGCACACGATGGCTACGGGCGTCGCTGTTGCCGGACAGGTTGTGACTTTCACATTTGGCAACCTGAACAATCCGGACAACGATTCAGCCGGCGGCACAAACAAAGAGTACCTGGTTCTCGAGTTCAGTGCAGTCATCAACAACACGGTGCCAGGCACTACTTCCGGGACGGCGCTGCTGAACAGGACGGCGATTCGTTCGAATGCCTCAACGGCAAGCCCGGGGCTTCCAGACACGACCGCAACCCTGCAGCATACGTTGACAATCGTTGAGCCTTCAATCACCGGAGTTAAAAACGCCGACCGTACGCAAGTCGCGCGGAATGGTGTCGTTGCTTACACTCTTGATTACGTCGCCGCCACGGGCGCGAATACCACGACCGCTTATGACCTCGTGATCACCGACACGCTTCCGTCTGTCGCACCCAACACGCTGGTGTTGAACACGGCATCGATTGTCATTTCTACAGCCGGCGGCGTTACCGGTGCAACCCTTACGTCCTCATCGGCCACCGGATTTACTATCTCCGTCGCATCGATGCCTCCGGGCGGCACCATTCATGTCGAGTACACGGCGACAGCTGGCGCAACGGCCACGGTCGGCACGAATCTGGCTAACAATGCGATCCTCACGTACACAAGTCTGCCGGGACCGACGGGGACTTCGCCGAACCCCACGGGTTTCGCCACACCGGGTGCAGCCGGCACAGTCACAGGCGAGCGCACGGGCGCGCTGCCGAGTCCGAACACCTACCGCATTACCGGCACAAAGACGGTCACCGTTGCCGTCACCGCCGATCTGCGCGTGATGAAAACGGTCAACAACCGTTTCCCTGTCGTCGGCGAAGCACTGATCTATACGGTGACCGTCACGAATCTCGGCCCGGATGCGGCCGCGGGCGTGTCTGTCTCGGAAGTGCTCCCTGCGGGAATGACATTCAATTCGGCGTCTTCAGCGACGGGCACAGTCAGCACTGTTGGAAATACCACGACGTGGACGATCGGTGCAATGGCGAACGGTGCGAGTGTTACACTGACAGTGAATGCGACTGTCAACGCGCAGCCGATACAAATCAACACGGCGACCGTCACCTCGACCACATATGATCCGGTCACCATCAATAATGTTGGCCGCGCCACAGTAACGCCGCAGGAAGCAGACCTGGCGGTAACAAACACGGTGAACAATGCATCGCCCGCGCTGAATTCAAACGTTACCTTCACTGTTACATTGACAAACCTCGGACCGAATGACGCCACCAACGTTTCACTCACAGATTTACTGCCTGCGGGACTGACTTATGTGTCGCACACCGTTTCGGCTGGAACATACAATACGATGACGGGCGTCTGGACTATCGGGAATGTCGCGGTCTCGTCGATCGTCAATGGAAATCCGACAAATGTTCAAACCTTGACGATCACAGCAACGGTGACCACGCTGGGCACCAAAACCACGACTGCCAGTGTCTCATCTTCCGACCAGTTCGATCCGGACCTCAGCAATAATTCAGCAGACTCCTCCGTGACGCCACCTGCGGCTGATCTGTCGCTGACGGTGAGTGTTGATAATGCAAATCCCCCGGTCAATCAGAATGTTGTCTACACGCTGACACTGACTAACGCCGGACCCAACAACGCGACAAATGTCACCGTCGCCGCTGCATTGCCGGCCGGGATGACCTTCGTGTCATCCGGAGCGGGATATAACAGCGGAACAGGCGTCTGGACCGTCGGTACGCTCAATAATGGAGCCAGCACGACGCTGACGATCACCGCTACGGCGACCAGCGCTGCCCTCCCGAGCAAGACATTTACCGTCCAGGTCAGCGCATCGGATCTGTTCGATCCAGATTCCACTCCGAATAACAATGTCGCGGGAGAAGACGATCAGGCCAGCGTCACAGTCACGCCAGAGCAGGCTGATCTTTCGCTCACGCTGACGGTGAATAATGCGACCCCGAATGTGGGCTCGAATGTGGTGTTCACGGTCACGGTCAACAACGCCGGGCCGAGCAATGCTCAGAATGTTCAGGTCAGCGACGTTTTGCCGGCCGGCCTGACGTTCGTTTCCTCCAGTACGGTTAACGGCACGTATACGAGTGGCACGGGTGTCTGGGCGATTGGCACGATCAACAATGGCGGTAGCGCTACTCTTACAATTACCGCAACCGTCGCCACCTCGGGCGCCAAGACGAATACAGCGCAGGTCAGCGCCTCGGACCAGGCCGATCCGGATTCGACTCCCAACAACAACAACGCCGGCGAAGACGATCAGGCCAGCGTCACGGTAACGCCGCGCCAGGCTGATCTTTCGATCACCAAGACGGTGGACAACGCAACGCCTCAAGTCGGGAGTAATGTCGTCTTCACTCTGACGGTCAGCAATGCGGGGCCGGATAGCGCCAACAGTGTCACAGTTGGTGATCTTCTTCCGGCAGGCTTTACCTTCGTGACGTCCACTCCCAGCCAGGGCACGTATGCATCGCCGACGGGCGTATGGACGATCGGTACGATCAACAATGGTGCCAACGCGACGCTGACGATCACCGCCACTGTCACGAGCACCGTGCTTCCGAGCAAGACCAATACAGCCACGATCACGGCATCGGATGAATTCGATCCAGACACGGCCGACCGCAGCGCCAGTGTGACCGTGACGCCCCTGCAGGCTGACCTCTCGATTACGAAGACTGTGGATAACGCCACGCCGAACGTCGGCAGCAATGTTGTGTTTACAATCACGGTCAGCAACGGTGGACCTGATACGGCGACGAACGTTGTGGCTGGGGATACGCTTCCGGCTGGCCTCACGTATGTTTCGCACGTGGCCAGTGCGGGCACAGCGTACAACAACGGTACGGGTGTCTGGACGATCGGATCGATCAACAATGGCGCCAACGCTACGCTGACGATTACTGCAACCGTCACAAGCACAGCGATTCCAAGCGTCACGAATACGGCTTCGATCACCGGGTCAACGGAGTACGATCCCGACGTGGCTGATCGCACGGCAAGCGCGACAGTAACGCCCAGGCAGGCCGATCTCTCAATTACAAAGGTAGTGGACAACGCCACGCCGAACGTCGGTGCAAATGTTGTGTTTACTATCATCGTCAGCAACGGTGGTCCGGATACCGCGACGAACGTTGTTGTGGGCGACACTCTGCCTGCAGGACTGACCTACTCGTCGCACGTGGCCGGCGCGGGCACAGCGTACAATAGTGGTACGGGTGTCTGGACGATCGGCACGATCAACAACGGTGCAAATGCAACACTGACGATCACCGCGACGGTAACCAGCACGGCGATTCCAAGCGCCACAAACACCGCGACGATTACCGGATCATCCGAGTACGATCCGGACACTGCTGACCGCACAGCAAGCGCGACGGTGACTCCGCAGCGGGCTGATCTGTCGCTCACGAAGACGGTGGACAACTCCGGCCCCAACGTGGGTGCGAATGTGGTCTTCACGCTAACGGTCAGCAATGCCGGGCCGTCTACGGCAACGAATGTGGCCGTTTCGGATGTTCTGCCGGCCGGGCTGACGTATGTTTCCTCAAGCACGGTGAGCGGCAGCTATGCCAATGGTACTGGAATCTGGACCATCGGTACGCTCAACAACGGTGCGAATGCCACCCTGACCATTACTGCTACGGTGGCGACCGCCGGTGCAAAGACGAACACTGCACAGGTCAGCGCATCCGACCAGTTTGATACGGATTCCACTCCGAACAACAACAATGCCGGCGAAGATGACCAGGCCAGTGTCACCGTAACCCCTCGTCAGGCGGATCTGTCTATCACCAAGACGGTCAACAACCCGACGCCGAACGTTGGCAGCAATGTCGTCTTCACGGTGACCGTCAGCAATTCCGGACCCAGCAGCGCGAACAATGTAGTAGTCGGCGATGCGCTCCCGGCGGGGCTCGCTTATGTTTCTCACGTGGCCAGCGCGGGAACGGCATACAACAACGGAACGGGCGTCTGGACGATCGGCACGATCAATAATGGTGCAAGCGCCACGCTGACGATCACTGCCGGCGTCTCCACGGCTACTCTGCCGAGCAAGACCAACACCGCAACAATCACCGCGTCGGATGAGTTCGATCCAGACGCCGCGGACCGGACGGCGAGCGCAACCGTGACACCGCGCCAGGCGGATTTGTCTGTTACGAAGTCTGTGAACAATCCAACGCCGACTCTCGGCTCGAATGTTGTTTTCACCGTGACAGTCAGCAATGCCGGGCCGGATAGCGCCAACAACGTCGTAGTCAGCGATGCACTTCCGGCAGGTCTGGATTATGTTTCGCACACGGCGAGCGGCGGGACAAACTACAACAGCGGCACGGGCGTGTGGACGATCGGCACGGTCAACAATGGCGCCAGCGCGACTCTAACCCTGACCGCCACCGTCAGCGCGAGCGGAATCCTGACGAATACAGCGACGATCACCGCATTCGACGAGCACGATCCCGACACGAACGACCACACCGCAAGTGCTTCAGTGACGCAGCAGCAGGCCAACCTGTCGCTGGTGAAGACCGTCAACAATGCCTCGCCGAATGTCGGGCAGAACGTCATCTTCACCATCGCCGTCCAGAATGTCGGCGGCCCCAATAATGCAACGAATGTTGTCGTAAGCGACGTGCTGCCCGTCGGCTTTGCTTTTGTGTCATCGTCGCCCAGCCAGGGTGCTTACAACAGCGGTACGGGAGTCTGGACGGTTGGCACTGTCAACGTCGGCGCCAATGCCACGCTGGCAATCACGGCTACGACCGGAGCAGCTGCAGTCCCAAGCAAGACAAATACAGCCACAATCACGTCGCTCGATCAATTCGATCCTGACACGTCAGACAACACCGACAGTGTCACGGTCACTCCGCTGGTGGCAAACCTGACAGTCGATAAGACCGTCAGCAATGCCACGCCCATCGCTGGTAATAACGTAGTCTTCACCATCGTCTTGAAGAATTTCGGACCCGACAACGCAACAAACGTTGCAGTCTCCGACGTGCTGCCGGCGGGTCTGACGTTCGTAAGTTCGTCAGCCAGCCAGGGCGCTTACAACAATGGCACGGGAGTCTGGAGTGTGGGTACAGTCAACGCCGGCGGACTGGCAACGCTTAACGTCACTGTCACGGCCTCAACGGTAGGTGCAAAGACGAACACAGCGCAGGTCTCCGCGTCCGACCAGTACGACCCGAACTCGACGCCTAATAACAACAACGCCACAGAAGACGATCAGTCGAGTGTGATAGTGGATGTTGGCGCGCCGCCGCCGCCGCCGCAGGCAGACCTTGCGCTGTTTAAGACTGTTGATAATGCCGCTCCGCTGCAGGGTCAAAACGTGACGTTTACGCTGACGTTGACGAATAGCATTGGACCGAGCAACGCAACGGGAGTGCAGGTGACAGACATTCTTCCTGCCGGGCTGAACTACGTATCATCGAACCCATCGGTAGGAACATACAACAGTGGCACAGGCATCTGGAACGTTGGCACGATCAACAACGGCGCGACCGAAACATTGACGATTACAGCCACGGTGACCAGCGCTGGAGCGAAGACGAACACGGCGCAAGTAACAGCTTCGGGCGTTGCAGATCCCGATTCGACACCCAATAACAATAACGCGGCCGAAGACGATCAGGACAGCGTCACGATTGTTCCGCAGGAAGCCGACCTGGAAGTCTCCAAGCAGGCCAGCAACATGACTCCCGATGTCGGCCAGGGCGTCGCCTTTACGATCACCGTGAAGAATAACGGACCAGAAACCGCCACGGGCGTTGCTTTGAGCGATGTCCTGCCTGCCGGCCTGAGCTTCGGCTCGTCCAGCGCGACGCAGGGCGCCTATGTGAACGGCACGGGTGTCTGGACCGTTGGCACGATTAATGTCGGCGCGACGGCGACGCTGACGATTAACACCACGGCGACGGCTGCGGCGCTCCCCAACAAGACGAATACCGCGAGCGTTTCGGCGCTAGACCAGATTGATCCAGACACGACGAACAACTCGGACAGCGTCACCATCACACCTCGTCGCGCCGACCTTTCGATGACGAAGGTCGTCGATAATGCTTCGCCGAACGTAGGACAGAATGTGACATTCACTATCACGCTCAACAATGCCGGACCCAGTAACGCGTTGAATGTTCAAGTCGGCGATCTGCTGCCAGCCGGTTTGACTTTTGTGTCGGCTTCAACGGTAAGCGGCACTTACACAAACAGCACGGGTGTCTGGAACATTGGCACGGTCGATGCCGGCGCCAGCGCCACGTTGACGGTGACGGCGACGGTGGCAACCGCGGGTGCGAAGACGAACACGGCCCAGGTGACGGCGACAACGACGTACGATCCCGATTCGACACCGAATAACAATAACGCCGCCGAGGATGATCAGGCGAGCGTCACGGTGACGCCGCGCCAGGCGGATCTCTCCATTACGAAGACCGTGGACAATGCCACGCCGAACATCGGCAGTAGTGTGGTGTTCACGGTTACGGTCAGCAATACCGGACCGGACAGCGCAAATAACGTCGTCGTGGGCGACAGTCTGCCGGTGGGTCTGACTTACTCCTCGCACGTGGCGAGCGCAGGAACGGCGTACAACAATGGAACGGGCGTCTGGACGATCGGCACAATCAATAACGCTGCCAGTGCCACGCTGACGATTACCGCCAACATCACCACCGCGACGCTTCCGAGTAAGACTAACACGGCGACGATAACGGGTTCCGATGAGTTCGATCCGGACACCGCCGATCGCACCGCGAGCGCGACAGTGACTCCGAGGCAGGCGGACCTCTCGATTACAAAGGTCGTTGACAATGCAACGCCAGACGTGGGCACCAACGTTGTGTTTACCATTACGGTGGACAACGCCGGGCCCGACAGCGCCAACAATGTTGTTGTCAGCGATACGCTGCCGGTTGGGCTGACATACTCCTCGCACGTGGCGAGTGCGGGAACGGCGTACAACAATGGAACGGGCGTCTGGACGATTGGCACGATCAACAACGCCGCCAGTGCAACGCTGACCATCACGGCGACGGTTACCAGCGCCGCACTTCCGAGCGCCACGAACACGGCATCTATCACCAATTCGGATGAGCACGACCCTGATGCGGGCGACCGGACTGCGAGCGCAACGGTGACGCCGAAGCAGGCCGACCTTTCCATCACCAAGGTAGTGGACAATGCCACGCCGAACGTCGGCGATAATGTGGTGTTCACGATCACGGTCAGCAACGCCGGTCCGGATACCGCGACGAACGTTGTGGTCGGCGACAGCCTGCCTGCGGGTCTGACCTACTCCTCGCATGTAGCGAGTGCGGGAACGGCGTACAACGATGGAACAGGCGTCTGGACGATTGGCACGATCAACAATGCCGCCAGTGCAACGCTGACCATCACGGCGACTGTTACCAGCGCCGCGCTTCCGAGCGCCACGAACACGGCATCTATTACGGGCTCAACTGAGTACGATCCGGATCTGGGCGATCGCACCGCCAGTGCAACGGTAACACCACGCCAGGCTGATCTATCAATCACCAAGGTCGTTGACAACTCGACACCAGACATCGGGCAGAATGTTGTGTTCACGATTACAGTGACAAACAGCGGGCCTGACAGCGCCAATAATGTCGTGGTTGCTGATTCGCTGCCCGCAGGACTGACGTATGTGTCGCATGCCGAAAGTGCGGGAACTGCGTATAACAACGTTACCGGCGACTGGACCATTGGAACTGTTGCCAACGCCGCGAACGTCACGTTGACGATCACTGCAACCGTCACCCTCGCGGCCCTGCCGAATACGACCAACACGGCAACGATCACCGGCTCGACTGAGTACGATCCGGACACCACGGATCGCACCGCCAGCTCGACGGTGACACCGACGCAGGCTGATCTGTCCATTGTCAAAGTGGTCGACAACGCGGCGCCTAATGTGGGCGACAACGTCGTATTCACGATCACCGTCAGCAATGCCGGACCAGCTACTGCGACAAATGTGTTGGCAGCGGATTCTCTGCCCGCGGGCCTGACGTATATTTCGCACGTGGCCAGCGCCGGAACCGCTTACAACTCCGGCAGCGGCGTGTGGACCATAGGCACGATCAATAGCGGCGCCAACGCGACCCTGACCCTGACCGCCTCCGTCAGCGCCGCGGCACTGCCGGACGTCATCAACACTGCGGAGATCACCGGCTCCGACCAGTACGATCCGGATACGGGCGATCGCACTTCGAGTGTCACAGTCACTCCACAGCAGGCAGATCTGTCAATCACGAAGACCGTCGATGTTGCAGAGCCGAATGTTGGACAGAACGTTGTCTTTACGCTCACGGTCTCTAATGGAGGCCCGTCGGCGGCAACAGGAGTGATCGTCAACGATCTCCTGCCCGCCGGGCTGACGTTCGTATCCGCAACAGCAAGCCAGGGTGCGTATGCGAGTGGCAGTGGCGATTGGAGCGTCGGCACGATCAGCAATGGCGCAACGGCGACACTGGCCATCACGGCCACGGTGACTGCAGCCGCGCTGAACAGCGTGACGAACGTTGCCACCATCACGGATTCAGACCAGTACGATCCGGATGCCGGCGATAAGACCTCAAGCGCCACCGTGACGCCAAAGCGGGCCGATCTATCGATTCTCAAGCAAGTCGACAACGCGACGCCAGAGGTCGGTCAGAACGTTGTGTTCACGATCGTTGTGAGCAACTCGGGACCGGATGCCGCGACAAACGTGGTGGTCACAGATGCGCTGCCGGCAGGGCTGTCCTTCGTTTCGGCGGCGGCAAGCCAGGGTGCGTATGTGAGCGGTTCAGGTTTATGGACCGTGGGTACCGTCAACAATGCGGCGACTGCAACCTTGAGCATCACGGCCACGGTTACGACTGCGGCACTGAACAGTGTGACCAATGTAGCAGTCATCACCGGCACAGATGTGTACGATCCTGACACCGGTGACAAGACATCCAGCGTAACGGTGACACCGAAGCAGGCGGATCTTGCCGTAACTGTGACGGTGGACAATGCAGACGTGCAGGTTGGCCAGACTGTCACCTTCACAGTAACACTTGGCAACCTCGGACCGAATACTGCGACGAACGTCACACTCTCGGATGTTCTGCCGGCGGGCGTCACGTTTGTCTCGAGCTCAGCAAGCCAGGGCTCGTACAACGCTGCAACTGGAATCTGGACCATCGGCGGTGTTGAAGTAGGCGCGACGAACACCCTGACGCTTGTCGGCATCTGGGCTGTTGCCGGCTCCAAGACGAACACCGCCAGCGTCGCATCGGCCGACCAGTTCGATCCCGTGCTTGCCAACAACTCGGCGAGCGTGACCGTGGCAGGCGTGAGCCAGGCGGATCTGGCGATTGTAAAGACGGTGGATAATCCGACTCCGAAGCTGGGCGATATCGTGTTCTTCACAATCAAAGTGTCGAACAGCGGGCCAGGCAATGCGACGGGCGTTGAAGTCACAGATTTGCTGCCCGCGGGTCTGACGCTGATCTCGGCGACTCCGTCTCAGGGAGCGTACACAGCGGCCACGGGTATCTGGACGATCGGATCCGTGGCAGTCAATACCGACGTGACACTGACGCTGGCCTGCAAGGTGGAACTGCCGAGCAGCATCACCAACATCGCGCAGGTCACGCGTGCTGATCAGAGCGACCCGAATCCTGGCAACAATACGTCGACTGCGACGGTCGGTGTTGTGCTGGCAGATCTCTCCGTCACGGTCACGGCAGATAAGACAGTGCCGGTTCCGGGAGAGACGATTACCTACACAGTAACGTTGACAAATGCCGGCCCCAGCAATGCGACGGGGGTAACCGTCATCTTCCCGCTGCCGCCTGGCGTGACCTTCGTGTCCAGCAATCCTGCACAGGGAACATATTCCGAGCTGACGGGAATGTGGACGGTGGGTGCTCTGCCGGTAAACGGCACACTGACGCTGGAAGTGACACTGCTGCTGAATACGGGTACCACGTCGATATCGACCAGTGCCCAGGTCGCGAGCTCCGATCAGACAGATCCGGATTCGATTCCGGCGAACTCAAGCGGCGCTGAAGACGATGAAGCGCAGACGTCGATCGGCGCGGCGCTGACCGCACCGCTGGATGTAAAGTGCCTCGGCGCCAAATTCGACTTCGCGCGGCCGGCACGCGACAAGTTGCTGTTCGTCGGCGCAATGGTCCTGCCGCCGAACTTCAAAGCCGCCGGCCAGACGGTCAACATCAACCTCGACGGCTGGAAGTACAGCTGTCAGTTGAACGCGCGCGGATCATGCCGGGATGGCACACGGAATACACAGCTGCGTTACAGCCGGAACGCCTGGCTGCTGACGATCCGCTCGAGCAAGGACGACCTGAAGTCCATGAAGAGTGCGATGAACGAGACTGTGTCTTCGCCACGCACAACGACGGTGGTAACAACCGTTGAGATCGGTGGAAAATACTACCAGGCACGCTCGACACCTGTTTATACAGCCAAGCGTGACCAGGGTGGATCTCTCTACCAGCGGCGCTAAGGCCGGATGTGCTTGACAGATGGGCTTGCTGGGGAAAGATAGCGCCCACACTTTGAAAGAGCTGCGGACGCGAGGAAGGGAAGGGGCCTCGCGTCTGCTGTTTGAAATTCCTTCACGGTAACACGGATATATCTAATGAATTCAATGTCGCGTGCGCGCGTGAGTGCTTTGTATTTGCTGGTTTTCAGCGCCTTGCTATCTGTAGCGAAGGCGGCTGAAACTCCGGACATCGGCGATCTTCGCAAGCAGGTGGAGGAGCTTCGCAAGCAGCTCGCATCCAGGGAGACGGAACGTAATCTGCCTCGGCAGATCGACGATCGCGTCTCAAATGCATTCGGAGTGAACACGCCCGTTCAGACCAAAGCTGGAAAGCTGAGCATTGGCGGGCTGATCCAGGTCTGGGCGTATTCCATTCAGAATGACAATGCCGGTGTCGTCGATCTCAAGCAGGTCGTTGTCGGTCCTGGCAGCACAGCAGTGAATAATGAGGAAGTTGACAACGACTCGTTCCGGGTGCGCAGGGCGGAGATCCGTTTCGCGCTCGACATTCATGAGAACATCTCGGCTTACGTCAGCATCGATGCAGCGCGCGAAGCGACCGCGTTTCCATCATTCCCCACCAATCAGGCGAGTGCAATTTCAGGCGATCACAGTGCCGTTTACTTCAATCCCTGTGAATGCGGCGTCGGGCTGATCGATCCACGCCAGGTCGGAGCGGGAATCGGCGTAGCCAACCGGCTGCTGCAGGATGCTTACATCAATTATCACTCCGTCATTCCACATCACGACATTTCAATCGGTCAGATGAAGCGTCGCCTGGGCGAAGAAGGGACCCGCGACAGCGGTGCGCTGGATTTTGTTGAACGCGCAATGGTCACACAACATGCCGACCTGCGCGATATCGGTCTTCAGGTGCACGGAAGCTGGATCGACGGCCGCGTGCAGTACTGGGCTGGAGTTTTCAACGGCGCCGGCACCGCGTTTCAATCTCGCTCAAATCGTTCAGACGACAATGACGCGAAGGATGGCGTGCTAACGCTGCAAATCCGGCCGGTCTGGAATCACGAAACATTCGGCAGTCTGGAACTCGGCTATAGCGGGCTCTACGGAATCGGCGGAGAATCGGCAGGGCACAATCCGCTGGATACTCCAGTGAACGGCCTGAATCGCAACGAGACCGTGCGCACAATGCAGTACGCGTGGCTTTCCTACGCACCGAACGGACCCGTGAAGGGCTGGTGGGCGCGCGGCGAATGGGGATCGTACCGCGACCGCTTCGCGCCCGGTGAAGCGCAGACGGGACTCGACGTTCTGAGCACCGGCCCGGCGCCGTTCAACACTCAAGGCTTTTATGTCTCAACCGGGTATCATCTCGGAAAGAGCAACTGTTCGGAACGCTTCCACTCCGCGCTGCGCAACCTTGAGATTCTGTTCCGCTATGAGCAGATGCAGAACATCTTTTTCCATGATCTGGTTGCGCCCGAACGGCGGTTTGACCTGTTCAAGACGCACGTGTACACGGCTGGGCTGAATTACTACATCAAAGGACACAACGCGAAACTGCAGCTCAACTACAACTGGGTCGTCGAAGACGACACCAACGTTGATCGTGATGACCGCCAGTTGCGCGAAGCGCGCAACGACAGCGTCGTTCTGAATCTGCAGGTAGCATTCTGAGGCGAAGGGGACGAGTTGCGCTCGGTGCGACTCAAAAGCACTCGCCCCTCACACTAACTAAGACGATTGAGAAATGCGTTTTGTCGGGAATTAATCGAGACAAAATTCAGGTGTGCCGCAACCTGTTTTATTTGCAAAGTTTACGTTAATAGATTTTTTCGACACTGTAAGTAACCTGTCATTACAAGCTGGCGTTTCAAAACGTTTTATCAAAACTGATTTGGAGTGATTTGGTAAAGTCGCCAGCGAAATCAAAATAATAGATCACTTTGCTAGAATTCTTCAGCGCACGCACGAGTTCAAGTGTATTTCCCGATAGATCAGACCGGAAAGCCCACAAGCAGCCAGATCACTTTAGCACACCAATTCCGTCGTGTGCTTCTGGCTGCTCCGGCAAAAGGAGCGCGGATGGATTCAGACACAAAGCAGCCATCGGACGTTGAGAAAATCGAGCAGGCGCGCGCCGCGCGCGACAAGGTCCTCGCCGAACTGCGGAAGGTAATCGTCGGCCAGGAAGAGCTGATTGACCAGGTGCTGGTCGCTCTCTTTGCCGGCGGGCACGTGCTGCTGGTCGGCGTCCCAGGCCTGGCGAAAACGCTGCTGGTCAGCTCGCTGGCCAAGACGCTTTCAATGAATTTCAAACGCATCCAGTTCACACCCGACATGATGCCCTCCGACATCACGGGCACTGAAATTCTCGAAGAGAATCAGTCCACCGGGCACAAGCAGTTTGTGTTCATCCAGGGACCACTGTTTACGAACCTGCTTCTCGCGGACGAAATCAATCGAACGCCGCCGAAGACGCAGGCCGCGCTGCTGGAGGCCATGCAGGAAAAGCGCGTGACGGTTGGAAAGAAAACGTATCCCCTCGAAGAACCCTTCATGGTGATGGCGACGCAGAACCCGATTGAGCAGGAAGGAACGTATCCACTGCCTGAAGCGCAGCTCGACCGCTTCATGTTCAACCTGTGGGTCGACTATCCAAAGGAGCACGAGCTCAAGCAGATCATCAAGGCGACCACTGCCGGCGGAGTGCAGGAACCCAACCCGGTGCTGAACGGCAAGGAAGTGATGGAAATCCGCAAGCTCGTGCGCATGGTTCCCATCAGCGATCATGTCCTGGAGTACATCGTTAAGCTGGTTATGGCGACGCATCCGACGAATGAGAAATCGCCCGAAGTGAGCCGCAAGTATCTGTCCTGGGGCGCCGGTCCGCGCGCAGGACAGAATCTGGCTCTCGGCGCAAAAAGCCGCGCGCTCCTTCGCGGAAATCTTCAGGCTACGGTGGAAGATGTTCGCGCCATCGCGCCCGTTGTCCTGCGCCACCGCATCTTCGCCAACTTCACGGCACAGGCTGAAGGAATTGATTCCGACGGCGTGATCAAGCAGTTGCTGAAGATCGTTCCCGAGAAATGAGCGTGCGCTGTTGCACGCCTGCGGTACTGCTCGCGAGCTGAACAATGCCCACGAACCCGGTCGCACATTTTTTAAGCCCTCAGCTGCTGCGCTCGATTGACAATTTCGAGCTAAAGGCGCGCATCATGGTCGACGGCATGTACGCCTCGCGCCACCGCTGCCCGTCGTATGGTTACAGCGTCGAGTTCGTAGATCACCGCGAGTACGTTCCCGGCGACGAGCCGCGCACGATCGACTGGAAAATGCTGGGCCGCACCGAAAAATATTTTGTGAAGCGTTTCGAAATGGAATCGAACATGAATGTGGTCACGCTGCTGGATGTCAGCGGTTCCATGGGCTATAAACCCGCGACCACCGAACGGCTCACCAAGCTTGAATATGGCAGTTATCTCGCGGCCGCAATGAGTTACCTGGTGAGCGGCCAGCAGGATTCGCCCGGGCTGGTCACCTTCGATCGCGACATTCGTGATTTTCTCCCGCCTCGGCAGGGCCAGCGCCACCTCTTTACGATTCTTGCGAAGCTGCAGGCGCTGAAAGCGGTCGGTCCTACAGAAATGAGCAAAGTTCTGAAAACGGCTATACAGCGCCTGCCCAAACGCGGCATTCTCCTGCTGATCAGTGATTGCTATGGAGAGGCCGAGCAGGTTGTCGATAGCTTGCGCCATCTGGTTGCGCGCGGTCAGGAACTGGTTCTTTTCCATCTGCTCGATCACGACGAGATTCATTTCCCGTTCAACGCGCTGACGGCATTCCGCGATCTTGAAACGGGCACAGAAGTGATGTGCGATCCGGTGCGGCAGCAGAGCCTCTATCGCAAGCGCTTCAGTGAATTTCAGGAGGCGATCAAAGCCGGCTGTGCGTCCTGCGGAGCGGACTATCGACTGGTGAGCACGGCCGAGCCCATTGAGATCGTGCTGAGAGATTACCTGCAGTTCCGGAGAGAGCGCGGCCGATGACATTCCTCTTTCCAGCCATGCTCGCCGGCCTCCTGGGTCTGGGCGTTCCGATCGCGCTCCATCTTATTGCGCGGCATCGTTTTCCCGTTCGCGACTTTCCTTCCATCCGGCTGCTGCAGAAGGATGTGCGGACAAACGTTTTTGCGCCGCGCCTTATCGACGTGCCGCAACTGATCCTGCGGCTCATCGTGCTCAGCCTGCTGGTGCTCGCGATGTCCCGGCTCTTTTCTCCGCAGCTATCCACTGACGGAGCACCGCGTAATCTTGTGCTGATCCTCGATTGCTCGGCTGGCATGCAGATGCAGATTCAAGACGAGACAACGCGTCAGAAAGTATCCTTGTTTGAGAAAGCGCAAGGCCAGGGCCGGCAGCTGATCGAAAAGCTGGCGGTACCGAGCCACGCCGCGGTGATTCTCGCGGCAGAGAAGCCAGTGGTTTCCGTGCCGCTCGATACGAATTTCAATTCGGCACTCGCCGCGCTGGAGAACAGTAAGCCGATCGATGGCACAGGCTGCGGCATTATTCCGGCGATCGCAGCCGGATGTGAACTCGTGGCCGTGCGGCGGGAAATCGCATCGCAGATTGTGATTCTAACGGACATGCGTGCCAATGGCTTTGGAGCGCGCGATCAGAAGAGCCTTCAGCGTATCGAGCAGATCCGCAAAGAACGGGGTGAAGCGCTGCAATTGTTCGTGCTGGATATCAGTGCCGGAACGGAACTGGAAAACACAGCCATTACAGACGCTTACGTGCGCGGACGCAACACGCGGGTCGGTGACGATGCGCATGTTGTTACGCGCGTTCTGAACAGCAGCTCCGGCCAGAAGAATGTTCGGCTGAACATGAAAATTGGCGACCGCAAAGAACCGGCGTATAAAGAAATTCCGCTTGAGCCCGGCGCGGAGGCCGTCGTGGACATGACGGCGCGCGTGCAGCGGGCTGCGAATACCATCGCCAGTGTGCAGATCGCCGAAGACGGAATGGTTTCGGATGATGAATTCAGCGTTCCGCTGAACATTAGTGATGCCCGCCGAATCTTGATTATCAACGGTTCAACGCAGACTGCTGCAGACACAAAGCAGCCTTTGGCGGGACAACTAGGCGATAGTCCAGTCGCCGGCTCGGACGAACCTCAGATCGACGGCGCAACGATTCTCCGCTTCGTGCTCAACCCCGGCCGCGAACTGGGAGCGGCTTACGGAACCGGCATCGATGTCACCATGATCACGCCGGAAGCTGTCGCGGCGCAAACGCTGAGCAAGTACGACCTTATTGCGCTTTACGACGTCAGCGGCTTGCCCGAAACGGCGCTCGACGATTTGAACACGTTCGTGCGCGAGGGCCGCTCCGCTCTGATTGTCTGCGCCGGGCAATGCCAGGCGCTGCAGTTCAATCGCACGCTTGCTGCCGGCAGCGCGCAGCGGCCGGCCCTTGCGCCCGCTGTGATTGGAAATGATCGAGCGCTGGAACAGCCTGTTGATATCGCGCAGAAGAGCACGGCTCATCCCATGCTTGCGCTGTTCAACGATCGCCTGCGTGGCGATCTCTCGGTGATTCGATTTGCCAAACTTCGCGAGATCCAGAGCATCGCCGATGGCGCGTCAGTGATCATGACCGCGGCGTCCGGTCAGCCGCTCGCTGTGGAGCAGACGCTTGGACGCGGAAAGATCATCCTGCTGACGTTTGGATTTGAACTTGAGCGCGGCAATCTCGCGCGAGCGCGCGCTTTTCCGCCGCTGGTCTGGCGCATGGTGGACTATCTGACTGGACAGCTTCGACAGCGGCCGCCGGATATCGTGAAAGCCATGTCACCGGCCGTCCTCGACGTTTCAGAGCCTGCATTTTCTTTCGCCTCGGAACTTGAACTGGTACCGGAGAAAGAATCCGCTGAGGGAAAGGGAACGAAGACTGCCGGAGCAGACAAAACCCAGGCAATCCGGATCGCCAGCAAGGGAGATCAGACCGCGACGATTCCGGCGTTGCCGGCGGGAAGATTTCTGCTCACGAAAGCTGGGCCAGTTGGCGAGACCGTGCGTACCGGCTATGCCCGCTATGTCACCTCGCACATCGATCCGCTTGAAAGCGACACGCGGCGCATGGAGCAGAGCAATCTGACCGCTTTGCTGGGGCCGGGGCTTCGCGTGATCGGCGCTAAAGACGCGGGAAATCTCGCGATTTCGGGCGGTGAGTTCTGGAGAATCCTGATCGCTGCCTTGGCCGCCGCATACCTGTGTGAATCAATCCTGGGCTATGTTCAAAGCGTGCGCCGCGAGCGCCAGCGTGCCGGAGAAATGACGGCATGAGACTCCTCTACTGGCTGCTTGGCCTGAACGACACCAGCTCCATTCACTCCGCTTCTGAGGGGGTCTGGCAGCCGGCGATGCCGCTTTCCACAGTCGTGCTTGTGGCGCTGGTTGTTGCCGGCATCGTTGCCGCGGCGCTGAACTTCATGCCGGGAAATGTCATGCCGCTCCGCACGCGCGCGACGTTCGCTCTGATTCGCCTCTGCGGCTTTGCGCTGCTGATTGTCATGCTCTGCCAGCTGGAGCTCAGCCTTAAGCTGGAGCGCGTTTTGCCTTCGGAGGTGGCCGTGGTCACCGACGTTTCTTCGAGCATGGGTCTGACGGATGTGGGCGGTAAGTCACGACTTGAGGCCGCGCGGCAGTTCAATGCGTCAGTGCTGAATCCGCTTTCGAAAAACGTGAACCTGGTGCCCTATGCGTTCAATGCTTCGGTAGATTCCGGCAAAGAGACGCAAGAGCCCGGCGGAATGACGCGGCTCTTTGACGCAGTCGGCGCGGTTGCAGGCCGCGAGCGCGATCTCCAGGCGATTGTTCTTCTCACTGACGGCAATGACACCCAGGGCGATGCCGGAAAGCTGACGTCGGCAATGCTCGCTGCTCGCGGCTTGCCCGTCTATCCAGTGGTGTTCGGCGAAGCAGGACAGCCGCGGCTGGCGAGTGTCAAGATGAGTTCGACGGCCGCGTACGTTCGACTCGGCGATGAATTGCGGCTCTCGGCGACACTCAGCGCCAGGGAGATGGGCGAGCAGATTGTTACGGTGCGGCTGCTGGAAGCGGGAAAAGATCAGCCGATTACAGTTCGCGAAAATGTGAGACTCGGCACGGACCCCGTTGAGCTCAACTTTACCGTAAAGCCCGACAGACCAGGCGAGCGCACCTACCGCGTCGTGCTCGATGGCGTCGGAAATTCGGTGAGCACGCAGACGCTTGCGGCTGAACACACCGTTCAGGTGCTGAACTCAAAGATTCGCGTGCTGTATCTGGATATTCCTCGCGACGAGCGAAAAATTCTCGGCCACTGGCTGGCGCGTGATCCGGTCATCGAACTTTCGACGCTCACCATGATGCCCAAGGGCGGGTGGTACGCGCAAGGGCCGCTCAGGCATAAGAACTCCGGAGATGGTCTGCCAAACCAGGAAGCGGATCTCTATCAATACGAAGTCATCATTCTCGGTGATATTCCGCGCTCTTACTTCCGGGCCGGCGGCGATATCGCAGAGACGAAGATGCAGTGGCTCGCTGAATTCGTAAGCCGGCGCGGCGGCGCGCTGATTACGCTCGGAGGCCGCAGCGTTTACGCCGCAGGACAATACCAGGATTCGGCGCT
>Ga0196964_10000124_pt1 | contig 52700 bp, 89 predicted proteins | sample S1_10metaG_FD_148615 | JGI IMG/M metagenome (GOLD analysis project Ga0196964, IMG submission 148615) | Soil microbial communities from Anza Borrego desert, Southern California, United States - S1_10 | ecosystem: Environmental > Terrestrial > Soil > Desert | place: USA: California | collected...
GTTCCTCCTCTTCGTCAGAGGGGCCATCGCCTTGAAGGACTGGCGCAACAAGAAGCGGGGCGAGTAGATGCCCAAGGTTTCCGACGCGGATTTCATCCAGCTCGTTGAAACCCACGGCCCGACCAAAGCAGCCGGGAAGATGGGCCTCAACGTCCGGGGTGTGTTCGAGAGGCGGGCAAGACTGGAGGCGAAACTGGGCCGGCAGATCAAGGCCCCGGATTACCAGGGGGTGAATACGCGCCACGCCATCCATCATCCCAACTGGCTGACGCTGGATCTGCCGAACGGCATCGCTCTTGCTGGCGGCGATGCCCATTACTGGCCCAACCGGATATCCACCGCGCACCGGGCCTTCTGCCATTTTGCCAAGGAGCTTCAGCCCAAGGCGATCTTCGACACCGGGGATTCGGTGGACGGGGCGCAGATATCCAGGCACGCCCCGATAGGCTGGGAGAACCGGCCGACCGTCGAGGCCGAACTGGAGGCCACCAAGGAGCGCAAGCTTGAAGTAGAGCGCGCCGCCCCGAACGCCAAGCGCTACTGGTGCCTCGGCAACCACGATTCCCGATTTGAGACAAGGCTGGCGACCGTTGCGCCGGAGTATGCGCGCATCCACGGCTTCCACCTGAAGGACCATATGCCGTACTGGCGGCCGTGCTGGGCGGTCCTCGTCAATGACGACGTGGTGATCAAGCACCGGCTCAAGGGCGGAGTCCACGCGACGCACAACAACACGCTCTCGTCGGGCAAGAGCATCTTCACCGGCCACCTTCACTCGCTCAAGGTCACGCCGTACTCGGATTACAACGGCACCCGGTTCGGCGGCGATTGCGGAACCCTGGCCGACCCCTACGGCCCTCAATTCGAGGACTATACCGAACAGTCGCCGCTCAACTGGCGCTCCGGCTTCCTCGTTCTCACGTTCCACAAGGGCAAGCTGCTATGGCCCGAGGTGGTGCATGTGATCGGGGAGGGTGAGGTGGAGTTTCGCGGCAAGGTCATACGGGTCTGATGTGCCCAAGCGCCGCTCCTGCGAAGAGGACGACCCCGACGAGTTCCGCATCGAGTCTGTCGGCTCCATCGCCCAGCTCACCGATAAATTTCCACCCGGCGAACCGTTCAAGCCTAAACGCAACCCCCTGGGATTCGATCTCCGCCCGGGTGTGCACAAGAAGCGCCATCGTAAATGGCGAAAGGTAAGGCCGATAACGTGAAACCGCTCCTCTATCTCGCCAGCCCGTACAGTAAGTTCCCCGGCGGACTGGACGAAGCCGCAAGGCTGGCCCGCGCCAACCACGGGCTGCTTCTCTCAGCCGGACTCAACGTGTTCTGCCCGATTGCCCACGCGCACGATACGCCGGTCAACCGCAGGGACTACGAACTGTGGCTAAGGGTCGATGAGGCTCTGGCCGCCCGCTCCGATGTGCTGCTCGTCCTGCTGCTGGAGGGCTGGGACACCAGCCACGGCGTCACGCAGGAAATCGGCTGGTTCAAGAAATGGGGCAAGCCGATCATCCATATGACGCCCGGCATCGTGCCCGACAACATCGTCAGGGTCTACGCATGAGCGAACGCCTAGCCAAATTCGACGCTGCCGTTCAGGACCTCGTGCGGGTGAGGGGGGAGGACTACGGCCACCCCTCGGCCAACTTCGCCCGCATCCAGAAGCTCAAGGCCATCATTGCCGAGTGCCCGCACCCAGAAGCGAGGGAGGCGCTCGACAGCATCGCGGTCAAGATATCCCGATTGATTGAGAACCCGGCGCATCTGGACTCGTGGCAGGACATCGCCGGCTATGCCCGGACCGGCGTGATGGTGACGGATCGATGAACCTCAAGCCCGGCGTCGATATGAACGGCGTACAGCCCGAGATACTGGAAGCCTGCGCCAAGATCCATCACCTGATGGAAGGGACGGGACAGTTCACCCTCACGGCCTGCCTCGACGGCAAGCACAAGCAAGGCTCCCTGCACTACAAGGGATTCGCCGTGGACATCCGCTCGAAGCACATACCGGACGAGAAGAAAGACGCGGTGGTGGCCGCCATCAAGGCAACGCTGGGAAGGAATTACGACGTGATCCTTGAAGCCACCCACATCCACCTTGAGTACGATCCGAAGGAATAGCTTGCATGGACCCCATCACCATAGCCCTCGGCCTTGCGCAACTGGCTCCGATAGTGGCTGGTTGGTTCGGCGGCTCCAAGGTGCAGGAGAACGCGCAGAAGGTTGTCGATATCGCCTCCGCCGTCCTGCCGGGCACGCCCAAGGACCAGTTGATCGAAGCCCTGAAGGCCAACCCGGACAAGCTGATCGAATTCCAGAAGGCGGTTCAGGAACAGCACACCGAAGTCATGCGGGCGGTACTGGCGGATATCCAGAACGCCCGGGGCACGATGGTGACGCTGGCGGGGCAGGGCTCAAAGCTCGCCTGGGGCGCGGCTGCCGTGTCTCTCGCCGTGGTCATCGCGAATTGCGCCATGGGCTACTATATCTTCACGGATGCGATCCCGGCCGGGAACAAAGACCTGGCCATGCTGTACGCCGGCTCCCTCTTGGCAGCCCTCGGCGGTGTCATCGCCTTCTGGACGGGATCGAGCTACGGCAGCATCCAGAAAACCGACGCGCTGATTCGCAAGTAACCCTTGTCGCTACGGGGCGTCTCGTTTAGAATCTTGAGTGCTGCGGTCGCGTCGCGACACGGATGGCGGTTTACCGTACATCGAGGTCGGGTGGGCACCTTCCGGGGATCGCCCTTAACCTTGGGAACCCGGACGCGATAAAGGTTCGGCCGGATCGTTCCGCAGTGCTTTTCGTCAGCCGCTCTCACCGCAAGGTGATCGGCGTCTAAAACCTCCCGCTCGGAGGCATCCGGGTTGATCGCCGGGTGAGTAATTCCCCCACCGGGCAAGCCTCGGTGTATAGGGCCGCTCTCCTTCACACCGGGGGCGGCCCTTTCTGCGTGACTAGGGGCTTACCAAAGCAGGCAGAGCAACCACCAGATTGCGAAGGCAACGGCAAAGGCCTTAAAGAAATCGGCGGCAGGCGAATTCACCCAGCCCTCACTTGCCGGCACAGGCCGCTTTGACGGCATCCATGCCCTTTGAACACGCGTCCATCAGGTCGTGCCACCCGTAAGTGCGCTGGTAGCGCGAGAGCCCCAAGTGATCAGAAAAGGCACGCCAGAACGTCAGCCAGCTCTTCTCGGCGTCGCTAGCGTTCTCGATCTTACGCAGGCGCTCTATCTCCCGTGCGGCGCGCCAGCAAACGTGATCGCGGTGGCTCTTGTTGCGGCGACTACTTTGCCACGCCTTCGCGTCAAGCTCTTTGATAATGTCGCGCGCCATTGGCCCTTCTCAGCTCACAGATACTCTGGTAGATCAGACTCACGCAGCAGAAGTCCGGAATACTTTTCGGACGCGTACTCGACAGACCGTTCGCGGGCGAAGGGGCCGCTGAAAATGACGGTGTAGACCCCGCCGTCACCGGAAGAGTCGATAGACGAGACAATCCAATCGGCGGACTCCGGGTCCTTAAATACGGTGGCGGTCGCGGCCACGCGGTTTAGGGTCCCGGTTTCGCCCAGCATAATTTTCGCTTCTCGGGCGTTGCGCCGAAGCCTGCTTGTCATCCTCTACCTCTCCACCTGGGATATCAGGGCGGCGAGCATGGCTTTGCACCAGCCCTCGCCATCTTCGCCCGCGCTCTCCATGCCCGGCAACAGCCCCAGATCCTGTTTCTGCAATTTCTTGAGAAAGGAGAGGACGGCGGCTTTAAGCGCCGCGTCCTGTGATTCTTCGAATTCGCGGATCGTCAGCGAGTGCCCGCGCTTGATGGTTGACGCGTACATTTCTCGCGCCTCCTCCATCGCCTTCTCTGCGGGGGTGGGCATCAGTGCCTCCAGCCGTCTTTGTCGATGATCGTGCGCGAGCCCGGCGGCATTCGAGGGGGATCATCCCGGCCGGAGCACGGGTTGCAGACCGGGCACGGATCGCCCGGGCCGCACTCGCAGGCATTCGCCGCGTTGCTCACGCCGCCCCATGGGCGGTCATGGTGACTCTCACACACCCAGCCGGTGTCATCACAATTCGTACATAGCTCCCGCTCCTCACCTGTCATGGACTGGGGGCTCCTACTTGATCTCGGTTGTGCGCCGGAACACGGCGGCTTCGGCATTATACCGCTGATACCCGGCCCTGCCCTTCGCCCGGCAACGCCGGCCTCCCGGGCAGCTTGATGCCGAAGGACCGGGCCGCCCGTTTACGGTAGCCTTCGTCTCTGTGCTCCCGGGCCATGCGCTTAATCATCTCCTCCCGCCAAATTTTGTCGTGGCCGTGAGCATCGAAGTCGGTGTTCAGGTTGGCGATGTAGCGCAGTAGCCGGGCGCTCGGCTTGAACCACTCGCCGCGTATGCGCTCGCGCGCGAACTTTGCGTGAAGCATCGACTCAAGGGCTACCGTCCCGGGGTAGACGCCGAGGAGCAGCAGGGGGAGGTGGTTCCCGGTTTGTAGGAGCGCCACCCGCTCCGCCACGCTGACGGCATACCCGATCTTGACCGGCCCTTTGGCCCCCGCCCGGACGAAGTAAATGCAACGCGCGCAACTTGCGCGCTGTTCGCGGTTTGATCTGCCTGATTCTGACATTTATGGATTACCCCGGGCTAGTTGCATCAAGGCCTTAGCTCCTCTGAAACCTAGGGCGGTGCCTTGACATGGTAGGGGTCACAGGTTCAATCCCTGTCGCACCCACCATTATTCTACGGGCCTTTCTTGCAGGTTTCAAGATTTCCGCAGGCCCGGCCGGAGCGCGCAAGTTGCGCGCAACGGTAGCCCATATCGATTCGATGGCCCGCTTCGCATCCTGGCAATAGCCGGGCTCGTAGGGAGCATAGATAAGGTCGGTCCGCTTGGTGTTCGGCGGGCGGTGGCCGAGCATGATGCTGATCTGGTCGCCCGGGACCCCGCGACGGCGCAGCTCCCGCGCTATCGTATGGCGGAGCGAGTAGGGGTTGACCCTCTCATCCAGCCCCGCATCCGCCCGCATCCGGCGGAACGCCGTCTTGCTGCTTCGGATGCCCTCCCCGTGATACGCGATAAACGGCCCCTTGCCGGCCCGCTTGAACTCATCCCGCAGGAATCGCGGCATGGGCACCACCGGCCGGAACTTCTTGGTCTGCTTCCGACCCGGCGGGCTCAGGTCGATAAGCCCGTGCTCGAAGTCGGCCTGTTTGTCGGGTTCGAAGTCGAAGGCGGCATCCGGCCGGCAGAGGGTGCCGATCAGCATTTGCAGGAACCGCCACTCGTGGACGTAGGCGCACGCCTTGAGCAGGGCCGTCACCTCGCCCAGCTTCAGCGGCCTGCCCTTGGGCTCTACCGGGTCGTTGTCCGGGTGATCCTCTGGGATGGTCGGCACGTAGGGGACCACGGTCAGCCCGTGGTGCCTGCGGGAGTGATTAAAGGCCGCCCGGAGCACCATGCGCTCCCGGTTGATGGTCTGGAACCCGGCCCCCTGCAACCGCCGCTTTTCCTCATACATAGAATGAGATTTTGCGGTTACGGCCGTGCCCCGGGCCACACCGTAGAAGGCAATCAGGTGCGCCTTGGCGATCCTGGCCTGTTCGGCGCTGGGGCGCTTGGAGGCGTGCTCGCGGTAGTAGGTTTCCAGCACCTCCCGAACCTCTACGTCGGCCGGTTCGACGACTGGACCACGCGCAGCTTCGAGGACGAAAGCCGCGAGGACTTGGGTAGCCTGCTCGCGATCCGCCGTGCCTGTCGTTCTGCGAAAGCTACGGTGTCCCTCGGTCCACGTGATGTACCAACGGGGACTGCCGGGGATCTTGGCGAGTCGGTAGTCTGGCATGGCGCTTTAACCTGTGCCGCTTTGTAGGCTTCGATTTGGGAGAGGGGGTAGAACACCCGGCCGCGCACGGTAGCATAGCCGAGCCTGCCGTCCAGCCGCTCCCGGCGCACCGTTCCCGGGGAACAGCGCAGCTCCTTGGCGGCCTCGTCTGCTGTCAGCCAGGGGTCGTCCACAACGCTACTCCATTTCTCGCAATGTCATTCTCTCGCTCACGAAGGGGTGGGGGTTTTCAGGGAGCGGATGGCGGTGGCGGCTTCGCGGTGCTTGCAGCACGAACCACAACCGCACCCGGCTACGATGCCGCCTCGAAAGCCTGTCGATTGTGTGTGAACGCAGCCGTCGTGATAAGCCGCCGCTGACTCCAATAGGGCGTCTCGCTCTTTCATGTTCCACGCCTTCTGCCTCAGAGCGTCAGTCATGGGGCAACCTCGCTTTTGACTGGGGAGGTCGGCACGCCGAGCATTGATAGAACTGCCGACGAGTGTCCGCGCTCGTGGGCTTGCCGCATTACTGCGATCATGAACGAGTCAATGTTGCCGTTGCTCTGCCCGGCCCAATTCGCCCACTCGATAGCGAGGCCCAGCGGCGCCTTAAGGCCTGTAGTTCGGCCGTACTCCCCCGGCTCCCACTCGACCAAGGCGAGGAACTGTAAGCCACGTTCCACGCAACGGTCGCGCAGCTTAGCTAACTCGGGCGCGATCTCCTTGTCGTAGAAATCTTCACGTTCCTTTTCGTCGCCCATCATCCCTTCTCCTTCCCCGCCAGGAGGGCGCGTAACTGGTCGCGCACCTCGACGAAGCTCTGACATTCAGGCGGCAGTTCGCCCTTGCCGCCGCTGAGTTCAGCCAGCCTCTTGGTTGCCTCGATATAGCCATCCATCGCGATGGCGGCGGCCTCAACCACATGAAGCGGCACCTCCACCGTCCCTGCCGGCGAGACTGAGGGGGATAGGGCTTCGACAATGGCATCCGCCAGCGGGGGACAGTCATGGACGATGGCGCGCACAGCGCCCGTGCTGTCGAAAATCTGGCTTTTGCCGGTGCCCGCCCCAAGGTGGATGACGGTAAGCGGTAAAAGCCGTTCGCAGCGCCGCAACGCCGTCGCCATCTGCTGCTCCCGGGTGGTCATGGCTCATGGATCCTTGCGATTAGATAGATAACGCCGACAACTAAAGCGGCGGCGATGACGCTGATGAGAAGCTCACCCACGCTTGCCTCCTTCGGAAGGGAGGGCGGAAACGACTTGGCGGGCCTTCCGCGCGGCCTCACCCATGCGCTTCGAGTGCGACGCCATGAACGCCTTGTCTTCGTCGAGTTGCTTTGCGGTGAGCCCTTCAAACTTGCTGCCGCCCGGATGATTGCAGTGCATCACCCAGAACTTGTCCTCGGCTTCCTCCAGTTCGGTGACGGCAGCCTCCACCACCACCCTGTACTGCTCGGCCAGGGCTTCGGCGGAATTCAGCCGTTCAGACAGGGTAAAGGCTTCGCGCGCAATGTTGTGCACCCTGTCTTCGGCAGTTTCGTATCTCGTTTGATTATCCCGCGCCCTCTCCCTCTCCGCCGCTAGGGCAGCTTCGGCGGCATCTCGTTGCTCGGTCAATCGGCAGATATCCTTGACGCGCTGAACGTCGGCGGCTTCCAGTGCCCCCACCCGTGCGGCGAGCTTGTCGATCAGGTCGGCGGCTTCGTCTTCTAGTTTGGCCGTCCCGGCGTAGCTAATAGCCGGGGGCGCGTTGCGCCATGCCGCCGCATCAATGCGTAACCGCTTCACCACCTCCCTCACCGCCTCATCGGCTGGCGGGGTGGGGGTGCGGCGGTCAAAGCCGATGTCAGTAGCGGTGCCGTCCTGCGCCAAGGCGATGTAGGTCGGCGGCTTAAGTACGCTCCAGACGATCTCGATGGCCGTCTGCATTCCGTAAGCCGCGTAATTCTTGGCCGGCGGGTCGCCTTGCCAGCCGCGAATCCTGCCGTGCATCGCGTCGCGCAGCCGTTCCCGAAGTGCCAACAGCATATGCGGCGGGACGGGCTCGAATCGGTAACTCGTCTCTGAGGGGGGCGAGCAGGCGGCCACGACTTCGTTAAACGCCCTGGTCTGGTCGGCACCAGAAATAGCCGGTGCCGGGGCGGGTGGCTCTGCAATTTCATCGCAAAACCGACACCCCTTCTTCCGGGGCGCGTGGCCGCAGACGAGTGACAATGAAGGCTGTTCCGCCCCCTCGGCGCGCTCTATGGCGGAGGCCTCGATAGCGTCGGCTTTCGCGCTGAGGTGGTCGCGCGCGGTTAGGAGGGCCGTGTCTGGGGTCCCGCCCCGGGCATATTCCTTGGCGCCTATGTAGAGTGCTGCGGAAACATAGCGAAGCGTCGCCGGGCACGGTGTATTGGCTGCGGTCATGTACGTAACTCCTGCAAAAGACGCTCCATCGCCCTTTTCCCGTTTAGATAGATCGCTTCGGTGGCAACCTTGTCTTCTGCGGGATCATCTCGCAGGAAGCGTCTGTCCTGTGTGGCGGTAGCGACAGCATCGACCAGCCAGTTTGCCCAATACTCGGGGGTATCCTTGGCTGCGGTCATCGGGGGCTCCGTGTCTCGAATTGCATCTGGCAGGCTCGCGACGACAGGCCATCTTGGCACTTGAGCGGGTAGAACCCGGTCAGATGGGCCTCGTCGCGCCCTTCCCAAACAGGCTTCTTCCTGCCGGCCAGGAGCTTGCTCAGGTTGAGTACGCCGATATACGCGCATTGGTCGCAGCGCAGGACAGCATCCCGGCTCAACCGTCGTGTCCTCGCGCTCATCGGGGGCTCCGGGATTTGAGGGCGGCTGTCACAAGCGCCAGGATCACGTTGCCGTCCTTGCGCCGCACGCTCCACGGACCCCCCTCGTCGGACAGGTTAAGTCCGACGGTCGCGTGGCCGAGGCCATAGAGCGTGCTGATCTCGTATTCGACGCCGGGCTCTAGCAGCGTCATCGCCGCGTCTAGGCTGCGGGTCGGATCGGGCCGCAGGTGGCCGTGTATCCAGTTGAACTTTTCGCCGGGCGGATACCAGCAACCGCCGTCGTAGGCGTCGGCTAAGTCTTCGGGCGACAGTCCCTTGAGTTGCTCCGCGCCGTAATTGATGCGCCAGCCGGCGGCGAACAGAACGGCGTCCGAGAGGCCCCGGCTTCCCTCCGTCGCCTTCTCCAACCTCTCCAGTAGGTCACTCACGTCGCTCATGGCTGGGGCTCCTTGGAGAGGGCGGCGGATAAGCAGGCGCGGGACATGTGTTTCCGGCTTTCCACCATCTCGTCTGTTAGCTTTGACGGGTGACACGACAGAAGCGCCAGGCCCTTCGCGCCACGCGCCACCATCTCTTCGGAAATCTGCGGGTCCTTGCTGAGCAAGACGGCGGCGACATACTTGACGACTTCCGCCACATCGACGCTGGCTGAGAACATCAGCGGCATGTCTTTCGTCGCCACGGAGATTGGGTTGCCGGTATTGACGTGGCCGCCGCCGAATGTGGCGAAGCGCCAAGTGATGCCCTCCAGCAATTCGGCCAGCTTCTCTTCCGACAGGCCCGGGGCGGGCAGGGGGGCGGGGGTCATGGCTTCCTCTTCCTTGGCACCATCGCCATCTTGTCCATCGCGGCGAGCCATTCCTTCACGTCGGGGTCGTCCATCAGGGCTTGCAGCGCGACACGGTCAAAGGCGTGACCGTCCGCCGAAAGCATCTCGTCAACGTGGACCGCGATGCTGCCGAGTTTGCAGAGCAATGCCGGCGATGGTTTTAGGGTGTCGCTCACTTCTTCACCTTGCGGGGCTTGGGTGCCTGGGGGTGCCAGGAGACGAGAGAATTTCGGAGCGCGCTGATATCTTCGCGAAGCCGCGCCACCTCCCGGCCCAAGGACACAAGCTCCGCCATAATCGGGTGCGTGTCGATTGTCCGACCAAATTGCAGGTCGATAAGGCCCCGGCCGATACGCTCGTACAGGCGCCCAATGTCATCGCGCTCTGAACTGTTGCCGCCGCCGAAAAACATCCCCTATCTCCCTCTCAATTCGCGCGCCCTGGAGAGAGCGGCGCCTTCTAGAATCGGCTTCATCGATCTATTTCCTTCAGGTTTGCGGATTGGCGGGCGCGGAACACGACACGCTGCATGGCGTCCAGATCACCCCGTACAGCCCACAGGGCATCGGCCAGCTCACGACCGAGGATGCCCCAGGTCTTCGTGAGGTAGCCTTCGTAGTCGGCGGTGCCTTTCTTGTGCACGGCGTCACGGCCGGTTGTGTGGTGGTCGCGGCAGAGCGGAATCGTGTAGCGGTCCTCGGCCTTCATGCCGCCGCGGAACTCGCCCTCCGGTTTCATCAGGTGGTGGGGATCGACCGGCTGGATGCTGCACCCGCTGACCGCACACGGCAGCTTCTTGACCAATTCCAGATGGTCGGGGGCCTTCTTCCATGCGTCCTTATCCGGTATCTCGGGGACGGAGCGGGGGATGCGGGGGGCGAGGCGCATCGTCAGAACGGGATATCGTCGTCGAGGTCGCCAACCGGCCGACGCTCGCTCTTGCCCGTGGCCGCCCCGTAGTCGGCCTGGGAGTCGTCCTCCTCGTCGCGCCGCTGCCCGCTGTCCAGCATCGTCAGCTCGCCGCGAAACTGGCGAAGCACAACCTCGGTCGAATACTTCTCGACGCCGCTTTGGTCCGTCCACTTGCGGGTCTCAAGCTGGCCTTCGAGGTAGACCTTCGCCCCCTTGCGCAGATACTTCTCGGCCACATCGACCAGGCGCTCATTGAAGATGGCGACGCGGTGCCACTCGGTGCGCTCCTTGCGCTCGCCGGTCGCCTTGTCGCGCCAGTTCTCGGAGGTGGCGACGGACAGGTTGCAGACCTTGCCGCCGTTCTGAAACGTCTTGACCTCGGGGTCGCGCCCGAGGTTGCCAACGATGATTACCTTGTTGACCGATCCAGCCATGGCTATGCCTCAAATCCTTGTTTGGCGAAGGTTGCGATAGTCTCGTCCTCAAGCGTCCGGTGAATGACTTGCGCCTCGTAAACCTCTGGCGGGCTGGCCGGGCGCGGGAGGGCCTGATAGGCCCCGAGCTTCTTGGCCCGCTCCGTCATGTCGTCCAGAAGATGGACAAACTCCTTAAGCCCCTCGGATAGCTTGGCGATGTAGTCGCCCTCGCGCTCCGACCGGATCAGGGCCGGGGGCATCCGGGGGTGATAGGAGTACAGGTCCGCGTGGTCGAGTTCGGCCACGAGGATTTGTCCCTGAACTTGCGGCTTGTACTCGTCGGCCAGGTTGGCAAACAGGTAGCCGAGGTGGACGTGCGGGGCCGGGCACTTGATCTCCAGTCCGATACGCTGGTCGTTGAGCACGATACGGTCAGGCGAGCAGCCGATTCTCCCGTCATCCGTGGTGATGAAGCCGACCGGGACGGTTTTCACCTCGTGGGTAAACTCGTATTGCAGCACGGCGTCGGGCTCCAGCTCCTTGCCGCGCTCCATCCATGCCTGACCCTCGATGGAATCGGTCGGCATATTGAGCAGCCGTTCGGCCACCAGTTTGAGGGCATACCGCGCCGCGGACTTGGAGGGCTCGCACTTCTTCGGCGTCACGATCTGGTCGAATGACGAAGCCGTGGGTATGCCGAGCCGCGCCCGGTACCAGTCCTCGGAGCCCTGCGCGAAGTTGAGGTAGAGCTTCACGCCCCGGCGCCCTTCTTCTTGCTGGCCATCTCGCGCTTCTGCAGCAGCATGTTGCGGGCCACGACATGGTGGCTTTGCTGGAGATCGGCCAGATCGGCCACCCCGAACAAGTCAAGGAAGCGCCGCTCGTCGGTGCCGGTCTCGGTGATCAGGATTCTCAAATCCTCGATCTGCTCCGACTTGAGGAAGGACATGCCCGCCAGCTTGCCGTCGTCATCCTGATTCTCGGTGACGATGTTGAGGGCCATGGTTGCCGCGTAGCGCTTGCCGTAAGACAGGGCCGAGCCCCAGCCCTGGATGTTGTTCTTGCCGCCCGAGGAATCGCAGGGCAGGGGCGGGCCGGGGGTTTCGGTCGAGTGCCCCGCCGAGTGCCGCAGGACGGCGGTCACGGTCAGAGTGCTTCCCTCGATGGTCCGACTGAAAGACAGCGCGAACCCGTGCTCGGTGAGGATCGGCCGAATTTCGGCGTCGATGTCCTCCCAGGTGGCGAAGTTGGCGACCTTCCGCTTGGCCCCTTCCGGCTTGTTCTTGTCTACCGGGTATTCGAGGACGCCGTTCTTTTTGATCCTCGGGAGCTTCGGCTGCATCACGACGAAGGCGGCGTTGAAGGCGGCGACCGCCTGCCGATCCTCCATATGCTCCTGCAGGAGGACAAGGTCCTTGAACTTGGCGCCGTCCACGGACGGGTCCTTGGCGAGCGCGATGATGGCCTGCAGCACGGGGCTGGCGGGGGCCTCGGCCGGCAGGGCCGGCACCTTCTCGGGCGCGGCCACGGCGATCTCGGTTCCTGTATCGGGCATCGGTTCCTCCAAAAGGTCTCGTTCAATCGGCTCGCGCATCATCATTGCTCCGCATCCACGATCCTGTAGTTGCTGCCGACCCTCTCGCCTGTTGCGTATTGGGGCTGGTAAGTGAGGGGGTAGATCATGCGAAGGCGAACTCCGTTTGAGGGGAGTAGGGGCGCTCAGCAGCAGGCATTTCGGCGGGGGCCTGCCCGAACGCCTTGAGGCCACCCTTGGAAAAGCCGATGTGCTTCCAGCCGGCGCGCGTGTAGCAGTAGCCCGGGTTGGTGCTGCGGATTTCGCCAGCATCTACAAAGGTGATGATGCCGTGTGGCTCGGGGCCGTCGCCCCAGAAATGCCGCGTCACAGACACCGCTTCTTGGATAAGCTCGCTGGAGAGGCCAGCACCTTCGTTGCGGAACAGGCTATTGACCCACGCGCCCGCCCATTCGTGGCGGACGTACTCCGCGAAGGGCCAGCTGGTGACCCACAAGGCCCGCTCGCAGCGAGACAGCAGGACGATGCAGCGGCCGGGCGGGACGAATTGCGGCGAGCCGACTTTCTGCCGGTTGTAATGCCGGTCAGCCAAGGGGAGGGCCGCGCGATCCGCTCTATGTGAGAGCTGCCAGATCATTCGCACGCCCTCGCCACAGTCTTCTGTTCGTTCTGCACCCTCACCACCTGAGAAGCCGCCACCCTGTCCCCGCAGACCGCCTCCGCTACTTCCCCGAAGGCTTGCCAGCGAGAGAGGGAGGCATTCCAACTGTCGGCGTAGCGCTCCAGCTCTCTAATCTCGATTGAGACTTGCTGGCTCACCTGCTCGTCCATGTCCCATCTCGCCAAGCCGAAGGTGAGAGAACAGGCAGCCGATAAGGCGATGCAGAACTGGGGGAGGGTGATCATCAGATCCTCCCCGTCTTGGAAGGGCTGGCGAGGGCCAGGGCGTTGACGAACTCTGCCCGCTCCTCGCGCTCGATCTCTTCGCGGTGCTCCTCGTATTCGATGGTGGAGACTTCAGACCGAAGCTCCGCGATGTTGTCGTCCTGCCGCTCAACCGCGCCCTGGATGACGGCGGCGAGGAACTTGGACCCTGCGTTTTCAGCGGATCGCTTGCAGTCCATGAGATTGAGGCGGGCGTTCTGGGAGATGACGAGGGCGCGCTGGAGAGCGGAGAACGCGCAATCCTTCTTCGCCTGTTCCAGGGTGCGGGTGGGGAGAGGGAGGGCGGTCATGGCTAGTGGCCCTTGATCAAGTCCAGGGCGAGGCTGACCATCGCCGTTTCGATTTCGGCGGCAAGCTTGGTGCTCAAATCGTTCTTGAGCGCGATGCCCTCCGAATACGCGATGGCCTTCTCGTAGGCACCGAAGTTCGCGCCCTTCAGTTCGTTGTACATATGGCGGTAATCGCTCATCTTCCTACCTTGCCTCCTCGGTGGTCAGGGCTAGGCGGTTTCGCGCACGAGTTCGCGCGGCGGGTTGACCACCAATTTCTTTAGCTCGCTGATGTCGGTGCGCTGGCACGGGCGGAAGCGAGAGGCGCGGTATGCCCACCCATCCTCGCGCCGGGTTTCCTCAAGCAGCAAGCCAACCTTCCCGTTGTATTCTGGGATAATCGTGGCGATGGTGTAGACGGAGCGCTCGTGCAGTTCGGCGCCTGTCTCCCATTGCTGGCCCGGCTCAATCGATGCATCCACACACACAACGTTCATGCCGACTTCATATCGCGCGCCCATGTCGTTCATTGTCCTTTCTATGGCTGGGGCTTGAGGGCGCGGATGGCGGTGGCGAAGTAATCGGACTCCGTCGCCACTCTTTTCGCCGCCGCTTCCAGCGCCGCGTTCACGCCAGCGAGGTAGGCATCGCTGGTCACCCGCCCCATAAATTCGCCAGTCGCTTCCGTGTAGAACAGGAGCGCCTTCGACTGCTTCTCGCGAAATGCCGCCGCGTACTCCTCCGCCATCCGTTTGAAATCAGCCATTGCCATTACCCTCAATCACCTTGGAAAGAGCGGTTTTGGATGGTCGGCTTTGGGCAGCCACATCCGTAATCCACGACCCAACCGCAAACGGAGCACGCATCACGCGCGAATTCGGTAACCTGCTGGCCAGCGAGGGCCTTTGGACGACCACATCGCGGGCACTCGCGAAAGCTCATGACGTTTCGCTCGCCGCACCCAGCGCACTCCCATTTCTCAGGTGTCGGCGTATGCCCTTCTTCTTTCACTTTCCCAGCCATCGGGTTTGATTCCTCGGGTGAGGGGTTAGGACTTCACGACGTAGGGCTTGATCCGCTTGCCGGCGATTGCGTCGTCCAGGCGGTCCATGACCTGTGCCTTGTCGATGGCGTGGGGGTCGGTTATCAGCACGCTCCCGAAACGCGCAGGGTCGTTCAGGAAAATCCGCTTGGCCTCATCGAGGCGGAGGCCGAATGTCCGCGCCGCGTTCTTCATGATGTCATGGCTTCCCCAGTCCAAGCCGAGCGAGACGAGCTTCGCGTCTGTGTAGGCCCAGCCAAGCAGGCAATGAACGGTGCCGCACTTGCTGTGACCATTGATGACGCGCATGTGCACCTTGTGCGCCGGCACCTTGGCGAACACGGCCCGCAGTCTGCGCAGCGCCTTCACGTTCCTTTTCGCTTTCGTCGCCATCGGTTTGTTCCTTCTCCCTGTGTCCCTGGGTTAGACGGCGGGCTGATCGGCTGTGGCGGCCTGATCGAGGCGAGCGATGCGCGCGGCGCCCGCGTCGGTTAGCTCGTAGCCGCTTCGCGCCGTGAGCTGCCCAGCGTCCGGGCCGAAGTGCTGGAAAACCTCGGGGAAGCTGTCAGGCCACAAAGAGCCGCCGAAGGTCATGACCATCCGCGAGCCGTCAGTGACGGCGAATTCGCAATAGCCCTTCTCGCTCTGAATGCGGAAGCGCCGAACCGTCACGCCGGGGCCGGCGAAACCCATGTAGGTGCCAACCGTTTTGATTGTCGTCGCCATGTCTGCTTGTCCTCCCTGCTGCTGGATTGGGGTTAGCGGGTTGGCTTGGCGAGGGCGCGTCGCTGGTCATCGTTCAGCGCCGAAAGCACCCAGCGCCGCTCCTCGGCCGTCAGCATGTCGAACTCGGCCGAGGTCAGTTCGGTCATCGGCTTGTTGCGGATGCGCTCCATCTCGGCGGCCCGGTCGTCGCTCATGCCGCCATCACCTTCTCGGCCCACTTACGAACGCCCGCCTCGGTCGCCCGCTTGGTGCACACGAGGGTCGCATCGCCGGTCACGACATCGCCGCCAGCCACGTTGACGTACAGGCGTGCGGACCACGGCGAGCCCGCGTCGTTCCGCATGGCGACCACCGCGCGCTTGCCGCTGTTGATCTGGATTGTGTTCGCCATGTTCCGCTGCTCCCCTTTTCCTGCTGCTGCCCTCGGGTGAGGGGCGATGGGGAGCATACTTGCATTAATCGCAAGATCGGTCAATGCGGAAAACGCAAGCCCGTGCAAAATATTTGTGACGGCACATCGCCCGCACGTTTGCGGTGGGAAACCGCACACATGTCCAAAACGTGAACGTTGGCCAGCTAAACTTTAGTGCTAAGATACGGAGGCGTTCCGCCGAGGGGTCGGCGGGGCAGGTGGCGTTAACCACCTGATCCAGCGCGAATTATGCTCGCGCCCCAGGCTTTCGCGAGGCCGCCGGCCCTTTCGGGCGGCGGGACGATAAGGAAGGGGGCGTTAATAAATGACTACTGACGTAGTTAGTAGGCCCGGCTCCACGGCTGACCAGCTCATCCGAGCGGTGCTTGCGGAGAGGACGGGGCTTAAGGGCCGTAAATTGGCCCGCCTGTGCGTTCTGGTGCGCCGGGCGGTACGGAAGGCGCTTAGCTGCCCGCCTTCACCCGGCGCACGATTTCGAGGGAAGCGGCCAAGCTCTTATCGTCCTGGGGCACGCCCGCGATCTTGAGCAGGATCTCCTGAACCTTGCGGGCCTCGGCAATTTCCTCCGGGGTCGGCAGGCCGCCGCTGGGCATGGCTTTGGCGTGGCCGTTGGGGCTGTCGCCTAGATACGCCTCGATCTTGGGGATTTCGCGCGATTTTATCTCGCGTTCTCCCGAAAGTATGCGGGATGCCACGGATTCGCTGCGGCCGATGGCTTTCGCCAGTCCAGCTTGCGTTTTCCCGGGCTTGCTCAAGCCCTTACGAATCCACTCCAGATCCATAGGTTCATAAGTAGTCCGGCAAGGCTTGCGGCCGTAAGTGCGAATTCCGCATTTTGGGGCTTGCGATAACCGCAAGAATGTGCAGAATGGCGGGGATGGTCACACCCGCCCACAATGTAATTCGCAAGCTCGGAGGCGCCCAGGCCGTCGCCAAGCTGCTCGATCTCGACGTTTCCAATGTCCACCGGTGGACGTACCCGAAGGCTCGAGGCGGCACCGGTGGCAAGGTGCCCACGCGGCACCAAGACACGCTCCTGCGGAAGGCCGAGGGCAAGCTCACCTACGCCGATTTCTTCGAGAAGGCGGACGCTTAGCAATGCGTCCCGGGGGCCACATCCCAAGCTTGGCCGCCGCTGGCGAGGGCGTAGGGCGCCTGCAATCAACAACGGCAGAAATCATTTCGAGTTCCCGCAAGGACACGGACGTTGCTTGGCTGGCCGGCCTGTTCGACGGCGAAGGCACGGTGTGGTGCCGGTGGCCAAAGCGAAAGAACGTCATCGTCGAGATCAAGATGACGCACCGGGAAACCATAGAGGTCGTCAACCGCCTTTTCCCTGGGCGTGTCGCACGCGGGCAGATATCCGGCTGGAGCATCCGGCCGCAGTGGCGATGGTCGCTGGATACGCTGGGCTCCAAGCAATTCCTCACGTTGGTGCTGCCTTATCTGGTGACGAAGCGCCGAGAGGCCGAGATAGCTCTCCAGCTTTGTGATCGGACCGGCGCAGTTGATATGACCGCGCTGGCGGCCGAACTTCAGGCGGCCCGCGCATGAAGCCCGGCCCGCACTCAACAATCTGCAGGACGAGGGCGGTGGGTACGTCACCTTTCGGGCCGCCCCCTTCCTTTGCACCCGTCGCCGGGCACGGGGCAGACAGCCCGGCACCCTCATTCGCTTCCGCTCCGACCTTCGCCCTCCCTGGGGTCGGTGGCGTGGGCGGCATCCGATCCCCCTTGGGTGCCGCCCTGAATTTCAGCAGCGACAACTCGTATCCCGGTGCCTGGATTGAGTGGTGCGATTGCGGCGAGCAGCCGTTTGCGGGGACGCCGTGAGCAAGTGGCGCACCATCGACAGCGCGCCGAAGGGTAGCAAGAGCGTCCTGCTTTTGCTTGGCGAGACGATTCCAGAAATGCCCGACATTCGCGTTGGCGGCCGCATCAGCGGAAAGGACGCGGAGGAGCTTGGGTATCGGGGGTACGCCAAATACGGCGGCTGGCTCATCTGGAACGCCGGCAACGATTTCTATGTGGTTGATGCGGGCGACCCCACTCATTGGATGCCTCTCCCCGAGGCCCCGAAGCCATGACCGATACCAGCCATCTCTGGGACAATCTGCGGACGCCGGCAGTCCCGCCGACCGTCTCTGAAATCATGTTCACGATATCGCACGATCACATGCGCTGGGGCTGGACCAAGCCCACCACCGCCGATCAAGTCATCGCCTGCAACAGGATAGACTCCGATCTCAAGCGCGTCGTGTTGCTCCACCCCGCTTGGAAATGGACAGGGCCGAGCGAAGGAGCGGGTTTTAGATGGTTGCCGCCGGTCTCCTTTTGCTTTCGGTGTTCAGCCTGGGTTGTGCGGCCGTCATCCTTCACGACTACTACGTCGATGGGCGGCCGAACGTGATGAAGCTCGGGCTCGGCTTGTCCGGTATCGCCACGAGCGGCGCCTATGTGTGGCTGGCCTTGGCATGACCGCACAGCTATTCACCCTTCAACCGCGCCAGTATCGCACCAACCGCGTGCTTCACGTGCCGGGGGCCGACGTTGTCCCCCTCACCGAATATCGTTCGTTCAACGCCCGGCTCGATGACCACTGCCGCCAAGCTGGAGTCTACGAGGACCGGGCATTCAACATCCTGACCTTTGGTTTCGATCTCGCGGCGATCTGGGCCGCTCACATTGCGTCGTTCGGTGGTCTTCACGAGTCACATCGTGGAGACAACCAGTGCGCGACACTTCCCCCGCCCCAGGGAGAACCTTCCCCGAACTCACCAGCACCAACGGACGCAGCGTGACACGGCATGACTTCCGAAAAGCCTTATCGAATGCCATCCGAACTCGCCTCTACCCGAATACAGGCGTAACCCGGAGGCACCTTGCCGATGCTTTGGGGAAGGACGAGGACACCATCGACAATTACCTCAACGAATATTCGCAACCGGACGGTTACGTGATGGGCCTGATGATCCAGTTCTTCGACGCAGGATTCGCCAACGAGGTTTACGGCCTCCACGGCGTGGTCGTCGCCAAGATGAGCGATGCGCGCAAGGCGGCGGCGATCCAGGCGGTGAACAAGCTCTCGCCGGCACTCGATGCACTAGCGGAGATGGTGGCCGCTTGATGGGCTGGTTCGCCAAGCGCAAGCACAAGTTCAACGCCGTCAAGACCCAGGTTGACGGGATCGTTTTTGACTCGAAGGTCGAAGCCAAGCGTTACGGAGAACTGAAGTTGCTGGAGAGCGCGAAGGAAATCCGGGGCCTGAAAGTCCACCCGCGTTACCCGCTCGACGTGGAGGGCTTCCACATCTGCGACTACATCGCGGACTTCGCCTATCGGGAGCCAGGAACACCCTACGAGGTGGTCGAGGACGTGAAGGGATTCGAGACACCGGATTTCAAGCTCAAGGAGAAGCTGTTCCGCGCGCTCTACCGGGACCGTGAGTTGCGGGTGAACGGAGAGAAGCGCAAAGACCTGAAGCGCCGCGTACAGGCAGCGGGCCAGATCGCATGACCGATGAGCAAATTTACCGGCTGGTTTTCTGGCTACTCATTTGCACGACGCTTATTGCGCCGACCGTATGGGGCCGCGCGGTGGCTTGGGGGCTTGCGGTCGCCGTGCTGCTGGGCAAGCTCGCATGACCGACGCGCTTCCCTTGCTGTCGTGGACGCCAACCCCCTTGGGCGCGACGTTCAACCAACCGCGCGACGGGAAGCGCTTGGCCGAGCAGGCGCAACGTGTTCTCAACTTTGTATCCGATGGCGCATGGCACACCCTGGCAGAAATCTCCAAGGGCACGGGGACACCGGAAGCATCGGCGAGCGCCCGTCTGCGCGATCTTCGGCGGGCCGGATACACGGTCATTCGCGAGCATGTCGAGAACGGGTTGCATCGTTATCGCATTGTGAAATCAGCCGCCTGACGGGCAGCGCGGCGGGGGTGTGGGGTAATGGAAAGTCCGACGCACTACATGCGAACACCCGAGGTGGAGCGCGGCGTTCCGCTGCCGATACCCAGGCACACGGCCTATGACTTCGGGCGGCTTGAGGTTGGGGACTCAATCGTCTGCCGCATGTACGCGGGCGAGACCATCACGGCGGCAGAGAAGCGCATCCACAAGGCGTTCCACCGCTGGCGGGAGCGCTACGAGTTCAGGGCGGGGGCGAAGATAAGCGTACGGCACGAAAATGGCGCAATTCGACTGTGGCGTGTTGGCTGAACGGCGCGGGTTAGAATCATCATTAGCGCGCGACTCGAATTGGACTGAGACAATGGCACGCATCCGCACCATCAAGCCGTTCGACTTGGCCAAGATGCCCGTGCTTAACGAGGCGTGGTCGTTCGGAGACTCGCTCTATCTGCTTCGCGAGGAGGGCGGCCCCGTGAAGGTGGGGTTGTGCCAGCATCCTGTGCGCCGCATGTCCACCCTTCAGTGCGGCAACCCTCGCCGGCTGCACTTCGTCGCCGTATTCAGCGGCCTCCGCGAAGACTGCCGGTATATCGAGCGAGCAACCCTGGCGGAGTTCCGCGCTGTGTCGGTGCGCGGAGAGTGGATAGCCGCCGCCCCGCAAGAGGTGCTGACCTTCTGGGCGCAATGGGTGGTCCCCTGATGGCCCGCTTCTTCTCCGTCAAGAACTTTGACGAGTTCCAGCACTACCGGGACCGCTCCCCGCCATGGATCAAGCTCTACGGGCGAATTCTGGAGGATTACGACTTTGCGTCCTTGGCCGACGCCAGCAAGGCACACTTAATTGCTATCTGGTTGCTAGCAAGTCGCTCCGACAACCGTATTCCATACGATGCAGTTTGGGTCGGCGGGAAGATTGGGGCGCGCGAGCCCGTCGATCTCGACGCCTTGGCGAAAGCTGGATTTATCATTGTCGAACAAGGCGCTCCAGAAGAACCAAAGCCAGTGGAGCAATCTGCTAGCAAGGCGCTAGACCAGAGAGAGAGACAGAGCAGAGACAGAGCAGAGACAGAGGGAGATAAGAGGCAAGGGGCAAATAAGAATTTGCCCGACCCCGTCCAAAGCGAGGTTCCGCTGGCCGTCGAGGCTTGGAACGAACTCGCAAGCCGCTTTCCTCGATTGCCCGCTGTCCAACGCCTGACCGACGCACGGCGCGCGGCGCTGGCGGCCCGCTTGCGCGAATCCGGGGGCATCCTCGGCTGGCAGGCGGCGCTCGAAAAGATCGCCGTGAACCCCTGGCTGACCGGGGACAAGCCCTCGAAGAGCAATCCGAACTGGCGCTGCACCTTCGATTTTCTCGTGTCGCAGCGTGGATTTACCCGCGTGATGGAAGGCAACTACGATGACCACACTGCCGAAGATTCACAATCCGCACGAAGCCGCGAGAACGCTGACATCCTTGCGGGGGTGGCTGCTGGGTATCGTGAGCAGCGAGGAGCGCATACCAGCGGCGAAAGCGGCGATGGTGCCGGTGGCGCTGTATGCGGCGAAGCGCCAGCTCGAACCGACGACGCCGGAAATCCTGGCGGTGGAGATTCGCAAACTCGGGGATTGGGCCAAGGCGTTCAGCATCCCGGCAAGCGACCTGAAAACCGCCGCGGTGTCCTACACGGAAGCGTTGAGCCACCTGCCGCCCGACCTGCTCGCGGAGGCGTTCAGGACCATCCGGGCAACGCACAAATGGGGCATGAGGCTGCCCTTACCGAGCGAGATCCTGAACTCGGTAGCCGAGCAGATGGCGGAGCGGAGATCGCTCTTGCTCAAGCTGGAGATGGCCAAGCGCTGCCCGGTGGAAGGGCCATCCCCGAAAGCAACGGAGGCGGAGCGCCAGCGTGTGGCCGAGATCATGCGCCAGTGGCGGAGCAAGCGGGATACGACCGCGACAGCGAACTAGACGCAGGACTCGACTGGGCACGCCAGAATTCCCGCACCGGAGAGGCAGCAGCATGAGCCGGCCGAGAAAGACCAAGCGTTACAAGTTCCGCCCATTGATCGACAAAGGAACCGACGAATTGCGTAGACACCGGCTAGAGGCCAGCGGGGATGCGAGCATCCAGCACGACAACCCCATCGACGTGATGCACCGCCTTGGAATCATCAGCGAGGCGCAGGCGAGGTCAGCTAAAGAACTATGCCGCTTGAGATACCAGGTCTACGGGCGGCCGAAGGGCTGGGCGTGCGAGGTCTACAAGCGCATGGTCAGTGGGTTCTATTCAGGATCAACACCCCCTGAACCCGGATCAGCCAGGGACGAGCGGCAGGAGATCGCCTATCTCAATGCGGTGAACGCCCTAAAGACCGCCGGCAGCTCATCCCTGCACGTCGTCATGCGCTGTGCTGTGTATCTCGACACCCCCAATTGGGTCAGGCGTGTGAGGCTGGTAACGCCGATGGCGGAGGCGGAGAGATTATCGCTTCTCAATGGGCTGACAGCGCTGGCCCGGCATTTCGGGTATGACGCGGCGAGGGCGGCGTGAGCAGTCTAGCGAAATTGCGTCCGCAGAAGCCGCTCAGAAGCCTGAGCGCATCCGGCAGATTTTATAGGCGGCACAGAAAAAAGTGCATTCTCGCCAATAAAGAGTGGTATGAAAAAAACCGAGACCGCGTCTCGGCCTACAATCGCCAGCGCCGCTTAGCAAACCCGATTTTGTGGCGAGCCCTTGATTTGTATTACAGGGCCAAGCGCCGCGCCAAGCGCCTAAAGGAAAGCAAAGCTTGGCACAGGAAGAATAAGCAACACGCGGTTCGCTACCGCGCCTCTCACTACGCTGCGAACCGGCCGGCAATTCTTGCCAAACAAAAGAATTACCGTGCCGGGCTGGGGGATACTTACGTCAAACAGGTCATTCGCGCCACCAGCGCACCCCAGCCGAGAGAGATGCCGCCTGCGCTTATCGAGGCGAAGCGCAGGCAGTTGTTCTACATGCGCCTCTATCGAGAGCTAAAAGGAGTGCACCGTGAAGGCAGGAACAGCAAGCATCGACACGACCGGAAAGCTGCGTGAGTTCATGGCGAACATGATGCTCGCGATCCGCGATGAGCAGATCAACGACACGGCCGCTGCCCGAATCATCAAGATGGCCGGCCAAATCAACGAATCGTTCTATTCGGAAGTGAAGACCGGAAAAGTCAGGATCGAGGCCGGCAAGACAATGCACGAACTCGGGAAGCTGCCCATCGGGGAGCCAGCCGCGCCGGCCTAATCTGCAAGCTTCGCGGGCCACGAAACCCTAGAACCGAGAGTCGTGGCCCGCCAATTACACTCAATAGCGAGGCCAGTATGACCGAGACCGTCCGCCGCCCCGGCATGCGGGATGTTAGTTGGGAGGAGCTGTATCTGATGCTGGCCGAAGAATTCGACGGGCCTGAAATCACGCCCGAGATGATCGAGGCGGGCGCGCGCGTGCTTGAAGCGTTCGAGCGCCGGTTTTCGACCGAGGCCTATTGGGCTCCGCTCGTCTACCGGGCGATGTGGCGCGCGTCTAAGGGGCTTCCTTGGTCGCCCCTTCCTGAATAGAGAGCGGCCTAGATGAAGTTACGAATCTCATTATCAGCCATGCTGCTACGGCTCGAGCTCTGGCTTGATGCGTGGCTGCGCGGTAGGGCACAAAAACGCGTGTCGCGTGGCGGCCAAAATAAGTGTTGACGCCCCCTAGGGATTCTATAGAGTTAGGCGCACATCCATAAACTGAGACGAGTTGCGCCCGGATGGGGGTAAGCCCGTGAATGTCGAAATGAGCAGGCGGTCCTTCCGGCGCCTTCCTTTCCGTGAGGACATCACCGGGAGCCCGGAGCCCAACCGCTACTATCGCTCGCGAGACTGCGAGGACACTGTTTTCGAGGCGCTGGTTGATCGGCATGACCGCAACCGCTTCACGTGGTCGGCCTTCAGCGTTGAGCTTGGTGACTAATGCCATTCCCCACCGCACCCGCTGACTGGGCAACCATCCAAAGGCGCTGGTGTGCAGGAGAGGGATCGAGCGCGATTGCCAAGACATTGCCAGCTCTCCCCGATGGCAGGCAGCTCACCCGCCAGGCGATAGACGACCGGGCCAGGCGGGAACACTGGGTAAAAGGCGCCAGCCCCGAGGCGATAGAGGCCGCAAGGGGGATGCAAGCGTCGCAAGCGCTCCAAGCCATCGCGCAAGCACAGGCGCAAGTACCGAACATCAAGGTCCCCCGCTCGGTAGCGGTCATGAGGGGTTGGGGCAAGAAGACCCCCGAGACCATCGCCAAGATCGTTACGGATCTGGAGTTGGGGCTATCAGAGGCCCGGGCCGCGGAGCACGCAGGCGTATCCGATCAGACCATCCTGAACTGGAAGAAGGACGACCCCGAATTCTTGGCCCTCGTCGAGGGGGCCAAGGCCAAGTTCAGGCGGGACAACCTGACCGACATCCACGACGCCCGAAAGCGAGGCGACTGGAAGGCAGGAGCCTATCTCGTTGAGAGATCGGCCCACACGCGAGACGACTTCAAGCCCCCCGAATCAGCAGGCAAGGGCGGAGTAAACATCCAGGTTGTGCTCAACATCCCCAGGGCCGAACAGCCGGGGGACAATGCTATTGTGATAGAGGGGCAGGCGGAATGACCGACGAGCCCCAGAGGCGCAGCGGCATGTCGCAAGTCGGCCCCGTGTTCGATGGCCACATAAGCCGCGTCACGGAATGGAACGGCCTGGTGGTTATCGTCACCGACAAGGGACCGCACTGGCTAAACGCGGCCGATAACTGCTGGGTACCAGTCACGCCATGCCCGATGTGCGGCTCTGAGGGGCAGAGCCAGTGAACAAGGAATTCGATGCGCGCTTTGACGCGATGATGGACGCCGGCCAATGCCCGGCCGATGCACCACTTGCTCAGTACGCCCACGGCGGAAAGCCCGAAGGCGGCATGGCCGATGCAGCCATCTCCGATGTGCGGCACGCCACGGTCTTCGGCACGGCATTCTTCATCACCTACTGGGACCACGAAGCCAATTGCATCGCGACGCGGGACATCACGGCAAAGATCGCGCAGGCCGAGAAGCGGGGAGACATCGGCAAGGCGACAGATTGAGATAGCCCGCCCGCACTTGCGCCTCTCGCCGCACGTTTGCGGTTTCGTTAACACTTACGATAATGCATCTTATGCGATGAGCATTTAGCTCAATCGTATCAATGGGTTGCTGGAGGGCACCCCTATCTGCCTGTTATTGCTGGGCCAGGACGCATTGAGCCGGTCAGCTACGGGCTAAAGCATTGATCTGGCTAGGGTAATGCCACCCCCTTTGGGGTCGAGCCGGGGCCTCGCCGCGCCGGCTACGGGCTATATCGCCGACTTGTAAAACCACGAGGTGAAGCTTGCGTCACGTTTCGGCCCCGAAGGGGTTTAGGGCCGCGCAATGCTCAGTCCCCGACGCCTCTGTGCGGGTGACGCGGCTTCACACAGAGCCCGACTGAACCTTGCAGCAAACGATACGGCTCGACTATGAGCCGCAGAGCCGGCAGAGGCTGCTACACGCGTCCCTGGCCCGGCAGATTTTCTATGGGGGTGCTGCGGGAGGCGGGAAGTCGCACAGCCTGAGGTGGGACGCGATAGGCTTCTGCCTCAGCAACCCCGGGCTGGATGCGTTCATATTCAGGCGGACCCTGCCGGAGCTCGAGGCGAACCACATCCGCAAGATCAAGGCGGAGATCCCCACTGAATTGGGGTCCTACAACGACACCAAGAAGCGGTTCGAGTTCTACAACGGGGCCGGGATCAACCTCGCGTACTGCGAAAAAGAGGACGATGTCACCCGGTACCAAGGCGCCGAGATTCACTGGCTCGGGATCGATGAGGCGGCACACTTAACGGCGTTCCAGATCAACTATCTGAGAACCCGCGTCCGGTTGGGAAGATACAAACCCGCGGAAGCCTGCAAGCATCTGCTGCCAAGAGTGGTGCTGTGCTCGAACCCCGGCGGCCCCGGTCATTCGTTCCTGAAAAAAACCATGATCGACCCTGCCCCGGCGGAGACGCTGTTCTGGGACAAGACGATGTCGGACCCCTCGGATCCTGAATCGAAGGGTTGGGCGACGGTCTATATCCCCGCCCGGATGCAGGACAACAGTTATCTGGATAAGGGGTATGCCGGTCAGTTCTCGGGGTTGCCGCCGGAATTGGCGAAGCAGCTACGAGAGGGCGACTGGGACGCGGTGGTTGGGCAGGCTTTGTTCAACCTGTCCCGCGACAGGCATATGTTGAGGGCTTTTACCCCTCCGAAGCACTGGACACGCTTCATGGTCATCGACTGGGGCGTCGTCCGCCCCTTCTCGATTGGCTGGTACTGCGTCAGCGAGGGGGTTGAGCTTGCGGCAAAAGGAAATTGGCCGAGCCGCTGGTTACCGGCCGGAGCCCTGATCCGCTACGCCGAATGGTACGGCTGGAACGGCCGGCCGAACGAAGGCTTGAGGCTGAGTCCCCAGGAAGTGGGGAAGGGCATCATCAAGCGTGAGCTGGAGCGCATGGGCGAGCGCATGGACTACCGGGTCGGGGACACGGAGATGTGGGCCGACCGGGGGGGTACATGTGTCGCAGAAACCCTGTTCCAGACCGATCCGCGCCTGGTGATGCGAAAAGCCAAGAAGGACCGCAAGCGGAACTACAACGAGGTGATCTCAAGGTTAGCGGGCAACGACCGCTATCTCGAAACAGGCGAATCCTTCAACGACCCGATGTTCTTTGTCACGGCTGATTGTACCCAGTTCTGGAGAACCTGCCCCACCCTATTGCTCGACGAGATCGATGGCGAGAAGGGGCCGGGGGATAAGCCCTCGGATGAGAATCACGTTTATGACGAAGTGGCCTATGCCTTGAGATCGAGGCCTTTCGTGACGACCGAAGAAGACCGCTGGCTTGCCGAGAACCATGAAGACATGAAGCGCGCCAGGGGGAAGACCGAGGACCCCTACGCCCTGTCATGACAACCGCCTGGCGCTGCCCCGTCACCTTTGTCTCCGGGACGGGGACCAGAAAGCGCGTCTCCTACGTCGTCGCCGCGCCGCACGAATGGGAAGCGCAACGCCTGGCACTGGAATACTTCGCCACGCCGGATGGCGACGGCCGTTCGTTCACGCTATGGCCGCGAGTGGAGTTCGATATCCCGGTGTTGCATGACTAGCCAACCCTGCTGCTACACCACCGACCACCAGCACTCCAAGGTGATCATGAGTGCGTTTGCCGAAGGGTGTAAGGGCAGGATCGTCCCTCCTACGCAGCTCCTAGAGGGACCCGCCGCCATGTACGGCATCCTGCGGGGAACGGGGGAAATCCTGAAGCAATGCGAGTGGGTGCAGCGGGATTTCTTCTACATCGACCACGGGTATTTCAAGCCCGGACATTATGAAGGCTTCTACCGGGTGACGAAGAACGGCCGGCAGGCCGACCTCCCTGACCAGGGGGAATACGTCTACCCCGAGAACCGCTGGAAAGACCTGAACCTCGGCTTGAGCCCGTGGCGCAAGGACGGCCGGCACGTGCTGGTCATCCCGTTGACCGGGGCTATCGCCGGGTTCTACGGCATCAATGCGGATCAGTGGTTGCGGACAGTGACGACGGAGATTAGCCGCAACACCTCCCGGCCTATCGTGGTCAAGCCCAAGGGAGAGGGGGAGATTTCGGACGCGTTGCGCGATTGCTGGTGCGTCGTCACGCATTCATCGAACAGCGCCGTCGATGCGCTGCTGGCGGGGGTTCCGGCCGTGGTGCTGGGCGAGTCGGCGTGCGAGACGGTTTCGTGGGTGTTCGAGGACATCGAAAAACCCTGGTGGCCGCCGCGCGAGCGCTGGTGCCACGCGCTCGCTTATCACCAGTTTCGCCTCGATGAGATGAGGAACGGGACGGCGTGGAGAATACTGAATGACCGATTCTGAGGTCTTGCCGATCTATATCGGGTGGGACAGTCGCGAACAGGACGCCTACGAGGTCTGCCGCTTCTCGATCATCGACCGCACCAAAGCCTCAACCTATATCCGGCCCCTGAAGCACCGCACCTTGAGAGCGGAGGGCCTGTTCGACCGACCCTGGAGAGTTGGGGAGACAGGTCAATACGTTGACGAGCGTGATGGAAAGCCATTCTCGACCGAGTTCTCCCATTCTCGCTGGCTGACTTACCTGCTGGCGAAGCGCGACGTGCCCTCTGCCAAATGGGCGGCGTTCATGGACTGCGACTTTCTGTTTCAGGCCAATATCAAGGAATTGTTCGCTCTCGCGGACGAAAGATTTGCGGTGATGTGTGTCAAGCACCGTCACACCCCTACTGACTCTGTAAAGATGGACGGGGTAGCCCAGACTTCATACCACCGCAAAAACTGGTCGAGCCTCGTGCTGTTCAACCTCCAGCACCCGCTCAACGCCGATCTGACGGTTGACGTGGTGAACCACAAACCCGGCTCGTGGTTGCATTCCTTCTCCTGGCTGAAGGACGAGGATATCGGAGAGCTACCTCCCGAGTGGAACTGGATACAGGGTGTGTCACCGGATGTAACACCCAAGGCGGTCCACTACTCGGAAAAGGCCCCGTGGTTTATCGAGCACGGCGGGCTGTGGGAGCTTGAACGCTCCCGGATGAGAAACCCCAGACCCTCAATCTGGGACAGGCTGAAGGAAAGCGCGTGAAACAGGCCGGCCAGTTCTGGCTTCCCGACGATGACACGCACTTCGCCCCCTTCGCCCTCGCCGGCACCTATCAGTCTAAACAGCTTGAAGCGGCTCTAAGGCACGTCAAGCGCTTCGGGCTAGCCATCGACATCGGCGCGCATGTCGGGTTCTTCACCCGCGCGCTGGGCAAGAGATTCGAGAAGGTGGTGGCTTTTGAGCCTCAACCCGAGAACTTCGCCTGCCTGAAGAAGAACCGGCCGGATAACGCCGTCCTGCACAACGTCGCGCTCGGCTCACGGCAGTGCTGGGGAGCACTGGACACGCCCAAGGCGGAAAACTCCGGCGCTTGGGAAACGAAAGAAATGAAATACGACAACGTCGAGTTAGTCCCCGTCATGCCACTCGACACCTACGACCTCGCCCCGGACTTCGTGAAGATCGACGTTCAGGGCTTCGAGGAACACGTACTTGAGGGCGGACGGCAGACATTGCTGAAGCACCGCCCCGTGATCCTGATCGAGGAGAACGCGACGAACGTCAACGATGGCGTGCTGATCCTCCAGTCCTGGGGCTGGAGACGCGCCGACAAGGTGAACCGCGACTGCGTGATGGTGTTTGAATGACATTCAATCCGATGGCCGGCAAGGCGGTGATGAAAGTCCGCCAGCACATCGAGGGCCAGGACCTCTCGGTGATCGAGCTTGGCTCGCAGACCCTGACCTTCCAGTTGAAGGACCGCACGTTCAAGGACGTGCCCGACTACTACGATTTCCTCGGGTTTACCCGCTACGAGTCCATCGACTTCGACGGGAAGGGGACGGTTAGCCTCGATTTGAATCGAACGGTTATCAGTATCCCGAAGGAGATCGAAATTGCCACCAGCGCTGCGACGACACCGTACCCGCATCTAGAGCCGGCCGACCTCGTCACCAACAACGGAACCGGCGAGCACATCTTCAACCAGGCGGCCATCTTCGAGACCTGTCACAACCTCTGCAAACGAAGGGGGGTGATCCTGCACGTGCTGCCGTGGATCAACTGGCGGAACCACGGTTTCTACAACTTCAACCCCGTCCTGTTCTTCGATCTTGCTCACGCCAACGGCTACGAAATCCTTGAGATGTACGCCGGGGATCGGGATGGCAATGTCCTCATCGAAAACATCGACCCGAAAGAGATCAAAAGACCGGAACCGACCGACAAGAACATCATGCTCGTCTGCGCCCTCAGAAAAACGAGCGACGAAGGATTCAAGGTCCCGGTCCAGGGCAAGTACCGCCACCACGCCCCGGCTGACGTGGGAGCAAAACCTGCTGAACCGCTACGGCATAACCCAGGCGTTCGGCTGAAATCCGTTCTTGGCGCCCTTGTTGAAAGGAGGGACCGTGTCAAGCCATTCCCTTACATTGCTGGCCGGCTTGACCCGGTTTACCTGGAACAGCTTGAAAAGAATTTCCCCGATCCTGCGGACATCATCCTCGGCCGACCGGCAAAACAGAACACCCTCTACCAGCGCTCGGCCCGCGAAGTCCTCGGCGACGAATCCACCTCCGCCTTCTGGCGCGAGTTTTTCGAGCTTCACACCGGGGAGCAGTTCCTCAACGAGCTGTTCCTCATCTTCGCCCCCGAGATCCGTCGTCTCTATCCGCAACTGGGGTCCCTCCCGCTCACCGCCGGGGTTAGGGGCAGGGATAAGCAACCGTTCCGCCTCGACTGCCAGTTCGCGGTGAATACACCGGTCGAGGAAACCTCATCGGTGAGAGGACCCCACATCGATGACCCGAAGGAACTTTATGCGGGCCTGGTTTATCTCGGCGGCGGCGAGCTTGAAATCTATCGCTGGAAGGGTCCGCGCTCGTTTGTCGGCCGCGAGGGCATGGTCAAGAAAGCGGAAGCGGAGCCCGGAAGCGTCGAGATCGTCGAGACGATTGAGTGCCTTCCCGGAACCGTTCTGTTCTTCCTCAACACGCCGGACTCGGTGCACGGGGTCGCTCCTCGACTGAAGGGCGATGGCTACCGGAAATACATCAACATCATCGGGGAGGTTGACTCCCCACTATTTGGGCTGAAATGACACGCTTTGCCTGCGTCACCACGTTCGGCCGGAAGCACTACGGGCTTTACGGCAGACGCTTCATCGAATCCTACTTGAAGCACTGGCCCGTCTCGATCCCCCTGTGGGTCTACTACGAGGGGACGAAGCCGGATATCCAGTCCCCGCGCATTACCTATGTCGATCTCGACCAGGACGCGGACCGGCAGAAGTTCATGGACGAGAAGTTCGACACCTCGTCGGACTACCGCTTCCAGGCCGTGCGCTTCAGCCACAAGGTCTTTGCCCTGACCGATCCCAAGCGGATCGCCAGCAAAGCGGCTCAGTGGTGGATCTGGCTCGATGCCGACATAGAGACCCACGCCAAGGTGGACGAGGAATTCGTCGAAGCGGTCTGCCCCGAGGGATTCGCGGGCTCCTACCTCGGTCGCAAGGACTGGCCGCATTCGGAGTGCGGCTTCGTCGGGTTCAATACTCAATACCGGGCGGACGAGTTCCTGGCGAAGTTCAGGAACGCCTATGTCACGGGCGAAATCTTCAACATGAAGGAGTGGCACGACTCCTACGTGTTCGACCAGCTTCGTGAAGGCTGGTGGCACAACATCAGCGCCGACCTATCCGGGCTGGAGGTATTCAACCAGTCCATCCTCGGCACAAGGATGCGCCACGACAAGGGGCCGGTCGCCAAGAAGAAGATGAAGCAGAAGCGCCCCGACGGCATGAAGGGCATCGGGGCCATCGCCCATACCTCCGCTGGAGGGATGGAGATCATGGTCAAGACCAAGAACTGCGTCCCCGAGGTCAACATCCGGGCCAACGTCCATTATTCGGCCACGTTGCTCAAGGACTGGCTGGTCGAGTGCAAGATTCACGACGGCATCGCCGTGTTCTGCTCCGGCGGCCCCAGCCTCAAGGACTACTACGAGACCATCAAGGAGCTTCAGCAGAAGCCCAACCACTACGTCGTCTGCGTCAAGTCGGCGCATGACGACCTGATTGCCCAGGGAATAATCCCGTGGGCCTGCGTGCTCCTCGATCCCCGCTCGCACGTCCAGGACTTTATCGAGAACCCCCATCCCGAGGTGCGCTACCTCGTCGCCTCAATGGTCCATCCAACCACGATTGACCGCCTCATCGAGAAGAAAGCGAGGGTCTATGGCTACCATGCCCAGGTCGGAGCGGGAGAGCAGGATGTCGTCGCCCAGCGATTGGGCGAGGGGCATTTTCTCATTCCCGGCGGCTGCTCGGCGGCCATGCGCGGCATCTCGATCCTGCACGCCATCGGCTTCAGGAAGTTCAAGGGCTACGGCTACGACTGCTCCTATCCCGACACGGACAAGATCGACTTCTCGACGCTCGACAAGCGCGGCCAGCCGAAATTCGTCAAGGTCACCATCGACGGCAAGGAATTCGTCACCGACCATGAAAAGATCGCCCAGTGCCAGGACATCGCCCGGGTCCTCGACATGCCTTATATGATCGATGTCGAGATGTACGGCCCCGGCATGGTGCCGCATATCTGGAATTCCCGTGTTCGCAGACGCGCCGAGATGAGCGACGTAGTTGTCTGAGGACGAGTTCGCCCCAGTCATCTCGAATATTCTGAACCAGTACCCCGCCCTCTCTGGGCATAACTGGGCCGCTCGTCGCGGTGATGTGTCGCAATACGGCGGCAGCCTTGAATTTTTCAACCCGGACGAGCCGACAAATCCGTACCCCGGCCGACCCACCATCGAAGTTTACGACAAGAACCTAACGGGCGACGCGCTCCAGCGCGCGGTTTTTGGCGACATGCTGCACTACATGCCGCAGGTCGATCCCAAGTTCAGGGATTTTCGAGAACAGTTCCGGGGCTCTCTTACGCCAGAGCAGCGCGAATTCGACAGGCGCAAATACAACCAGCTTCACAGCAGCGGCAAGGAAACCCGTTCCTACGATGACTGGATGGATAGGTCATGGCTTGACGCATACATCAGAGGCTACCTCGCGCCCGATGAGAGGGACGAGTGGCGCAAGTCCGGGACGTACACGGACAAGCAGACATATCTGCTCGAAGCCATGCGCCATTACCTAGCGCAGCCGCGTAAATGAGCGACGAATTCCTGCACCCAGAAACACGGAATATCGCGGCAAAGCTCGACGAGAAAGAACTGACCGAGATCGGCAACCGGGTCTACGAGGAGTGGCGGCACGACGAGGAGTCAAGAAAGCAATGGATCGAGAAGCACGCTTTCTGGCTCAAGATGTATTACCAGGACGACAAGCCGAAGAACCCCCCGTGGGAAGGCTCTTCGAGCGAATCATTACCGCTGCTGGCCGAGGGCTGCACCCAGTTTGCAGCCAGAGCCTACAAGGCCATGTTCCCCAGCCGGAACTTCATCAAGGCCATCCCGGTTGGCAAGGACGACTCCCATTCGATTGAGCGGGCCAAGCGCGTGGGCGCGCATATGGCCTGGCAGTGCACCGTCAAGGACAAGCTCTACAAGCGGGGCAAGGACCGCCTTCTGCTCGGCGTTCCCCTCCACGGCTCGGTGTTCACCAAGTCGTACTACTGCCCGGCCCGCAAGCGGAACATCGTCGATAACGTCCGCGCCATCGACCTCACGGTTTCCTACGGGGTGGGTCCCCGTGAATTGGAGGACATAGAGCGCAAGACGCACATCATCCGTATGTCGGTCAACAAGACGCGCATCCTCAAGGAGAAGGGCGTCTTCATCGACGAAGGCACTCCCGCTGTATGGGATGAGGCCAAGAACAACATCGACCGGGCGCACGACCAGTCGCATGGCCTGACCGAGCCCGGGATGATCGTCTATCAGCCCGTGGTCCTGCTGGAGCAGCACCGGCTGCTCGATCTGGACGACGATGGAATAGAGGAGCCCTACGTCGTCACGGTTGACGCCGCGACCCGGAAGGTGCTCCGCATTGTCGTCCGTTACGATACGGATGAGCTGGGTAATCCCACGGCGGACAAGGAGCCAGTCGAGTACTTCACCCACTACCCCTATATGGAGAACCCGGACGGGTTCTATGGCCTTGGACTGGGGCATCTGATCTCCCAGCCCAACGCGAGCGTGAACAAGCTTCTCCGCCAGTTCATCGACGCGGCCACGCTGGCCAATGTCGGCAACAATTCCGGATTCATGTCCCAGCAGCTTGGGGGCATCGAAGGCCGGGAAATCCAGATGAAGCTGGGCCAGTTCGTCAAGGTCCCCGGCTCTGTGGAAGATTTGCAAAAGGGCATCTGGGTCCCCAAGTATCCCGGCCCCCAGGTCTCGATGCTCCAGGCCATCGAATTGCTCGCGGCCCGCTCCGACCGATTGGCAACGGTAACCGAGGCGATCACGGGGCAGACCGACAAGGTTGTTCAGCCTACCGCCTTGCTGGCTCTTATCGAGCAGTCGCTACAGGTCTTCTCCTCGGTCTACGAGCGGATCAACGAGGCGTGGTCGAACGAGCTTTCAAAGCTCTACCGCCTCAACCACAAATTCCTCGACCCGAAGGAATACTTCGCGGTCCTCGATGTCGCCGGGGAACTCAAGCAGTTCACCGTCGCGAGAGAGGACTACGCGCCCGACCTTCAGATCCTTCCGGTTGCCGACCCCAAGATGGCGACGGAGCAGCAGCGGCTTACAAAAGCAAATGCGGAGTGGCAGTTCCTGTCAACCAACCCGCTGGTCCTGAACTCGCCCCAGCACCTCTACAACGCCTCGCGCCGTTACCTGGAAGCGATGCAGTCGGAGAACATCGACGAAATCCTGCCCAACCCGGGCAATACCATGATGATGCGGATCGACGATCCGGGGATGGAAAATCTACTGGCGCTCCAGCAGACGCCGATGATGCCGATGGCCTTCCCGGACCAGGACCACCAGATGCACCTCCAACTTCACATGGCGGAGTTGAACAACCCGGTATCGGCGCTGTCCTCGCTCGGCCGCTCGCTGCTGATGGAGCACGTCAAGGCCCATGCGGTGATGATGTCGGGGGTGATGAACCAAGGGATGCAGATGAATGGACAGGCAAACGCTCAAGGACTGGCTCCAGGAGCCGACGACCCGGTGGGTGCTGGCCGCCCTGGACCGGAGGTTCCCGGAGCAGGCATGGAAGACGGCAGCTACGCAGGACAGGCTGAGCAAGGTCCAGGGATGGCGGGAAGTGGCGGACTTTCTCAGGGAGCTGCCCCTCCAGCTTAGCAACGAGTTACCGAAGGACGAATAGCGATGCATACCCAGGCGGCGAATTACGGCTCGTCACGCTCCCGGATGATCCCGGAGATGGCGCGCACGATGGGCATGGGCCGGTACCGCGATCCCAACGCGGGGAAGGTCAGCGGCCGAGGCGCGGAGATGGCGCGTCAGGCGGTTGGTTCCGCGCCCAGCGATGCGACGGCGGCGGCCTTCCTGCGTGCATTGGGAGGCAACCCCGCCGGCATGGGTCCGATGCCCGGCATGGGCAGCGGGTATCAGGACGAACTGAAGCGGATGGCGTTTGCCCTGCAGCAGCAGGGCCGCATGGGCGATACCGTGCTGGCGCACATCAATCCGCAAGAAGCGCAGATGCTTCACCAGAACACGGACGGCGGCTCGATCAACCCGCAGACCGGATTGCTGGAGTTCTGGAGCGACGGCCCCGGTGGTCCCGGCGGACAGGGCGGGCAGGATTCCAGCGGCATGGGCGGCGGCGGCACAACGGACAGCACCTCCAACGACAACAGCCAAGACAGCCCGGACGGCGCCGGCACACAGGGCGGCAACACGGGTGCCGGCGGGCGAGGGCTCGGCGGCAATGTCAGCGATCCTCACGGCATGGGCGGATTTGGCGAAGGCGCAATTGGTGGTCCCAATCCGGGTGGCGCCCCCGGCCACCAGGGCGGGCAGGCCGGCAGCGTCGGCGGCCCGGGTCCGGGCGGAGCTACTGGCGGAACCGGCGGCGGTTCGGGTCAGGCTCCGGGCCAAGCACCGGTCGGCGGGTTTCGCAGCGTCATGGAGAAAGCCGCCGAGAAGGCGGGTTTCCCGCAAAACCCCGGTATGATGTCGCAGCAGGCCGTGGTCAACTCTGTATTGGGCCTTGGGCCCGGCACGGCAATCAACGGACTTGTCTCGCTACTGGACGCGACAATGGAACGGGACAGCGCGCGAACCGGCAAGGCCGATCCCGCGCCCGGCGGCGATACTGGCGGCAGCGAGGGCGGCGTTGGTTCCCCCTTCGTTAAGCCGAGCAATGTTGCCGCGCCGACCAGCCTCAGCCGCCCCGCGGCGATGGATGCGCCGTCGTTCCTCGACTTCGAGTCCGACGATCCGCTCCAGCGCCGCGCCAAGATCGCCACCTTCGCCACACAGGGCACGGGCGGCAAGTGGGCCACCGACGAAGCATTCGATTACTGGAAGAACCTGACCCAGCGCGGGCTGATCTCAGACGCCGGCCAGATGCCGGACTTTGCCAACCTGCTGGGTACGGAACTCGGCTATCTGGGCTCGCGGGGCATTGCCGCCCCGAACCAGACGCGGGCGCTGTTGGAAGCGATACTCAGCTCCTAGAAGCAGCCGACAAAAACCCAACCGCAATTACCGGCGGCATCACACACACAGACGGGTCGGCCGGTGATGCAGCCGAGCGGCGCGAGCGGGGGAATCCCGCAAGCCAGGGTTTGAGCGAGCGCCGGCAGCGCCGCAGCGACAAGAAACATAGCGGCCAAAAACGGTTTCATTTCGCCCCCTAGGGTCGGCCAAATAGCGTTGGCTTGTAGCCGCTGACGCAGGCGGAATACTCGGCAAGATTTACTGCCTCCATGCGGCGGGCATAAACGGGATCGTGGTTTCGGAGATACCGGATCTCGGCGTTCGTTGCCTCGATCTCTGTTGACCTTGTACAGACCCAGCCCTTGCGGCTGCGTAATTCGGTGACAGCGGCGGGTCCTGCCCGCACCGCCGCCATGTAGGTCAGATACTGGCCGTAGTGCACCAGCTCGTGGACGATGGCGGCATTCCATTGTGAGGTGCCGGGCATATAGCGGGTGTGGTCAAGGTAGACAATCGGTTCGCCGCTGAACGCGGAGAACGATGCCTGGGGCACGTAAGCAAACACACTGGCCGAACCTGACCAGTCTTTCGACATTCTCTCCCTGTCCACGATGATTCTGGGCAGTGGATCGAGCCTGTAACCCGTCTCGCGCTCGACGAACTCCACGAGCGGCCTGATAGACGACGGGTCGATCTCGTGCGGCGCTGAAGCCGCACAACCCCCCAGCGAAATTGCCAGAGCCAGGACTAATCCGAGGCGCTTTGCCATGCCCGGATTATAGCCGAATCCCGGCGGAAAATCGACGCTTCCGCACGGGTAATCAGCGCGTCGGATCAACAACTTACGAGTGTGTCATGAGCGTTACCCAGGGGTTTCACCCCTTCTGGGCTTTTGTGCTGCTTGAGCGCGAGTCCATCCAGAAGACCACCTCCCTGATCATTCCCGAGACAGCGGAGAAGCGCAACGCCCCGGCCGAGGGGATCATCATCGCGGTCGGCAAGACGGCCGATGACGATATCAAGCGCCTCAAGGGCCAGAAGGTGCTGTTCAAGAAGAACAGCGGCGACTGGATCAAGATCGACGGTGTCGAGCGCTTCATCTGCCACGAGGAGGACATCCTCGGGGCGTGGTGCATCGAATCATGAGCGACACCCAGGAGCAGGCCCCGGCGCCTGACAGCAAGCCGGCCGCCGAACAGGCTCCGGCTCCCACACAGGGCGAAGAGGGCCGCAAGCCGGTCCCGATGGACCCGGACACGCAGGCCCGGTTCAACCGCGTCTACGGCCACATGAAGCAGAACGAGCGCGTCATCGATTCGATGGCGTCGCAGATGCGGCTGATCGTCGAGAACCAGCAGCGCCTGGAGGCGGAAGCCGAGCAGCGCGGCCGGGCCAAGGCGATTGCCGAGCTGAAAGAGAAGCACACCGCCGCCCTGGAGCGGGCCGACTTCAAGGCCGCCGGGGATGCCGCCGAAAGCATCGCCGAGCTGAAGGCCGAGGAAAAGCTGGCGGCCAAAAAGCCGCCGGCCGGAAACGGCCAAGCGGAGCCCGCCTTATTGCCCCCCGATGTTCAGGTCGCGATTCAGGCGTGGCAGGCCGAAACGGATGCCAACGGCAACTTCAAGCGCCCGTGGGCACAGGCCGGTCATCCAAAGAACAGGCGCGCCGTGAGCACGGCGGCCGGCGTGTTCGAGGACCCGGAGTTCACGACCCAGGGTGTTGCCGCCTGCCTGCGCGAGGTGGACCGCCTGATGGGCACGCCGACCGTGCAGCGCACCGCCGCGAACGTGCTGTCCGATGACGCGGGCGCGCGACCGTCAACCCGTGCCGCACCGCTCTCGCAGGACGAGAAGCTGATCGCACACCGCATGTACTCGGAGCTTCCGAGGCTCAAGGCCGAGGAGCGCTACCGCGAAGCCAAGCAGAAATACGGAAGGGCGTCATGAGCAAAACACCGGAGACCACTGACAAGCCGAAGAAGAAGGGCAACGCGGTGTGGGCGCCCCTCAGGGACCAACTGACTTTGAGCAAGAAAGACCCGGACACCCATTACCGATGGGTCGATACCAAGAGCGAGATCAAGAACGAGCAGCGCCTCGAGCGCGGCTACTTCTACGTCAACAAGACGACCACCTCCCAGATTCCCGAGAAACACCCGGGCGTGGACAAGGTGGCCAAGGAAGCGAGCGACATCACCGGAGCGAAGCGTGTCGGAGAGCTGGCGCTGATGGGTCTCCCGATGGAGATCAAGGAAGCGCGCGACGCCTATTACCAGAACGAGACCAACCAGCGCACCGCGCAGATCAAGCGCAATTTGCAGACAGACCTCGACAAGACCGGCCTCGGATTGAAGGCCGAAGGACGAGTCGTCATCGAATAAGGATTCAAGACAATGCCTACCACAGCACGCTACGGGTTTCGCCCGAGCCGTCACCTCCACGGGATCACGAGCTTCAACACCGGTCGCTATCCCGTCTCAGCCAACCATGCGCGCTCGGTCATGCCGGGCGACGTGGTCGAGCTTCTGGGCGACGGCAACATTCGCGTCATCGACACCTCGGCCGTCTCGGTCAACGAGCGGGGCACCCTTGGTGTCGTGGCGCGCGTCCACAACTCCAACGACCGGCCGCTGACCCACAACCTGCCGGCGACCGGCAACCTGCTCCCCGCCTCGACGGCGGGCTGGGCCTACGTCTACGACGACCCCGACATCGTCTATGTCGCGGACGCCGACGGCACGGCCTCGGCCGGCAACACGGGCATGTTCGTCCGTGTCACGGCAGGCGCCGGCACCACGGCGGCGGGCATCTCGGGCATGGGCGTGAAGATGGTTGATTCCTCGGCTTCGTCCGTGGGTCACCGCTTCAAGATTCTCGGCGTCTCCCCCGCGGAACGTCTCGGGCCTTCGGGCACCGAGTTCGCGGGCGGCAACGATGTCGAGGTGATCATCGCCGATCACGAGTTCCGCCGCATGTTCAAGCGCATCGGCGCGTTCTAAGAGGAGTAATCACAAATGACAATCGGAACCGGCAACTTCGCCGAACTCCTCTGGCCCGGCATCGCGGACAAGTTCGGCACCAGCTACAACGACTACCCCCCGCTCTACAAGAAGATCTTCCAGATCAAGCAGTCTGACAAGCGCTTCGAGAAGGAGCAGGGCCTTACCGGCCTGCCCCTGGCCGCGGTGAAGGATGAAGGCAAGAACGCCTCCTATTCCGACCCGTTCCAGGGCTTCCAGAAGGAATACGTCAACGTGACGTATGCCCTGGGCACGTCGGTGACGCGCGAGATGCACGAGGATGATCTCTACAACTACATCAACGATCTTCCGAAGATGCTCGCGCGGTCCATGCACCAGACCGAGGAGACCATCGCGTTCAACCACATCAACAATGCCCAGACCTCGGGCATCAATGGTGCGGACGGCGTGACGCTGGCCAGTGCCTCCCACCCGCTGGTTGCGGGCGGGACGTACTCCAACCAGCTCGCCACTCCGGCGGACCTGACCAACACCTCGCTGGAGACGGCCACGCAGAACCTGATGGACTTCGTCGATGACCAGGGCCTGAAAATCCGCGTCATGCCGAAGTGCCTCGTCGTGGCGACGGCCAACAACCACACCGCCGTCAAGCTGCTGGAGACCGACTTCGTGGTCGGCACGGCGGACAACGACAAGAGCGTCATCAAGGGCCTGTTCAAGGACCTGGTGGTTTCGCCCTGGCTCACCGATCCGGACGCCTGGTCGATCATCACCGACGTTCCGAACGGTCTGGTCTGGTACGACCGGCGAGCCGCGGAGATCGTGCGCGACAACGAGTTCGACACCCAGAACTTGAAGATGCTCACGACCCGCCGGTTCTCGTCCGGCTGGACCGATCCCCGGGGCTTCTACTTCACCCCGGGCGCGTAAGGGAACGGGGAGGGGATTCGTCTCCTCCCCACTCTCTTTCAGGAGAACCAGATGACCACACACGCAGCTCCTTTCAACATCAAGCGGCACCAGACGGAAACCACCGTCGTGTCGTTCGACGCCTCCGGCTCGGCCTCTTTCGCCCAGGGCCTCAACGTCGGCGGCGTGCTTGTCGCCAACACGGTAGAGGTCAGCGGCTCGGTTGCGTTCAAGGGACGCATCCAGGCCGGTGCCGACGCCGCGGCCACGCTTAGCGAGGTCTTGTGCGTCAAGCGCGTCACCATCCCGGCCAACAACACCAAGGTCACGGCGGAAGTGCCGGAGGGTTCGGACATCATCGGCTGCATGGCCTTTGTCCAGACCCCGCCCGGCGGTTCAGCACAATCAACCTGCCACATCCTGGTCGGCACCTCCGCCCACGATGGGCGGTTGCTGGCCCTGACCAACGTCAGCACCCAGGGCTACTACGACCGCAACACCCTGTCCCAGACCTCGGCGTGGTCGAACGTCTCGGGCGTCAACTCGAAGTTCCTCGTCCATACCACGGCGGTCTCTGGTGCCATTGCCTCCGGTACGTCCGGGTTCATCGGCATCAAGTACATCCGCAAACAGTGAGCTAGCGCTATGCCTGTGGAAGCAAAGCAGGACGTGGCGGTGTCGGCGCAAGCCGCCACCCCCGTCACCTCTCTCCCGTGGATTCCCCTGGACATCCATCTGTCCGATTTCCGCGTCGCTTACGTGGGCAAGAAGTCGGCCAGCGGGCAGATCAACTTCAAGGTCCAGGGAACGCTCGACAACATCCTCGACCCCGCCATCACCAGCGCCGTCACTTTCGACATCACCGCCTCGGCGGCCACCAGCGTCGCCGGCAATACACAGACCCCCATGAGAGCCATCCGGGTCCAGGTGGTCAGCGCTTCGGCCTCGTCCAATCTCAGCTTCCGCGTGACGCAGGCCGGTACGTGATACGCAACACATGGCGGCCCGGCCGCCATCTCATGGTCGATAGCGAATCGGGACTGGTTCACTACGACGACGAGATGGTGAAAATCTGGAACGGCACCTGGCGCCACTGGACCAATACCGAGACGCGGCATCCGCAGGAGTTCATTCGGGCGCGCAAAGACCCGAAGCCCCTGCGGAATGTCTTTCCCGATGTCCTGGTGGAGGAGCCCGATCTCGTCCAGCCGCTATTCATCGGCAATACCACCATACGAACCGGCACCGGCCCCGCCACGCATCTCTTCGACCCCGGCATCGGGGACATGGAGATCGAGAACAGCTTTATCGTTCGCTAAGGAGTAACGACAATTACTGTTCAGACACGCACAGTCAACAAGGCCCGGTTCGAGGACGGCGACAAGCCCACCGGCTCGAACTACGCCGACCTCATCGACTCCTTCGTCGCCATCGCCGACACCACCGCCCAGGCGCTGTCGTCCGACCTCTCGGCGATCAAGCTGATCGGGACGACGGAGGTCTCCTCCCCCCAGGTCAACACCACGGAAGTGTCGGCCTCGGTGGTCAACGCGGCGATAGGCAATATCGACCGGGTGAACGCCGCGACGGTCTCCGCCTCGATTGCCAACATCAACACCCTGAATGTGCAGCTTGTCTCCGCCTCGGCCGCCACCGTCAATATCCTGAACGTGCAATCGGTATCCGCCTCCAGCGGGACCTATTCGGGACGGTTGCGGGTCGGCAGCTCGGCGGCCGATCTTGGGGATACCCTGCTCTGCCGGCAGGTCACCATCCCCGCCAACAATACCAAGGTGGCGGTGACGCCGCTGCCCAACGGGGCGGATATCGTGGACGTGACGATGTTCGTCCAGAACCCGACCTCCACCTCGGCCCTGTCACAGACCAATATCATCCTGGGCACGTCGGCGCATGACGACCGCGTGGCCCGCTTCAACAACGTCTCCGCGCAGGGCTACTACCGGGTTTCAAGCTCGGTCAGGACCTCGGGCTGGCTCTCGGTCTCTGGTGCGAATGCCCAGCTCTACGTCCATACGACCGCCGCCTCCGGGGCTATCGCCTCCGCCGCCTCGGGGCGTATCCACATCTTCTATGTGAAGCGCCAATAATGGCTACGGAAGATGTCAACAAGAGCCTGATCGGCATCGTCAACGAGGTCGAGAGAAAGCTTGGCCTGAGCGAATCCACCTCTCTGGGTTCGACCTCGTTCTCCAAGATGCTGCTCGACTTCACCAACGACGTGATAGACGAGCTCAACGACTATGGGGACTGGCCCCATATGTTCAACGAGATTTCGGTCACCGCCTCCTCCTCGGTCGAGGAGTTCGAGGTCAAGTCCTCCGCTCCCATAAAGCGCATCCACGAGATCCATTTCCACAACGAGATATCGCCGCTGAACATCGTCAACGTGGCGGATATCCGCAGGCTGCAGAAGACCCGCAGCTTCGGCACCCCGCGTAATGTGGCGGTGACCAAGGTCTCGGGGGTCAACGCCAAGTTCAGGACCAGTCCCATCCCAACCTCGGCGGACGATGGAAGACTGTTCGATGTCGCCGTCTACGAGAAGAACCGGCTCTACACCACGTCGGACAATTCAGCCATCCCGCACTATCCGTCCCGAGTCCTTGTTCAGGGTCTTTACGCCAAGGCGGTGCTGAAGGAATCCGGCGAGGAGCGAAGCCGCCAGTATGAGACGGCCTACCAGGAATACCTCCGCATGAGGAAGGAAGCCCTGAACCGGCTCACGGCGGATACCGGGGGCGATGTGCAGTTCGTCCCCACGGGCGGGATGTAATGCCTCGCGGTCGCATCTTCAGCCCGCGCCGGCTACGGGCCGATGACGAGAGCGTTTTTGCTCCGGATGAGGATTTCCAGGGACCAGTTGGGCCTGGAGGGCGCGGCTTTGGCGTCCCCAGCAGGTCGTTCGCGGATGACATGGAAATCTATGGCGGTCCGCGCACGGCGCTGATGCCAACCGTCAGGGACGGCGATTTTCTGATGATGCTTGAGGCGCTGATGCGCCGCCTGAGGGGCGCATAATGGGGCGCATCGAGGCGTCCTACCCCATCCCGCGCTTCGGGCTGGCGACCTCCTTCACCGAATCCGAGACCCCCGTCCAGTACGCGCTGCGCTTCCGCAACCGCTTCATCAACTCTGCCGGTGGTGCCGAGAAGCGCCCCGGCATGTCGCAGCTCGGGTCAACGATCACCGGAACCCCGAACCTGACGGCCGCTCACGAACTGGTGGGTTCTGACGGAACCGAGACCCTGTTCGTCTCGGGCGAGGGCAAAATCTGGAAGTTCGACGGCGCCTCCACTTACACCGAGGTTTATTCCGGGGGGAACTCCAGCGCCATCTATCGCTCGGTCCAGTTCGGCGCGCGACTGATCTTCATCAACGGCGTGGACCGGAATATCTACACCGAGGACGGGACGGTCTTCCAGGAGCACCAGGCGGTCATCATCAAGGGGGAAACAGCGGGCGCTGTCTCCGCCGCCGGCATCGACGATTCGGATGTGACGGACTGGGTCACCAACACCGACACGGTGGCCAACGACCTGATCCACAACGTCAGCAAGAACGCCTACGGGCTGGCCCTCACGGTCACCACGGCCAACGTCACGCATACGGCCATTGGAACGGCCGCCACCGGATTGGGGCAGACCACCGACAACCAGAAGGCGGGGGACCGTTACGAGGTCATCGACCTTGTCGAGTTGAACATCGTTTCGGCGGCTACAGGGCTGGACAATGTGGCGGTCGCAGGACCGGGAACCAGCGCCCGGACCATAGCCGTCTCGGGCCTGAACTTCGCCAACACCGATATCCGGGTTGGTGACTACGTCTCCAACACCACCCGCTCGGCGGTGGCCAAGGTCAGTGCGGTGGCCACGGCCCTGACCGTTACCTCGATTGCCGGGCAGGTATCAGCCGATTCGCTGGTCTTCCTCAAATCGGCGATGCCCATTGCCTCAAACATCCACTCTCATTTCGGGCGGGTGTACTACGTCGATGCCCGGGACGAGCGGCTGATCCGCATCTCTGGTCCCGGTGCGTCCGACGACATGACCACCGACGCGGCCACGCTGGATTCCTCGACCTTCAAGTTCGGCGAGCTGCAGCCCAAGGGCGACGTGATCAAGGCGCTGCACTCGTTCCAGAGATTCCTCGGTATCGCCGGTAAATCAAACCTGTTCCTCTTCGAGGGAACGGACCCGATCATTGACACCTCGGCGAACGCCAAGTCCTTCGGCATCGTCGGCCTGTTTCCCCAGGGCACGGTATCGAAGGACGGGATGCTGTCCATCGGTAACGATCTGGTGTTCGTCACCAAGGACGGCGTGCAGACCGCGGCGATGGTCTCGGATGCCTCATCCCTCGGACGAGCGAACATCTCGGAAGCGATCAAGACCACGCTCAGAAACGAGATCGAGGACACCTCGGAGTCCCAGATCATCCTGATCCACTACCCCAGGCGTTCATGGCTGCTGATCAAGATCGGCTCGCAGATGTACGTCTTCAACTACACGTCCTATCTCGGGGACGACCGGCTGAACGAGGTCAAGAACATCAACCCCCAGACCGGGTCATGGTCGCTGTTCGACGGCAAGTTCGCCCGCCAGAACGGGTACTTTGTCAGAGCCAATTCCGACCTGATCTGTGTCGGCTCGGGCGGCAAGGTCTACAAGTTCGACGCCGGCACCTTCTCGGATGACGGCGAGGTCTACAAGACCGAGTTCACCTCGTCCTGGCTCACCCTGACGGAGCCCAAGAAAAGCACGATCCAGAAGGAGGGGCTGTATATCAAGCCGCTCCTCGACGTGGGCGGGGATGTCACCTACTCGATCACGGCGGAGGGCGGGTTCATGCCCGACTCCCGCGAGACCATCACGGTTGCCACCTCGGGCGGTTCCCAGCCCATCGGCATCGCTACCATCCCCTTCACGATCGGCGGCTCCTCCATCCAGGACCGGAAGTATGCCTTGAGGTGGAGGGGCGAGCAGGCGCGCATCACGATCACGACCGAGGACGCCAACGGTCCCGACGTGATCTCCCGTTTCACCCTTTACGGCACGACGTTCGGAGTCCGCTAATGTCACTATTCGATATCTTCGAGGGCGGCGCGAAGCTGGTCGGCGCGGCCGTCGGCCTCAAGAACCTTTTCGACAAGCCCGACCCTTACGAGGATTCGCCCGCCCTCCGCCAGGCGGAGGAGGCATCCCTTGCCGCGCGGAGATACGCCGACGCGGCGGCCAACCCCGATTCCCCCGAGTTCAAGAACCTCGCCACCATCGAGGAGCAGCGCATCAAGCACGACCTCGTGACCTCCATCGAGGAGATCATGAAGGCCAACCGCAGAGCGGCTGCAACTGGACGGGTGGGGTTCTCGGTCAACCCGGAGAGGCGGGACGAGTTCCGCTCCCAGGCGGTGGCGCGTGCCTTCGCCGATGCCGGGGAAAGAGCAAAGCGATTGGCGACCGACAAGCTGATGGCCGCCTCGAATGCCGCCATGCGCTCCGCCCAGTCCTTCTATCCGCAGATAAATTCCCAGTTGGCCTACGCCAACATGGGCCGCCAGCGGCAGGGGGATTTCCTGGAGGCGGCGCAGGACTCCATCGGCATGGTGGGCGATATCTTCAACCTCCGGGGCAATCAGCCCAGCATCGGCCAGAACATAAGCTGGTGGCCCAACTCCACGCCGGGGGGCAGCCAGCCCGCGAACAACTGGGCGGGCGCCGACCCCAAGCTCTCCAAGCCTGACATCCGCCGGGATTACAACTATGCCTGAGATGTTTCCGGGCGATGGCGACCCGACCACCATCGTTCTCTCGGAAGTGCTCAAGCGGAACATGCCGGGGGCTGCCTCCGACATGGCGAACGGGGGTCCGGTCCAGCCCATCGACTTCGCCGGCCAGTTGATGCAGCACAAGGACAAGATCACCAAGCTGCTGACCAGCGACCGGCCGTCTTCCGACACGGTGACCAGAGCCATCGCCAGAGCGGTAGGCGGCAAGTCCACCTACGGCGAGGCGATGAACACGCTGCGGGCCAGCGAGCGCGCTTCCGCCTCCAACCTCTACAACATGCTCGACCGCGAGCGTTCGTCGCAGCGGGACGAAAGGCGCCTGAATATCCAGGAATCGCACAACTCCCTGTCCCAGTTGAAGCTGATGGTCGAGATGGGCAACCAGCCGGCCAAGATATTCGACGGAGAGCTGACCCGGTTCGTCACCCAGCCCCGCGACAAGCTGGCCATCCTCAACTACATGGACAAGAACAAGCAGCGGTACGGCCAGATCACTTTGGCCAATGCCGCCCAGATGGCCCGCCAGCTTGCCTCGGATGCCTTCTCGGAAGGGGTGATTACGGGGTCGCCGCCCCCTTCTGGCGGAAGCGAATTCGAGCGCTTGTCGGCCATTCCTGAAGGCCAGCGCACGCCTGAGCAGCAGCAGCGCGTTCAGAGAATGTTGGGCGCTGGCGGGGCGGGCGGCAGCATTGAAATCCCCACCCCAGACGGCCCCATAAAGATCGACCTGAGCGGCATGGCCAAGAACCAGCAGGGCAAGGTGGTTGAGGATCTGAAGAAGACCGAGCTTGCCGGCAGGCGGGTTATCGAGACCGCCAACAGCATCCAGCAGCAACTGGCCAGCAGTCCGTCCACGGGGGTGTTCGGGCGCGTCATACGCGGGCTGGACAACATGGTCGATCAGTTGGCCCAGGTTTCGGAGACTTACGGTTACAAGGTGGACCGGGGCTTGGCCGACCCCGCCAACTACAACCTTTCCGGTCTCGGCGAGATGGCCAAGGGCTCGGCCGTGTTTCAATCCAATCTCGTCAAGCTGGCTTATGTGGTGGCTCGGCTCCAGAACGGACCCGGTCCGCTCTCAAAGGGCGACGTGCAAGACGCTCTGCAACGCATCGGCGCCGCCGGCTCACGGGGACAACTCGCGGCCGTGCTGGAAGACGTGAAGGGCGACGCCCAGAAGGAGTTGGACATTCTCTATAAGACGTGGTCGCCCGACAGCAAGGCGCCGGTCATCTATGAGCGGAAGGCCGGCGCAAGCCAGCCCAAGCCGCCCGCAGAAATGTCTGACGAGGAATTGCTGCGCCAGTTGGGGGCTCAGTAATGCCGAGCTTGGACCTCATTCTGGAGGCGGAGCGGCGCGGCATCCTGCCGGCGGACAAGCGCCCGCTGCTGGAAGAGGCAAGGCGCCGGGGACTGGTGCCCGGTATGGCAGGCGAGGCCGGCACCACCGCCGAGCCTGCTATCGAGGGGCCGCCCAAGGGCCACATCGAGCGCGCCACAGACTTTGTGAAGTCGGTTCCGTGGCAGCAGATGACCCAGCCCGATAGAGAGATCGGCCGGCTCGTCGGGACCGGGGTCGAGGGCTTCAACCAAGGCGTCGCCAACATCGGCGATCTTTTGACGGGGTCTCGCGCCTTCAGCGATCTTGCCAAGCGGCTCGGCATGACGGGCGGGATAGATCCGCAGACCGTTACGCAGAGATTCGCCAACCGCATCGGGCAGGAGCTTGGCGCAACGGCTGTGCCCGGTGGTGCGGCTGCCGCTACGGGTCGTTATGTATCGCGCGGTCTCGACGGCAGCCGCAACGTCATCCAGCAGCTATTTGCCAAGGCATATGAGAACCCGGGACGCTTCCTTGTCGATGAATTGGGAATCGCGGTTGGGGCGGGGGCGGGCGCTCAGGTCGCCCGCGAAGTCGCTCCCGGAAGTGACCTTGCTGAAGCGGGCGGACAGTTGGCTGGCGGTACGGCCGCCGCGCTTAAACAGGTCGCCCGCCCCCGTGTCGGCCAGCAGGCCCGGGAGGAAAAAACCGCCCAGATGCTGCGCGAGCAGTCGAGCGCGCAGGGTGAGCTGGAGCCCAGGCTGGAAGCCGGCCTGTCAGAATTCGGCGAGAAGCTTCCCTCTGTGCGCCCGACCCTATCGCAGGCGGCCGACGACAAGGGCTTGGCCGCTCTCGAACGCACAATGGCCCAGACGGGGGCACCCCAGCAGCAGGGGCAGTTTGCCGACAGATACGCCGCCCAAAGCGCCGCCGTGCGTGACAGACTCAGGGGCGACCAGACCACAGATCTGGACCCCGACCGCGCGGGGCAGGTCATCCGGCAGGATATCGCCGACAGATACGCCCGCGTGGTTTCTGAGAGAACCAGAGCCGTATCGCCCCTTTACAGGGCGGCTGAGGAATCACCCACCGAGATCGACACCGCGAACGTCTTCGCGTCCATCGACGATCTTGCGAAGGGCGCGAAGGGCGAGGCCGCCGCCGCTTTGGACGCGGCGCGCAAGGCCCTTATGGCGGGGGACAAGCCCGATACCTCGGCCCGGGGACTCAACGCCGCCCGCAAAGAGATCAACCGCCTGATCGACAAGCGAGGCCCCGACGCCTACGACAGCAATACCAAGCGGATGCTCTTGCGTGTCCGCGACGATCTGGACAATGCCCTTGAGGCGGAGCCCAGCTTCTCCGCCGCGCAGGCCAAGTTCAAGGAGATGTCGCCGCCGGTCTCCAGATTTGAGGATCCCGACGCGCCGACAGTGGCCAAGGCTATCGAGAAGCCGGAGTCATACGCTAAAAGCTACAACGTCGCGGAAGTTGACGTGCCGAAACTCTTCGTCGGCAAGACGGCCAAGCCCGAAGACTGGAAACAGCTCGTCAAGGCGACCGGGGAGAGATCGAAAGCCGTTGAAGCAGCGAAGAACGTCCTCAACCAGCGGCTGGTCCGCGAGTCTTCCTCAAACGACAAAATCTCCGCCTTCCGCCTGGGTAACTTCATCGGGAGCAATGTGTCCTTGCTGAAAGAGGTCTACGGGCAAGGGCACGTCGCGAGCCTGCACCAGATCCGCAACTTGGTGGCGAGACTTGAGACGGCCCAGAAGCCGCTGGGCTCCGGCTCGGACACGATGGCGAAATACTCGATTGCCAAGCGGCTGGCGGAAACCCCGATACGGCAGGTTGGTCAGCTACAGCCTCTGAGCCTCAAGCGGCTTGGTCGGCAGCTTCTTTTCGAGGTTGCGGAACGCTCTGACGAGAAATTCGGCGAGCTGGTCAGGGATGCCGTATTGAATCCTCAACTGGCCAAAGACCTATTGGCCAATCTGAGGACGCGGGAGGGCGACCGCGCACGAGTACGCCTGCAAACCTACATCGCCAATCTTGGCGGTGAATCACAGGAGAAATAGCATGGGTTATCGTCCGACGCAGAAGACCAAGCAGGGCGGCGGCAACGGCGGCAAGGGTCCGACCGTTTCCGGCGGCCTCAAGGGCTCGAAGAAGTCGCCGACCTACAACGGCGCGATGAAGTAACAGAGCCCGAATAACAGACGGAGAGGGCGCCTTCGGGCGCCCTTTTGATTCATGGCCATACGCACGAAATCCGCCATCCAGGCTTTCTTTGAATCCGGCGACAAGCCGACGCAACAGCAGTTCGCCGACTGGATCGATTCCTGCGTGTTCATCCCCACGGCGGGGGCCACGGGGATTGTCGAGGTGGAAAGCACCGCCTCGGCCACCACCCGAACACTCGGGGCTCTCGGGGCGATCCTGATCGGAGCCGGCACCACCGCCTCGGCGCTGGGGAACCTCGGTGGATCGACGGTGGGGCAGAGCGTCTTTACCGCGACCAACACGGCCTCGGCCCAGGACAAGCTTGGGATAGGGGCGTTCGGACGCACGGTGTTCCAGGCGGTGGTCACCGCTTCGGTCTTCAACGGCCTCACGGAGGCGATCACCGGGCACATCGAATCCCCGACCTCGGGCAAGTCCTATGTCCTGGATCAGGCGGCACCGTTCTCCTACCAGATCAACTCGCTGGTCATCAAAGCGTCCGCCGGGACCGGGACCGTGGCGGTCAAGGTGGACGGGGTAGACGTCTCCGGCCTCGCCGCGGTCGGCGTTTCGGCCGGCAGCTCCAATTCGGCGGCGGCGACCGGCGGCAATTCGGTGGCAACCTCTGCCCGGGTTGTCCTCATCCCCACCGGCCTGACCTCGGCGGCGGATTTCTGGTTCACCATCAAGACCACCCGCACATGAGGCGCTGGCAATTCTTCTCGGCAGCCGGCGGCGCTCCCGCGACGGTCACCTTCACCGACTCGTCCGTCGATGCGACCAACGGCACGGTCTACACCTTCTCGGGCCAAGCCATCGGCACGGCGGCCTCGAATCGCAAGGTGGTCTTCGCGGCCTATGCCAGCAACGGCCCGGCCAACGCCACGGCCACACTGGGCGGCAACGCCGCGACGCAGATCGCCAGCGTCACCAACGGCGGCGGCGAAATCCGCCTGTTCCAGATCGATGTCCCATCCGGCACCACGGCAGACATCGTGGTCACGTGGTCGGCGGGCGTCCTGCGCTGCGGCATCGGCGTCTGGGCGGTGTACGGCGCCGAATCCTCCGCCCATGCCACGGCCGCGGATTCGGACGGCTCCGACCCGCTGAGCGTAAGCCTCAACTGCCCGGCCGGCGGCGTGGTCATCGCCGCAGCCTTCAATTCCAACGGCTCAACTTTCACATGGGCCGGCGTGACCGAGAACTATGACGAGGTGGTTGAGGGTGCCAACACCCACACGGGCGCCTCGGATGCCTTCGCCACGACACAGACCGGACTAGCCATCTCGTGCGACCCCAGCGCCTCCAGCGACCAGGGCCTCGTTGCCGCTTCTTGGGGGCCGGCTTAACGGCGGGGCCAGCCGCGTGTTCAGACGCGGCCGAATACAGGAGTGTACCTGCATGATCCTACGCGCGCTCAGATCCCCCGCCTACCGACGTACATCGGCCTATATAGCCTGCCTGATTCCGCTGCTTCTCGGAAGTGCGCCGGGTCACAGCCAGGGCTGTTTTCCACTCGCAATCCAAGTCGCGCGCATACAAATGTCCGCGCCCGACGTTCAGATCGCCGAGACCTTGACCGGCGAAGCAGCCACCAGATTTATGGAGGCGTGGAACGAGGAACCGCCCCCGACGAACGAAACGGCTGACCTGATCACCACGTTTTTCTCCCCGCATTTCCCCGATGTCGTGATGGTGATCGTCTCGAACGAAGGATGCGTGGTCACAACGCAGGGCTGGGCGCAGAAAGACTATCAGAAGCTCAAGCGCGGGCCGGGGCAGCCGTCGTGAGCGACCCCAGCAACGAGCGCCGTAACGGCAACGGCAAGATCAACTGGCAGGCGGTGGGCGTCGTCCTCGCCATCCTGACAGCGGCCTACGCGGTGGCCGAGGCAAACGGCGGCCAGAAATCCGCCGTGGCCCAGATCGAGCGGCGGCTGGATCGCATGGAAGGCTTCGCGGCGGACATCGCGGAACTGAGAGCCCAAGTCCGCTTCCTCGTCGCGGCCGAGCAAAGACGGCAGGGCGGACGAGGGGGCGAGTAGATGACCCAGGCCGCCCTATCTGACGATGACTGTAGGAAAGCAATCGACGCACTGGAGGCTTGCGAGGGGAACAAGACGGAGGCGGCAAAGCTCCTCGGCCTCAACCGCAAGACCTTCTGTAGCCGGCTGGTGAACGCGCTGGCGCGAAAGGACTCGCTCAAACCCATCACCCTGCCGGAGTTCCCCGAGGACGATCTACCTGTCCGCGACCTGATCGAGATCAACAAGAAGAGGTTCGTCAAACGGGAAGCCCACGCCACTGCCCGCAAATGGTTCCCGATCAAGGTCAACGTCGCGGGGCCCATCGGCGTCTCGTTCTTCGGAGACCCGCACGTCGATAACAACGGCTGCAACTGGCCGCTGCTCGATCATCATTGCGACCTGCACCGGAAGAACGACGCCCTGTTCGCGGTCAACATCGGTGACACCACGGACAACTGGATGGGCCGGCTCCTTCGGCTGGCGGCAAAGTCTGACACCTCGCAGTCCTCCGCCCGCAAGCTCGCCAAGTGGCTGCTTCTCGATAGCGGTGTGACCTGGCTCGCCAACCTCTTCGGCAACCACGATGACTGGAACGACGGCGCCGCCATCCTTGAGGCGATGGCCGGGCATGTCGTCCCGATGCACGACTGGCAGGCCCAGTTCAGATTGGTGTTTCCCAAGGGGAGGGAGTGCCGGGTCTGGGCCGCGCACAACTTCGCCGGCCACTCGATGTGGAACACCCTTCACGGCCCCCAGAAAGCCGCACACACCAAGGACGCGGCGGATATCTATGCGGCCGGGCACACCCATAACTGGGCGGTGCATCAGGAGGAGTCCGCGTCCAAGGGCTTCGTCTACTGGCTCATCCGCTCGCGCGGCTACAAGTTCATCGACGATCACGCGGAGAAGCTGGGGCACGCCGGTCAGCAGGAAGGCGCGGCGATCACCGCAATCATCGATCCCGAGGCCAAGAGCATGGCGGGATTCGTCCAGTGCTTTGCCGACATGGACGAGGCGGTGGACTACCTGCGCTTTCGGCGCAAGCGGGCCAAAGCATGACCATCATTGCCTACCGCGCCGGCATCCTCGCTGCCGACACTCTGTTCACCGGGGACCGTGGGTTGAAGTCATACGGGACCAAGGTATTCCAGCTATCGGATGGCCGTATCTGCGGCTTCGCCGGCAACCCGACGAACTTCTACCTGTTCAAGCGGTTCCTCGAAAACGAGGGCGACCGCCCGACCTTTGCCGAGAAGGACCGCGAGCGCTTCCATGCCCTCGTCCTCTCCCCGGACGGCAAGCTCGAAGAGTGGGAGGACGAGCGGATATCCGTCCCCATTGAGGACGAGTTCTATGCCATCGGCTCCGGTGCCGTCGCTGCGACCGCCGCAATGCACATGGGCGCCGACGCCAGACGAGCGGTTGAGATCGCCATCCTTTGCGACGAGGGCTGTGGCGGCAGCGTCAAGGCAATCTCAATCCGTGAAGCGCCATCGTAAATGGCGAAAGGTAAGGCCGATAACGTGAAACCG
>Ga0196964_10000126_pt1 | contig 51712 bp, 43 predicted proteins | sample S1_10metaG_FD_148615 | JGI IMG/M metagenome (GOLD analysis project Ga0196964, IMG submission 148615) | Soil microbial communities from Anza Borrego desert, Southern California, United States - S1_10 | ecosystem: Environmental > Terrestrial > Soil > Desert | place: USA: California | collected...
TTTTGCCGGGGCTCACGAGGTAAAGCCATGACGAGGTATGGTTTTAATTTTTTTTAATGGTGCTTTCATAAATTCAAGCCCGCCCGGCGCGACGCCAGTCGGACGCGGATACGGATCTGTAAAACGAACCCTTTATCGAACGAGTCTCGCCGGACCCGCCTTCTAGTTTTAGCTGCGACCTTGTCCGCCCCCCTGCATAGCACTGAGCATATTGCCATATATATTATTCAGGCGGCCCAGGTTATTTGCCAGCAATGCGATCTGGTCATGTGCTTTCTTAGCATCAGTTACACTGCCTTCCATAGCCTGCGATGCATTTACCAGGTTGCTGTAGAACTGGTTCATAGCTTTCAGGTGATTGTTTGTATCCTGCAGCTCCAGTTCATAAATTGTATTCAATGAAGACAGATTCTTGGTCAATACCTGTACCTGCTCATGGAATTGCTTGGTTCCTTCTGCTGCGCTGTTAAAATGCTGCATGCTTGTTGCTGCGCCCATATATGCATCTTTCATTGTGCCCAGGGCATTAGCAGCTTCCTTGGTCTTGTTCGTATAATCGGTAGTAGCAGACACCACGTCTGTGATGTCTGACATTTGATCAACCGTAGTACCTAATTTTTTAAAATTATCGCTTAAGCGACCCAGGTTAGCCGGGGTGATATCTGCTTCTCTGAGCATATCCTCCAGTTTAGTCAGGGCAGGATTGCCAGTGGAACCCGGTAAAGTAAGGGGGGTGGGTTTAAAATCTGGCTCCAGGTCAGGGTGTTTATTGATATCAGGGAAATAACGCTGCCAATGTGGTTCTTCCGGCGGAGGTACCATCAATGCCATTACGAGAAACACGACCACTTCGGAGGCAAGCCCCAGAGTGATCATTTCATCCGCAAAGGGCCAGTGACGGATCTTGAATAAGGCGCCGAGGATTACCACTGCGGCAAAAAAGGCAAAAATGAAATTTAAAGTTACTTGACCCCTGTGGGTCTTAAAAAAACGCATAAAGGTTCGTTTTACAGGTTATTAAATTTTTAAAAAAATGACGAGTTAGTTTTTGCGATCGGGTTTTCATAAAAGGTTGCCACCGGGAGATCATTTCTCTTACTTGCGACGTCCTTTTATTGGTGCTGCGGGTAGATCGATCACCGAGCGGAATCCGATATACGATTTTGTTGAATCCTGGTATTCGTAAGTGCTGGTTCCATTTTGCAGGTAATAACCAACATCCTTCCAGCTACCGCCGCGGATGATCTTGCGTTTCATTAGGGGAGGATCATCATCCTTGGCATTCCAGCGAACATCAGGGTTCATATCGTGTTGGAAGTTATTTCTGCCTTCATAATAAATGGAAGAGGTCCACTCGGCTACGTTACCACTCATGCAATACAGACCAAAATCATTCGGCCAGTATGCATCGGCACGTACGGTGTAAAAACCTCCGTCTTCAGGATAGTTCCCACGACCGGGCTTGAAGTTTGCCATCAAACAACCTTTTTTGTTCCTCAGGTAATAATTACCCCAGGGGAACATGGTCTGGGAACGCCCGCCACGGGCTGCATATTCCCATTGAGCTTCTGTTGGCAGGCGGAAATCAGATTCCTGAGTCCTTTTTTTGGAATCCAGGAATGCGTTCAATAGATGCGTTCTCCATTCACAGAATGCCGTTGCCTGTTTCCAGCTCACCCCTACAACCGGATAATTTCCAAAAGCAGGGTGAGAGAAATATCTTTTTGTCATGGGCTCATTGTAAGAATAAGCGAAGTCGCGGATCCAAACCAGGGTATCCGGTGCGATAGGAATATCTTTCTTAATGATGAATTTAGAACGGGGTTTGCCGGCATTCTCTCTTTTGGCTGCTTCTTTCAGATCAAAGATCTCTGAATGGTAGATCAGCTTGCTGGCATCGATCTCTTTCTTGCCATCGATCCGGTCTTCAGGGGAAAGGATCAGGTCGGTCTGGGCTAATTGCTCAACGACTTTAGGATCGTTCCATTTCAACGTTTTCATCTTGGCCCAGTCCACATATTCGTTACCATCTGCACCGGCTTTTACATATTGCAATCTCCGGGCGGCAACTGAGTCTCTAACCCAGTACACAAACTGGCGATATTCGTTATTGGTGATCTCGGTGGCATCCATCCAAAAACCGCTGATCGATACTGAACGGTTACGGGCACTGAATGCATAGGCAGGATCTTCATCACTGGGTCCCATGTGAAAAGTACCCTGGGGTACATACACCATTCCGGGCGGCCTGGGCAAGGTGTACTTGCTTCCCGGCGCGATACCATGCACCTGTCCGTCATTTGGCAGACTGCCGCCTTTTCCACTCTTTTTGCCAAGGATTCCGCAACTGCCCAGCATAATAACTGTGGCAAACGCGACCAAGGTGTAGTAAAGGTTTTTCATTTTCATACACTTAAAGGGTATTGGGCAAATATAAGATTTTGAGGTGTTCTCGGTCACAACATTAATATTTATTTTTTGCAATTTATAGCGAGTTTTACGGGGTAAAATCCCAAACGAGTATTATGCTCATTTTATTGTCTTAATTTAGAATTAATTCCCGGTTTTCTCCCCTGTTTATCAGAGCTATAAGCTCACTCACCTGGTTCACGGGGCGCTGGCAGCTATAATCCCTGCAAAACCATATCGAGGGAGGATCAGTAATTGGTTTGCCCGCCAGTAAAGGAAACGACTGTTCGTGTCTATCTGAGGCCATCAATACCCGGTTTGGCAGGTATTGGTTCAGCAATTCTTTCAACAAAGGCATGAACTCCGCACCAGTCAGGGCAATCTCCATTGTTCCGTACACGATTTCCTGCAAAAGGCAAGCCCAGACCCCGAAGGAAGTGGGATATTTTGTTATAAGCGGTCCGAGAGAGGAGACCATATGTAAACTGTGGTTTTTCCAGTCTTGGCGATCCAGCAAAATAGAAAGATGGTAAAGGGTAAAAGCCATGGTCGAATTCCCCGAAGGAACAGCCCCATCGTAAAGTTCTTTTTTGCGCAAGATCACGTCCTTTTGTCCCACCGATGTATAATAAAACATAAACGATTCTTCTTCTGAAAACTGGTCGATCACAAATACATTTAATTCTTCGGCACGGGTTAGCCAGGATCTATCCCCGGTGATCTCCTGTAAATTCATCAGTGCCGAGATCAGAAATGCATAATCATCCAGAAAAGCCGGGTATTTAACCTGGTTGTTCTTCCAGGTATGGTGAAATTCATTGCCTGCTTTTTTAAGTTCTCTCCACAAAAATTGCATATTGTCAATTGCCAATTGCTTGTATTCTTCCACACCGGTCGCAGCGAAGGCTTTACTGCATGCAATATTCATCAGGGCGTTCCATCCCAGGATGATCTTGTCATCCAGCCCGGGGCGAATTTTTTTTGAACGAGCTGCCAGTAATTTTTTTTTCCCTTGGTCAATGATCTCATGAATAGTCTTTGGATCCATTTTTTTCTTTTGGGAAAATTTTTCAATGGACATCAATATCCTGGGGATGCTTTTCCCCTCTGGTACTCCTACCTCGTGCCAGTTACCTTTCGCAGTAATGTCAAAATATTCGCAAACGATATCCGCATCCTTACCGAGGATTAACTCAGCTTCTGCTTTGCTCCACACATAGAACTTTCCTTCCACGCCTTCGCTATCCGCGTCAAGCGCTGAATAAAATCCCCCACTCTTATCTAACATCTCGCGCTGAAGGAATTTTATGGTTTCCGCCATCACTTCGCGGTATCTCTCTTTTTTTGTCAGTTGGTATGCTTCGCTCAATACGATCAGGAGTAGTGCATTGTCATAAAGCATTTTTTCAAAATGAGGGACCAGCCATTCTGTATCGGTTGAATATCGAGCGAACCCACCTCCCACCTGATCATAAATTCCCCCTTCGACCATTTTGTCCAGGCTTAGCAAAGCCTGTTGAAGCGCTTCTTCATTCCTCGTTAGATAATGATAACGTAACAGGAATTGGATAGTGAAAGTTTGGGGAAATTTAGGGGCCCGGCCAAATCCTCCCCAATCTTTGTCAGCCTGTTTCATGATCGCGTAAAATACCTGGTCAATTGTGGACTTGTCAAAAACATTAGTTTCTTCTTTTTTTAATTGAAAATCATTTGAGCGACGCAAATGTTCTGTCAGGTTTTCTGCCTGGGCATCGATCTCATGCCTGCTCTCAAGAAATGCTTTATTTACGTTAGCCAATACTTCCCGCCATGAGGGACGATTAAATGCACGCTGGGGGGGAAAATATGTCCCTCCGTAAAATGGTTTTCCATCGGGCGTAAGAAAAACATTCAAAGGCCAACCGCCGCTACCGGAGATTGCCTGCACGGCATCCATATAAATATGATCGAGGTCGGGACGCTCTTCCCGGTCGATCTTAATATTCACAAAATGCTGATTCATGATCGCCGCTGTTTCTTCATTTTCGAAACTTTCTTTTTCCATCACATGGCACCAGTGACAAGCCGAGTAACCAATACTCACTAAAATGGGTTTATTCTCATTCCTTGCTTTCTCAAGCGCTTCATGACCCCAGGGATACCAGTTTACGGGATTGTGGGCGTGCTGGAGAAGATAGGGGCTTGTTTCGTCGATGAGCTTATTGCTGTATTTATGAGATCCCATTTTTTAGGTTATTAATAAGTCATAAAGGTCATATCGGAGTAGTCCTGATTATCGAAGATTTTCGTTTGGTCACATACGTCATATCGGAGCATTCCGGATTATGATATGACTACTGACTAACGAGCAATGATTGAACCGAAGGTCGGAAGAAAGTCATATAGTCATATCGGAGAGGTCCTGATTATGGAAGTTTCCCTTTGGGTCATATACGTCATCTTAGTTCACTTAAGTACCTACATAATTCTGGTATGACGGATATGACTACTGACAAACCGGAACTGCAGACTGGGAACTGCATGATAGTAGCCCATGAATAAAAGCCGCTTATTTTTTCTTTGCAGAAACTGCGAGGAACTGTTCTAAAGCCGCCACCATGCTGGGAGCCTGGGGAAGCGGGCATTTGATCTCGAGTTTAAGACCTGCATCTTCCACCGCGCGAAAAGTATTATTTCCAAAAGCGCCGATCACGGTGCCATTTTGCTTGTATTTCGGAACGTTGTCAAATAAACTCTTTACACCACTAGGAGTGAAAAAGCAGATCACATCGTACTCGGTCTTTGTCATCACTTCCCTGATATCTGTACTTTGCGTACGGTACATGAATGCGAGAGTGAATTCACAACTGTTCGACTTTAACCAGTTGACAATCTCATTGTCCTGCTGATTTTCCGAACAAACATAGAGGAACTTTTCATTGCCTTTGTGTTTGTTGATAGCCTCAAACATACTTTTGTTTGTACCGTCCGCACCATAGAATACTTTTCGCTTGCGGTATAGAATGAATTTTTGGAGATAGAGTGCGACCGCTTCCGTAATGCAGAAATATTTGGTGTCCTGCGAAACATTCACTTTTAATTCTTCACAGATCCGGAAGAAATGATCAATCGCATTCCGGCTGGTGAAGATCACTCCGGTATAGTTTTGTATCTCGATCTTCAGTTTGCGGAATTCCTTACCCGGTATGGGTTCAAGCCTGATGAAAGGATAAAAATCAAGCGCTATATTGTACTTCCTGGCCAGTTCAAAATAGGGTGATTTATCGCTTTCTGGCTTAGGTTGGGTAATTAGGATTTTTTGGACTGCTTTGGCCTGAACGTTGGCCTTGTTTCCACCGTTTCTTGTCATGTGCGGTTCGGCTAAAAGTTGGCGGCAAAGTTACGAACTTATCCCGAAATAAATCAACAACAGCTTGTAAACCAGTAAAAGCGGAGCGATTTCAAAGGCACACAGATATAAAAAAAAATGAAAAGGGTTGACTCTGACTTGATTACGAACCACTGTATAAGTTAGAATAAAACGGTATGCAAGCAGGATCGCCAGCACAAAATAAGAAAGGGTTAACGCTATTGAATAAAATCCACCCGTAGTAAAGGCCAGTAATACCAGGAATGGAAGCAATAGGAGCCCTGCCATCTTATTGATGATAAAAACAATAAAAATATAAGCATCCACAGCATCCTTGATCTGAAAGATCCAGCCGGTTAGCTTAAGAGATAAAAATTTGATTAAGTAAATACCGGAAAGTCCAAGAATGCAATACAGGAACAGTAGCCAGAAACTTCCTACCGGGTTAAGATTGAAATGCTCCAGGAGAAAGGCCAGGTACATCCCCGCGCTTATCGCAAAGAACCCATTTAATAATACAGAAGGCAATGGGGTTTGCATTAATTGCTCCTTGATCTGTCGTTGTTTGATCGTCGTCCGGAAAAACAACCGGAACAGGTCATTAAAATATTTAGGAAATGCGGTTTTTAATAAAGCGTACATGAGAAGAAGCAGTATGATAACATAAAAGAAGACCTCTTTACCCCTGAACATCCTCTTATCTGTCCTGATCACGACTGACTCACGGTCAAATCCGAAATAAGGATGGTGGTTCATTATCTGCCCGGTAAAATTTTTTGTCGAATCCAGCTTCCATTCGTTGCTGAATAGACGTCGCTTCGAAATTTCAGTCCTGAATGTATCAACCGGAGCAGGAGTCCGTTGTTTTATAATAGGTACTTGTTGTTCTATGACACGCCGAACAGGCGGCTGGGCAGTATCCGCCATGAATGTATCTCTAGCTCTTACCGAATTAAGTACTGCCGACAATGAATCTGTTTGAGCTGTAAGAGCTAAACACAAGAAATTCAGTGATAAAAAAAATAGCAGTTGTTTCACGCGAGACATTATCCGCAAAAATATTGAATCCCAACGCCTCAGCTTCGCGAGGATCAGGTCACACGGCTAGGACGTGTGCCTGACGCAGCCTGAGATACCCATATTACAGTCGGCAGTGATCTACGGTATTAAAAATAATTAACAAAGCCGACATGGATCTTGGATTGCCGGAGGTTGAATTCAGTATCATTTCTTTTTCCAATTGCCCAGGCCAGGTTAAAAATCCCCGCCTTTGTCTCGAAAGCGAGTCCCAGTCCGGTACCCATGTAAGTATGCTCAATATTTGTATTCCGGCTTTTGTTCTTTCCCCATCCTCCATCGGCAAGTACATAGAAAAAAGAATGCTGACCAACCAGATACCGGTATTCAAATGTGGCTATCAAAAACCGCGATAAATACTGGCTCTCTTCATCAAACCCTCTCAATAATTTAAATCCCCCAAGTTGAAATAATTCATTACGGAATAAATTCCCACTCTCCAGGAAACCCCCATTAAAAGCGGATTTGATCGTGCTTCGTTGCCCAAGTGGAAAATATTTAGCGACCTGTGCCTGTACACGAAGCTGGAAGGTCTTTAGTTTAACAGTATCATAAAGACTGGCATAGTTGAATGCCGGGTCCCCCGGGTCTTTTAACTCCGTAACAAGATTATTTTTTTTAATTTTTTTGGAGCCGATGGTCGTGATCAACGAAATTTCATTTCCTTTCCTTGGGTTTAGCATGTAATCTGTATTGTTATATGCATAATCAAGACCTAAATTGGTTATGCTGACATCAGCTTCTGCGGGCAGACGACGTGTTGATAAAACCTGTGAGCTGTTGATCCCATTGACAATAGTTTGGAAACGTTGTATAAAGAGCTTGCCCGCCTGGTCATTTCCCAGCCGGTATTGAATACCTCCCTGTAGGTTAATGTTCACATAGGTGGTGTCTTTCCGAAATATATCCAGCCCCAGGTCAATTCCCAATGGTGAGTGGAATACATATGGATGTACGTACAGCAGGTTCAGCCGCTGGGAATTTACCTGCAATTGCTGCCAGTTCAATCCTATGCTTTCGCCGGCGCCGAGGGCATTTCTAAGCAGGATATTCGCTTCACCCGTGATCAACAATTTTTTGGATGATAGCTGATCATTGTTCGGCAGGAAACCGATCAGCACATTCACCTGGCTGCTTTTCTTTTGCTTCAGGTATAAATTCAAAACCGACCCGGTTCCTAACATCGTAAGGTTAGCTGGTTGTTGTTCTTCTATATATGGCAACTGCCTGATCCTGGCTGAAATACCCTGCAATTTTCCTTTATTGTAGATCGACCCTTTTGGAAGATCAAGATATCGTTGCAAGTAACTATGGGATATCTTGGCGTTCCCATACAAACGAATACTATCTATTTTATATAATGGCCCCTTGCTGACTTGTAGATTCGCATATACCTTATCTCCATCGATATGCAAACTGTCCAGGTAAATACGGGCAAAGGGATACCCGTTGTTCTCATAGTGGTCTAATATGCGAAGTTGTAATTCCCGGACGCGTGTAAAATCTAGCAGCTTGTTAGTAAAGGAACTTTCCTTCCATCCAGCCACAGACAATACATCCGGTTCAATATTATTTGCTCTTAAACTTGCCCATTTATATGCCGCCCCGGTATATAATACCATGTTAGCAGACTGGGGTCCGAATTGAATACTGTCAATAGATGCGGTGACATATCCTTTCGCGGCCAGAAGATCGGGCAGGCGAGTAATATAATCTTCGCAATCGATCTGCGATGGAAACTCGGTCTGTATTGATAAATTTTCTTTCAAAAAAATGCTATCCCTGTCAACCCCGCGGATATGCAAATGATAATTGCCCTGGGCTGTTGCATTTACAGCAAGCGCCAATAGAAGAACCGATATTTGACATCTGATAAATTTCATTAACCGTTCAGCGGACCCTTCGGCCGTTGACTCTTCGACCAGCTCAAAGCTCAGGGCTCACGGCTCAGGGTGACGGTTAAAATTATTCATTAAATCACAAAGCTGTTGACGGGTATTTATATTCATATTCCATTTGGCAAGCCAGTTTACCCGCGTTCCGTCGCCAGTGTCTATGGCCGCCGGAGACCGAAAGCGACCAATCAATCTCTTCAATAATGGCGGGAATCTACATTCATATACCATTCTGCAGGCGGGCTTGTCATTACTGCAATTTTCATTTTACTACTTCTCTAAGACATAAAAACGGATTGTTGGCAGCTCTGATACAGGAAATCAAACTTCGGAAAGACTACCTCGGCAATGAACAGGTTGATACCATATATATAGGAGGAGGTACTCCTTCTCTATTGGAGATTGAAGATTTAAGATTGAATATTGAGATCATTCGAAGTTGCTTTGATGTCAGCGAAAAAGCCGAAATAACGCTGGAATCAAATCCTGACGATATTAGCGAAGGCATACTCGAAAAATGGAAAACAATAGGGATCAACCGGCTTAGCATAGGTATACAGAGTTTTTTTGACGAGGATCTGAAATGGATGAACAGGGCTCATGATGCCAGTCAATCAGTTCTCAGTCTTCAGTTCGCAGTCAAACATTTTAAAAATCTTAGTGTTGACCTTATTTATGGATTTCCATTATTGACTGATGAAAAATGGAAAGCGAATGTTGATCAGGTGATTTCGCACAATATTCCACATCTTTCCTGTTATGCGCTCACCGTCGAACCAAAAACTCCATTGCATAAAATGATCCGTTTGCATCAAACGGAAGGCATTGACAATGATAAGCAATCCGATCAATTGTTAATGCTGATGAAATGGATGGGACAGGCTGGTTATGAGCATTACGAGATCTCGAATTTTGCCAAACCCGGGTTTCGTAGCCGCCACAATTCTTCGTACTGGCAGGGGAGAAAATACCTGGGAATTGGCCCCTCCGCACATTCCTACGATGGGATATCAAGACAGTGGAATGTTTCGAACAATTCTGTATATATCGAATCAGTGACTAAAGGAATTTTGCCTTATGAAAAAGAGATCCTCACTCCGACTCAAAGAATAAATGAATATATCATGACCTCGTTGCGGACAATAGAAGGTCTTGACTTGAACAGAATTCATGAAGCCCCAGGCTTCTCTGAAAAAAGTGCTTTGGAAAAGCTGCAAGCTGCAAGCAAAAAATATATTGATGGCGGTTTATTAAAGAGAGAAAATGATCACCTGGTACTGACCCATGAGGGAAAATTGCTTGCGGATGGAATTGCTGCCGACCTGTTCTTTTAAAAGCAACAAGTCTCAAGCTGCAAGCTTCAATCTATAATAGCTTGGCTTGAAGCTGGTAGCTAAAATCCAGGGTGTTTTCGCTTCCAATAATCATACAATTGTTTCCCGATCACGCATAACAGCATAATCAAAATCGCTGTGGGACCAAATCCGTGGTACGAAAGCGGCATAGGGTATCTTTTTAAAGCTACAAACCTCAAGCTGCAAGCTTCAAGAACTTCTTTGGCGTGAAAGATTGAAGCTTGTAGCTAGCAGCTTGGAGCCAAATCTCAGACCAACACCTGTTCAATTTGTTTAAACCCCTTGGCAGCCTTAACATTTTCCCAGAGTATTTTATAGACCGTTTCAGCAATGGGGATCGCTGCCTGGACCGAGTTATTGATATGGTAAATAGAACGCGAAGCATTCAACCCTTCGGCTACCATATTCATTTCCAATTGGGCTGCTTTAACTGAATACCCTTTACCAATCATGGTTCCAAACATCCGATTACGGCTATGCAGGGAATAACAGGTAACCAGCAGGTCGCCCAAATAAACGGAAGCAGCATAGTTAGGAGTTTTACGATGCGTCACCGGGTCTTCGCCCGAATGTTCTCCCACGGTGATATGCTCAGCCCCAAATTTTTTGAGGAACCCGGCCATTTCATCGGCCGCATTGGCGATATATACGCTCAGGAAATTATCGCCGTAATCGAGCCCGTGGGCAATGCCTGCTCCAAGCGCATAAATATTCTTTAGTACGGCCGCATATTGCACGCCTAAAATATCATGATTAACGATCGTGCTGATATACTCACCGGAAAACTCCGCGGCAATGGATGCAGCTGTAGTTATATCCACCCCGGAAAAAGTGAGATAAGAAAGCTTTTTTGCAGCCACTTCTTCCGCGTGGCAAGGACCCAAAACGGCAAAATAATTTTCCAATGGTACTGCAAATTCCTGCTGCAGGTAATAATTGAGCAAAACGTTATTGCCGGGCAGTAAACCTTTGATCGCGGAAACGATCTTTTTATCCTTCCAATCTTTTTCATTCATTCCTTCCAGACTCTGCTGGACGTAGGCAGAAGGGATCGCGATGATCAGCACTTCAGAATTATTAACGGTCTTTCTGATATCGGTTGAAAGATTCAATAGTTCCGTATCAAAATAGATCGAAGAAAGATAATGAGGATTATAGTGCGCCTGGCGGATATGATGGATGCTTGATTCGCTTCGCATCCACCAGTTGATTGAATGCCGGCTATCTGTTAGGATCTTTGCCAGGGCTGTAGCCCAACTTCCCCCGCCGATTATACCAAATCGCATGCGCTAGTTTTCAAATAATTTATCCTTCGGGACCACATTCACCGATGCGCCATCTTTCAGCGTCTTACTGATTGCGCTGTATGGGCCTGTAACTATCTGTTCGCCCCCTTTCAAACCGGAGAGAATCTCAATATTATTGATATCCTGGATGCCTGTGCGCACAACCACCTTTTTGACCTTCCCGTCAGCCTGTAATACAAATACCACTTCTTCTAGTTCATCATCGCCTGTATCGCTTATTTCTTCTCCCTCATCCTCGGCCTTAGCCTTCGCCTCATCTTCCTTTTTTTTATCCGCCATGCTCTTATCACTTCCTTTTATTCTTGCGTTCACAGCGGTTATTGGCACAGATAGCACATTATCCTTGCGCATGGTCTTGATATCCGCGCTGGCATTCATACCAGGACGGAAAGGAAATTTTCGCGGTTTTGACGGATCTATCAGGTCCTGATAAGAAGATCGCTCTAATCTTATGCGCACTTCATAATTCGTCACGTCATTAGCAGTAAGAGTTGAAGCGCCCCCGGACTTTGTACTACTTGCGATTTGCGTCACAATTCCTTTGAACTTTCTCTGGTTATAGGCATCTACTTCTACATCCGCCGAATCCCCGATGCTTACCTTGACGATATCATTTTCTCCCACATCCACCCGCACTTCCAGTACTGACATATCAGCCACTGTCATCATTTCTGTACCTACATTGAATGTACTTCCTGCTACACTTTCTCCCTGTTTTACTTTCAAAGAAGAGATGACCCCGCTCATGGGTGCAGTGATCGTGGTCCGGTTGAGATCCTTGCTGGCTTTGATTAAACCTGTCCGGGAACTTTGCACGCCAGCCTGCAGGCTTTTAATATTCTCTTTTGCTGCATTATAATTGGCCTGGGCTGAACGATAACTTAGATCGTATTGCTCTAACTCCGCTTTTGAGATCACTTTCTGATCAAATAATTGTTTATTACGCTCATATGCTTGTTGCGCCTGGTCAAGCGAGGCCTTTAGTGCCTCCAATGAAGCGCGACTATTTTCAACAATCGCGGATGACTGGTTCACTCTCGCGGCCGCTTCATCCCGCTGTAATGCATAGATATCGGCATAAATTTTCGCGAGCACCTGGCCTTTTTTTACGCTATCCCCTTCCTGCACATGCAGCTCCGTGATCTGCCCTGAAATATCCGGGCTGATCTTCACTTCAACCTCCGGGTATATCTTCCCACTCGCATTGACCGTTTCAATGATCGTACGCCGCGCCGCTTTATCCGTTGACACTTTGATCGTGCTGCTGTCGCCACCGGCAAGCATTTTTCCCAGCAGCATCACGACGATCAATCCTCCCCCGACGATCAATATCCATTTTAATGTTTTATTCATGATATTCTATTCTCTATTGACTATTCACTATTCACAACATAACGACAATCGATGCCGCCGCTTCAGGTCAGCATGCCTCCCGAAGCTTCGGGACAGCTTCGCCGCGTCGAAACTAACGACTAAAGACTACAATTTAATCCCTTGTCCTTTGTAAAATTCAAGCAATTTCATTTTGAAAATAAAATCATATTGCGCATAGAGCATATCGATCTTCGCCCGTAATAAATTATTCTGGCTGATCAGTAATTCCAGCGCGGACAATAAAGCCAGTTCATATCTTTTTTGTGCAAAGTCATACGCTTTTTGTGAAGTCTCAACGGTTTTTTTGCTGGCATTGAATTTTTGCAACGCTGCAGTAGCATCATTATACGCCTTATAAATATCTTGCTTTAAGGTCATTTTGTCCTGCTCCATAGTAAGCTCCCATTGTTTTACTTCCAGCTTGGAGCGATCCCAGCCGGTCCGGGCAACTCGTCCATTTAATAGGGGAATGCTTAGACCTATTCCAATGCTTTGACCAAAATTATTCTTGAATTGAGAGCCCAATGGGACAGCAGCTTCTCCCACTTTCAAAAATGAAGGTGTTTGTACAAAATAATCTGTGCCGCCGACAGTAACAAGACTGGTGGTCGTGACCAACGGGCCGGGTGCAAATTCAGGAAACCGGACATTGACATAATTCGTTCCCAGGCCTCCGAAAGCAGATATAGAAGGGTACATATTCCCGCGGGCAGCCAGGACATTTTTCTGGGCGGACCTAAGCCGAAGATTGTTTACTCTTTGCTGGGGGAGATTGGCCATTGCCGATGCAAAAACAGCTTCAGGTTGAAGATCAGCCAATGCTTCCACCGGGATTTGCTCAACAGTAGGCACAATGATATCAAAGGGGATTGACGCATCCAGGTTCAACAGTGCCTTCATTTGCAATCTTAGCTGCATCTCTGATGCTTCTGCATTTACAAATGCCGAGCTATCCCTGGCAAGCTGTGCCTCCAGTTCTGCTGCGTTCAGCTCGGGCAATGCGCCGGCATCCACGCGTTTTCTTGTTGCTTCTAATTGTTCCTTTGTTCCGCTGATTTGAACTGTGGCTAATTTCACCTGCTCCTTCGCAAGCAAAATTTGCAAGTAGCCGACAGCTACATTCAAAGCAATATCATTTTGGGCTTTTGCAACCTGTTCCTTATCCGCTTCCCAGTTTAAGCGGCTGGATTCCACCGAATTTTTTAAACTGAACCAGTTAAATAAGGTGACCTGCGATTGTAATTGCATACCCAGGCTGAAAAAATTGTTATCCTCCAGCACGCCCGTGGTGGGATTTTCTGAGCGTCCAAACCGGTAACCGGGGCTTGAATTAAAATTCAGCGTGGGCCATTGCCCGGCTTTGGCCTGTGTAAAATTCAGTTCAGAAAATCTGGATTGAAGGTCTGCCTGCTTAATGGAAATATTATTTTGCAGTGCATACTCCACACACTTTCGCAGATCCCATTTTTCAACAGTTTGTGCAGCGCTTACCCATGATAATGTAACCAGGGCGCCCGACAGCAGCAATTTGATTGCGCGAAGTGTCATTCAGCAAAAATACTATTGGCACTTTAATTACTTTCTTTCCCTACAAGTCGCCGGCTATTATTTCCGGACGGCTGACTGGTACCTCCTAATTTCATAACATGCTAAAACCCGGAAACAGTCCGGAGTCTCGACATGAAATAGGTGAATAGTGTTTTGAGGTCGCAATGGGGGATGATTTGCGAGAATAGGATATCCTGCGCACCACCTCTCTGATCACTCATTAGAGAACTTTAGTCAATGCCTGATCCAAATCTTTAATCAAATAATCCGGTTCTTCCAAACCTACGTACAGCCTGATATAACGATGTTCTTTGTTTGAAGGATCAAATTCATTAGGATCAAAACCAGCACATTTTGGTATTACTAAACTCTCATGTCCGCCCCAGCTCACGGCCATCATAATATGTTGGAGAGATTCGCAGCATTTCACGATCTCTTCCATTTTTTTTGCTTTTAGAATGATAGTCATCAGGCCACAGGCTCCCGTCATTTGTTTTGTAGCCAACTCATACTGGGAGAAATTTTTATCGAAAGGAAAAATCACTGATTCCACTTTAGGGTGTTGATTTAAGTAATCAAGGACTTTTTGAGTTGACATGGTGATTCTGTCCAATCTCGCAGGGAGTGTTCTCAATCCTCGTATCAGGAGCCAGGCATTGAACGGCTGGATACCACTCCCGATAGTCAGGTATTCGCTGTCAAAAATCTTTTTCATCATGGCGTGAGAGCCACTCAGGACTCCACCGAGCACATCGCTATGTCCGCCGATATATTTAGTGGCTGTTTGTAAAGACAGGTCGATCCCCTTTTCGATCGGTCGCTGGAAAATGGGCGTACAATAACTGTTGTCAATAATTGTTGTGATATTCCTCCTTTTTGCCATCCTCGCAACTGCTTCAAGATCCTGGAGGGCATAATCCCAACTATTCGGGGATTCCAAATAATAGAGCGTGGTATTTGCTTTTGTTGCCTGTTGCCAATTGTCTACTTCAGTGCCATCAATATAAGTAGTGGACACGTTGAACCTGGGAAGTATCACATCAAACATTCGTTGCGCCCAGGTATAGGGAGCCCGTACAGAGACTATATGATCTCCTGCTTTTATATTCGCAAAAACCGAAGCGAAGATCGCAGCGGCACCGCTGTTGAAAACCAGGCAATCTTCCGCCCCATCCAGTGCTGCTAATTTTTTCCTGAGGATCTCCACCGTTGGATTCAGACCACGACTGTATAAATAACCTCCCATCTCATCTTCAAAAGCTTTTCGCAATTCTTCCACTCTCTTAAATGAAAAATTGCTCGTCTGCACGATCGGGGGAGCGATGGCGTTGAAATAATTTTCGCGGTCCTCTCCCAGTTCGTTTATTATATATGATACGTTCATCCGTTAATCCGGTTATCCGTTTTCCCATTCACTATTCACTGTTCACCATTGACTTTCTTCCTCCTTTTGCTATAAAGTAAATCATTAAAAAAGCCGCCAGAACTGAAAAACCAATTACTGCATATCTCCAATTCTCTATCGCTATCATGGTGCCGACAAAAAGATACGTGAGAATGAAAATGATCGGCAGAAGCGGATACAGTTTCATCGAATAAATTCCCGTACCGTCGAGATGCTTTGTTCTTTTTCTCAATACAAAAATCGTTGCCGCGGATGTGGCCATGCCGATCGAATCAAGAAATATGGTAAAACTGAGTATTTTATCGAATGTATCAGCAAAGAACAAAACGATGATGCAAATAGCTGCGAATACAGTTAAACTGACGGTCAGCACATCTTTTTTTTCATCCTTCTTCTTAAATGATTTTGGCAGGATGCCGTCCTCACTCATTGCGTACATCACGCGGGGATTGCTGAGAAGCAGCACATTCACATAGGCCAGCACAGCGATAAATAATAGTATAGAAGACGCATATCTGCCCGCAGGGCCAAACATCTTTTCTGCAATGAGAGCGGCGATCCCGGATGTATCCTTTAGTTCATTAAACCCGATGACCTTGTAATAAGCATAGCTAGCGAGTAAATACAAGGTTACGATGATAAGTATCCCTATAAAGATGCCTCTTGGGATATTGCGCCGCGGATTTTCTACTTCTTCCCCGAAATTGATGGTTTGCTGGTAACCGCCGTAAGTAAATGACGTGGCTTTCAATGCCACTCCAAATGACAGAAGTATTGCACCGGTGGTCTGCGTTTCGAGGCTCATCATTGTTTGTGGAGCAGTATTGTATAATGATGGGAAAAACAACGATGCGATCAACACTACAAGCATCGTGATCTTGATGATCATTAATACGTTCTGCGTCCTTGAACTCATTCGCAATCCCATCAAATTAATGCCATAAAAAATAATGATCGCGCCCATCGCGATGAATGTCTTTACCGTATTAGATGCATCGGTTTTGAATAATAATGGAGCAATGTACTCACTACCGATCAAAGCGACCCCGGAGAGCGAAGCTGCATTTGAAATCAGGATGATGCAGTTGATCGCAAAGGCAAGTGAAGGGTGATAAGCATAAGAGAAAATTTTATAATAACCCCCCGTTACAGGATACCGGCTTCCTATTTCAGCATAGGTAAGCGCCCCGCAAAAAGCAACGATGCCGCCAAAGATCCAGGCGGCAAAAAAAATCGAGGGCGTCAGGGCGGCATTAGCTGCATCTTTAGAAGTTCGAAAGATGCCCATGCCGATCACCAGCCCGATCACGATCATAGTGAGCGAGAATAGGTTGAGCTTGTTTTTAGCGGTCATGGATTGAAGTTAGGAAAAAAAACAAGCTAACTTTAACCAGTAAAGAATGCAGATTCTGTGAAGAAACCTTTTCTTTTCATCACTTACTCTCTATGTAGCATTTATTCATTTGCGCAGGAAGAAGCAATTGATTCCGCCCGGTTACTTGAAGAAGTCATCGTCAGGACATTTGAACAAAATAAGGATCTCAATTCGACAGTTGTTGGCGTTCGGTTTCTCGAACCAAACCATCTTGAGAGAGATAATAAGATATCGCTTTTGTCTGGTTTGAATACGGTGCCCGGCGTAAGAATGGAGGAGCGATCACCGGGTAGTTACAGGCTTAATATCCGTGGAAGTTCGCTACGTTCTCCATTTGGAGTCAGGAATGTAAAGATCTACTGGAATGATATTCCCATTACGGATCCCGGGGGAAATGTTTATTTCAACCAGTTTGCACGAAATAATATCTCGCTGATCGAGATCTTCAAGGGTCCGGCCGGAAGCATGTATGGAGCGGGTACGGGAGGACTCATTATCCTAAATAGTTTGTATCGCTGGCAACCAGGACTTAAGCTGGAATATATCACTGGGAGCTTTGGACTGCACAATATTTTTTCTTCTGCTGGGTTTGGGAAAAATAATAACAGGAATCAAATCAATCTAGCTCATAATGAATTCGAAGGCTATCGACAGCATACAAAAATGCGCAGGAATAATTTTTCCTGGGTTTCAAGGGTAAAGATCTCTGGCAGGCAGGAACTGACAGCCTCTTTATTATTCACCGATATGTATTACCAGACACCAGGCGCACTAACATTCACTGAATATAATAATAACCCCAGAGCTGCAAGACCAGTCGGAGGTGGATTTCCATCTGCCATTGATGCCAAAGCTGCCATATTTCAAAAGAACCTGACAGCCGGTTTCACAAACGTCTTTGACATCACAACAACTTTCAAAAATCTTACAACTCTTTACGGTGCTTTTTCGCAAATCAAAAACCCGGCTATCCGGAACTATGAACGAAGGAGCGAACCACATTTTGGCGGGAGAACCATTTTCAAATGGAGCAAAAGAAATGAAATGCTGAAATGGACATTGCTGGGTGGTTCTGAGATCCAACTGGGGTATTTCAACACCCGGGTAAGTAAAAATAGAAATGGGAACCCGGATACAGTTATTACGAATGATGATATCCGGTACAACAACTATAATATTTTTATCCAGGCAGATGCTGAGCTTCAAGCTGGTTGGATTTTTAATGGAGGCGTTAGCCTTAATAAGACTGAAGTGGAATTTACCCGGCTCAGTCAATACCCGGTGATCAACCAGCAGAGAACCTACCGAAACGAATTAGCTCCCCGCATTTCGCTAAGGAAAAACCTTGGATCAAAAGTTTATCTCAAAGGCAGCATATCAAGGGGATTTTCCCCTCCTTCAATCGCTGAACTGCTACCATCAACAGGGATGATCAGTACAGACCTGGAAGCGGAGTATGGCTGGAATTATGAACTCATTACCGGGATCCGTTTGCTAAAAAACAAATTACTGATCGAAGGGACCGGCTTTTATTTCCGGCTCAACAATACACTTGTACAAAGACGGGATAGTTCCGGTGCAGATTTCTTTGTCAATGCAGGAAATACACAGCAGGCAGGGATCGAGATCCATTCCAATTATTACCAAACCGTTTTATCAAGGGTATTTGATCATTTTTTGCTGCAGGCTGATTTTTCATATAATCATTTACGGTATGGAGTTTTTATAAAAGGGACCGAAGATTTCACTGGCAAAAAAATTCCTTCCGTACCCGGCCATACCCTATCGATCTTACTTGATCTGCATCTAAAAAAAGGATTTTTCTCAAATGCTACTTATTATACATCTTCCAGCATCTTTTTAAATGATGCGAACACGGTTTCGGCGCCTGGGTATCATTTATTGGGTTGGAAACTAGGTTGGGAAATAACATTCAGTTTAACCTATAAATTAAATTTTTACGCAGGAGTAGACAACCTGCTCGATCAAACCTATAGCCTCGGTAATGATATTAATGCAGCTGCCGGTCGATATTACAACGCAGCTCCACGCAGGAATTATTACGCCGGATTAGCCCTGCAATGGTTGAAGCCTCAAAATAAATGAACGGCTCTCAATAACCCACCGCCGTCGGGCATTTTAGGTCCTTTCCCCATCCCGGTCGATATACCACCCCGGCAGTGATCGAAAAGAAATAATCGTTTTGTTTCGGATTAACTGCTTCGCTGAATCCATCTATATAATCAGAAAATGTGAGACGGTATGTGGCCTGCCCCATAATTGCCCAGCGATCAGAAATTGCATATTTAGCTCCGACTCCTACCGGTATCGTCGGAAAGAAATTTCTTAAACTGTATGCAGAATCCTGGTCAAGCCCCTGCCACACCGGATGATCTTCTGTAAAATAATTCAGGTTGATCCGGCTCCAATCCCGTTCAATGTTCAGCCAGGCCAGCCCGATACCGGCAAAAACATATGGATCCAATTTTTTTTCTTCATTCAACCTGTAAGGTACCCGGCTAACCAGCAGGCCTGATAATTCGATCAGGGGTGAATTGAAGCTAAGATTTCTTTCCTGCCTGTAATCCGGTTCATTATAGCGTGACTCATCCCCTTTCAGTCTTGATATTGCTAGATTGGCTCTAATGGATAAAAGATTACCCAGGGGTTTCTCGGCGAAAAGCTCGCCACCGGGTTGAAAAGTCTTGAACGACCCGAAACGTGAAGGGGCCAGATCACCCTGGTAAACAAAAATTCCTCCCAATAGCCCCCATTCCAAAGCAGAACGATCGGCTTGGGCGGTTGAAAACAAGGACAGCGCCATAAGGCAGGAAAAAAATACGGATCGCTTCAGAATTTTTACCATAGTTATCACTTTGAGGGAGCAGTTGAGTAATGGAAGCGGGTGATACGGAAATAAAAACGGGAAAGCCTCAGAAATATTCCATTATGAATAGATTTTTTAAAGACCGTTCACTCTGCGCAAAGTTTATTCCAGAATTCATCATTTTACCAGTTACCACAATTTTTCTCCTAAATTTGCCCGGACCTGGTCCCCGATTTATCGGGGTTAAAAGGGAAGTCCGGTGTAAATCCGGCGCTATCCCCGTAGCTGTAAGGTTAGTGAATAGGAATAGTTAATAGAGAATTTGCTATTAACTACACACTGTTTGCTCTGTTGAACCTCAACACCACTGTCCCGACCTGTCGGGATGGGAAGGTGCTCAACATTAACCAAGCCAGAAGACCTGCCAGTCACAAACACTATTTATGCTTCGGGTGAAAGCTGGAATGAGGGCCTTCTTATAACGGAAAAACTCATTTCATTTTATTACCAGGAGCAGTCACAAAAAAAACTTTTTGAACATGAAAAGAATTTTTTACGTGGCTGCGGTTAATGTTGGCGTCCTCTCCAACGTCTTCATCAGCAGCCCCTTATTTTCCCAGGTCCTGGACTCTTCCGGAACTACCTTAGATGAAGTAGTCTTTACCGCAAACAAATTTCCCAACAAGAGTTCCCTGACCGGGAAGGTGATGGTCATCATCACCCGGAAACATTTGGAACAAAGCGGGGGACGCGATCTATCCCAGGTTTTGCATGAACAGGCCGGTGTTTATATCGGAGGAGCAAATAGTAATGCGGGCAAGGACAAGAGTGTTTATTTGCGTGGTGCCGCCATTCAACATACACTGATCACCATTGACGGGATCCCTGTATATGATGCTTCTGGTATCGGGAGCAATTTTGACATCCGCAATATTTCCATTGACAATATTGAACGGATCGAGATCGTAAAGGGAAGCCAATCCACCTTATACGGGAGTGATGCCATTGCGGGGGTGATCAATATTATTACCCGCAAACCTTCATCGAAGGCATTCAACGCGCATGGGCATTTGAGTTATGGGAGTTATCAGACATCCAGGCAAAGCACAGGCTTCAATGGCAAGAAGAAAGCCTTCGATTACCATTTCAACTATAGTTTTTTTAATACCCAGGGTATCAATGAAGCAGCGGATACTACTGTTGGTGCTGACAAAGATGGTTTCACTCAACATGGTTTTTCAACTGGATTTGGCTGGCAACCGCAGAAAAAGATCCGGTTGCAACCTTTTTTCCGTTTCAGTAATATCAGGGGCGATATTGACCAGGGAGCTTTTGCCGATGACCGGGATTATACTTTTCAGGAAAAAAATTACCAGGTCGGCACAAAAAATGAATTCATTATTGGAAAGGCACAGGTAAACCTGGTGTACCATCATAACCACCTTGAAAGAGAATATGTCAATGATTCCTTCCACATAAAACCGGGATCATTTGATCGCTATTCCCGGGGATTTTATACTGCTAAGGAACACTTTGTTGATGCATATGTGCATAGCCCTTTATCAAAAAAAATACAACTGGTTGCAGGGGCTGATTTTCGTTACTCGGAATCTTATCAGGAATATGCGTCTATAAGTCTTTTTGGACCATATACTCCTCCACCTCTTAGTCCTGACAGTCTGAGTCATACTCAGTCAGCCATTTATGGCGCTTTGACATTTAATTCTCCAAAAGGGTTTGCATTCGAAGCGGGTAACCGGTTGAATTTTCATTCAGAATACGGGACCGTGAATGTATATAATCTCAATCCTTCTTATTTATGGAATGAGAGAATGAAACTGTTCACAAATTTTTCCACCGGTTTCAGAACCCCTTCTTTGTACCAATTATTCTCAGAGTTTGGTAACAGGGAGCTTAAACCTGAAAAAGCGATTACCTGGGAGGGTGGAGTTCAATTTTTTTCCAATAATAAAAAAATTACAGGCCGGGCTGTATATTTTATAAGAGAGATAAAGGATCTCATATTTTTCTACACCGATTTTACCACATTTGATTCATGGTATATCAACCAGGATAAACAAAAAGACCACGGTGTTGAACTGGAAACCAATTACAATTTCAGCAAAGGAGATTTCCGGGTTTTTTACAGTTATGTGAACGGTGAAATAACTACCCGGCAAAACAACAAAGACACTACTTTTTTCAACCTGCTTCGTCGGCCAAAGCATAGTTACGGCATCCATATCGGTTACCAATTAAATTCGCATCTCTATTTCAGCAGCCACCTGTCTGTCTTTGGTGAAAGAAAGGATGCGTATTTCGACGGGGTACTTTTTCAAAATGTGGATGTAACATTAAAAGGATATGCGCTTTGGGACCTGTATATTCAATATGCAATAGCTAAGAACCGATTAAAATCATTTGCGGACCTTCGGAACATAACCGATAGCCGGTATTCCGAAGTAGCAGGGTTCAATACTCGCAGATTTACGATCACCGGTGGAATTCGGTTTGATCTGGCTTTTAATAAGGATGCTAAATGAACATCGAAGTTGACCAGCTACTAACCGTCACATTTACATTATTCGCAGTGATCGATATTCTGGGCGCAGTGCCGATACTCATTTCGATCAGGACTAAAGTCGGCGGGATCAATGAATTGAGAGCCACGCTGATCTCGGGCGCATTAATGTTGTTATTCCTTTTTGCAGGCGAAGCGTTCTTGAAATTACTGGGATTGGATGTGGGGTCATTCGCGGTGGGCGGCTCGATCGTGATTTTTATCCTGGGACTGGAAATGGTGCTGGGGCTGGAATTCTTCAAAAGTGAAAAAGATATAAAGGCGTCAACGCTCGTTCCGATTGCCTTTCCGCTGATTGCCGGTTCAGGTACGCTGACGACCCTGATGTCGCTCAATGCAAACTATGACCGTACAACAATACTTATTGCTGTATTGATTAACCTGATAATTGTTTTTGTTGTTTTAAAATCCTTAAACTTTATCGCAAAGCTGCTCGGGCCGGCCGGATTGATCGCAGTACGCAAGTTTTTTGGCGTAATTTTGCTCGCTATTGCCGTAAAGATCTTTGCCACAAACGCTCCTGGATTGATAAAATAGCTCTCGGCCTCGTAGTACAATGGATAGTACGCAAGTCTCCGGAACTTGATATCCCAGTTCGATTCTGGGCGAGGCTACTTAAGCAAGATTAAGGTAATTGATACAGGTTCCCTGCCTGACTGCGTTACACAGACAGGGATTCCTGTCTGGACTACTTTCTCATTTCTCATTTCTTATTCCTTATTCGTATGGCGGGATTCTGGGCGAAACTCCTAATTCGCTGAATGTATTATGCATATGTTTTGCGGACTGAGATTCATCGCAGCGGACGCAGCGAGCACAGCGATTCATATCTGTATCATTTCTAAATTAGTGTCGGGTATTGTTTAAATTTACTTTCTCATTTCCCATTCCTAACTTCTAATTCTTATTTCCATGCCAGATATTTTACATAGAGTCGGAATTAAATCAACCCAAAACAAAGTTTATGAGGCTCTGACTTCAATTGAGGGACCTGCCGCTTGGTGGACAAAAGACACTAAAGGCGAAAGTGACAAAGTTGGCGGGCTGGTTCAATTCCGCTTTGGAAAAGCTGGGTTTGATATGAAGGTTTTAAAACTGCAGCCCCACGCACAAGTGCTATGGGAAGTAGTTCACGGTCCCGCAGAGTGGATCGGGACGAAAATAAATTGGGAGTTTAAACAGGAGGAAGAATATACGATCGTTCTTTTCAAACACCAGGGGTGGAAAGAACCCGTGGAGTTCATGCATCATTGCAGCACCAAGTGGGCGATCTTCCTTATGAGCCTGAAATCCCTGGTTGAAACAGGAAAGGGCGCTCCATTTCCAAACGATGTTAAAATCGATAATTGGAATTGATAAAGGGTTGAGAGTTTAGAGTTGAGAGTTTAGCAGTTTCAACACTTCCTCATTTCACATTCCTAATTTCTCATTCCTAATTCCTTATTTACCAGGTATCTTCAGTTTCCACCCCGGCTGAATAAGATCCGGGTCTTTGATCTGGTCACGGTTGACCTCGTAAATATCTTTCCATTCTACACCATACTGCTTACCGATCTTGGTCAGGTTATCTCCCGGCTTGACGACATACTCCCTGCTGGCATTTTCATCCACCCGGATATTCATGACCACATCAGAAGACCGGTAATTGGGGTCTATGCGACCATACACATCCCATAATTGTTTTTTTACCGCCTCGGAAGGGGCCTGTCCGTCGATGTACAACACATTGCCCTGTTCTCTTACCCGCAGATTGGCGACACCAGCTGAACGAGCGCTTTGTATCAAATCGCCATATTTATCTTGTAATGCCATAAACTCTGGATTTTATTGTATTACTAATTTATTTTCCACTTTTTTTGGCTTTAATTCCTGGATTCGTGAGATCAGCAGTTGAAGCTCCGCTTGTTTAATACTACCTGTTAATGTGATTACTCCATTATTGATATCAGCTTTCACATCCGGGTAATTAATAACCACGGTATTGACTGAAGTTCTCAATTGTTCATCACTGTTTATCTCGACCGGGGTTGTCGGTGTTTGCTCTGTTGCGGTTTTATCTTTCTTGCTTTTGCATGATTCACCTGTAGCCAACGCAAATGCAAATAAGCCCAGGAGCAGAAATACATTCCTTTTCATATAAAATAGTTGATTTAGACACGGAAATACATTTATCGTGCCATGACCAATGATAGTTTTAATATATTGGCATTCTTTTCTAATTAGCTATTCGTTTATTTGTCAGGAGATGAGTACGACAAAGACAAAATCGAAAAAAAGGGTAAGGCGCAGGGATGAATTTCTACAAATGAACCGGGCCAGGCTTGTCCATGGCGGACCCGAATTCTTTCAATTGCTAAAAAAATTGATCGACCAGGCAAAACATTCTATTCATTTCCAGATCTACATTTATTTGGAAGACAGTGCGGGTAAATACGTGACCGACGCGTTGATCAATGCTGCCAAACGTGGTGTGAAGGTCTATTTGCTAGTGGACGGTTATGCCTCCCAGAAATTATCAAAAGAGTTCCGGAAAACATTGGCAGAAGCCGGTATCGGGTTCAGGTTCTTTGAACCATTATTAAAAAGCCGGCATTTTTATTTCGGAAGAAGGCTTCATCATAAGATTATTGTCGTCGACGGTATATATGCCCTCGAGGGAAGTATGAATGTTTCTGATAAATATTTTAACCCACCGAATGAAGAGACCTGGCTGGATATTGCCATGTATGTGGAAGGAGAAGCTGCCTTGGAATTGCACAAGATCTGCTGGAATTTCTGGACCAGGAAAAAAAGCCGGATCGTTCCTTTACCTGAAGAAACCCTTTCCTATCCGAAATCCATTCCAAAAGAAGAACGGATTCCCATACGCATCCGGCAAAATGACTGGGTGAACCGGAAACAACAGGTATCCAGAACATATAGGTTCATGTTCAAAAATGCCAAAGAAACACTCTCTATCCTGTGTAGTTATTTTATTCCGAGTTGGAACATGCTGGATGAACTAAAAAAAGCAGTGAGGCGAGGTGTTGAAGTAAAGATTGTGCTGGCCGGACTCTCGGATGTGAAGATCGCAAAAGCGGCGGAACGATACCTGTATCGCTGGATGCTGAGGAATAAGATCAAGTTGTATGAATACCAGCCCGCCATCCTGCATGCAAAATTCGCAGTGATGGATAAAAGTTTTGCAACACTCGGATCATATAATGTCAATAATATGAGCGCTTATGCCAGCGTGGAATTGAATCTCGATGTAGAACATAAATCTTTTGCCGAAGAAGTGCAGCATGAGATTGATGAGTTGATCAGGAAAGATTGCAAAGAAATAGACCTGGAAACGTATAATTCAAACCTGATCTCGCTGAAACAGCTTGCCCGTTGGGCGTCATTCAATTTCCTGCGTATCGTACTCAAATTGACAACCTTTTATCTGAGACAGCGTGAGTAAAAAAACGACAGGTAATGGACAATAGACCCCGAATCGCGCATCCCGCATCCCGTATCCCGATCACCAGCCTTCAATTCTTCGGAGAAAAGAACGAAAAGCTTGCCGGTCCCAGCTTTGAAAACGCCCTCTTTGCAAAAGCATATGATTCGCGTCAGGATGATCCAGTAAAAAATGAAAAGCAAATTTCGCCGTTGGATCATGCCAGCCTACTACCTGGCCAAAACGAAGCACATTGAAAGCAATGCTATCGCTCCACCACTCTACTGTATAATAACCCTGCGCAAAACGGATAAGATTTTTAACATCTTCCTGTTCCTTTACTTTCAACAACAGGGAATCATTCCGCGGAAAATAATGCAGTTCGGTGGGTTGTTGATCAAACACTGAGCGATAACCGGTGTAATAACCATTTCTATCCTTGATCACCACGAACCAAAGCCAGGAATTCAATGGGGTTGGCGTGGTAAAAAATTCTTCATAGACCAGTTTCCTCGAACGCAGATCAGCTCGGAGATCTTTTTGCACCTCCCATTTGTTGCTGAATGCATACAGCAGGTAAATAAAACTCATGCCGATACCGGTCTGCCAGATGATCTTCCTTTTCTGATGACTCAGCCGGGTGATCAGCAGGAAAAAGAAGGCCAGGAAAGACCAGACAGAAAAAAAGGGATCAGCTACATATAAAACGTGCAGGGATATCCGCGCATGATGAAAGGGCTCCAGTAGGCCGACTCCATAAGCATTGAAACAATCAAAGAATAAATGCGTGAATATATTTATCCCAAATAGTAAGATCAGCGTTTTTCTAAGGACCTTTCGTCGTCGGAAATACCAGGTGAAAAAAATGGCCATGGCGATCGTAATTATGACAGCGAAAAATATGGAATGGGTAAAACCGCGATGTCCAAGCAGGTTCTCGGTCTTTGTCAGCCATAAATAAGCGATGAAATCAATATCCGGTATGCTTTGCGCGGCTACGCCAAGTAACATGGCTCGTTTCCCAAGGATCTTTCCAGCCGTAGCCTCGCCCATACAGCTGCCAAGCACAATATGAGTCAGTGTATCCATCCGGATAAATATCAAATATCAAATTCCCAATTTCAAAACAATAACCTGCTTAAATCATCACTTTATATATCATATCAGGCCATGCCTCTGGCCAACGCCCAAAAGGTGGATAAAAATAAATAGCTTTGTATTCTCCAAGCGAATGGCGCACCAAGTTTTACGTGTATGACTGCCCATGAAAAAAATATCACCGATCAGCGAATCCAGGCCGATGTGGTAGATCGCCTGACCCATGATCCCAAGATCGATCCACTAAAAATGCATGTTGATGTAACGGACGGAAAGGTCATCCTGAAAGGAACTGTGGATACGGAAGAGGAAAAGTTAAGGGTAGAGAATATCTCGCTTTCCGTCCAGGGTGTGACCGGGGTGGAAAATCATCTTCATATTGGCCTTGGCATTGCACATGCACTGAGCTCCCTCGTGGCGCAGGTATCTTTGGACCCAAAAGAAGAGAAAGGCGAAAAAAAGGGCGAATAGTTTATTCCGCAAAAAAATTTTAACTTAATCACTTAAACTAATTGCTATGGCAACGCATCATGCCTCCAAACCTTCTACTTTTTTATTATTTCCCTGGGGATTGTTTTCCATTGTTCTGATCATCATCCTGAACCTGACGCTCAACACTGAATGGTTCAACAAGAATTTTAGCTGGATCGCCCTGGTCCTGATCATTCCCGCTGCTATTCTTGAAAATTTCAAAGTAGGATATTCTACTATGCGGATCATGTTCTTAAAAGTTGTCTTCTCCCTCCTTGCTTTTTTATTGACGGGAATGGCCTTTGGTTCTGCGCTCACGGGATGGCATATAAAACGCTTCCAGGATATCGACGGGGTAAGATCGATCACGCTTCCCTGGTATGTGATGCTGGCGCTCGGAGTATTATTATTGATACAGGTAGCCCAGTTGTTCAGCATGTTGAAAGCAGTGAAAAGAGAGTTTATGCAAATGGACCCTGATCAATAAAATAACGAATAACCCAAATCACAAATTCCAACAATCATTTATCAAACGGACAAATTTTGGTATTTGTTATTTGAATATTTCAAGTCCGATTTTGCTCCCACCACTGTAGAATACGTGGAAATGCCAACCTGAACCAAATGGTAAATTGTTCCGGGCTTTCATTAACGGATCTTTGAAGTGACCTCATATTTACGTACCGCCAATCAGAAATTTCGGTCGGATTAACGAGTAAATCACCCGTATAATTACCCACAAAAACATGATCGAATTCATGTTCTATCATTCCGTTTCCGAATTCCGCCCGGTATGTAAAAGTGAAAAGTTCTTTCAACGGGGTTGAAATACCCAGCTCTTCTTTTAATCTTCTTTGCGCAGCAGCATCAAGATTTTCGCGAACGTTGGGGTGACTACAACATGCATTTGTCCAAAGACCAGCACTATGATACTTTGAATCTGCGCGTTTTTGTAATAACATTTCACCCTGCTGATTAAACAGGAAAATACTGAAAGCACGGTGCAATAATCCCTGCTGGTGAATAATTGATTTTGTTTCAGTACCGATCTCACGATCCTGGTCGTCAACAAGGATCAGTAACTGTTCCATGCGGCGAAATTATAATAGGGAATAGGAAATAGTGAATGGGCAATGGAAATTGGGAAATAGGAATAACTAAAACCCTATTCTCCATTCCCTATTTCCTAAAAACGGCTAATCTGTTCTTTAAGAAGTTTCCGTGCAAAATGTATCCGGCTTTTGATCGTGCCCAATGGCTCATTCAGCACATGAGCGATTTCGTGGTATTTGAATCCATCAAAATAAAGCATGAACGGAGTCTTGAAGATCTCAGGAAGGTCATGAATAGCCTGGTTGATCTCCTTGATCCTTAAACTGCTTTCGGCTGCATTTGCGACGAAGGCCTGATTATGGTTGAGCAGGTATTCATTGGGCGTTTTATCGAAAATGGTCTGTTGTTTCGTTTTTCTGCGATAGTCATTGATAAAAATGTTCCGCATGATTGTGAACAGCCATGCCTTGATATTTGTTCCAACACTGTATTTTTCCTGGTTGGCCAGCGCTTTGAACAAGGTTTCCTGGTACAGGTCCTTGGCCGCTTCGCTGTCCTTAGTAAGATTAATGGCAAAGGGTTTTAAAAACTCCGAATTGCTCAGCAACATATTATTGAATTCCATCTTTCCCATTTCCTGATTTTATATAGGCAAATTTACCAAATTAAAGTTACAACTTTGAATTTTTGAGCTGTGGGAGAATAACCGCATAAATCGCTCCAAAATTTGATTAGAATGCTTGAAAATCAGTCGATAAACAGGTTTAGGGCAGCTATAAAACTATAAAGAAGGGTTAAGAATTTTTCCGGATTCGAAAATCTTCTTTAGAGAAGTCTCCAGGGCAGGGTTTCTTAAGGCGTCAAGGTGACGCGCATGGTGAAGATCTGTACCTACCATATCATAATAGTCTTTTTTGAGCAGATAGTTGGCTAATTCGTGTACGGACTTCCCATAATAATTCCCCAGGGATAGAATATTGAGCTGGAACAGGCAACCAATAACTTTCAGCTCATCGAAGAACTGTTTTCCATGCTCCATGTAAATATATCGTTCCGGATGGGCGATCACGGGTTGATAACCCTGCATCTGCAATTCGAATAATATATCTTTCAGGCTTAAAGGTGGACTTGCCATTGAAAATTCAACGAGCACTTTGTTGTCGTCCATGGTCATCAACCGTTGCCTGTCTTTTAACAGCCCGGCAACGTGATCATCCAGGAAATATTCGGCAGCTACTTTCATTTCAACCTTTATGCCCTGCTGACCGGCTGATTCCTTCAATATTTCAAATCGCCTGCAGAGATCAGTCTTTTCATTTTGGTACATATCCCACATGATATGCGGGGTGGTGATCAGTTTTTGAAAGCCCAGGTCGGCCATCCCTTTTACCAATTGCAAGGAGGTTGCCATATTTGGTGAACCATCATCGATACCCGGTATAAGATGGGAATGCATATCTGTGCCAAGGAAACCGTAATCCGCATGACGCCTGGAAGAAGCTGACCTGGAAAAGATCCTGAACATTTTTCAAATTTACTATCAAAAATTCCGTTGTGGAAGGGAAGGAAAGACTTTGTAAACGAGCCTGCTTTCTGAAAAGAAAATATACCAGGCGGTGAGAAAAAGTATCATGAAGTCTGTATAAAAGGAGATATTCTTTTGATACCAGGTTTCCAATTCGCCTTTATATTGAAAGATCTTCCGGTAGGTTTCATCCATATTGCTGCTTTCAGAGACCAGCTTCTCTTCATCCCGGAAGATCACCGAACCAATCCCCGTGATACCTGGTGGCGTGTTATAAATGATCTCTTTAACTTCCGGTGAATAAAGGTCAAACCCTTGTTGAATCTGTGGCCGGGCCCCAACGAAACTCATTTTTCCCAGCAAAACATTGAACAGTTGCGGTAATTCGTTAAGCTTGGACCGACGCAAAAACCGGCCGACCCGGGTCACTCTCGGATCATTCCTCACGGTGATCACCCCAGTTCCAATATTCGGGCTATCCTTGAGCATGGTAGCGAACTTCCAGATCCTGAATTCCCTGTTTTTATATCCAATACGTTTTTGAAAATAAAAAACTTTATGCTCGCCAGTAAGAGCAAGCAGGATGATTACTAGTATAAAAACCGGTGACAGGATGAGCAATGCGAGCAGGGAAAAAAGAAAATCAAGAAAGCGTTTTATTAGTCGGTACATATCAAAATTCCATCTTGAACCACATAGACCACATAGTTTCACAATAGGAGACACATAAAAACCTATCTATGTGAGCTCTATGTAGTACTATGTAACGAATGTGGTTCAAAGTTTATAAATATAAAACCCCTCAAAGATGAGGGGTTTTGACTTAATCATTTAATCAATGTATTCAGAATACCGATCTTATTTTTTCTGCAACGGCTGCCATGTCCTCATCACGGATATACGTGGAACAGGGAATACTGAGGCAATGTTTATAAATATGATCTGAGCGGTCATCACGCGTATAATAAATATTTTCGCAGTACATGGGGAGCTGGTTCATAGGAACCCAGAACGGCCGGGATTGCATTTCGGCCTGGTTCAACACTTTCAATAATTCCCGCTGCTTTTCGGTTTTGATCGTAAACAACCAAAGATTGGGATCCACATCCGGGCAGATCTTCTGATACCGTATGTCGCCTACACCATCCAATTCCTTTTTATAAAACGCGTCTATCTCTTTTTTCCGTTGAATAAAAGAAGGTAACAACTCCATTTGCGCAACCCCCATGGCGGCGAGTACATTCACGAGCCGGTAATTGTATCCAACATCGTCATGGGCGTATTCAAATGGATCGCTCTTCGCCTGTGTGGTCAGGTGTTTTGCCTTTCTAGCCAGTGCTTCATCATCGGTCACGATCACACCTCCCCCACCCGTTGTAATTATTTTGTTTCCATTAAAGCTAAAACAGCCCATGATCCCGAAACTACCTGAATGTTTCCCTTTATAATAACTACCAAGCGACTCGGTGGCATCTTCCACAACAGGTAAATGATATTTTCTAGCAAGATCCATCAGCCTGCCCAGGTCGCAAATATTTCCCAGCACGTGAACGGGCAGGATCGCCCGGATCGTTCTCCCATCTTTCACATAAAACAGTTCACCATTCTTTTCATCTGTTTCGTTTTCCAGGAATTCCTCGAAGAGGTCAAGATCCATTTGCCAGGTTTCATCATCCACATCGATCAGTATGGGATCGGCCCCGGTATATTTTATGGAATTAATGCTGGCTACAAAGGTTACGTTAGGCGCGATCACATAATCCCCCTGTTTTACACCGGCAAGGATCAGCGCAATGTGCAGGGCAGCGGTCCCGTTGCTTGTAGCCACTCCGTACTTACAACCGCTGTATTCGGCGACCATATTTTCGAATTTGGAAACATATGCCCCTACGGATGACACCCACCCGGTGTCCAGGCAGTCTTTTATGTATTTCCATTCATTCCCCGCGATATTTGGGCCTGATAGTAACAGCATTTTGTTAAGTTGACAAGTTAACTAGTTGACAGGTAGAAAAGGAGATTATAAAGCGTCTATTTAATTAATACAACCAATTGTTTCATAGAATTATCCTTGTCGAATCAAGTTGACAAGTGACAATGAGTTTGTAAAGAATTTACCTGGTTTTCCTATGGACTAACCTTGTTAACTTATCAACTTGTCAACCTATCAACTTCCCAGCTACAACTAAATATTGCGAAACTTCTGCGAATATGGATCCGTAATTATTCCACTTCGCATGAGCTTGATGATCTCTTTGATGCCGTCGGGTACTTTCTTGGTAATAGTGAATCCCAATTCATTTTTTATCTTATCGCAATTAACCCGGTAATCACGTGGATCCTCTGTCTTATCGACATAGATAGCTTTTGCCTCCGGAATTTGTTTCTGTATCTCTTCCATCAGCATTCGCTTGGAATAATTTTCGCTTGTATCCCCCACATTAAAAACATTAGCACGCACTTTTTCTTCGGGCGTCTCCAGGGCTAGCATAACAGCCCTTGCCAGGTCATCCACATGACAATAAGGTCGATTGAACTGCGGCCCCCAGATCTCCTGTTCGCCGGTGAGACATACATTCCTGGTAAATTCATTTACGGTAAGATCAAACCGGATCCGCGGTGAAAACCCATAAACTGTAGAGAACCGAAGGGCAACGGCGCAGATCCTGGCATCTTTTTTTTCTTCAAGGAGATATTTTTCAAATTTCACTTTGAGTTCGGCGTAAAGAGAAACCGGCATGAGTTCGGAATTCTCATCTACATACGAATCCGGATCGGACATTTTACCATAATTGCTGCACGTGGAAGCAAAAACAAAACGCCTGATGCCCGCTTTATCTGCTGCTTCAAAAAAATTAACAGAAGCCTCCCAATTCACTTGCTTTGCTTCATCTGGAAATTTAGAACAGGCAGGATCACCTACGATGGCCGCAAGATGTGTCACATGATCCATTCCTGATAATGCCTTTTGGATATCCGAGGCTTCCCTGAGATCACCCTTCATAAATTCAAAATGGGGATGTTGAGCTACGTCATAGAGAGCATCCCCCCCAAATTTCAGGGAATCGAACCCGCGGACGAAATAACCTTTATTCAAGAGGATACGGACAAGCACTGAACCTATATAGCCGGCCGCACCTGTAACCAAGACTTTTTGCATGTGATGTTTTAATGGTGGTGTCGGAACTGGAATTATTTCTTCCTTAAAATGTATGCTTCAATGGCGGAGTAACAACCGGAAGGTGGAAGAAATGAAAAGAATTTTACAAATTCCGTATTCTTCATGAATGGGTCGCCTTTGGTGAGCAGGGGATGCAATACCCTAGCCGTGAAATAATGACTGCTTAAGAAATTTCTTGGGACATCTATATTTTCACCGCCCAAGTGGCTGGCTGTAACGATATCAAACTGCTGCAAAACAAAGGCTTCAAAGATCTCCCTTTCGAAATACAGGTTATGATGAGGCATTGGAATTGATTCAAGTCCCAGTTCCACGCGGGCTTTATTCAGATTGTTGTACCCTTCTGTAAATGATTCCATGAAAAGAATATGACCCCCTTTCCGAAGAATGCGGCGCATTTCATTCAGGGCTTGTTGCTGCTCTTCCCAGGTGAGTAAATTAATGATGCATCGCTCCGTGAAGATCACATCAAAACTTTCATCGTCAAAACGCAATTCCCGGGCATCTCCCTGTTCAAATTTCACTGCTTTAAGATTTCGACTACGGGCAATTTCCAGTAGGTCTTCGCTAAAGTCAAGTCCGGTGAATTCGAATTCGGGGAAATGGGTACTTAAATGGCTTAATGTGTAACCATTTCCACAACCGATCTCCAACACTTGTTTCGCATTGCTCGCAACCACTGGTAACCGGAAGAAGTTCTGTATCAGTGTCACTTCTTTTTGGCGCGTGATAGGGTCCTCCATGGTTGAAAGTGCGGAGTCCTTGTGTTTCTGGGCCTGCGTTTTATAATGTTCCCTGATGATCTCGTCGTTGGATAAAATTCTTTCCATGTTTATTCAATAATTTTTAAGCATATTCAAACAGGGTTGCAAAATTAAGGAAGTCATTGCGATCCGGAAGGTATCAGGTAAATAAGATAAATACAAAAGTACCCGGTTTGAACGGGATGCTATTTAACAAGTTTAATGCCGGAGTTTTCAGTTCGCAGTTCGCCAATTTGCCATTGGAAAATACGGGCTGGACTTTTCACAAGTCACTATTCACCATTCAATATTAAGCTGCCAGGAGTTTTGAAGCTTGCTTTTTGACCAGCACTTTCTGTGGGTTGCCTACAACAGTTACATTATCGGGGATGTCTTTTACCACGACGCTTCCTGCTCCGATCATTACATTATTTCCAATACTGAGCCCCTGCCGGATGACGGCATTGGCCCCGACAAAACTGCCTTTGCCCACTTTTACATTACCGCAGAGCACGGCACCCGGACCAATATGTGCGAAGTCTCCGATCACGCACTCATGGTCTATACTACTGGATGTATTGCAAATCACACCTCTTCCAATTTCAGCCAATGGGTTGATAGTTGCATTTGCAGCGATCATGATCCCGTCTTCCAGTTGAACAGAAGAAGATATAACTGCAGTAGGGTGGATCGCGTTGATCGGACTGCCCAGGAACTGTTTTAATTCGTTATATAATTTTTCGCGGATCCCATTATGACCAATGCAAGTAAAATAATCAAACCGCTTCAGGGCATCGATCATTTCAGATTCCTTGCCCAGGTATTGCAAGTGATAGGGATTTTTTAATTTCTCTTCTGCATCGCAATAAGCAGTTACAAGACGACCCGCATTCAGTAGGATGTCTACGATCACATAGGCATGACCGGAATAGCCGATGATAGCCACGGGCCTTTTCAATGTGGTTTTCATTGATTTGGATTTCGAAAAACAAAATACTCATCGACTCCAGGTATTCCAAGCCAGTGAAGCTTAATTAAATCAATAATGGGTACTAGCCCACTCTGCTGAGCGGAGAATTACTAAATCACGGCAAGTAATTTTTCGATAGCTTTTTTTTTCTCAGCGGGAAGCAGTTCCATGTAACGTTGCTTTATGCGTTCATGCACAACGCGCTGGTCAAAATATCTTTCAATCTTTACGCGCAGGTTTCCTGCCTGTACTTTCAATTTCTCGGGTTGAGATAAGGCCTTTTCAAGGCTTTGTAATAGAGATTCTTTTCGCTGCGGTTCGAATATGAACCCCGTATTTTCATGGTCAATTACATCCACATTTCCGGCTATCCGGGAACAGATCACTGGGCATTTCATCGACCCGGCCTGCAACAGGACATTCGGAAAGCCTTCCCGGTAAGATGGATGTACAAGCGCATATGCCAGGCTCATAAAATATTCAACATCTTCTCTCCAGCCTGTCATAATGATCCCCGGGTGATTTTTCAATATTGATCTTGAAACTTCACTGACCGGGTCAAGGTCGTCTTCAAAACTACCCACCAGTATCAATCTTAATTGATCATTCCTGCTATATAATTTATCAAAAGCCCAAAGCAATTCATTGATCCCCTTATCCCGAACGATTCGTCCCACGCAAAGCAGGTAGGTCAATTGAGGCTCATAGGCGATCAGCTTTTTAACCTCATTGATATGTACTGTTTCCAATGATGTGGAAGAAAATCGCTGCAAATTGATCCCATTACTGGAACCATACCCGATCACTTCAAGCTTGTCATTTTTCACCAATTTTTTACGTTGTATATATTCGAATAATGAAAAACTGTTTGGCCAGACATGAGTTGCGTTCCTGGCGGTCAGCTTTTCCATCGTTACCATAATTTTTCTTTTAATTCCGCCTGCGGTTACAAACCGAAGACCCGCTACAGTATGGATCCGGATCTTCACCCCGGCCCAGTTCGCTGCGATCATGGAAAGTAATCCAGCCTTCGGGGTATGTGAATGCACGATATCCGGTCGTTCTTTCCGAAAGAAGCGATAAAGCTTCCATAGGGCGTCCAAATCGCGGAATGGAGTGATCTTCCGGGTCATCGGTATAATAATATGTGGACAACCTTCTTGCCTGATCGCATCCTCTCTTCCCGTTCCGTCAGCACTTGCCATTAAGACCTCGAAACCATGTTCCTTCATATATTTCATTTGGCCTGCCAGGAGGTATTTCAGGGCAATGGGAACTGTAGTGATACGAATTAGTTTGGGTTTGGAAGACAATTTTTATACTTGTTTGGTATTGTTGAATGTCGTTTAATGTGGTTTAATATTGTTTTCTATCTATCGATTTTCGATTCCTCTATTCCTCAATAACCATTCAACCATTTTCAACCACATTCCTCCTCAAACCAGGTAACATTTTTTATACCACACCTCGAGTGAGAACAATGTCCAGATCATCTTGGCTCTTTTTTCATCACTTATCCGGATCTTGCGATACCAGATTTTCTCCATGAACCCCGGGGCCACAAAATTCGTGCAATATGCATTCGGGGAAAGCACGTACGAACGAATGAGTTCATTCAATTCTCCATCGATCCATTTTTTTAAAGGGATCTCAAATCCCCGCTTCGGTTGATTGATCAATTCCTTTGGTAAATATTTCTCCGCAAGCTTCCTCAATAAGAATTTCGTTTGACTACCCCGTATCTTGAGTTTATCTGAAAGCCCGGGCACATATTCCAGCAGTCCCTTGCATAACAGCGGGCTGCGTCCTTCCAGTGAATGTGCCATCGTAGCGATATCCATTTTTACCAGCAGGTCACCGGCGAGAATGTTATCGAAATCCAGGTTCATTATTTTTTGCAAACCGGAAAGAGAAGAAGCCCGGATGGTCTCAAAATCCTCACGAATAGAATCAAATACACCGGGATCATTCACCAGGTATTTTGTAAACCCTTCAAAGCTGTCAATAGTAGCAGACAGATAAGTTTCCAATCCATCTTTCCGGGCCATATCAGCCAGTCGATAGGCATAATTGTATTTCGTTTTCTTATCATGAGGCACGGGCATGGCGGCGTGAGCCATTTTCGCGATAGCCCTGACGAACATACCCGGGCTAAAGAAATCGTATTTTGCAAATGGCACGTAACGCCGGTAGCCTCCAAAGATCTCATCCCCTCCGTCCCCATTCAGGATAACTGTCAAATATTTCTTTGCTTCCCGGCTGACATAATAGCTTGGTATCGCTGAACTATCGAAAAAGGGTTCTCCGTAATTAGAGAGGATGTTTTCTACATCCTCTTTAAGATGATCGAACGATATACTGAGCTCATGGTGCTGAGTCCGGTATTTTTCCGCCACCAATCGAGCCAGTGGGGCTTCATTATATTCTCCGGCAAAGGATATCGTAAATGTTTTTAGTTGCTTGTTATAATTACTGGCAATCGCAGTCACGATCCCACTATCAATTCCCCCGCTGAGAAAAGATCCTACTTCCAGGTCAGATGCTTCCACCCTGTTCCTGACAGCGGCATGTAGTATTTGATCGACCGTTTCGAGCGCCTTGTCCTGGTCATCATCCTTTTTTTGCAGATAAGAATCATGAATATTCCACCATTTTTTTATTTCCAGGGTCGCTTTACTTAACGAGACAAATGCATAGCTACCCGCAGGCAACTCCCATACATTTTTATAAGGAGTACAAGTTTTATAGAAATAACCCATTCTCACAAATTGCTGTATATGCTGGTTGCTTATCTCCAGCTTTAACTGGTTCCTGAGTGCAGTTAGTTCGCTTGCAAAAACGAAACGATCATCCTTGTGATAATAATATAGGGGTTTTTTACCTGAACGATCCCTGGCAAGGAACAGAGTTTCGTTATTCCGGTCATAAATAGCCATTGCAAACATCCCATCCATTTCATTCAGGAAACCCGCCCCGAACCGTCCGAATAAGTGCAGAATGGCTTCTGTATCTGAATTGGTCTGGCAATTCAGTTTATACTTTTCTTTGAGTTCGCGATAATTATAGATCTCGCCATTGAAAATAATGCTGTATTGTCCATGATGCATGGGCTGCTGGCCGCAGGCAATATCCAGGATGGCCAGGCGATGATGGTGAAATAAAAGATTTCCTGAGCTGAAATCAGATTGCTCATCCGGACCACGGTGCCAAAGATCGCGGTTGAGCAATTCGATGTCCAGCGGATGATTAATAGAACCGGCGATACCGCACATGATTATTAAAGAGCAGGTTTAACAGTTGTTGCCCAGCGAGGGGCAGATTTATATCCCAGTAATCTCTTGAACCAACGAGGAAACTGGAGACCAGCCTGCTGCCATAAAACCAGGACCATAATCAAATAGAATGGCATAGCAGGTATTTTATAACGGGATAAAGAACCAAAGTTCAGGGCAGTGCTGCCAATAGCTGCTGCGAATATGATAGAAAAAACAAAACACATCAGCAAAATGGGCTGATTAAGGATATTTTTGAAAAAGGGTTTCAATCCTTTTTTAAACATATATCCCAACGTGAGATAAAGAAAAAAAAGAGCTTCGAGTGATGATAATAAAGCAGTCACGCTGTTTGCTTCCCAAAGGAATGGTCTGAACAGAGTTGCGGTGATCCCGTTGAGGATGAGCAGCACAGGATTCTCAGTTTGAATGCTGAAATAAGAACCCTCTAATTTTTCACCGAACTGTTCATATTGAGCCCTGTTTGCTTCACTGGATGCCATAATCGCATCCAGCCGAAATGCCCGCATGCTTTCATCGGAGGTCACGTAATTCAGCATGATAATAGCTACAACAATACTTATTACAAACGTTAACCCCGCCATTATATTCCTCAGTGTCTTGTTCTCAATCACCTTGTTCACTTCTCTAAATAACCAGATCACTATAGCCGGCGTGACTGCCATCAGGATGTATACTTTAATGTAAAATAATAGCAATACTGACACCAACGCCCAAATAATGGAAGTAACAATTTTCCGTCTCCGAATAAAAAGCTGGAAGATCGCATAAACCAGGTATCCCACCGAGCCATAACAGATGGTATCCTTTAACAGGCCCGAACTCCAGAAGACTACGCTCGGCAAGAAAAGCGTGGCCAGTGCGATCTCACGATAGTATTGTGGATAGAAATGATAAAAAAATTTGAATAGCCTCATCGATCCGCCAAGCGCGAAAAATGAAAAGATCATCGCTATTGCCAAATAACTCTTATTGAAGACCAGTGCCGGCAATAAGGCTAATTTGGGTGTCGTAAAATTGCCCGTATCCTGCATGGCCTCAAATACCGGGTATTGGGAGTTGGTATAAATAAAATAATTGACCAGTTCTGTTTTTACATGCATTTTCTTTGTCAACATGATCTTCCAAAAATTATCAGTGTCGTCCATCACGGCCTTATGCAGGAATTGAGTACAGTGATAATACATCTCAGAGTCTCCGCCTCTGTAATAGTATGAGTTCACCACAGTGTATAGCAGGGCAAAAGCCATTTTGAAATAAAAAGCCTGCAGGAACAGCCTTTTCAAACGTTCATCACGATATTTCCTGACCACCACCGAGAAAACCATCAGCAGGAGGATAAAACAAAGTGGACCTACAAAAAGATCACTCGATTGTAATAGAGAAGCGCCTAAGAACATAACATTAAAATAGTGTTCATTTTATTGAGCTGATACAGTGACCGAGACCTGGTTCGCGGGCGGAGTGTTCTTTGTTCCGCGGGCACGTAACAAGTTCAGGATATTTTTTGTTCTTTTTTCTACCAGCCAATATTGAAGCCAGGCCATTAATACTACAAACAGCACCGCCGGCATCCAGACAAAATAATTTAGGATATACGGCATTTCGGGTCTTGCAATCAACCAGTAAATACCCAAGTAAAGGAAAACAGAGGCAAAATGCGTGATATAAAGGGTATAACTATATTTCCCTATATTCATTAAAAACCTATTGCGATATTGTCGATTCAGGAAATAGGTGATCAACACAACGCTCAAAACAGCAGAAACAATAAAACTGTAAACCGTTTCAATTCTGAAATAAAAATTTACAACATACATGGTGATCAGCAAACCGCCGATAACAAATAACCATGTACCCTTCGAATACCGGTTGAACCATTGAGAAATGACACCGAATTGCGAATAAAGATAGACGCCCAGCGCAAAATAGATATTATAAACAAACAGGAATTCATAAATATAGCGTGGCAACCCGATTGAATAAATCGTTCCAGGTATGATAAAATTCAAACCAAACAACAGTAATGAAACACCTATATAGAGATTGATCTTCCTGAGCAGGAATGGAGCCAGCAGGTAGAAAATTACTTCATATGTCAGTGACCAAAAAGGAGTGATATACCCTGGACCAGGCATATAAAACACGTTTCTCAGGATCTGTCCGGGTTCCAGGTAGTTGTTCATTTCCTGGCTACGGATGAACGCAAACCCTTTTAATGATCCATCATACCATTCAGGATGCCAGATGCGAGTAACCAGGAAAACCACTCCCGCCCAGATCAGGGCTATTATATATGAAGGATATATCCTGATAAACCGCCGCTGGTAAAACTGCAGCGGAGATTTGTTGGCGGAAAGACTATGAGTGATCGAAAAACCGGAGAGTACAAAAAATACAATCACGAATTCTACAGCCAGGCGGGTCAGCATACTACTCCCCACCATGGCATAATCCCCGGCATCCCAACTATCGCGGGGAAACATTTTCATATATTCCGAACCCCCGATCCATAGCGTGCCCCGACAATGAGCAATTGCTACATACAAGGACGCGATCCCACGAATGGAGTCCAGGATGTCAAACGGTATCTTTCTTTCTTCAAGCATGTCTCAAAGCGTAGGCAGGTATCCCTTGTAGTAATCGTGGATGTATTCCTGCAGGCAAAGTTTCCAATTCCGCATAATGTTCGCATTCCTCAGGTCAAGCTTCTTATCAATCAGTCTTTCAGAAGCGGGTCTTGCTGCGAAATAAGTCTCCTTAAAATAATCAGAAGGAACAGCTGTCAATTTTATTTTAGATTCCAGCCCGAGCACCTTGAGTAGTTCCTGCGCCACTTCGAAACGCCCGGTAATCCCGGCACATACCATATTATAAAGTCCCCAATATTCTTTTTCGATAAGCAATTTGACATTGCGGGCAAAATCGTGGGTATACGTGGGAGTACCTAACTTATCATTCACCACTTTCAATTCTGTTTGCCCGTTTTGTAGCTGCAGCATCAATTTCTGGATGAATTTCTTATCCTTTTGGGGTCCGCCTCCCATCATCCAACCAGCGCGACAGATCAAATATTTATTACAGTTCTGCTGAACGAATAACTCTCCAGCGTACTTACTCCTCGCATAATGCCCGAGCGGATTGGGCAGGTCCCAGTCATCATATACATCTTTTGCACCATCGAATATGCCTGCCGTGCTGATGTAAAGTAATGGTATGTCCAGTTCATTGGCAATAAACACTGCGTTTTCAACGCTAAGTGTATTAGTCAGGTAAGCATCATCCGGATTTTCTTCGCAATACTCCAAACTGGTATGCGCTCCAATGTGGAACAACAGGTCCGGTTCAAATGATTTCACATCTTTCCTGTATTTTTCATGATCACGGAAATCCAGCCAGCTCAGCCATTTTTCATTTACATCGATATCCGTGCATTTCAACTTGTATTCTTCGTGGAATACTTCATAAAACGCCTCTCCCAGCATGCCACCTACTCCAGCCATGTAAATCCTTTTTTTTGCCATAGGTATTTGTGTACAGTTAACTAGTTATTGGTTTCTATTCGTCAGCTCATGGTCATATAAGTCATATGCGACAGAAGAATGTAACGAAAGAAACTTTTAGCCAGCGTATATTGCTTATATGACCGAAAGGAAATTTTCAACTTTGAAACTGTACAAATATGACCAAAAGGAAAGCTCCCATTTTCAGACTGCCCCGATATGACACTATGAGTAAATGGACTTCACCACACTATTAAAGGCTTTTCGGTATTTGGGAATATTTGCTGTTACCGAAAAATGTTCTTCGACAGTCTTTCTTCCCGCTTCCCCCATCCTTCTTCGTAACTCAGCATCATCGATCAGCTGGATCAGGCGATTCACCCATTCTTCTTCATTCTTTGCCAGAAAACCTTGTTCTCCATCCTGCATGATCCTGAAATTGGTCCCATAAGCAGTAGCTATTACAGGTATGGCAATGGCCATATAAGTCAATGCTTTCAGACTGCTCTTACCCAGGCTCCATTCATTGGCTGGAATCGGGTACAGACCGATCTCCATGCGTTGCAGGTCCTCCACTTCTGTATTTTCATTCCAATAAATGAATTCTGTATCCACTCCGCGCATCTGGTAAGGCTTATTAGCGATCACCAGCAAGCGGATCTTTCTTTTACCTGCCACATTTGCCAATACAGGCTGGAGACTGTCAAGATAAGGCAGCGTACTGTGAGTGCCTGTCCAACCGATGATCCGGGTTTCTTTCTGCTCATAATGCCGGACCGGCACAAACCGGTCGGTATTAAAAGTGGAAGAAATATCAACCACGTTTTTATTCTCATTCAGCTCAAGCGCAATTTCTTCCAGCCGGGGCGTACAAACAATCACAAACTGGCTCTTTTGCATCAACACCCGGGACTTTGCCTTGCCTTTTAATCGTTGAACACTCAACTTCGGTATTTGTTTGCCATTCATGAATAGCATATCGTCAATATCATAGATCACACGTTTATTGAACAGAAAGAGCAATCTTTCAAAAAAAGGAAACCCCAGCGGGGTTACCCAAAGATTTACAAAAACCGCATCGTAAAACGGAGCTCTCAGTAAATCTCCCATCCTTCGGAGGTATCCAATCAGGGTCCAGAAAATTTTCTCAACGATCCGGCCTGGTTTATAAATGATCTTCCAGAATCTCTTTGTTTGGAAAGGGGAAATAGTGAATTGGTAACCTTCCTTTTCCAATTGATCCAGGTATTGTTCGTATTTCAGGCGTTGAGTGGCGGCGGTTCCACGGGGACTGGGACAAAGAACCAGGACACTATGTTTCTTCAATGTCAATTAATTCAGAATTCTTTTATACACCTGCAAATAGTCGCCGGCTCCTTTTCCAAGGTCAAAATATTTTATCGCTGAACGACGGATATGTTCCTTATCAATGGCCATCAACTTTTCCATTTTACTGATAATTCGGTCATATTCCTTGTCAGTAAAATCCCTCACTACCATGCCGGTCCCGCTTTCATCGATAATCTTTCCTGTATCGCCGATATCATTGCAGATCACGGGCACACCCATGCCCATTAATTCAGCGTGTTTGGTTGGAGAAGAAGCGATCTTTGAATAAGTGGGCCGAATGAAAAAAATACTGCAATCACTCAGGCTGATATAATCAGGCAATTCATTCCTGCCGGCATAGAGCACCACTAATTTGTCTGCCGGTACCCCGTTTTCAACGGCCTGCTTTTTTACAAGCATGGGGTCATCTTTGGTAAGAACCAGCATCACAAATTCAGGATATTTATCTACCAGGCGACCGAAAAATCGAAACATTTCTTTTGTCATATACCAACCACCAATTGACCCGAGGTAAGTGATCACTTTTTTGCCCGGGGCGATGCCGGCCTGTTCCCTCAACCCGTTCGTAAAATCCTTTTTGATGTGCCGGTAATTGAAATGATCCAGGTCGGCGCAACATGGTATCACATTAATTTCAAGACGGCCATAAGCTGGCTTGTTCAACAATTCATCTTTAGCAGCAATGGTAAGCGAAATGATACCGTCTGCCTTTTTTAAAAATTCTGTCTCTTTAGTTTTATAATGCCGGTAGATCCTGCGATAAAGCGGGTTACTCAATTTCCATTGACCATTATCCACTTTTTCATCAGCCCAAAACCCGCGCATATCGAAAAGGAATTTCAGTCCATATTTTTTTTTCAACCGCAATCCCACTTCTGCAGCTACATAACTGCGACAATGCACGAGATCAAATTTTTGCCCCTGGCATAAAGAGTGAGCCAGATTATTCATGCGGTTTCGATCGTAGATCTTAGACAGGAACGGTGGATTCTTTGTAAAAAAAAGCGGGTGCCAGCAAATCCCCGACGCCTCCGTGATCTTCCGTATCAATTCATGTTCTTTTTCAAACCTGGATCTTTTTTCAAAACTGAGTATGGTGAATCGATATCCTTGGGAAGCCAGCGCTGAGAGATAGGGAAGCACCTGGGATTGTCCCAATGGATCGGTCATGCCGTCATAAGATATATATAAAACTTTTCTCACTATTTTCCCAATCTACCAAACCAAACCACCCAACTTCCAAACTCCAAACTAAATAGGTTAATGAGTTTGAGTGTTTGGAGGTTTAGAGTTATGTATTTCCTTATACCATTTATGTAATAAGATCAGCGCCCATAAGCGGTTATATAAATAATCCCGGCCTTTTAAAAACTGTTGCTTCAGTCGTTCGACCGGTTGTTGATGTACCAACCCACATTCTTCAATGATCTGGGGGTTCAGGTATTTGTCCAGCAGGTAACTCAATTCCCTGCTCAACCAGATACGCAAAGGGATCGCAAATCCCCATTTTGGTCTTTCAAATAAATGGGGAGGGACATAATCATACAATACCTGTTTCAGGAGGTATTTGCCGGTCTTACCTTTCAATTTCAGGGAAGGGGAAAGATTAATGGCGAATTCCACCATCCGATGATCCAGCAAAGGTACCCGCACCTCTAAAGAATGCTGCATCGAAGCTCGGTCGGCCTTCACTAATAATTCTTCAGGCAGATAATTTTTAATATCAAAAAAACTTTGTTCCTCTTCCGGTGACAATTTTCTGTCACTGCAGGTATGTTCATCGAGTTGTACCGGACTGGGAAATTTTAATAAGTGCGAAATCTCCGCTTCGGAAAAATAATATTGCTCCTGCGAAAAGATATGGCTCTTTCTCCTTGCCTCCGAAGGAAAATTGAATAAATGACTGGCCCTCCTGAACCGGTTAGATCCTAACTCAAACAAGAGTTTCCCAATAGGCTTGCGGAAAGCATTGACAAGAGGAAGCTTTAGCCGTCGTGCCCAATAGTAAAAGCTATATCCCATGAATAATTCATCACCTCCATCCCCCGAAAGCGCCACTGTCACTTTTTTCCTGGCTAATTGGGAAACCATGTACGTGGGAATAGCGGAAGAGTCCGCATAAGGTTCATCATAAATGCCGGTGATTTTTTCTACCAGGTGTAATGCATCATCCTGAGTGACTGTAAATTCTTCATGATCGCTGCCGATATGTTTCGCCACTTCAAGAGCATAATGGGCCTCGTTATATTTTTCTTCCCTGAACCCGATTGAAAATGTCTTGACGGGAATGCTGGAATTATGCTGGGCTATCGCGGCCACTGTGCTTGAATCAATTCCCCCGCTGAGAAATATTCCCAGCGATACGTCACTGATCATGGAATATTTTACGCTCGAGTTGAGCAACTCATTCAATTCCTCTTTTGCTTTTTTCTCATCGTCCAGGACATTCGGTTTAAGTTTGGCATCCAGCCACCAGTAAGGATAGCTCGCGAAAATCCCATGCTGGTACACGCCGTAATGGCCAGGCATTAATTTCCGGAATTGTTTATAGATCGTCTCATCCCCCGGGATATAGCCGAGATATAAAAATGATGAGATCGAAGCATGATCGATCGTACGAGAAAGCGGCAACAGGAAGAGCGCTTTCAATTCAGACGCAAAAGCAAAATCATTTTCTTGATGATAATAATAAAGGGGTTTGATACCGATCCGGTCTCTCACCATATAGAGCTTTTCCTCCTGCTTATCCCAGATCGCTATCGTGTACATTCCATTGAAATCCTGCAGGCATTGTAAACCCACTTTAGCAAAGGATTCTATGATCACCTCCGAGTCGGAGGTGGTTGTCGTTTTAATATTGTATTTCGCAGCGACTTCACGATAATTGTACACTTCTCCATTAAAGATCATCACAAAGCGACCGTCCTTTGAATAAAAGGGCTGGTTAGCTGCAGCCGAAAGATCTATGATGCTTAACCGGCGATGCCCGAACCCAATGCCGGTTTTCTCGTCATGAAAAATTCCCTCCGCATCCGGACCACGATGGCTTAGGCAGTCGGTCATCATTTTTAGATCCTGGCAACTGAATTTTCTAGAAACAAAGCCGGTTATGCCACACATTAGAGAAAGTTAGGAAGTTGAGAGGTTTGGAAGTTTAGGTGTGATTATTAAAAAATCCTATTAATAAACTAATAAGAAGCGAGCATTTGATTAGAGATGAAAGTGTCGAATGTATTATTTCAAAACTAAAACCTCCAAACCCCTCAACCCTCAACCCGTTTTCTTAATTCCCTTCACAACTGCCGCCTGGAAATTTTCTTTTCCATAAAAAATGATTCCGGCAAACGTTACCTCCATTCCAAGCTCCTCAAACCATTTTTTTACCGTGCGGATCTTTTGTGGGTGATCGTGTTCGGGGGAAAACATATCAAATGTGTCAAGGATCACCCATTCCCGCAATTCCTTTTTCGAAAGATCATGCGGCAATGTTCCCTTAATATCTACAATGGGAAGAAATCGATTGAAGATCCTGCCGAGTTTTATTTTATCGAAAAACTTGTAGAGCTTCATTAGCCAGCCGGCATTCTGCTGGATCTTGCGCAATAATTTTTCATGACTCATCCGTTTGGTAAAAGGCCGAAAGATGTATTTCGCATGCAACTTGGTCCACCAGCCTTTGATCGGATAAAAATCAACTACTACTTCTCCTCCCGGTTTTGCTTTATCTACGAGGCATTGTACTGATCTCCGAAAATCAGGGGTATGTTGGAGCACACCAAAACAAAACACCTTGTCAAAACTATTATCCGGAAAAGGCAGTTCGTAAATACTGGCCTGGAACAATTTGAATCGCGCACCATGATGACCGTTATTACGAAAATTTGCCGATACGGCGTCTGAATAATCTACGCTGTAAAGATTGCCATTAGTATGGTCCAGGAATACCTGGCTGAAACGCCCGGCACCACTGCCTACTTCCAAAACATCCTTCCCTGTAAGATCCTCTTTGTCCCAGTTTGTCTGCGCAAAAAAACGCTCTGCACTTTGCTTCGTGTTTTTATTGTCTCGATCGATCTGCGTCTTTTCAAACTTATTCCACTGGAATCCAAAACTCTCCGCGTAGTTCTCGCTTCCGGCTATCCGCAAAGCGCCTTTTTCCACGGGAAAAATATTTCCACGTTCATCGACATATTGATTCCCGTTGAATCTGAGCCGATCCCCAGTTGACGGGTTGATCAATTCAACCATTAAGAAAATAAATTTTTGCTGTGTTAATAGTTACTAGGAAGGGGAAATACTTAAGCCAGGTCTCAGGTTCTTGATAACTGGTATCTGGTAAGCATGTATTCTGTACAACTCGGGAGAAAGGTATACCCGTTTCAACATAGCCATATAATTATCTTTCCGCGCAATTTTTCGGATCCGCTCAAAACCTGCCCGGGCATATTCATCTAAATTGATCTTGTTTGCCAGTATTTCCTGCATTCTGGAGACCAGGTCATCTACATTTTCCAGGTCATAGAATATTGCCTGGTTATTAGTGGCTTCACGCAATACTGGTATATCTGATAAAATAGCAGGCATCCCACAAGCCATTGCTTCCAGCAATGAGATCGGCTGGCCTTCGAAGATCGAGCTCATGATAAATGCATCATATTGGGGAAGTACGTTGTGAATATCTTCCCTGACTCCGCAAAGCTTTACATTCAATTTATATTTTTCAATTTCCTGGATCAATTGATTTTCCAACGGCCCGCTTCCATAAATGTCAAGCTTTACATTTGGCGGCATTTTCCGGAATGCTTTCAGCAGGTAGGGATAATTTTTCGCTGCTTTAAAATTCCCGACAGCCACTAATCTGAATTCTTCCTTAAACTCTCTACGCTTGTAATCTGCCGCATAATAGTTTTCCTCCACGTAATTATATAGTATCGTATAGGGGCCTTTTACACCAATACATTGGTTGTAATCATTGAAGACTTCATGACAGATAGCAATGATATGGTGTCGTTTCCGGTAGGTTAGTTTCTCCATCCATCTCGCTAATCGGCCATCGGCAAAATAGCTCTTGCTGGGAAGGCTATGGATCGTTGTGAATAATTGCACTGACTTTGGGCAAGCCAGGCGGGAGATCAGTGTCGCCATGAATAAATGTGAATGGACTATCTGTATATTATTTTCCCGGATATATCGCCTGAGTTTCCAGGCGCAGGTGAATATCTGCGATTTAGATTTGAAATCAAGCTTCGAGATTTTACAATCGGACGGTAAATGTTTTGCAAGCGAATCCGAACCATTCAGGTAGATCACATGATGAGAGAATTCCGGCAAACTATTGACTGTGCCAACCAGTACCTTCTCGGCACCGCCGACACCCAGGGTGTCAATGACATGTAGGATATTGGTTGCGGGCATCTTCCCGGTTGGTTTTTACAGGATCGAATTGGATTCAGCCTCCAAGTTAAATCAACCGTTTCTCGAATGCCAGTCATATCATGAAAACCAGTTTGATATTAAGTGCAAATACTAATTAGCAACTCGTATATTTCCTAAAAGCCAATCGTATAAATTACAATTCCGTTGAGCTACTCTTATGTACAAGATTGATCGCCAGGCCCTCTTCCTTGAGGCTTGAGAATAATAATTTCTTCAGATTATACTGTTTGTTCACAAGTACGATCATCACTAATGCCATAATAAAATAAACGATCATGCTGGTGTACGTCGCGCCCAGTGCGCCAAATTGTCTTACGTTGAAAAAATTCAGTCCCAGGCTTAACAACATGCCCAGAATGGAAATGAACATGATCTGCCGGTTCTTTTTTTTAAATAATAAAAAGCCCACAAAAAGACCATAAATGGACCAAAAGAAAAACCCAAGCGATAAAAACCTGGCATACACTTGCCCCCCCTGGAATTTGGGGCCAATAAAGAGCTGAAATAAGACTGGTAATGCAAGGATCAACGCCAGTGTAATAAAGGCTGATATGCCGCTGTATAAAAAGACGGCTTTACGTAAATTGCGAATATTCGGAACATCAGCGAGATTTTTGAAAATGTAAGGATGGAACCAGCTCATTAAAGCGACGATCGAAACATTCACAATAAAGGCGATCTGCATCCCCGCCCCGTAAAGTCCTACATCTTCAGTGCTTTGATAATAATTAATAAAAAATCCGGCTGAATAAGCCATTACAAACACGGCTAACCGCTCAGGCACGAACGGCAAGCCCGAAGTAGCGACCTGTCTTATTTCCCTTGAACTGGATTCATTTGTCCAAAGTTTCCATGCCCGGAATAATAGCAGGCTAAATATCGCCGCAGCGCCCAGGCTGATCAACCCGCTGGCGAGCCGACCTTCCCATTTCAAACCCATTGCTACGACGAAAAAAATGGTCAGCCCGATCTCAATAACATTTCTGCCGATAGAATAGCCGGAAAAAAGCAGGTGTTTTTCCTTGTTGCGTATCAACGCTGTTGAAATATCATTCACAACAGCGAAAAAACAATATAAAGGGAGAACGATCGCAAAAAAAAAGTTTACTGGCACGACATCCTGGAATGGGTAAAACAATAAAAGAAATAGTAAGGTGAATAGCGCACAGCTGATCAATGGAACCATGATACCATTGCTGAAATGCCTGCGATAATCTGCGGGAGGCATTTTGAAATAATCAATGGCCAGTACAAACTGGGCTCCAACACTGATAAACGGGACTAATAACAACACGGTGGAATTATAGAGATAAACAATTCCCAACTCTTTTTCATCCAGGTAATAGGTGGTAATTGAGAAGGCCAGGAAAGAGATCGCAGCGTTGAAGAAAAAAGTGAAAAAATAAACAGATATGGACCTGATCATTCTCATGGAAGATTGGATTCAGCCTGTAAAAAGATCATACCTCAATTTTCCCGGTATAAAAGGTCAAGTTTTTCAATGTACTGATCCCGGTGGGCAAATTCATTCACCCGGGCCCACCCGGCCGCTGCCAGGGGTCTGAGATCTATCTCGCCGTTCAATACACTTCGAATTTGCCTGGCCAGGTCCGTCGGATCATTAATATCAAAATAAAGGGCGTGGTTACCCGCCACTTCTTTAAGTTCCGGAATAGATGATAGGAAAGAAGGTAATCCGGAAGCCATCGCTTCCAATAATGCGAGAGGCTGCCCCTCGTAAATCGAGCTCATTACAAAAGCATCGTATTGCTGTAACACTTCGTGTAGCTTCCTGGATACGCCGCACAGCCGGATGTTGAGTTGATATTTCTTTATCTGGTCTTCAAGCTGTCTATGCAATGGTCCCTCTCCATAAATGTCGAGAGAAACAGTAGCGGGCAATTGTTTAAAGGTCTCGATCAGGTACGGAAAATTTTTCTGTTCTATTAAACGACCCACTGCAACAAGCCGAAGGCCATTTTCAGAAAAAGAACTTTTGGGCTCAGCCGAAAAGAATTCCTCGTTGATGAAATTGTAAAGCACAGTTGCCTTTCCTTTTATCCCAACATATTTTTTAAAATCATCCAGGACAGCCTGCGAAACTGCGATCAATCGGTGTCGTTTTTTATATGAAAGTTTTTCCAGCCAGAGCCAAACGCGATTGCCATCATATGCCGCCACACTGGATATGGCATGAATAGTATTTATTACTTTATAACGTCTTCCCGCACCCAAACGGCTTAATATATTTGCCTGGTAAAGATGTGTATGCACGATATCTATATCATGTTTTCGCAAGTAGCGTTTCAGTTTTCCAGCCTTTGTAAGCATCCCAAACCTTGAAGTCACTCCCAGGTTTAAATAATTCACAGGTTGTATGATCAACGATCTTAAACTATCATTTGGATACATAACGATCAGGTGCTGTTCGTGTCCATCCAGGCCATTAATAATACCTACCAGTAATTTTTCCGCACCACCCATGCCTAATGATTCTATGATGTGAAGGATCTTCAAAAAAAGATTATTGAAAGATTTCCATTTATTATTTCCGGGTTGCCAATTGCCGGTGAATATCGAAAAAATATTCCCCGTATTTTTCAGCGGTGAAATGCTCAAGAATATGTTGCCGGTTCACCCGGTTCAATTGCCAGCCTTCAAGCAGCCTGCCGATGTTCTTCCCTAAATCCTCGGGGGATTTTTTTCGCAATAGAATGTTGTTTTTTTCTACAAGCACCAGCCGCGATGTATCTCCATTATCGATGGAAACAATGCTATTGCAAAATAACATGGCTTCCATCACGGATTGCGAGGGATAGTTGTCAAAGTCCTGGAGGCTGAGAAAAATCTTTGACCGCGACAGCACATCAAAAAGGGAGCTTTCATTTTCAAACGTAATTGCAGTTCTTCCTACAGCGAGATTGATTTCGTTTACGCGGGAATTCAGCTGCTCGAACATGTCCCCTTTGCCGATAAGCGCCAACCGGGCATCCGATTCGGGATTGCACTTCAGAAATTCATAAAATCCTTCTACAGCCAAGTCGGGATTTTTCTGTGGGATGAAGGAGCCACTGAACACTATCACATTCTCGCGGTTCGCCTGGGTATATTGTTCCTCGGGAATGTCATTTAACTCCCTGATGTAAGGGAAACTGGTTGGACT
>Ga0196964_10000127_pt1 | contig 51014 bp, 77 predicted proteins | sample S1_10metaG_FD_148615 | JGI IMG/M metagenome (GOLD analysis project Ga0196964, IMG submission 148615) | Soil microbial communities from Anza Borrego desert, Southern California, United States - S1_10 | ecosystem: Environmental > Terrestrial > Soil > Desert | place: USA: California | collected...
ACGCTCCCGCTGTCCACCGGCTCTACCCCTGCGCTTGCCGTCACCTCAGGGACCGGACCGGTCGACAATCCGGGCGCCGAGTTCGTCATTTTCGAAATCCGCAAGCTGACGGCCGACGAGGAGGGGGAGGTCACGGCCGGCGAGTGGTCGAGCGCCCAGACCGTTCCTGCGGATTCGGATCTGACCAAGCGGATCGAATTCACCAACGTCGCTCCGAGCAGCCAATACGAGGCAGCCGTCTCCTACCAGGTGCGCGGCGTGATCGGCGAGCGGCGGATCCTCGGCCCGGTCATCACCAAGAAGCCGATCGCCGGCGGGGTGGTGCCCAAGGGTATCGACTGGTCCGCTCCGCCCGCAACGAACCCGATCGCGAACGTGCCGGATGCGCTGGCGGTGGATGAGAACGGCCATCTGAATGCTGGCAAGGTTGCCTATTCCGGCGCCACTGTCGCCGCATGGCTGGCGCAGCATGCCGCCGCCATCGCGGCACTCCAAAGCGGTCTAGGCGGCCTGGACAATGCGGTCGACGACCTGAAGGACATCATCGGCGAGCACGAAGGGGAAGGACTGCGCTCGCGGATCGTCAACATCGAGAACATCACCGACGGCCAGGCCACCAGCATCTACGTGCTGCAGACCAGCTTCACGGACCTCGAAACCGACCTCACCGCGATTGTCGGCGAGATGCAGCAGACGACGGCGACGGAATTCTCCGCAATCGGAAGCCGGCTCACATTGGTGGAGAGCGAGATCACCACGGCCCGGGGCGGCTATGGCTCGCTGTCCGCCAAAATCGGCAACTTCAGCCAGACGATCGCCGATCTCATCGCCAGCAAGGCGGAAGCGACGGTCGTCACGAACATCTCCGCCGAGCTTTCGAATGCGCGGGGCGGTCAGCCCAGCCTTTCGGCCAAGCTCCAGAGCATGGAACAGGCGACTGTCGACGGCCTCGCAGGCAAGGCAAGCGCGCTCAGCGTCACGAACCTCGAAGCTACTGTCGGCAACGTCACGGGCCGGGTCACCACGGTCGAGCAGGTCACCGCCGACATTTCGGGCAAGGTCAACTCGAGCATCTCACTGCTCGCAGACGCCGGCGGCAAGATCGCAGGCATGCGGATCAACGCCTCTAACGTGACGGTCAGCACCGTCGACGTGATCGCCGATGTCTTCCGGTTCGTGGCGCCCGGCTCCGCGCTCACGCCGTTTGCGGTCTCCGGCACCGAAATGCGGCTCCGCGTGCCGCTCGCGATGTATGACGCCAGCAACAACCTCCGCATCCTCATGAGCCCGGGCTGAGGCGCTATGGCAGGTTTAAAAGTCTGGGACGGCGCGGGAAACGTAGTCCTCGACATCAGCGACAGGCTTAGCCGGGCGCTTGGCAGCTTCTCGGTAGGTTCGAACGCCGCGCCCTCTTCCGGATCGTTCAGCGTCCCAGGCCTGACCACCGGCACGTTCTGGTACATCGACGGGGCACAGACGGTCGTCCTTGGAGAGAGCGTCCGGTGCTCCGTTAGCGGCTCCACCCTGTCGTGGTCGGCAACAGTGCTCTCGGTCCCACACACCATCCATTATGGGGTCTATTGATGACGGCGGGCCTGCAGATCTTCGGCGCCCACGGCATCGTCCAGATCGACAGCGACTATTCCAGCCTGATGCTGCGGAACAAGCTGACGTTTGACTTCAACAACCCCAGCGCGATCATCGGGGGCATCTACGTCTACGACATCGCCGTGGTCGCCACGATCCCGATTATCGCCCTCAGCCCTCGCATCCCAGGCCTTGGGGTGACCGTCAGGAGCTACTCCACTTTCGGAGGAACCACGAATATCTCGATCTGGGCGTCGCCCACCCCTGGCATGATCTTCGACGCCTATGTCTTCGACATCAACGTGGACGCGCTCCCTCCGGGCTCATTCCAGGTGTACAGGGCTGACGGGACCGTCGCCTTCTCCTCCGCTGCCAAGTCCCTCAAGATTGTGCAGCAGGCCACGCTCGGCTCGGACGTTTTCAACGAACTCCACGAGAACGGATCGGTCAACTTTGGGACCTTTCCAGGGCGGCGGATGGCCTACATCAACACCAGGAGCTGGCTCTTCCAAGGCCAGGCCGTCGGACCAATTGGTCCAGGGGAGTCTGAGCCGATCAACGTCCAGCAGGACTTCTTCTTCAATGACAGCGATGGTTCGAAGGTCGTCCTGCTGACGTACCAGACCTCAGGCGCCACAAACCCCCAGGCCGGCCTAGAGCAGGAGGGGGCGGGCCTTCTAGTCGATGTCACGGATTACTGAACCCGCCGTAAAGCCTGCGAGATCAGATCAGTAGATTGGCCGCTGCCAGCATTGATCGGAAGCGTGCCCCGGTGAGCAGAAGCACAAACGAGAGGTCCGCAGCTCCGGTCGCGTCCAGGGCCGAGTTATCGTGAATGCTCATCCTCCGCCTCCTCCCATTGTTGCTCCTCTTCGGAGCGGCCCCAGCGAAGATGCAGGCCTCCGATCTGGCGCAGGTGGCTCCGGTCATCGCGTCCGCATCGGACTTCAAGGCTCTTCTGATCGCCATGTTGGCGCTCCAGGTCCTGCTCGTAGTCCCGCTGATCTCGCTGCTCGGCTATCTGACCGTCCGGTTCCTGAACGCCTCCACGACCACGGCGTCGGCCATGTCGGCGCAAGCGGCCACGCTGGCGCGGATGGAGAGCGTGCAGGCATCGTCGCTCGCCCGGCTGGACGATACCTTGCGAGAAGGGCTCCTCGATCTCGAACGGAAGCTCGATCGATGAAGGTTCGCGAAGAAGCGCGATCGTGGGGCGCGGCCCTGCGTCTTGGGTTCTCGACGATCGTGCACCTGCCCTCGACCTTCAAGAAGCTGCTGCGCCAGCTGGACAGGCAGGAAGCCACTGCCCGCATCATCATTGAGCAGGAGCCGGCAAGATCTGTGGATGAGGCGCTGAAGCAGATGGTGGGGGTCGAGTGATGCGTGAGTTCGTGTTTTTCTTTCTCTACGGAATGCTGGCGCTCACAGGCATGTTCCTCCTTCCATTCTGGTCGAAGCTGATGCGCCGCAGAGTATCCTCGCTGCCGGCCAACGCTCTCAGAATGGATCGCTATTTCTGGCTGACCGTCGCCTTCACCTTGGTGGCGATCGGCTCAATCGAAATGTTCGGCGCCCGCGCCATTGGGAACGCCACCAACGGGCTCTCGTCGCACCTCTACGGCGTCGAAGGCTTCTTCATCGGCAAGGGCGCGGCAACCATCCTCCTGGGCATGGCCGTCATGGTCTGGCTCGCCGATCTGGAGCGCCGGAAACCACGCTGGCTTTGGGGGATGGGGGCTGTTGCCCTGGCTTGGACTGCAGTCTGCCTCTGGCTTGTGAACCGGTGAGGAGTCCCGAATGAGCCTGCACCCTTGGGCCGAGATCCAAAGCATCCTGCGTCGCCGCGGCTACGGGCTGGGGAGCACGGGGCCCCTGAAGGACGGGGTGGATGGGAACCCCGGTGCGCTCACCGGCGCCGCGGTGCTGGCCGAGCTGCTCAAGATGGAGCGGCATCAGCCCGCGCCATGCGTGGCGGCGAACGAGATCACGCCCAGGGTCGCGCTCGAGCTGGTCAGCCACGAGGCGATCGTCCTGGAGGCCTATGTCGACAGCGTCGGCGTCTGGACCTGGGGGGTAGGGGTCACCGACGCCTCCGGGCACCTGGTCGAGCGGTATAAGGATAATCCGCAGTCGATCGCCCGCTGCCTGGAGATTTACATCTGGCTCCTGCGGACCCGATACCTGCCCGACGTCTTGAAGGCCTTCAATGACGTGCTTCTGTCGGAGGCTCAGCTCGCGGGGGCCTTGTCATTCCATTACAACACGGGCGCGATCGGCCGCGCTAGCTGGGTGAAGCAGTGGAAGGCCGGGCGCATAGACGAGGCCCGCGCCAGCTTGATGGAATGGCGGAAGCCTCCTGAGATCGTCGGACGCCGCACCAAGGAGCGGGACCTGTTCTTCGACGGGAGATGGTCGCAGGACGGCAAGGCGCTCGTCATCCCGGTCTCGAAGCCGTCATACCGGCCGAGCTTCAGAGGAGCCAAGCGGGTCGACATCAGCGCTGAGCTGATGATCGCGCTGGCGGCCGCGGAATGACCGTCCTCGAGTTCCTTGATCGCATGGGTGAGCGCCGCGCGCGTAGCCAGCGCCGGCCGCGCGATATCCGCCAATTCATCGGCTTCGCGTTCCTGCTCGGCTATTATGTGATGGTCTGGCAGTTCGCGAGCCGCACGGTCCCGACCGAGAACCTCGATCTCATCCGCGACGCCATGCTTACCCTCGGGCCGCCTGTCGGGCTGATCGTCGGCGCCATGTTCCGTTCCGACCTGAGAGACGAACAGCAGGCCGCGAACACCGGGCAGGCATTCCGCGCGATCGAGGCTGCGGCGCAGGCAGGGACCGGTGCGCCACCGCAACCGGACGTGACACTTCAGCCTGGGGAGACTGCAAAGGCTGCTGAGAGCCCGCGCGAGTGAAGCGCATGGCCATCTTCGTCTGGTGCGCCACCCTGCTCCTGGCCGGCCTCCTCGTCGCTTTGGCTATCTACATCGACAGGAGAAGCGAATGCTGACCGGCCTCATCGCAAGCCTGGCGCTTCGCACCGGACTCCCGCAGCGCGCCATTGTCGCAATCGGGATCCTGTTACTGGTCGGCGCTGCGATTCTCGCCTGGAACCTGTGGCTGGCCGATCATGATGGGGAGGTGATCGCTGGCCACGAGCAGGCTGTGGAGGTCAAGGTCGAGCGCGAGGGCAGGGCTGCCGACCAGAAATTGGAGGAGCGCAAGGGCGCGGCGCTCGCCGAACAATCGAAGCAACGACAGGAGTTCGACAATGCGACTGCGCATCTCCCAAAGCGCCGCCTTACTGATCGCCAGCGCATCGATGCTTGCGACCAGCTGCGGCGACAAGGAACCGATCCGGCTATCCTCGCCCGCGCCAAGTGCGTTCAAACAGGAGGAGCGGCCGAAGCTGGACCCCCACGTGGTGATCAACGATGACGAAGAAGGCTATCGCCGGCACCAGCGTGACAAAGACGATTGGGGGCAGCGGGGCTGGGACGCGCTGAACCGCGTCTGCCTTTGGTTCGAAGATCAGGGGGTGAAGGAGCTGCCTTGCAGACCGCTACCCTTTCTCCGCAAGTGAGCCCGCTGTTCGGGCGTAGCAATGGAATGGGAGAGATCGACCGCCTCGTCATCGTGGAGGGGCAAGAGTGTGACCGGCTCGAAGCTGGGCCAGAAATGCGCCATTTGGTGTTTCCGCGCTTTAGCCACTGCTCGATCAAAGGCGTCTTGCACGGTCGAAGCGTGTTCCGGATTACGAGATAGTCCCTCCGTTCGAATAACATGGAAGATCACTCTCCCGAAGGCGATCGTATTGAATGCGATGCCGTGGGTTTGAGTATCGTCGAGGTTTAGCACTGCATTCGCCCTAAACGCGCGAGCGTTGAAGGCGATATGCTCCGCGGCAGCTTGAAAGGCGACTCCGTCATAGAAGCGGTAGAAAACGAGCATATTTTCCGGCATCACCCCGTGCTTTCGAAAAGCTCTCCGAGTTTGCTCTGACGCGGTCCGGCTGTTGTCATCTCGAAATTCAAAGGTCATCAGATGCAATGCAAGCCAGCGCGCGAATGCCTCTCTCTCCTCGCTCGTGGTGACGTCCAAGGCGCTACGAACAATTTTATCGAAGGCCGGTCGCGCGGCTTCCTGAATGTTGTTGCTCCACACGTTATTGCAGGGTTCGCAGAGCACCTTCAGCGTTTCTCCCTGCTCCGGCCCTTTTCGCTTTTGAAGCTGCGCCGCGGGTATTTGGAGCTCTGGCATAGGGCCAGTCCGGATCGTGTGGAGCATTCCTGCCGTTGCCCCAAAGGTCCGGTGCAGCCATTCTCTCATGTATTTGGGTAACAGGTGTTCCCTGCTCGTCGGCCTGTCGCCACAGAAGACGCACGCCGGAAGGCCTTGGCGATAGTGGAGCCGATACGGCGCGCCAGTCCCGCCCGGCTCGTATGGGGCTCCTTCAGCCGATCCAAAGTGGATGCGTTCTCCATTCATTTTCGTGTTCCGCTAAAATCGAAGTCGCCGATTGCTACAGGCGCGGCCCAGCCCCACTACCGATCTATCACCGGCACCATGACCATCTCGCGAATGTCGACGAGCTGTACGTCCTGCAGGTCCTCTCGCATCTGGCAAAGCATGTCCTTCGCCTGCTCCGCATCGTCCGTCGAGAAGGTCCAGAAGTTCCCTTCATCATCGCGGCCGGTCACATGATACTTTCGCGCGGTGAAGCTTTGTTCCATATTCGTTCCCATGACTCGCGTTCCTCCCGCCGACCTTGAAACCGCAATCCTCGTTTGGCTCCGCAGATGCCCGAAGTCGATATGGAAGGGCTTCGAGGAGTATGAAACGCTCAAAGCCGAGAAGCGGCACGACCCGACCAGCGCGCCTGACCCGAAGAAGGCGCTGGCGGCTTACATGGTCGCCTGTTTCCTCCGGGCGGATTGGGCCGTCGAGATGCCGGAGCGCGGCAATATGTTCGGGGATCGCTGATCTCCAGGATCCGCCGGCCTGAAAGTGCACGAGCGCTTTTTCCGCTTTCCCCGGTTCTCCTGCGACCGGTGCTTGACCATATCCGCGTCGCCCGAACCACCCCCGGCAAGCGCCCATACGCTCACGGCCTTCTGCAGCTCTGCCGTCATCTCGCCCTACTCCGATGCACAAATTCATGAAGAATTCGTAACCGGGAAGAGTTAAAGCGGGTTTAAATCCAACGACTGTCTGGCCGCAGGTTGAACAGGTCATAACCCATTGGTCTGGAGATGTTATCTACATTCTAGGGGCAGTTCTCAGCGGTCATTTATCACGTGCTTGCATAGCTGATTATCGCGATCGTACCTGTCCCAACGAAGTGCGAATCCTCCTCGCACCATCACGCAACTCAGGTCGATGCCTGCGTGGGTCGAGCACTAAACAGTTATCCTCTCATCGCGGATTTGCGAGATTTGGAGCAGCTTGGAAGGCTAGTGAGTGCCTTCGGGAGGGGCTTTCCCCCTCCCTCCGGCTGTCATAGTAGGACGAGGATGAGCAGCACGATCGCAGAAACGATCTTAGCTACATCGATCTTCACATCCACCTTCACAGCGGCACGGGTTCTCATTGGATCCCCGGACCCCGAGGAATCTCAGGTCTGAACTGAGAGTATTGTGCTCACTCCTCTGCTATTTGATAGTTCGGAGTGAACAGCTCATCATGGGCTGGAGCAGCCTCAGGAGGCAGTAACTTCTGTTCTGCATCAAAGGCGCCGACTAGCCGGCCGATTTCGACCGTAATCTGGAAATCGGGCTTTCCATCGAGCCAACCATCATCACAGACAACCCTCCACCTTGTACGAGTAACTTCTTCAAACGCGCGCCAAGTAGAAGGCCCAGCATAGCCTGGAGCGCCGGACCAATGTGGGAGGATCTGGAGCTCCCATGGTTTAGATCGCGGCATCATCGTGAACAGTGGATACTCGTTGATCAGTTCTCGAATCATTGCTCCGTCGGCATAGATGCTCGCATGCTGGTAGAATGCCGGGCGTCCAATCCGCGCGGTCTTTATGAAAACATGTCTCTTCGCTGGCACGTCGGTGATTATGAAGTTCTGCATATTGGCGTCCCCTCGTCCGGGCGCGACTCGCCCGATGATGATTATAATCCCGCACCGTGCCGCCATGCCGTTCGGCTCCGAAATGGACCATTTTGAATAAGAGTCGGCGAGTAGCGCCGCAGCAACATCGTTCCATGTCCCCCAATCGGTCTAATGCATGGCGCCTGGACCAGACCGTGACCGAGGTCGGCAATGCCCGATACCGAAGACAGGGGCTGAAGGTTCAAGATGAACCTATACCCCCGAATCCATGCCATTGGATGGGATCAGGTGCGCCTCGAAACCCTTTGAAAACCAGCGAAAACCAGCGAATGCGGCGAGGTGCCTCGTCTTCGGGAGGCAGGGGCCGGAGGTTCGAATCCTCTCTCCCCGACCACATTTTCTGCCGTTTTCTGATTGAGCTGCACAGTGGTCGAAGGTTCGTTTGAACCTCGCCATCTCGCTCCGAGGTTCACCATGCTCCGGCATTGGCTGCCTTTCTGAGGTAAGTCGGGCTGTACCGGGCATAATGCTTCTGGGTCGTGCGATCGTCATCATGGCCCATAAGCTGAGCGATTTCAGGCATCGGCACCCCATCTTCGGCGCGCCAGACGGCGCCGGTATGGCGGAGCGTGTAGGGTGTCGCGTGGACACCGCTCCTTTTGCTCGCGGCTTGGAACGCTTTCTTGATGTTCGCGAGACCTTTCCCCCCACGCTCGATCACGTTTTCCGACTGCCGGTTCTCGTAAGCCTCCTTCAGCGGCTGCATGAGATAATCAGCGATGGGCACGACAGGCCGCCGCTTCGCCGTCTGCGCGCGATCCGGAGGGTTGAGGTTGATGAGGCCGCGATCAAAGTCCACGCGGGACCATGTGATTTCAAGGATCGCAGTTGGCCGGGCGCAGGTGGCGATCGCGATGATCATGTAGAGATGCGCATGTGGCGCCTTCACCTCAGCGAGGAAGCGCCGAAACTCGGCTCGGGATAGATGCCGCTCCTGGCGCTCGGGAGCAGCCGGCCTCCAGATTTCCGGCGCCTCAGCGATGAACTTCTTCTCCTTCGCCCACCGGAGAGCCACCGAAAGCATTCCCAGCTCATAGCGCACGGTCGCTGCCGCCTTCTTCCGCGTGGCCGCGTAGCCTTGCGCCATCTCCTCGTCGATGAGGCGCGGCGCTACGTCCGCCCAGAACGACTTCATCGCCTTCCAGGCGTCCCGCTGCCGGCTCGTCGTCGCAATGCCTGCCCGTTCGCGATCGTCGAGATAGGCTTCCATCACGCGGCCCACGGTCCAGGGAGAACGGTCGCCGAGTCTCCACCGCTGCCTCGCCTCTGCCTCCGCCCCGATACGATCGGGCGCGGTAAGGATGTTGCGACGTCGCTTTCCTCCCTCGTCCTTCCAGACGATGGCAAATCCGTCGCGGAATCGTTGGACGCTATATTCGGGCATTCAATCCTCTCGACCTCTGAAGCTGGGATGCGGATGAGCGCGCCGAGTCGGACGTGCGCAAGCTCGCCGCGTCGGATCATGTTCCTGATCAGGCCTTCCGAGCAACCCCAGCGATCCGCAAGAGACGTGACGGAATAGGGCCTTTCAGCCTTCACAGCCTTCTCCTTTCATATACCGCCGCACCACATCACCCCCATCCCATTGCCCGCTCAGGATCCCGCGGCGTGGCGATGAGCCGCGCATGTATTCCCGAGCCGCCAGCAGGCGCGCGCGGCGGAGGGAGGGCTCCAGGTCCCGCAGATTGGGCCGGGGGGCTTCTTTGCTGTGGAAGCCCATCAGGCGGCCTCCTCCCAGCCGAACAGGCGGTTGATGGCTTGCTCGTCGATGTATCCTCCCGTTGCCTTCGCGCGCGCATTGGCAACGAGCGTGTCCCAGAAGCGCCAGAACTGCCGGCGAAGCTCAGGCGTCCACCCGTGACGCTTCGCCTGCCGAAAGAACGCATGGTAGGCGCGCCGCCTCAGTGATCGGGGCGGGACGAAGCGCCTCCAGTGCTCGCCACATAGCCATTGGTCGGACGCAAGGTGCCCATCAGCCGAAGTCGTGCGAGCGCAACCCTCAATCGCGCAGGGGTTTCGATCGTGATGCTTTGCGCAACGCGTCTGCCCGTTCCCCCACGTCGTCAGGCTAGCCGCTTCGGAAGGGACGTGAGCCGCGCCGCAGCACTGACACGAATCCACCCGCTCAAGTTTGTGGCTCCCGGCCGGCCGCCACGTCTGCCGATCTCGCCAGTCTTCGCATCTCGCCTTCGTGCCGTAGCTCGCGGCGATAGGCGCGTCGGGATGTGATAGCTTCCACAGGTCGCGAGTAATCACCGACCACTCTCCGGCCCCGTCAGGAACAGCGTCGGCTGCTTCCCGCTCGTATAAGCGTCCGCGATCGCCGGCTGCGCCATCTCGCCGACCGTTCGACCATCAGGCATCACCACGTTCGCGAGGAACGCTTCCTCGAAACTTTCCACGCCGCTTTCGACGCTCTCCAGCTTGGCCTTGATCACGAGGAGGAGGGCTCGGGCGCGCTGGCGACATGCCTGGGCGGCTCTGTTGTTCCGCTGATCGCGGCTGAGCATAGCGCCTCGCCCATCCTTCGTCGGCATCTCCTCCAGGGATGGCATACCGACGGAGAACCGCAGCAAACGGTCGTGAAGGAAGAACTGGATCTGAAGGTACTCCGGCTCTTCGATCTGGGCGATCCGGTTGGCACCAGCCTTTTTGATCAGCGCTACGATCTCCCCAACCGACTTCTCGACCGCGACTTCGGTGTTTTCGGCGTAGGCCATCAGGCCGCCAGCCTATCGATATTCCCGCGCTCGACGCGGAAGGTGAGGACGAGGACGTCAGGGTTGGCGTCCCAGCTGTCGGCGCCATGCAAGCTGCTCCAGAGCGCCTGATAGGATGGCACCGCTTCGCTCCGGCTGTGGAAGCAGCCACATTCATTCTCGGAGGTTCCATCGACCCGGCCGGTGCCGCAGATGTAGCACGCTGTGCCCTCTGCGATGGCATCGGCTTCGCTGATCTCCTGAAGCGGCTCGACCCGCACTGCCTCCACGACCAGCGTCAGTCGGCTCGCCCAGCGCGGCATGTGGATTGAAGGTCTCCACCCGAGACCTCGCGGATCGCCTGGATGATCTGCCATATAGGCGGCACCAGTCGCAGTGCCGGAGGCGCACCAGCTTTCCCGCACGTACAGCCGATCACCCGGCTCACACCTCCGCAGCGGCGACGTGGCTAACCTCCGCGTCTGTGTCTTGTGACCGTCGAGCAGCGCCCGAACCATGGGCCCGGAGAAGATTATAGGCCGGTCAGCCACGAGCATCCCCCTCAAAAATCATCACCGCCGGCTGATGCTCGATCTCCTGGAGCGCCCACTCGACAGCCTCGCCGACTGACTGAGCCTGATTGCGGAGGCCGGAGACGCCGCGCGACCAGCTGCCGTCGGGCCAGAAGTGCAGGCGGGGGCGTGCGTCGCAGCGGCCGAGGAGAGGCTTAGTCATGGCGCACCACGATCATGTTCTGCTGGAGATGCTTGGGCAGCTTGCCCAGGATTTCGTCCATCGTCGGCTTTTCGCGCAGACCTTGATACTCTTCCCAAAGCAGCTGCGGCTTGGCGAACTCGTGCGTGTAGACCGGTCGACCCAGAAGAGCAGTTATCCCCTCGTGGAAAACCGAGAACTCCATGCACAGGCGATCTTGCCGAAGCTGGAAGAGGCCGCGCTCGGCTGGTGACAGGCTTTCCCAGCGCCCCTCCTTCGCGAACTGCACCGCCTCCTCCTGGGTGAGCTGATATTCAGCCAGATAATCTTTACCCACGCCGCACCTCCACCAACTTCCCGCCGACGAACTCGTATTCGCCGGGCTTCTTCTCGGTGCGCACCACTTTCTGGGGCGAAGTGACGTCGGGATTGCGGGTGCGGCGGACGAACGCCTCTGAGGGCTCCGGATGCATCAGGCGTCTTCCGTCTGGCGAAGCTCGTCACCGAACGGATCATCGTCCGCAGGAGCCTGCGTGAATGGCCGGAGCGCCAGAGCGCGCTCGTGGAGGTCAGGGTGCTCCTTGGCGAGCTTGGCCACCGCGTTGTCGGCCCTGCGGTGGATCTCGGCCAGCTCGTCCGTGGTGGTCGCCGCCTTCAGTGCGGTTTCGTAATTGTTGAGCCATGCCTCCGCCTTAGCGCGGCCGTTCGATGCAGATGGCTGTTTCTGCTCAACCTGCAAAGGCTTCACCGTGTACGGCTTCCGGCTGCCCTTGGTGGCGGTGAGCGCGATCGTCATCGCATTATCGAGGTGGCTCATGTGGCTGATCCGGATACCGCCAACTTCGAGCCCGCCCCATTTGACGGTCGGGTCGCGATAGAGGGTCAGGGAACGGCCGATGTAGTTTCGCGCGTCCGGTCCCCAGGCCGCCACCAGCAGTCGCGACATCGACTTGCACGGCCGGAACGCCTTGTCGCTTTCCTCGAAGAATATCGAGACCGGCTGCTCTTGCCCGCCGCGAATTTGCACGTCGCGGATGGTGATCGTCATGTTGCGGCCGATCAGGTCGTCCGCGTTGATCTGATCGGATTTCGGCACGATCACCGCGCTCATGTCGTTCATACAAACATCTCCTGCTCAATTTTGCGTTCGGTTGGGACGAGGCGCGCGCCCGAAGCGAGCAGCTCTCGATATTCGACAAGCTTCTGGGAAATCCGGGCCTCGAAGGATGCGGCGGCCTCTTCGATGGCTTCCTGAACTTCGGGAATCGGGTAGACCCGCACCGTCATCATCGGCAGGCCGCCGCTGTAGCTGATGAAGTCGGTCCACTGGCGATCGTCCGCCACCATCAGGCCGGTCTGAACCTGGATCATGAATTCGGCCGGGATGCTCTGCGCCTCGACGCAATCGAGGATCGTCTGCACCTGATACTTGGCCCGCCGGCTCTTGCACTCGATCAGCCCATCAGAGCCGACCAACCCGTCCGGTGAATAGCCGAGCGTGAAGCCGAACTTGCTGTTGGTGATGAAGCCAACCTTCTCCACCGCTCCATAATTCTCGACGTAGATCCGCCGCGCCTCCCACTCATCATCGAGGCCGCGAAGCATGTCGTCGCTGATGAAGTGCGGCTCGACATACCCGGTGATCCGCTGAGCAAGCAGCTCGTAGAGGTGGGCGCGCTCCTTGTCGTTCGACGCCGCTTTGAGTGTCGTCGGCGTTATGATCAGCTTCATCTCGCTTGCGGTGAGGAGGCCCTGCCGAGCTGCCAGCCATTCGTCTGAGCCCTGGATCAGGTCCGGATAGATGCGCTTCGTGCCGTCGATGATGACCGCCTGGGGCTCGCCCGTTGCGGTCCCGCCGATAATTTCGCCGACCGTCTCCACCTCAAGGCCCTGCCGGCGAAGCTGTGCTGCCGTGGCCATCAGAACGCCCCCCGCCGTGCCAAGTCGTGGGGCCTGCTCATCCAGCCGGAGATCACGGTGACGACATTGCCTTCGCAGCTGAGGACAGCCCGCGCCTTCTTCCCGAAGCGAACGGTCGTGCAGCCGAAATCCACCGCGGCCCTGAAAGCCTTCTCGTGGCTCCGCAGCTCGGCGAACGCCTCTTCCGTTGAGAGGCTGGGATCGATCCTCTGGCAGTAGCGCTCGGCGGCGTGCCTGGTGATGTGGATCATCAGAGAATTCCCACCAGCTGAAGCACGAAGACGATGACCACGAACCAGAGCCCGAGCGCGGCGCCGGCGACCAGGGCCAGGCGGTCCCGAGGGCTCGGCTTGTGGTCCTCAGGCTGAGCGGCGCGCTGCCGAGCGCGAAAGGGGACGATGACGCCCATCACAGACTCTCCTCCGGCTTTTCGATTTTGAACCGCCTGAGCAGCGCGTCCGCGATCCGCTCGTCACAGTTCCGCAGGTCGCTCGGGTCAGCGATGCCGATACGGTTGACGTAGATGATGTTCACCAGCTGCTGGCGGACGGGGACGGGCTCTGCCATCACAGCCTCCCGCAGATCTGGTGAATGTCGATGCCGCCCGTCGTTGCTTCGAGGCGGCTCTTGATCTCACCGAGCAGCCGTTCCTGCCGAGCCCGAGCCTCCTGAAGGTTCGCGAGAATCGTGCCGTAAGCAGCGGACGCGATGGGAGATGCGTCGAGCCGCGTCATCAGGTCCGCCGTGTCCCGGTCCGCCTGCTGGAGGGCTGCCCAGAGGTCGGGGAAGGAGGCGGTGAAGACGTTGACGAAGGGGCGGGTGAGGGTGATCGCGTTCATGAGCGCCGATCCTTCCACGCAACTTGGATTTCGAGGGTGAAGCCGAGCCAGGAAACAACAAGCGCCTTCCCGGTGAATCCTTCGTCGTCGGATGCTGTGGGATCGCAGGTGGAAACGTGCACGATGCAGAAGCGGGGCCTCATCATGCCGCCACCTGCTCGACCGCTTCCCGCTCCCGAGCCCGCCGAACCATCCGCTCCAACCGGGTCTCGTCCCCAGCCCCAAGCACCTCAGCCGAAAGCGGTCGCGCGTACCGGATCGGATGGCTGACGAAGCCCATCGAGGCCTGTGCGAACTCGGCGATGACGGGGAGGGCGCGAAGCTGGTCGATCGCCTCGGCGACGCTGACGCTGTTCGCCTCGAAGGAGGAGCCGTCGCCGGTTGCGTCCCGGACTGCGAGCGCCGCTTCCAGATGCTGCTTGCGGATCCGCTTCAGCCGCTGGACCCGCTTGCCGATGTAGCGGGTGTCGGTCTCTTCGAAGGCATAGCGGAAGGTCCGCTCAGCAGGCGGGTTCGACGCGCAGTCCAGAAGGATGGCGGCATATTCGGGGTCTTGGGTCCAGAGGGTGGTTGGCACTTGGGCTCTCCCGTTTCGATGGGAGAGACATAGCGCTATGAAACGTAGCGCGTCAACACAAATTGTAGCGTCATGTTGAAATCAATCATCCGGCGGGATGTAATCAGGCCAGAAGTCCGGCTCTTCCGTAGGTGGCTTCGGAGGTGAGGGCAGGGTCAGAACCTCGCCGTCGAAGGCAGCCCGAATGACCGCGCCATAGGCGGCCTTGTGTTGGAAGACGGCTTTGATTTCCCGGCCGTCCGCGATCATCCCGCCAATCCAGCCGCAGCGCTCCGCAGTCAGGTAGCCGATCTGCACGCCTCGCATGCTCAGCACGGCGACGGCTCTGGGGTCAGCGGGGTTCTTAGGCTCTGGAATAAGCTGCACCGGCTCACCCGGCTTGCAGATTTCGATCTCGAAGCGTCGGCCAGGTCCGCGCTTATTTTCATAATCTGCCCCGACCACGGCGAGGCTTAACTGGCTCATGCCCACCGCGGCACCTCAGCGGACCTCGCGCCCCCAGAAGTCCAGCTTTGGCGGCGGCGGCACGTCGGAGTGGCAGAAGCGGCATTTCAGCGCTTCCGATTGGATCACTTCAGCGCAAACCGGGCACTTGCGCATTGCCCCTGACTGGAGGCCGGCCCGCTTCGAGCGCGTGTCCTGCTTATCCTTGTCGGGTGAGGCCACCGCTGATCCCAGCAGGCCGAGCGGCCCCAGCAAGACGCCAATAATGAAGAACCCGGCACCGCTCCTGCCCTTGCTTCGCGCCACCATTGCCGACGCCAAGCCGCAGATCAGCCATATGATTACGAGGGTCAGATGCGCCTCCCGATCCAGATGACGCGACCGATCACAGCCACTTCACCGTCGCCCACTTCGTCTGGCCGGACCAGCTGATTATCCGGCATGAGGAGCCACGAGCCTCGAGGCGTGACGCGGATTCGGCGGATCATCCCGAGGTCCCCGTAAGCGACTGCCCAGATGCGATCCTGGTCATCAATGCGCCGGTGGGCAGTGTCAACGAGGACGATGTCTCCGTCCATGATCGTCGGCTGCATCGAGTCTCCGCTGCCGCGCGTGACCTTCAGCCGCTCAATCGGGCCTTGGTGGAGGCCCCGGAGCCAGTCGGTCCGGAAGGGGACAATCCCCATCACCTCGGCATGCCCTTGGAGGAACGAGGCACCCATTCCCAACGGGAGGTCGATCTCCTCGATAAGCGCGAGGCCGTGCTCGCTTGCGATGTCCGCCAAGGAGGTGGGTGGCGCCTTGTCGGTTGAGGGTTGCCTTACCGCGTCTCGCGGCAGCTCACCGTCAGGCAGGGCGCCACCCTTTAACAGCCAATCGGTCGGCACGCCCAGTATCCTCGCGAAGTCTGGAGCCCGCTTCGCGAAGCCGTTCTGATTGCCCTCATAGGCCCGGTATGTCGTGGGATGGATCTTGGCGGCTCGGGCGAAGCTCGCTGCATCATGGTAGCCCGCCCGCTCGCGCGCCCACTCCAGTCGGCCGCCCGGTGTGTCGAGATCCTGCTCACCTTCCATCATGGCGAGCGTGTTGCACAACGTAGCGCTACAAATCATGTTGCGCTCTGGCGCTACGAATGATAGCGAGTGCTCATGCACAGCTTCACGGATCACGCGTCGCTTCTCGCCGTCCTCGGTGGCGGGGCTGAAGTCGCCTCAGGGATCAATGCGCTTCCGGTCACGGTCCGCGCCTGGTCAGCGCGAAATCGGATACCGCCGGAGTATTGGCCTGACATCATCAGACTGAGCGAAACCAAGGGGCATCCCGTCACGGCCGAATGGCTGATGCACTCGACGCCTGCCCGGAAGCGCGAAGAGCAGCAGGCGGAGGCAGCCTGATGTTCAGCGGTCGTCCTCGCGATCCGGCGGCGGAAATAGCGCAACCATCTGGTCGAACACCCGCAACGCCGAAAGCCGCTCCGGCACCCCAATCGCAGCCTCGGACATCGGGCGGAGCAGCTCATGGATAGCTTTGCGCGTGTGGCTCGGGATTTCCCCGTTCGTGACCTTGAGCAGCTCCACGATGATGCGCGACTGAGTTTCGAGCGCCGTCGTGAGGAACCGGTGCACCGCAAGGGCTTCGGCGGCGGTTGGGGTCTCCATTGCGTTTCCCTTCGTGCTAATCTCGACAATCGCACGATAGCCGGATGGGGAGGGGTGTCCAACTCCTCCCCTGAAGGCGTCTGCGGCGACTGCCACCGCACAGCTGACGAAATCCCGTCATGCCCTGATCGTTACTGCCCATTCCGGCAGGCCGCCTGATGATCCCCGGCTTTCTCCTGCTGCTGTTCGTCAGCGGTGCCCTCTGCGCCTGCTCCCGCATCTCGCAGGCGAGCCAAAGCCGCGCGCGCAAGGGTGCCGATCGGAACGGGGCGTCTGATCCTCTTCATCGTTCGGAGAATGCACAGTGATCGTCAAACAGTCGGTACAAGATAGTCAAATCGTCTCGCACGATAGTGTCACGGAAGTGGTCCGGCGGCAGCTGCACACGGCGATCGTGGTGCGGCGCAGGTTCACGGCCGAGCAGCTTGCCAATGATAGTGGCGTCAGTGTCTCCGCGATCCGCTCGTACATGCGGAACGATGGGCCGAAGGAGCCTTGCCTATCCACGGCACTCAGCCTCGCGGTGGTTCTGGGGCAGCCGGCGGTATCCGCTATCATGGCGCTCATCGGCTACACGGCCGCTCCCCAGGACGAGCCTGACCAGATCCAGCCGATGCAGATCGTGGCCGGCTGCCTTACGCAATTGGGAGTGATCGGCCGGGCTGCGGCGGACAATCGCATCGACCATGTCGAGGAGCCGGATACGATGGCAGCGGCGGATCTCCTCATCGCGACGGTGCTGCCGCTGTCGAGCGCGGGGAAGGCCGCTTGAGCGTCGATATCATCGTCGGTGACGCATTGACCGAGCTGCGCAAGCTGCCGTCGGAGAGCGTCGACTGCTGCGTCACGAGCCCGCCTTATTGGGGACTGCGGGATTACGACGTCGACGGTCAGATGGGTCTGGAACCCACGCTCGGCGAGCACCTGGACGCGATGGTTGAGCTATTCCGCGAGGTTCGGCGCGTCCTGAAATCTCACGGCACGCTCTGGCTGAATTACGGCGACTGCTATGCGGCCCAGCCGAACGGCAAGGCAGCCGCAGCTTACAAGGCGGAGGGCAGCGACGATCGCACCTTCCGCGACAAGCCGTTTTCGACCGTCGGGCCGATCTACCAGCGCGACGATTCCGCTCGGCAGCAAAGCCGCCGCGGGCGGAGTGGCAATCTTGGTAATGGAGGGATCAACGGCGTCGCCATTCCCAGCGGGCGCATCGTCGCTGGCGGATTTCTGAAGCCCAAAGACCTCTGCATGGTCCCTAACCGCCTTGCGATCGCGCTTCAGGATGACGGCTGGTTCGTTAGGTCCGAGATCATTTGGCACAAGCCCAACCCGATGCCTGAGAGCGTCTACGACCGGCCCACCTCGGCGCACGAGAAGGTCTGGCTGCTCACCAAGAGCGAGGAATATTTCTACAATCACGCGGCGATCCGGGAGCCGTGCAGCTCCGGCCCAAGCGACGTCCGGAAAATGCGCGAGGGGCTACCCCGCCTCGGCGGCAAGCACAAAGGCGCCAACGACCCAAGACTGAAAGCGAGTTCCCTCAGCAACATTGGCCGTAAACGATCCGTGGGAGATGGCGAGACCCGCAACGCTCGAAACGTTTGGACGATCGCACCCAAGCCGTTCCGCGAGGCGCACTTCGCGACCTTCCCGCCCGAGCTCGCGGCCCGATGCATCAAAGCTGGCGTGCCGGAGACCGTCTGTGGTGCGTGCGGGGCCCCGAGCGGCTGCGGCGGCATCTGCAGTTTGTTCCCGCGCGTCCCCGGCCGCATCTTGGACCCATTCGGCGGCGCCGGCACCGTCGGGCTCGTGGCGGAATCGCTCGGCCTCGACGCCACGCTGATCGAGTTGAACCCCGGCTACGCAGCAATGGCGCGTCGGCGGATCGGCCTCACGGAAGAGGCTGAAGCAGCATGAGCCGCCAACTCGCCCTCTACCTCCACGCCCGAGCCGCCGGCGCCACGATGATGACCGCAGCCGCTGAGGCCGGGATCGCTGTCGCTGAAGCGCGCCTTATCGAGAACGACATCGCCCGCGGGATCATCACGCTTCCTGCGCCCAAACCAATCACCCCCGAAGGAGAAGCCCCTATGCCCCGTGGAAAGAAGGCCGAAGCGCCGCAGGTCGAGGAGATCAAAGCGCCCGATTTCGAGCGTGCCGTTCGGATCTTCCGGCAGGACATCAAACCCGCCGTCGAGAGCGCTGGTGAGGCCGCCCAGGAAGCGTCAACCGGCTACAAGGAAATCAAGAACGAGTGCCACGTCAACACGCGCGCGGCCAAGTTCGTCTTCAAGCTGGCGAGCGAGAGCGAGGAAAAGCGGAACGACATCCTCCGCTCACTCCGCGGCCTCCTCGGGGCCATGCAGATCGGGATCACCGACGACCTCGTCTCACTTGCCGAGAGCGAGACGCCTGACGCGCCGATCGTTCCGACCGCGGCCGCAGAACCACTCGAACTTCACACCGTCCAGTAATGACGTTCGTGGCGCTGGATTTATCGAAGGTGTCGGCCGGGTGGGCCCTCTGGAACGAGGGCATGGATCTTCCGGCGTGCGGCACTTGGGAACTCGGCTCGTCGATTACATCGGCGGGTCGGGCCTTCCTGCGCCTCCACCAGCGCTTGAACGACATCCATATCGTCACGCCAATCTCGAACCTCACCTATGAGAAGCCACTGGATCCGGCGACGCTCGGACGACAGACCAGCTTCGATATTCCCTTCGTTCTGATGGGGCTTGCCGCCCACGTCGAAAGCTATTGCGAGGCCAAGGCAATCCGCAAGGTGGCGTCGGTTCACCAAGCGACGTGGCGACGACATTTCCTGGGTAGGCTGAAGCGCGGCACCCGAAGCACGACGCTGAAGGACTATGCGGTCACGGCCTGCAAGCAGCTGGGGATCAGCCCCGGCAAGCACGACGCGGCCGAAGCCTGCGGGATCCTCGATTACTCGCTGCACCTGGCCGGGATCACCCCGCCTTGGCGGATGCAGCATGTGCTTACCGGGCAACTGGGGAGGGCGGCGTGATTGCCTATGCGGCGCGTACCGGCACCCGGCGAAACCTGGATGCGCTTCGAGGTGCCGACTGGCGGCTTATGGTCTCGGCAAGGGGTGTGCTGCGGACGGAGGGATTTCCCTATGCACTCGACAATGGGGCCTGGACCGCGTTTCAGCGCGGCGAGCCCTTCGACGTGCCCGCGTTCGAACGAGCCGTGAAGATGCTCGGTTCGGGAGCTGACTGGATCGTCGTTCCCGATATCGTAATGGGCAGCCTTGCCTCGCTCGCTTTCTCCCGGCGCTGGCTGAAGAACCTGAGGCGGCGCGTCGCCCTTCGGGACCAAACGTTTTTAATTGCCGTCCAGAACGGGATGGAGCCCAAGCACCTGAGACGGCTTCTCGGTCGCAAGGTCGGCATCTTCGTCGGCGGCGACACCGAATGGAAGCTCGCTACCATGAAGCAGTGGGCGGATCTGGCGCATAGCCGGGGTGCAATCTGCCATGTCGGGCGCGTGAACACGGCCGTTCGCATACATGCTTGCGAGGCGGCTGGCGTCGACAGTTTCGACGGGTCATCAGCCTCCCGCTTTTCGGTGACGCTTCGCCCGTTAGAGCTTGCCCGTCAGCAGACGGACCTTGAGGGCTATTTGGCGAGGCTGGCCGCATGACAGTCGCCATCGCCGCCACCCGCCACAGCTCGATCAATCGCGCGATCATGCTCGACTGGATCAAGGTCTGCATCGACGAGGGCAAGCCGCTCCCGACCGACGAGGAAATCGCGGCCCGGTTCCAGTTCCTCGGGATCGAGCAGTCCCGCACGCTGCTGGCCGACCTCGCCGACCAGGGCTTGATCCGGATCCGGCATGGCAGCGACGGCCGCGAGATCAGCCTGGGCGAGGCGCCCGCTTCCAAGGCTTCTGCTGCGCGTCCGATCCCGAGCGTGGTCAAGCCGAGCCGCAGGCCGAAGACGGTCGACGAATGCGCGGCGAAGATCGTCAGCATCCTGCGGCCGAAGCGAGCTGGCCAGCCCAAGAACCCGGTGGCGCACGAAGCGAGGCCCGCGCAGCCGGAGATCGCGGGGGAGCTAGAGGCCCCAGTGTCGCTGACCGTCTCGCCCGTTCCGCTCGCTCAGCCAGGTCCGCAGCCGGCAAAGGCCAAGCGACAGACAAGAGACCAGCGCCGCAATTCAACGCGGATGCAGCTAAATATCCGCCCATCTGATCGAGCCATCGACCACCTGCGCGGGATGCAGCTGCCGGGCGAAGTACTTTCCGCCACCCTCGCTCGCCTCCTCGAGCAAGTTGCATCTGGTCAGCAGGTCGCGGACGCTCGCAAGCCTCTCGTTTCCGGCAAGGTCCTGAAGGCTGCCAATCAGGCACGGAAGGACCTTCATGTTTTCGCTGGTGAGCTGATCGAGCTTGGCTTCGAGCGCTGGATCAAGCGCCAGGGGAGGGCGTCCCGATGAGCGCCGAGGTTATCTCCCTCCGGCCATCGCAAGCCGATCTGGAAGCGGCCTGGGCGGCCTATGACGCTGCGAGGATGCAGCTGGAGCGCCTGTACGCCTTCCCGGTCAGCAGCACCGACAATGAGCGCTTCAACGCTGCCATCCAGGCGGTGCGGGCCCACCAGGCCTTCTATCGGCTCGCGAAGCGCATGGAGGGCATGTGAACCAGTACGCCCACGTCCAGCGCGACCCGTACCCGCCATCGCTGATCAACATCGAAACTGAGGCCGCGCTCCTCGGTGCCCTGATGATCAATAACGGCTTTGTGGATCAGGTCGCGGAGCGCATCACCCCGGAGGACTTCGCATCCGGGCTGCATCAGCGCCTTTATGCGACCATCCTCAGCGAGGTGTCGGCCGGACGGGCGGCCACGCCCCCATTGCTGCGCAACCACTTCCTCTCGGATCCTGATCTGGAGGCATTCGGCGGGCCCGGGTACCTGTTCGAACTGACCGGCGAAAAGGCCGGCGTCATCGGCATCTGGGACTTCGCCAAGCAGGTGGTCGACCTGGCCAAGCGCCGGCGGCTGCTCGATGAAATGACATCGCTCTCAGCCGACGTCGCGACGCTCACGGACAACCCCGTCGAGCAGCTCGTCGATCGGATCGATAATGCCCTGGCCGGCGCCCTGCAGCGCGAGCAGACGACCAAGAGCTACACCATCGCCCAGGCCTTCGACCGCACATGGGAGGCGATCGAGGCAGAAGCCGCAGGGGAGGGGCCTCAGGGCATCCGCATTGATGGCCTGGACGACTTCAACCAGCTGACCGGAGACCTTCGCCGCGGAGAGCTGATGTATCTCGGCGGACGCCCCTCGATGGGGAAGACCGCACTGGCCGTTGATATCGCGCTAGGCGCCGCACGCGCCGGCAACGGCACCTTGTTCGTCAGCCTGGAGATGCGGACCGCTGAGGTCGTCACCCGGGCGATGAGCAGCCTGATCTTCGAATATGGCAATTCGCCTAGCTATGAGAACGTCCGGCGGGGGAAGCTCAATGCCTTTGACCGGGAACGGCTGAAGTCGGCTCGCCAGGCGGTGGACACCTGGCCTCTAATCGTCACGGATCCTGCGACGCTCAGCATAGGCCGCCTCGCCATGATGATCCGGCGATACCAGCGGCAAATGGTCGCGAAGGGGCAGACGCTCGACCTCGTCGTCATTGATTATCTCGGCCTCATTCGAGGCACCGACAAGCGCGCCAAGCGATACGAGGAGGTCGGGGAAATATCCCGGATCCTGAAGCAGGTCGCCAAGGAGTGCGACGTCGCCTTGATCGTCCTCGCCCAGCTCAATCGTGAATGCGAGAAGCGTGAGGATAAGCGGCCCCAGCTCAGCGACCTTCGGGATGCTGGTGACGTCGAGCAGGACGCGGACGTCGTGATGTTCGTCTTCCGCGAGGAATATTACCTTGAGCGCTCGGAGCCAGAGGTCGACGATAAGAAGCGGGCCGGCTGGGAAACATCAATGGCCGCCGCGCGCGACCGTGTTGAGCTGATCACCGCCAAGGTCCGAAACGGGCGAGTGGGCAAGCGCCTCTGCTACTTTTTCGGCAGCCATCAAGCCGTCCGCGGCTCGAATTACATGAGGGACCTGGGACGGTGAGTAAGCGCCCTGCTTTTCAATTTTACCCCTCCGACTGGAGGAATGACCCGGCCCTTCGGCTTTGCTCGGTTGGCGCCCGCGGACTGTGGATCGACATGCTCTGCCTGATGCACGAGGGGCAGCCCTACGGCCATCTGACGGTCCAGGGGCGGCCGATCACTGCGGACTCGCTCGCCCGCCTCGTTGGCGAAAGCGCTGCAGCCGTAAAGCGGTGGATGAAGGAGCTTGCCGATAACGACGTCTATTCGGTCAGCGATGACGGCCTGATCTTCAGCCGGCGGATGGTGCGCGATGAGGATCTTCGGGAACGACGTGCCGCCGGTGGTCAAGCTGGCGGCGAGCACGGCAAGAAGGGCGGTTCTCACGGTGCCAAAGGGGGTAGGCCGAAGAAGGAAAAAACCCCCGATGATGCAAGCGAAAGGGGCGTTGAAAAACCCCCCTTAAAACCCCCCCCTTCTTCTTCTACTTCTACTTCTTCTTCATCTTCAATACCCCCTAATCCCCCACAGCAATATCGATCGCCACCGCTGTCGCCGGAGGTCGAAAAGCTGATGGAAGCGGGCGGGTTCGTGTCACCGCCAAGCCTCGACCTGGTCGCCAAGTGGAAAGCTGCGGGAGCGGACTTCGAGAGGGATATCCTACCCGTCATCCGGGCAGAAGCTCGCAACCTTCGAGAGCGAACCGGCCAAGCGCCAAGGACGCTGAGCGTATTCGACAAGGCGATGATGGGGAAGCTTGCCGAGGATGCCTCCGAGGTTCAGCGATTGGCGAAGATCGAGCGGCGCCTGCGTCGAATGGACGAGCAGCAGCTTAGCGAGGAGCGCCACCATTGAGCCGGCGTCGTGATCTGGTCTCGGCGTCATGGCCGTGAACCGGCCCTTCATCCGGCCCTGCCCCGACGACTTCGTGGAGATCTACCTCCAGATCGGATGGGACGGGATCGAGGACCATTACCGGGCCCACAAGCTGACGATCAAGCGATGGGTCCAGGAGAACGGGGGCGATGAACTGAAGGCCCGGCGCAAGGAGGCCGTGAAGGCTCTGAGGCTGGCCAGGAGCCACGTCCGAGGTCGGGCGCCCGCTCCGGTGACTGACGGGATCACTGTTGATGAAACGCTCGTCGCAGCCGCGGCGCAACACCTGAGGCAGCCAAGCTCGGGAGGATGGACCGTATCACCGACCGGGCAAGGGGATTGGCGTGTCGGCACCATGCGGAAGACGCCGGCGGAGCTGGTCGAGATGGCTGAGCGGAAGGGGTTCAACCGCCTCGCCGTTACGGTCGGACTGTGTAGGGGGTAGGAGGATCGCATGCCCGGACCTCTGAAAAACGCGCGCCAAGAGCGGTTTGCGCAGGAACTTGCGAAGGGCAGGTCGCAGGTCGATGCCTACCAGGCTGCCGGATACAAGCCGGATCGCGGGGCAGCGACGAGGCTGTCAGCAAATGTCAGCGTCGCGGCTCGGGTCGAAGAGTTGAAGGGGAGGGCCGCTGACAAGGCCGCCATCACCGTCGCCGACATCGCCCGCCAGCTCGACGACGACCGGGCATTCGCCAAGGCGTGCAACTCTCCGGCTGCCATGGTCTCGGCCACGCTCGGCAAGGCGAAGGTCCTGGGCCTAATCAAGGAACGCCACGAGCACACCGGCAAGGACGGGGCACCGATCGAGTATCGGAACCTGCCGGAGGAGGAGATCGACGCTCGTCTCGCAGCGTTGGCGGCGAAGAATGCTGAACCTCGCAAACTGGCCAATTGAGGACAAGCGAGAGGCGCTTGCACTCCTCGAAGCGAAGGCTGCCCATGAGGAGCGCCGTCGCAGGGAAGCGGAACAGCAGCGCCTCCGCGAGACTGAGGGGCAGATCCGCGAGCGATGCCGGACCCTCTCCGGCTTCATCCGCGAAGCTTGGCACGTCCTCGAACCTTCGAACCCGTACATCCATGGCTGGCACGTCGACGCGATCGCCGAGCACCTGGAGGCAATCACCCACGGGCAGATCAACCGGCTGCTGATCAACGTCCCGCCCGGCACCATGAAATCGCTGCTGACGGGCGTTCTCTGGCCGGCTTGGGAGTGGGGACCGATGGGGAGGCCTGCCACCCGCATCATCGGCTCGAGCTATTCCGAGGATTACGCCAAGCGCGACAATCGGCGGATGCGCGACCTGGTGACGTCGGACTGGTATCGGGCTCTGTGGGGCGACACGGTGCAGCTGGTCCGCGCTGGCGAGATGGCGTTCAGCAATACCGCGACGGGCTTCAGGCAGGGCATCCCGTTCTCGCGCCTCACCGGCGGCCGTGGTGATCGGGTGATTATCGACGACCCACACAGCGTCGACGGCGCCGAGAGCGAGGCTGAGCGCGGCAGCACCATCCGGACCTTTCGCGAATCCGTGCCCACCCGCCTCAATAACCCGAGCAAATCGGCGATCGTCGTCATCATGCAGCGGCTGCACGAGCAGGACGTCTCCGGGACCATCCTCGCGCTGAACCTCGGCTATGAGCACCTGATGCTGCCGATGGAGTTCGAGCCGGAGCGGGCCTGCCACACCAGCATCGGGTTCACGGATCCGCGCACCTACGATGGCGAGCTGCTGTTCCCGGAGCGCTTTCCCCGTGAGGTGGTGGAGCGCGACAAGGTCCCGATGGGCTCCTATGCGGTGGCAGGGCAGTTCCAGCAGCGCCCAACCCCTCGATCAGGCGGCATGTTCCAGCGTGGTGACTTCCAGATCGTGGATGCGGTGCCGGCCAAGGTGCAGCGTCGGGTGCGAGCCTGGGACTTCGCAGCGTCGAAGCCGAAGCCGGGGAAGCAGCCGGACTGGACCGTGGGGCTGCGGATGAGCTGGGCCGATGGTGTTTTTTACGTGGAGAGCGTGACGCGGGGCAGATGGGGCCCGGCCGACGTCGAACGGACGCTGAAGAACGTCGCCTCGCAGGACGGGCCGAGCGTCACCATCCGCATGCCGCAGGATCCCGGCGCTGCGGGCAAGGCCGACGCCGAGACCAAGGTGAAGCTGCTGCAGGGCTATGGGACGGTCGTGAAGCCGATCAGCGGCGACAAGGCGACCCGGGCGCGGCCGGCATCAGCGCAGGCGGAGGCGGGGAACGTGAAGCTGGTGCGCGGGGAGTGGAACGAGGCCTTCCTGGATGAGGTCTGCTCGTTCCCGAACAGCATGTTCGATGACCAGGTGGATGCGTTTGCCGATGCGCTTAACGAGCTGGCGCTGGGGTCGAGCTATAATATTTTGAACGCGCTGACGTGAGGTGGAGCATGCAAAGTTGGACCGCAGAACAGGTGGATCGCGCCCGAGCAAGGCTCCTCCACGACATCTCTAATGAGGCCCTTGAAAGAGGCAGGCGGGAAAGCGCGCACATGGCGGCGTGGGGCAATCCAAAGCGGTGTCAGACCCGCCCGAGCCAAGTCGGCTTAATGGGCGAGTGCCTGTTCTGTGGTGCCATCAATGGTGAAGCTTGTCGGGCAGGAGCTGACGCATGAGTCAGAGGGTGACGCCTATCCCGGCGATCTATGCCGATGATCCGGACGAGACTGCAGGCCGAGCGCTTTACCGGGCGCAAGCCGACAGACTGGCTCGGGAGCAACTCGCTTACGAACGACGGACGGTCTCGCTGAAGAAGAGGGGCCAGACCGCGCCGTAACCGCTGACCGCCGCTCCCGGTAATTTCCGGCCCCATGGGCCTGATCACCACCCTCCGCGACGGCTTCGCCAACATCATGACCGGCACCGGAACGTCTGTCGATAAGCGCGCATATGGCGGGTTTGTCCACGCCCCGATGTCGCCGCAGCAGATCGAGGCGGCCTACCGCGGTTCATGGCTGATGCGGAAAGCCATCAAGCGCCCAGCAAAGGACATGACCCGCGAGTGGCGCGATTGGCAGGCCGAAAAGCGCGAAATCACGTTCCTTGAAGCGGCGGAGCGGAAGCTCGGCCTGAGGGACAAGATCAGGCGGGCGCTCATCCTAGGGCGGCTTGGAGGCGGCGCGATCATCATCGGAGCCCCTCAGGGCAACCCGCTCCTCCCGCTCAACCTGAAGGCGATTGGCGAAGGTGGCCTGCGCTACCTTCACGTCGTCTCCCGCTGGCAGCTGACTCTTGGGCCAATGATCACCGACCCGGAGAACGATCTGTGCGGACAACCGGAATACTTCGAATTGCACGGCTCTGGCGCCAGGGAGAAAATTCACCCCTCACGCGTGTTGGCATTTCGCGGCGAGCAAGTTCCAGAGATGGGCGTCGGCCGCTTCGATGACACGTTCTGGGGCGATAGTCTCGTGCAGGTCATTCACAGCGCCGTGCTGAACGCTGAGGCTGCCCAGAGCAATATCTCAAGCCTGATCGACGAAGCGAAGATCGACGTCGTGAAGGTCAAAGACCTGATGGCGAACGCGGGCAGCAAAGAATACGAAACGGCTTTCATGCGTCGGATCGAGCTCGCCCAGGCCGGGAAGAGCGTGCACCGCGCCCTGATCCTCGATTCCGAGGAGGATTGGCAGCAGAAGCAAATCACCTGGAATGGCATTCCGGACGTGCTTCGGACCTACCTCGCGATCGTCGCGGGTGCTGCAGATATCCCGGCCACGATTCTGCTCGGCAAATCGCCGGACGGCATGAACGCCACGGGAGATGCCGACTTCCGCGCCTACTACGATCAGATTCGATCGGACCAGGATAATGACCTGCGTCCCCTGATCGAGCGGCTAGACGAAGTCCTCATCAGATCGACATTCGGCAGACCTCTCGCGGATGTGGGCTTCACCTTCGCGCCCCTGTGGCAGCTGGACGAGAAGGAGGCCGGGGAGGTTGAGAACAAGTTCGCGGACACGGTCACCAAGCTCGTCAACAGCGGCACCGTGCCCGTGGATGCGCTCTCAAAGGCCGTCCAGAACCGCATGGTCGAAAGTGGGCAGTGGCCAGGCCTGGATGGGGCGCTCGATGAGTCTGACGGCGAGCTGCCGGGCCAAGAGGAAGACGAGGCCGATCCCTCCGATCTTCAGGCTGCGAACGAGAACAACGTGGTCCAGCTGCGCCGCCGTGGGTCAATCACTGCCGACCAGGCAACCGCGCTCCTCACGGACGCCAAGCCACGCACCCTCTACGTCCAGCGCAAGCTCCTGAACGGGGCCGAATTCATCCGCTGGGCGAAGGGGGAGGGGTTCGAGACCACCACGCCCGCCGACGAGTTGCACGTCACCATCTGCTTCAGCCGCACGCCGGTCGATTGGATGAAGATGGGCAGCGAGTGGAGCAGCAGCGAGGATGGCAAGCTGACCGTCCCTGCTGGCGGTGCGCGCCTGGTAGAGAAGCTGGGCGACAAGGGCGCGGTCGTGCTGCTGTTCGCCTCCTCCTCGCTCGCCTGGCGGCACGAGGACATGAAACGGAACGGGGCAAGCTTCGACTTTGACGAATATCAGCCGCACGTCACGATTACCTATCAGGCACCGGCAGACCTCGATCTCTCCAAGGTCGAGCCCTTCCGCGGCAAGCTCGTGTTCGGGCCGGAGATCTTCTCCGAGGTGGAAGAGGATTGGGAAAAGAGCCTCGTCGAAGACGGAGGTGGGCCGAACGCCGATCTCCCTTTCGCTGATGCGAAGCGGCGCCGTGGTGGGGGCGCAGGAAGCCGGCCTGGCTTCAACCAAGCGCAGCCTCGCGGTCGGGACGGGCGATGGGTCGAGACCGGCGCTGGTAAGACGAACATCCGAAGCCACGTTGCCAAGGCGCTGAAGGACAAGACGTTCAAGCAGGACCATGAGTTCGGCCGCGTGACCGGCAACGCACCCCCGCACGTCATCGGCAGCCGGAGGGTGGCGAATGCTCAAGAGATCAGGAAGAACCACGGGCGGCATGGCGATCCGGTAACGGAGGCTGCTCGCGGACAGGCCCCGGTCACTGCTCGCGACTATGGCAGGATCCCGGAGATCACCGCGAAAGGCACCTATCGGGAGATCGGAACCAAGGGTGCCCGAAAGCCGGTTCGTGTCGAGTACCGGGTCCGCATCGGCAAGCACGAGTATGTCTACACGGAGACGGTCGGGGCAGCGCGGCAAAGGGTCGCGCTCATCTCGCTGTACAAGAAGCTGTGAAGGTGGGCCCGCGGGGTCAGATGCCGAAGCCCCTGACCGGTGACACGTCCGAAACACGGCGGGCCCAGGACCTTGATAGTCGCAAGCAGCTGAATTTTCAATGACCGAGATTGACCTTCCGAAGCTGGTCCGGGCACGCGGCATCCGGCGCACCATCACAATCCGCCCGATCATGCCGCCGCGCACGCTCGCCAAGGAGCTGCTGAACGCGCTCTACGCCCCGAGCATCAGAATGTGGGCAGCCGGGCTTGACCGGATCCTCGCCGCATACGAGCAGACGCTTTCGCAGCTGACCACGGACTCGCCGGCCGACATCGATCGGGAGATTGGCGCGTCGGCATCCGCCTTTGATCGCCTGCTCCTCGTTCTGACGCCGGCGCTGCGGAATTGGGGCGTGCGGGTCGAGCGCTGGCATCGCGGCCGATGGATTGCGAACGTGCTCTCGGCAACCTCGATCGACCTCGGCACCATGCTGACGATCGGGGACGTCGAGGAGACCGTGGACGTGGTGATCCGCCGCAACGTGTCGCTGGTCAGGGACGTGTCGGAGCAGGCAAGGGGCCGCATTGCCGATGCCGTGTTCCGAGGCGTGCAGCAGCGTACGCCAGTACGGGAGGTGGCGAAGGAGCTGCGCGAGGCGGTCGAGATGGGGCGCCAGCGGTCAATCCGCATCGCGGCGGATCAGGCGACGAAGCTCACCACCGCCCTCGACACCGAGCGCATGAAGCAGGCGGGCATCGAGAAGTGGGAATGGAAGCATTCGGGGAAGCTCCATCCCAGGCAGCAGCATCTGGCGCGGGATGGGAAGGTCTACACCTTCGACGATCCGCCCGCTGATATGCCTGGGGATCTGCCGTTCTGTGGGTGCCGGAAGCTCGCGGTGATCGAGTTGGATTAGCGGCGCCGAGGCTGAGGAAGCGAATCCAGCCTGGGTCGATGCCCATCGGTGACGATTTCAAAATCACAGCGTTTGCATTGCAGCATTGTCATCCGCCCAGCGGAAATAAGTTCGGTCTGTAGAACCGACTTCCTTCGGTCATCAAAGCAGTTTGGGCAGAGCCACACCCTCGGATCTTCGAACTCGGTCCGCTGAAACGCGTACGTGCCTTGAGCCACCTCCTTGAGCGCGTACTTGGCGGCCTCCTCCTCCCACGCTTTCATTGTCGCCAGTGTGTTTCGCAGGCTCTCAATCTCGGCCTGGAGCTTCGCCTCGGATTCCGCTGCTTCGACGGCTTGGAGGCGGGCACTCAACAACTGGTCCAGCATGTCGCTGATCGCCTGCTTCACATCGGTCGTGGTCTGAAGCGCCTGGACGCCTTTGGCGATATCGAAGGCGGCTTTGATGCTGCCGATCGCAGCTGCAGTTTCTGTGAGCATTCTGCCGTCTACCTCAGTGCGAGCGCCGCCGCCACCTAGTAGCGCCAGCAGCCGCCGTAACGTCGACCCGCCGCAATCGCCAAATTGCGGCCCCATGGCGTCGGCGATCTACAATTCGACAATCGCAGAAGAGGCGCGGGCCTATTCTGGGAACCTCGGCTTCGCGAATGGCGTGCTCCGGCCGGCGGTCACCCAGCACACCGGAGCTTATGCATGATCCTCACAGCGCTCGCCATTGTCGCGGCCACACCATCGACGATCCATTCCGCTCTGTGGGAAGCCAAGCCTGGCGACACCATCAAGCTCACTGCGGGCGATTATGGTACGGTGACGATCAAGGACCGGAACTGGCCCAAGCGGATCACGCTCAACGCTTCCGGTGCCAAGCTAAGGCTGGTCATCCAGAACTCCAGCGGAATCTACGTCAATGGAGGCACTTTCGGGCCCAACATGGACGGCGCGGGTTATGCGGCCCAGGTGCAACTCTCGAAGGATGTAACCTTCTACAAGTCGGCGTTTGTGAATAGCAAACGCGGGCTGGTGATCGATCGCTCGCAACGCGTGAAGGTCAGCTATGCCCGTTTCTCGGAGATGACGATCGATGGCGTCAACATCGCTCTCTCCCAGCAGGTGACCGTTTTGAACATCGTCTGCGAGAAGTTCGACACTGGCGAGGCACACCCGGACTGCGTCCAGGGCTGGTCCAGGCCCGGCGGCATCACGTCCGATGTGCTGGTGGAAAAGGTGACTTTGAACGGGCCGAAGGTGCAGGGGATTTTCTTCGGCAATCATGTCCGCAACGGCGTCAATGACGGCGGCTACGACCGCATCGTCATCCGGAACAACTCAATCACCGGGTCCTATCCGCAGGGCATCGGCCTCTACGAGTGCCGCAACTGCGAGGTGACGGGAAATCGAGTGTCGACGCTACCCGGATCCAAGCATCGGGTGAGCATCAACATCGTTGGCGGGTCGGTGAAGGCCGAGAACAACAGCGTGGGGCCGAAGCCGTAGCGCGATTCGTGCCGCCGTAAATCGCACGTGGGGCCGCCGCTACATTGCCGGCCATGTTCATGGCAGATCAGCTCACGCTCGACACTCCGCGCCGCACCAAGGAAGGTTACGTCGCGGTCCGGGCCAAAGCAGCTCGAGCAGGCGTGTACGACTATCTTGGCGCCGAGGTCGATCCGGAGGGCAAGCGCTTCCGGGCCACCGACACCGTCAAGGTCTACCGCTCGGAAGACGAGGTATTCGATCCGGCCTCTCTCCACAGCTTCCTGATGAAGCCGATCACGGACAATCATCCCAGCCAATCGGTCACGGCCTCCAATTGGAAGGATCTGGCCGGCGGCGTCATCGCCAAGGCCATCCGAGACGGGGATCACGTCGCGTTCGATCTCGTGCTCATGGACGAGAAGACGATCGCCGCGGTTGATTCCGGCAAGCGCGAGCTTTCGAACGGATATGCCTGCGAGCTTGAGTTCGGCGATGGCGTGGCTCCTGACGGCACCCCCTACCAGGCTGAGCAGCGCAACATCCGCGGCAATCACGTCGCGATCGTGGACCGGGCCCGCGGCGGCTCCAAATGCCGGATCGGGGACCAGATCGCTGTCTGCGACGCGATCTCAGTCGAGGACTTCCTCGACCGCCGTAAACCGAACGAGAACCCACACCTATTTTCGCCCCAAGTTCAATCGAGGGACTCCAAGATGCCTCACGTGCTCATCATCGACGGCCTGCAGGTGCCGAATGTCTCTGACGAGGCCAAGGCCGCGATCGAGAAGCTGCAGGGGCAGCTGAAGGACAGCACCGGTACCGCCGAGCGTCTTCAGGGTGATTTGCAGACCGCTACCGGCTCAATTGCCGCCAAGGACGGTGAGATTGCGGTCCTCAAGCAGCAGCTCGCGGACGCAACGGACCCGGTGAAGCGGCAGCAGGAAGCCGCCGCCCGCGCCTCTCTCATCGGGGACGCCAAGCGCATCCATCCCACCGTGCAGATCGGTGACGCGATGACCGACGCCCAAATCCGCAAGGCCGTTGTCGACGCCAAGGTGCCGAACCACACGCTCGGCGACGACGAAAAGGCCATTGGCGGCGCATTCAGCATGTTGGTCGCCACGACGCCAACCCAAACGAACGACAGCCTCCGCACGGTCATCGCATCCGGCGTGACGAACGTCGCTGACGCAGCTGCGGTCGAATCCGCCGCGCTCAACAAGGCGAACGACTTCAACTCCTGGCGGAACCAGGCCGCTTAAGCGCCGAAGGGGAACCTCAAATGCCTGTGCAGACCAGCTACACCCAGTTCCAGCCCGCCGGTTATCCCGGAATGCACGCCGACATGCGTGAGTGGGACGGCCAGACCAAGACGGCCACGGCCGCCATTGCCTTTGGCGCTCCCGTTCAGCGGGTAGGCGACGACGGCTGCGCCCCGCTCACCAACGGCGAGTATATTGGCATCGCCAAGGCCATGCACCTCGTGTCCGGCAACGGTGACAGCTATGTCGCTGGCGATAACGTACCCGTGGTGGATGAAGGCGCTTGGTACGGCCTCTCTGACGGGGCGATTGCTTCCGGTGCCGCCCTCAACTGGAACAGCACCTCCGGGCGCTGGACGACCGCTGCAGTCGCTGGAGCGATCTACGCGGTGCCGCAGGCTGAGGCCGAGACCGGCGCTTCCGGCGCTGGCGTCATCTTCAAGGTGCGGCTCCGCCGCATCCCGTCCTAAAGGGGGCCTGACCCATGTATCTGCAGATGAATGACGCTCAGCAGGCCGCTTTCGGCTTCGTCGTCAACCAGGCCTTCACGATCAACACCCGGATCTACGAGACCGCGTTCCCCGATCTCGACTTCGGACGCCTCGTCTTCGTCGACACCTCGGCGCCCGAGTATACTCCCGGCATCATCACGTTCATCTCCAGCACCGTCGGCAAGGCGGCCTGGTTCACGACCGGGGCAAAGGACGTCGCGAAGGCAGATGTCACGCGGGACCGGTCCGACGTTCGCGTCCACATGGCCGCCGTCGGCTATGGCTACGACACCGAGGAGATCGGCCAAGCGCAGCTCATGGGCATGAACCTCGACGCAGGCAAGGCGCTCGCCGCTCGCCGCGCCTACACCGAGTTCATGTGGAACATCACCCTCACCGGTGACACCACCAAGGGTCTGAAGGGGCTCGCCAATCAGACGGGTGTCACCGCCGGACTCGCCCCCGCAGACGGGACGGGAAGCGTTACCACCTGGTTCAACGGCAGCGGTGTGCTGACCAAGACCCCGGCGCAAATTGTGCGGGACGTAAACTCGGTTCTGACCGGGATCTTCACCGGTTCGCTCACCGTCGAGATGGCGGACACGCTGCTGCTGCCGTACGCCACGGTCTCGTACCTCGGCTCGACCCCGATGAGTGACACGAACCAGGAGACGGTTCTGGCGTTCATTCTTCGGACCAACATCTACACCCAGATGACCGGTCGGCCGCTCACAATCCGCGGCGTGCTCGGCCTCGATACGCAAGGTGCCGGCGGAACCCGTCGCATGGTCGCTTATGCCAACCGCGAGGACGTCGTGAAGCTGCATCTCCCGATGCCGCACCGCTTCTTCCCGGTCTATCAGGACGGCCCGTTCAACTTCGAGGTTCCCGGCGCTTTCCGCACCGGCGGCGTCGAAGCTCTCCGACCTGGTGCCTTCCGCTACCTGGATGGGATCTGATCCATGCCCAAGCACAGCTTCAAGAACATGAGCGACGGTCCCCGGGTGCTCAACTCGAACCCACCTCAGATCCTTCAGCCCGGCGGCGAGACGGACGGCCCGGTTGACATCAGCGATGCCGAGCTGAAGTCGATGCGGTCTGCCGGCTATTTCGAGATCGACGGAAGCTCGGACAGTGACGAGCTCGTCTCGCTCTCCGGGAAGAACAAGGATCAGCTGCTTCAGATCGCCAAGGACGAGGGCGCCGACGTCCCCGAGGGCGCTACCAACGCCCAGATCGTCGAGGCGATCGAAAAGAAGCGGGCCAGCTAGGATTGTGAGGCCCCGGCGGGTCTCGTTTCCCACTACGGCCGCTGAGTTCCGAGCGAGTTCTGCGACCCTACGCCGCTCGTGCTTGGCCGGGCGGCGATTTTCTATGGAAAGGATAAACTGATGGCTCTGCAGTATTCTGTGGCAATCAGGAACGCCCGCTTGGATGTCGTCGAGACGACGGTGGGTACCAGCCCGATTCTGAGGATCCGCAGCGGCGCTCCTCCCGCGAGCACGGCTGCCGCTGACACTGGCACCGTCTTGGCGACCATCAACCTACCAGCCGACTGGATGTTGGCGGCAGCGAACGGCACCAAGGACAAGTCCGGCACCTGGTCCGATACTTCTGCGGACGCCGCGGGGACCGCCGGTCACTTCCGCATCTATCGTTCCGACGGCACGACCTGCGACATCCAGGGGACCATTACGGCGACCGGCGGCGGCGGCGACATGACGGTGGACAATACCGTCCTCGCAGCAGGGCAGGAGTTCACCGTCACGGCCTTCGGCCTTACTGCCGGGAACGCTTAGTCCCCGTGCCGCTCGACTTCCGTCACGCAAAGGTTGCGACCACTCCGGACAACCCCGCGGCCGAGATCGGCTCGGGGGAGTGGAATGCGCAACATGTGCTGACTGGCACCGCAAACCGACTGCTCGGCTTCGACGGCGGCGGCGCGCTGGCGGAGGTTGATCCAGCAACAGTCGGCGGTGGTGGCGAAGGCTACGTTCCCTCCGGCCTTAACCCGAACGATGCTGCTGACAACACGGCGGCTGTCATGGCCGCGGCGGCGCCTGGCCGCAGGCTCTACCTTCCACCCGCAGCCGCCGCCTACCGCTTCACCGATCCGGCAGGGTTGTCCCTCCCGGCCCTTTGCACCCTGAGCGGCAGTCGCCGGGCGCCGACGATCAACACTCCTGCGGGCGACGCAGGCACCACCATGCTGAACTTCGTGCCCTCCTCAGGAACTGCCGCAACCTTCATCAAGAACGCTGCCAGCGCGAATGGCTGCGGAGTCGAGGACATAGGGGTCAAGACCAACCGCGCTACTGATGTCGCGATCGGCATTAACGGCAGCTACGGCAACTTCGTGCGCCGCGTCAGCTTCTACGGCACGATGCTGATGCCGGTGTTTATGGACAACACCTACGTCTGCTACATTGATGACATCGTTACTGTCGGCGCAGCCGTGCACAGATATTGCACCTTCATCGGCCCCAACACCAATCAAATGGTTATAAGCCGGCCGCACTTCTCCAACCTGCCGCCGAATGCCGCGATCGCGCAGGCTGGAATCGGCATTGCGGGTGGCAGCGGCCATACCATCCTCGCACCCTGTTTGCAGGGACACACCTTCGGCATTATTCTCAAGACACCTCAGGGCGTTGATGTCATCAACCCGCGTTCTGAGAACGTGCTCTGCAACATCCGCACTGGGAGCGCAGGCTTCGTCTCGAACGGAATAAGCCTGCGGCGCGGCACCTACAGCAGGGCTTACACCGACCATCCTCAGTACAGCTCGCGCGGCCCGCTGATCTATGCCGAGGGAGCCAAAGACCTCGACATCGATCACCCCACATTCCTGAACGTGCGCAGGAATGCGAACGGGACGATTGCGGACGCAGACTGTTTTCCCATCGTGGTCGGCAACAACATGCACACCTTCATGCTGCGCGGCGGTTCCTGGGTCGGCTCGCGGGCGCGCGACGAGATTTTCCGTGGCGTTGCAGCGGCTAGCCCTGGCTATCAGATCGATGCCTTCTGGGATCACAACGACACCCGCTCTTTTGAGACGATCCGGAAGACACCCGGCAACTACGGCATGATCGGGTACGGCACACAGTTGACCGCCGCTGGCGCGATCAATCAGGTTTTTTGGCAGCCGGATCACCTTGAAGCTTCGGGCCTCAACAAACCTGTCAGCTCGCTCCTGAACAGCGCCTTTTTCGATCCCGTCCTGCCCGCCTAAGGAAGCACTATGGCTGATCGGTATGTCTGGCACGGCGGTACCGTTGGGGGCTCTGGTGTAGACTGGGCCAATGCACATACGAGCTTTAGTGACGCCACCGTGGCGGGCGCCGCGGGGGATACCTACTTCGTAGCTCACGACCATTCGGAAACGACGGCCGGCGCTATAGTCCTAACGTTTAAAGGTAGCGCGGCACTTCCGGATAGGGTGGTATGTGTCAATCGACTAGGTTCGGTGCCCCCCGTGGCTGCGGACGTTACGACCGGCGCGGTGGTCGCAACTAGCGGGACGTCGAACCTAAATATTGCCGGCAACGTCAGCATCACGGGCGTAACCTTTAACGCGGGCACGGGTACGGGTGCCGTAGTCGTCACGATTGCAGGCACCGGCTCCAACGTTCTCGCCTTTGAAAATTGTACGTTGCAGATGGTCGCAACCGGCGCCGGCCGTATGAGCTTTGGCACCGGCTCCACGACCTTAGTTCGCCTCAAAGGCTGTTCGGTGACATTTTCGGCAACTGGTCAGACGCTTCGAGTAGGCGGCGGTGACGTCATCATGGAGGGTGGGAGCATAGCGCCAACGGGAGCCGTTCCGGCAATTCTATTTGATGCGAATAGCGGCGGCTCCGCGCGGCTAATGGGCGTCGATCTTAGCACTCTTGGTTCGGGTAAAACTTTAAGTGCGGCAAACACTTCTAAAATTAGCTTTGAGGGATGCCGACTCGGTGCGGGTGTTACGGTAGCGGCGGCGCCTACCAATTCTCGCGGCGGGCATATGGTGCAGGGGAGCGATTCCGGCGCAGCGCAGCACCGCAACGAAAAGTATCTCTACCAAGGGACCCTGACCACAGAAACGGTTATCTTCCGGACCGGTGGGGCCTCCGACGGCACAACGCCGTTTTCTTGGCGTATCGCGCCAACGGCAAATAACGAGGTCGACTATCCGTTCGAGACTTTCGAGGGCGCGATCTGGAATGAGCAGATCGGCTCCGCTCGCACTCTTACGGTGCACACCGTTACTGACAATATCACGCTTACGAACGCAGAGTGCTGGCTTGAGGCTGATTTTCTAGGCACCGCTGGATCTACCCGTACGACCCATGTTTCCGATGGACTTGCCACTCCGCGGAGCGCAGCGGCGAACCAACCGGCTAGCGCGGAAGTGTGGACGACGACCGGTCTTGCGGCGCCCGTGCGGCAGCGGCTCGACGTGACATTCACCCCGCAAGTGAAGGGACTGGTTCGGTGGCGGGTTTGCTATGCTCGCACCGCAGGCATCGTTTATGTCGATCCGCAAGCTGATCTAACCTAACATGAGCCGGCAATTCCTTACTGCCGGCGGCCTAGTCAGCGCGTCGGCTGATAGGGAATATGTTTTCGGCGGCGTCCTGGTCGACGAAACCGAAACCGGCTCGGCGCCTGCGGTCGTTAGCGGTGCGGTATCCGCTATCGAGGCGGCCGATACCTCCACAGCGTCGGCGCGCGTTCGTGCACGGGGCGCGACGTCGACAGTCGAGGCCGCGGACGTTTCGACTGCAACGGCGAGGGCGAGAGCGCGAAGCTCGGCCGGCATCCTGGAGGCCGCCGACACCTCAACGGCGACGGCGAGGGCTCGGGCTCAAGCCATCTCGGCAGCGATCGAGCAGCCTGACGTTTCCATCGCGACGGCGACAGGCGCGCCGGGGGTAACGCGGGTCTTCGATCCGACGGCCTTCGACCCAGCGGTCTTCGACACTGGTCCACCCCCCGCAGTAACCGCGAATTTCTCGCTGTCGGAGGCGCCGGACCTCTCGATCGCAGCCGCACGCGCTCTAGCACGGGCCGCCTTCGCCGTCGTCGAGCAGGGCGACGTCTCGATCTCGACGGCACGTGCTCTGGCAAGGGCGACCTCGAGCGCGAGCGAGCAGGGTGATGTCTCCTTGGGCACGGGCCGGGTTCGCGTACGCGCGACGACCTCGATCCTTGAGCAGGGCGACATTTCAGTCGCAACCGGCAGGACTGTTTTCGGCACGGTCGCGCTCATAATCGAGCAGCCGGACACAGCAACGGCGACGGCCCGCGCTCGTGCTCGCGCGGCGACAAGCGTTGCTGAGGCCGGGGACACGGCGGCGGCTATCGGCCGGCTTCGCGTTCGGGCGACGACGACGATCGCCGAGCAGGGGGATACGGCGACAGCTCGGGCTGCATCGGGAAACGAGGGTCGCGCGCTCATTCTAGAGCAGGACGACACCTCAACTTCAGCGGGGCGAGCACGCATCCGAGCGTTGTTTTCGCGCAGCGACGGGGACGACATTCTCATAGCAACGGCACGGATCTGGCTTCCCGCCGTAACCCGGCCCGACGAGGAGGTGATAATCAGCCTCACTGGTTCGAACGAGGTCATTCTGGTGCTGAGCGGCTCCGACACTGTCGTGATATTCTGAGGCACCCCCGTGGCGATCCCCCCGGCAGCCCATCGTATCACCCGCGTGATGGATCCGACAGATCGGCAGCTGCGTCGTATCACGATCAGCGGACCCGGAACGAGGCTTCCCAGCGGCGCGACTGCCATCCTCAAGAACAACGAAGAGATGGTCGACCCGGAGTTGGTTGTGCTCGCCGAAGCGGCCGCTTACGGCCTTAGGATCGTCGTGGATCCGGAATACGCCCCAGAATTCGGCGAGGATTTTGTTGAGTTTTGGCTTGAGATCGCCCCGGAACGCCGCGCCGACTCAGCGTTTCAAGGCGCGGGCGTCGAGCTGCCAATGGAGCTTACGTTCACGACGAACGCCGTTCCGCCACCCCGCTACCAGCAGACGATCACCCAGAGGGTCGCGCACCAATGAAGCTGACCATCAACAACGGCAAAAGCGTGGATGTTCGGCTCTCCGACTTCTCCGGACGAGCAGGGTTCGTCGACAAAGGCGAGACCGCCGAGCTTGCGTACAAGCCGGTCAAGCCGATCGGCGGCCCCGGGGTTGGCGCTACCATCGAGGTGGACGGCCGGAAGTGGACCGTCACCGCTGTCGCGACCAGCGTCCATGCGGCCGGCCTTCGGGTGCTGACGCTGAAGTCTATCCAGGAGAGCCAATCATGAAGAGCAGGGTCGCAAAGGTTTTCGTCCAGCAGAAGCACGTCCTGACGCGGGACGAGAGGGGCGCGCCTACGGCTTACAACGTTGGCCTGCAGGCCGCCGAGGATGGCGACTTATTGAAAAAGGGGGCCATGTTCATGCTCCCCCTGTCCGACATCACCGGACTCGACGACAGCAAGGTCTACGAGATCGAGATTAGGCTGGCGAAATAGTCATGGCCACCGCGACTGAGCTTAAGACGATCTTCCCGGTGTTTGCAGCAGTGGAGGACGCCACGGCCGAATACTGGCTGACCCGGGCCGCGCGCGTGGTCGATGCTGAGTGGCCCGAGGATGATCGCGATCACGCCCAGATGATCCTCACGGCGCACCTCCTGACGCTGCAGGGCCTCGGGACGGGCGCGGAGGCCCAAGCAGCGGCTGCGGGCGCGTCGGGCTTCAAGACCATGCGCTCAGGCGCGCTGACGCTGGAGCGGTTCGGGGAGAGCGGGGAGGGCGGCTATGACGCCACCAGCTACGGGAAGCAGTTCAAGGCCCTGCTGAGGCTGATCAAGGGCGGGCCGCGGGTCACCGGCACCGGCTATGTTGACGGGCTCTCCGGCGGCTATCGCGACCGGCCAATTCCCGGATGGTAGACCTCTCTGGCGTCTTCGGCGCTGCCTTTGCCGGCGTTTATGACGATGCGGTGTTGCATCGGCCTGGGAAGATCCAGGATACCGCCGGCACCATCACACGAGGCCAGCCTTCGGAACATCCCTGCAAGGCGCAGGTCGATGCCGCGACCCAGGCGATGCGCGGCGCGGATGGGTTCGTGGAGACCGATGTCCGGATCCTGGTGCTGGCTTCCACGGTGGGGGTCGCGCCCAGCACGGACGACGAGATCGTAACCGGCGGGAGGCGCTGGAAGATCGCCAGCGTCTCGCAGGATCCGGCGCGCACCCATTGGGAGATGCGCGGGCGGCGGACGAATGGCTAAGATCACGGGCGCCAAAGAGCATGCGGCTCGGCTGCGTAGAATGGGCGGCCCGGAGATGGTGCGCCAGGTGGGATCGGCGCTCTTTGCCGGCGGCCAATCCATTCAGGTCGAGGCTCAGCTCAGCATCACCCGTGGGGCAGTTTCCGGAAAGAACCATGTCCCTTCCGCGCCCGGCGAGCCTCCTAACGCCGACACGCACTTCCTCGCGAACAATATCGAGACCACGCTGACGGGCCCGCTGACGGTAGAGGTGAGCAGCAACGCCCCTTACTCGGCGGACCTCGAGCTTGGCACGTCCAAGATGATCGAGCGCCCCTTCATGCGCCCCGCCACCCAGAAGAAGCGGCCTGGGGTCGTTCAAGGGGTCCGCGCCGCGGTGAAGAAGGTGGCCGGGGGCGGCAACGTCGTGCCGTAAAGGCGCCGCTGCTGATGCGGTAGAACGGCGCTGAGAAGCAAGGAGCGCCGCAATGGCTCAATGGGTTCAGTTCACCCGCGACTATGATCACCGCTGGCCCTCGCGCGCCGTGACCGCCTTCAAGAAGGACCAGAAGGTATATGTGAAGGACGAAGTCGCGGACCGCGCATTCTCCCGAGGAGCGGCCAAGGCGACCGACAAGCCCGCCGATAGCGATCCGGATCACGTCACCACGCGCGACCCGATGGAAAGCGAAGGCAGAACCGCGTATGCTCGCGCCGATGAGCCGCCGGCCACGCCTTCCGACACCGGACCAGCTGACAGCGTGGCTCAACGAGACGATGCTGACGATGTGGGGGCCATCGTTCGAGTTTCGGGGGATGATGCCGCCGGCAAATCAAAACGAGCCCGGGATCGTAGCTAGTGGCGAGGGACAGCTCGCTGCCGCTCCGGGTGGCGATACTGACTTACCTGAGGGCTGACGGGGCGCGGACTGGTCCTGCTCCCTCTGAGCGGGTGTACGGCCTGGCTACGCCTCCGGACCCCATCAAGCCCTTCACCCGCTACGGCACTCCCACCGTGCTTCCCGACCGCGCCTCCTGCGTCGATGGCAGCCGGATCTTGGTGACGCTCCACGCCTTCTCCGACGCCGACAGCGAGGACGAAGCTTCCGAGATCGCAGCAGCTATGGCGAGCGCGCTGGACGGTGCCACGCTGACCCTCGCAGCGGATTACGAAGCCAAGGCGCGGATTGCCTGGACTGGCGGCCAGATCCTGCCCGATCCGGAGGAAGCAAGCTCCTGGCATGCTGTCGTGAACTTCGAGGCGACGGTCACGAGCTAGGTGGCGCGACGGCCTGCCCTATGGTTGCGCCGATCCGGTGCCTCAACTTGTTCCTCAGATCCTCCGGGTCGTCCCATACGATATGATTGAACTGCCGCGTATCAAAATGCACGCGCTCGAGGTCTGACGACCTGACACACCAAATCACGGGTATGCCCAGTCCCAAGGCGAAACCGGCTTCGAAGTAGACGCCTCCACGAGCGCCGGTATCGCCGCAGCTGAAGTCGGCAACGACGAACCTAGCGCGTCGTATCTCGCTGATGATCTCATCATCGATCTTGTTGTTGTGTTCTCGATCATCGATGCGAACAGCCGTATATCCGTTTTCTTCGATCGCCGGACGGATACCGTCGGTGTACGCTGGCGACATCTCGCTCGAAAACCACATCGCGACAAAGCCGCTGGTGGACTCTGCATTCGGACGTTCCAGGTCTTCCACGTAGAAGAAAGCACGAAGGTTGACGGAAACTCGAGTGCCACTCGTACTGAATTCCAGGTCCAGAAGCTTCTCCTGGGCGGCGTGATGAAGCAGTGTTCGCAGCTCCGCGACGCTTGAGACACCGGTTAATCGCATGAGCCCGTGTGGCTCTTCGGCTTCGGATATGAACAAGCGCGAATGGTGAGAGGAGGCAGACCGTACGAGAGTGCGAAGCAGCCGATCGAATTTCTGCTTCATCGGGACTGGTGGCTGCCGCAATATCTGTTTGATATTCCACGTCATCAACTCGACAGGATCTTCCCCAGCGTTGTCGAGGATATAGCGAGTGAGCGCGGTCCGGTGTTTGGTGAGTAGATCGGGCATGGCCGACAGCAAGCTTCCGCTTACAAAATAGCGCTCATTGCCTCCGAGCCGGGCCTCGAGACCGTCCCGGCTTGAGGGCACAATGACGTCATCGGGCCAAAGTAGCTTCTTTGCTGGCATTTTCCCTCACTTAGTCCTGAAAGAGATGATCGCCCAAGCTGCGAGGCGAGGCACCTTGCCTGCGCCCGTATCAAGGTCTCAGCCGCCGTAAACCCGTCTGCACCACTTCCATATGCTCCGACCGAACCAATCTGGAGCGAAGTTCGATGGCTCTTCCTGCGATCATGCGCGGCTCGTACATCAACATCATGATCGGCGATGGCGCGTCGACGGAGGTGTTCTCCATCGTCTGCGGCCTGACCACCCGGACCTTCACCGAGCAGATCAACACCTCCGACAGCTTTATTGCCGACTGCGCCGATCCCGAGGACGTGCCGATCCGTCGCCTGATCCCGACGGGGCGCCAGTGGAGCCTTTCCGGAGAGGGAAGGTATAACCGCGCTCAGGCTGCGCTTCTTCGGGGCGCCATGGGCGTGACCAGAAACTACCGGTTCGATGTCGCTGAGCCTGCGGACGATGAGGTCGACGCCGGCTACTATGCCGGCCCGTTCATCCTGGTGAACCGACAGATCGGCGGCACAGCTGGCGAAAGCGGCGAGTTCTCTTCCTCATCGCTGCAATTTGAGAGCGACGGCGAAGTTGTCTGGGTGCCTGCGGCCTGATCGGAGGTGACGGGTGCAGACGTGGGTAGCGCTTCCCTTCGCTGACGGTGTCTACGAGTTTCGCCTTGGCCTAGCTCAGATCGACGAGCTTCAGAATAAGACCGGCATCGGGATCGGCGGGCTCTACGCCCGCGTGATTAAGGGCCGATATCTCCTCGACGGGGCCAGTTTCGGACATCCCGAGCAGGGCGACTATCGCCGGACCGACATCATGGAGCCCATCCGGCAGGCACTGATTGGCGGTGGCAAGGGTGTCGTTGACGGTGAAGAGGTCAAAGTTTCAGCCCATCGCGTCAATCAACTCCTGGAGGCGTATTGCTTCCCGAACCGTCCCTTGAAGGACGATTGGGCGCTGACAACCGAGATCCTAATGGCCACGATCGAGGGCTATGATCCGCCGAAGCCGGACCCCGTTCAGGTTAAAAAAAAAGAGCCGGTGAAAAGGCGGAAGGCTGGCTCGACTACGCCGGAGCCCTCACCGACCTCGCCATGATGGGTGTCGGCGCCGACGAGGCGCGGCGGATGTCCTATTGGGAATATCAGGCCCGGCTTTGGAACTGGAACGAGCGCCACAAGAGCGATGATGGCGAGGGCGATCCCGTCGAGGCGCCGGACATCGATTACATGCTCCACCGCCAGCAGATGCTCGAAGCGCGCGGCATCGCGAAAATGGTGCACTGATGGCCACCGAAGTCGATCGCATTGTCACCGTGCTCGAAGCTCAGGTCGCCGACCACGACCGGAAGATGCAGAACTCGGCGCGGGTCGTCGACGTCAGCATGGGGCAGATTGCCACCTCGACGGGGCGGGCCGAGCAAGCTGTAAGCGCGGCATCGGGTACCATTGCTCGAGATATGGCGCGAGCCGGCAACGCAAGCCGGAACGTTGGCCGCCAAATCGCCGACGTTGGTGCGCAGCTCGCTGGCGGCCAGAGCTTCTTCATGATCCTGGCGCAGCAAGCGCCGCAGTTCGCCGACGCTATGGCCGACAGCCAAGGCAGGGTTGCCGCCTTTGCGCGCTTCCTGTCCGGGCCGTGGGGTGCCGCCATTCTCGCCGGTGCCTCGGTTCTAGGCGTCCTGATCAGCAAGCAGATGGAGGCCAGCGAAAGCGCCGAGGACCTCTCCGACAAGATGCGGAAGAAGGCACGCGAGAGCGAGCGAACCCGCCAGGCCGAGGTTCTCTTTGCCAAGACGATCGAGGGCGTCACCGAGGCACTGCATAAGAATCGGGAAGCGCTCGACCAGCTCTCGGACGCGGACAAAACGGCCGCACGTCGGGCGCTGGAGTCTGCTCTCGGCCAAGTGGCGCGCCTCGCGGGGATCCGGGCCGAGACCGAAGAGCTGATTAAGAATGCGCGGGCACGTGTCGAGCGTAACCGAACCATGCTCAGCAGTTTGGCTTCCCCTCAAGCACGCGACTTCGCCGCCCAGGACATTGCGGCCGCGCAGTCCCGCCTCGACGACCTTCAGGGCAGCCTCGCGAAAACCGACAAGCAGATCGCTGAGGCCAGACGTCAGATTGCCGAGGCTTTGTCGCAGCGCGTCGTCGAGCGCACGGACATGAACCAGGTCGAGCGGATCCGCACGCGATACGAAGGTCTGATCAACTCCGCCCGGCAGCGTGCCGTTGCGGAGGGCACCGTTTCGACGGAGCTGGCGAAGCAGGTGAGGCTCCTGAGCACCCGCCGTGACGCTGAAATCAAGCGTGCCCAAGAGGCCGCACGCCCGCCTCGCACATCAGATCGCCGTACCAAGCAGCAGGCGTACCAGGACTTCACCGGGGCTCTGCGGGAACGGGGCGTCGCCATCACCTCGGGTTACCGGACCCAAAGCCAGCAGGACGCCCTACGGCGGCGTCTGGGCAGCGATGCGGCACGCTTCAGCCTGCACACCAGCCATAGGGCCGTGGACGTCCCGCTAAGCGTGAGTGACGAGGCTATTCGCGCCGCTGCCGCCGAAGCGGGCCTCAAAGGGCTGACGATCAAGCGCAAGCCGAACGCCAAAGGCGGCCCGCACGCTCATGTCTCCTGGAGCGGGTACGGCGATCGCGGCGACGATGCCGCCGTGATGGCCGGTGCCCAGCGTGATGCTCGCGAGGAGGAGCAGGAGCGCCAGCGCCGCCTTCGCGACGAAGCGGCCTTTCAAGACGAGCTTGCGCAGCTGAATGGGGAGCTTCTCCAGTCCCGCCGCGCAACGCTCACTGCCGCCGACGAGCAGGTCACCTATGAGATCCAGGGTATCAATGCAGCGCGCGACCGGCAGAACGCCTCCTATGCGGCAGCTGTAGCGCAGGATCGTCTCACGGCAGCCCAGGCCGAGCAGCTGACGGCCGCCAACGACCAAGTGGCGCGCGAGAAGGTGCGGGCGGTCCTCCTGCGAAGCTGGCAGCGCCTCGACGAGGAACGCTATCGAATCGCCATGGCTGATCTCAATGATCAGCAGGCAATGGAGCAGGCGCGAGGTCGGCTCGCCCGTACAGTCGAGGAGCGGCGCGAGTCAGAGCTTCGACTGCTAGACCTCCAGCAGCAGGAGGAGCGGCTTGCGATGCGCCGGCTTCAGGCTGCGGAGGGGCTCACCAACGCGGAGCGAGTGCGGCTTCAGCGATCAGAAGCGGCGATGACCGAGCGCCATGGGCTCGAACGCCAATCCGTTGTCCAGCAGAACCTGAGCCCGTTGGAGAACTTCCTCGACGACATTCCGCGGACGGCTGCCGAAATCAATGAGGCCCTGGAAAGCATTGCCGTCGACGGGCTGCGGTCGCTGACAGACGGCCTCACCGATGCCGCCACCAAGTTCCTGAAGCTCGGTGGGATCGCTGGCAACGTCGTGAACCAGATTATCGCGGATCTCATGCGCCTCGCGATCTCCCAGAACATCACCAAGCCCCTGATCGACCTGCTGGGAGGACTATTCAGCGGCGCCAAGTTCGACGCGGCAGGCTTCAGCGCAATCGAGGGCGCAAACAAGTCGTTCCTCTCCGGCCTCGGCGGCCGGGCATCGGGTGGCCACGTCTCCCCTGGCCAAATGTACCGCGTCAACGAAGGGGCCGGTCGCGGCCGCGTCGAGGGCTTCATTCCCGCCGGGGCAGGCAAGATCGTTCCCTTGGGCCAAATGGAGCGCGCCCTCGGCGGCGGGACTACAGTCGTTCAGCCGGTGCACTTCGATCTCCGCGGCGCGCTGATGACAGAGGACATCCTGGCTCAAATGAACGCGCTGGCTGACCAGGCGGCGCAACGGGGAGCCGTCGGCGGCCTCGCACTGAGCGCCCGCCAGAGCCGCCGGTCCGCCTCGAGAAGGCTCCGCTAATGGCCGTAAACCTCCCCGACCACGGATACCTGTCCGTATCCCCTGCGCTGCTCGACTTCGGCGGCACCCTGTCGCCCATCCTGGGCGGGCCCGATCAGCGCATCGTTCGCCTCGGCAGCCGATTCCAGATCACAATCACCACCGAGCCGATGCTGAGCCGGGAGGAGGGTCGCGTCTTCCGGCAGCGCCTGATGCGGGCCAAGAGCGAAGGCGCGATCACTAGGTGGCCGCTCGACTTTGCGCCGGGCGATCCCGGCAGCCCTGTCATCAATGGCTCCGTCACCGGCGGCTCGACGATCTCCATCAGAGGCCTGACCCCCGGCTACACGATCCGTGAGGGACAGTTCTTCTCGATCATCCGGGGCGCGCGCCGGTACATGCATTCGTCTAACTCAGGCGTCACCGCAGGCGGGGCCACGGCAACGCTCACCATTACCCCCATGCTCCGGGTGCCGCTCCTCGATGGCGACACGGTCGAACTTGCCGAGCCTATGATCCAGGGCCTGATCGACGGTGACGCTCTCGGCTGGGAGCGGGCAGCGCATGGCAAGTTCCCCTTCACCTATACGATCCGAGAAATGGAATGAGCGCATTCACCCCAGCGATGGAGACGGCCCTCAGCGCCGACTTCCCCCTTGTCTGCGGCCTCCTCAAGATCGAGCTGCCCGAACACACGATCAGGCTTTGCGATGGCGCCGGCGTGGTGACCTTCGGCGGCGACACCTATGTCGGGCGGGATCCGGTGTTCGGAACGCTTGCCGAGGTGGAGCCAATTGGCGACGGTGTGGGCGACGAGGCGCCGGGCCTGAGCTTTACGCTGCACCCCCCGCGCGACACGGCCGCTGCGACCCTGGCTGGCGCGGCAATGCAGGGCTCTCCGGTCAACCTCTGGCTGGCTGCCGTCAATCGAGCGACCGGTGCCGTCATCCCCGACCCGCTTCCGATCTTCTCCGGTGAGCTGGATCAGCCCGTCATTACCGTCGACAAGGGCAGCCGCGAACTCGAATACGAGTGCGTCTCCGGCTTCGAGCGGCTGTTCGACAATGACGAAGGCATCAGGCTCTCCGACAGCTGGCACCGCTCGATCTGGCCTGGGGAGCAGGGGCTGGCGAACGTCTCCGGCATTATCAAAAAGGTTTACTGGGGCGTTTCCTCACCGCCCGCATCCGTGACCTACCCGTTCAACGGCTTTTTCGGGAACGTCTTCGGCGACTTCGTCAATGGGCTGGCCGACCGATGAACCCGATCGATAAGCGGGTGAAAGCGGCGCAGACCACCCTCGACAGGTTCAAGGATCAGCCGTTCAAATTCGGCAAGAACGACTGCGGCCGGATGGTCGCGTTTCATCTCCGGGCCATCGGAAAGCCGATCAAGACTGCGAAGGCGGGCACCTATCACAGCCTCTTGGGAGCAACGAAGGCGCTGAAGCGGCTTGGGTTCGATAACCTCGTCGACCTCATGGACGCCCACTTCGAGCGGATACCGCCGGCTGCATCTCTGCCCGGTGATATCATCGCCATGCCGGGTCTGGAGGGGCCTGGGGCACTTACCGTTGTGCTCGGGGAAGGGCGGGTGGTTGGATATCACGAGGAGATGCCGGGCGCCGTGGTGATGCAGCCAGTGGAGATGATGGCGGCTTGGCGGGTGCCGGTGGCGTGACGATCGTCAGCGCCCGGTGCGATCCCGGGCGCGTCGCTGCTGGCGCGTGAGGTTCCGGTCACTCGCCGGTGGCTCGGGCGGCTTCTCCTCCGCCTCCGCTGATGAGTCGGTTTTCTCAATGATCTTGCCGGTGACGAACACCGACACAACGCCCACGATGGTGGCGGCGCCGAGCCACGCAGCGGCTTCCGTGTCCTTCTGATAGGCTAGGTAAGCCACCACGATCAGGAGCAAAACGAGCGCTGCAATTGCCAGCCACTGCCCACGCCCACGAAGGGAGAATTCCTTCGTCACGATGTCTTCGCTCACGCGATGACGGTGGGCTTGCTCTCGCTCCGCCATCTCGAAGCATCGATTAGCGGCCCCGGGCAGTATCCGCTCCAGATACTCGAGCTCCTCCGCCGACGGGATTGGGCCTGAGTGGTACTTGCTGACGATCCTCGTCAGCACCAACTTTGCTTCTTCTGTGGTGTTCGGACGGAGGAAGGGCCTCAGTTCCTGAAGCGCCTCTTCCGCCTCGGGAACCTGAATTTCGCGCCTACCGCCAGTGTCGTCAGGCTGATTCAAGTTCCCGCTTCACACGCTCCACGGCGTTCGACAGATCGAGGCGAACGGCCCGCCAATCATCAGCAAGGGAGCCTTGAGCGGCCTTGCGGGCCAAGATCAGGCGCTGGTCGATGTTAATTGTCGCAACGCCCGACATCGTCGACCTCATAGATTTTCGCCGGCCCGTGGCGATCCGTGAGTGAAATGTCATGTTGTGCCTGTCGCCCTCAGTCGTTGGATATCTGCCTGTCAGGATCGCCGGTGTCAACGCGGCACCGCGCTCCTCGTTGCAGCAGTGTCGCGCCGATATAAGACATTAAAAGGTTAACGGAAGGTGGCCGAAAGATTAACGCGGGTCGGGCCTCGCGGCCTTCGCGCTTCTCCTCGACAGTCGGGTAGCGCTTCGGAGCCACGCTAGAGGCAATTCCTTAATTCGCTTCCGGTCGGCCCCCTCGCCTCAGGTTCGCGCACGTGGGCCACGACTCTCCGCTGGTTCCCCTGGTCGCTGATGTCGATAACTGCGACGACCCATTCCATACTGTTGAAGTTGAAGATCAGCGTGAGGGTGTACCCGCCTGGCCGCGGGGCGGAGCGCACCCGGGCCGTGCCGCTTTGCCAATGCTCATTGAAGCACTGGGTGAGTTCGGCGACTGATTTGCTCGACATTTGATCGAACAGGGGCGGCCCCGCAGTCACGCTCTTCGTGGTGGTGCAGCTGGCCAATAACGCTGCCGCCGTAATCGCCAGAAACCGAGTTGCGTATCCCATGAGCTGCTTCTGCCGCTGCCTGACGGTGCATGTCAAAGGTCCGCCGATGAAAGTCCTGAAGGTTGCCGCGATCGTCGTTGGAGCGGTGGCCCTTATTGCGACTGGAGTCGGCGCGCTTGCGGGTGCTGGCCTCATCGGAACAACTGTAGCTGGCGTCACCACCGTTGCCGGAATTGCAGCCGGGACCTGGGCTACCATCGGAACGATCGCCACGCTTGCTTCGACCGCATTATCCTTAGGCGCGGCTCTCACAGCCAAGAAGCCAGACGGTCCCGCATACGGCGGCCAGCCCCAGAACTTCAAACTTGATCCGCAAGCGCCAGTCCCTTGCATTCTCGGGCGTGGCCCGGCTGGCGGCTTTATCGTTCACCGCACCGAGCACGGCGCCACGAAGGACAAGGTCTCGAACCCGTTCCAGACCTTCGCCATCGTCTGGTCGCTGGGAATGGTCGACGGGATCGAGTCCATTCAAGTCGATCGCACTCCCGTCGCATTCGTTAACGGCGCGGCGCAGGGCAATTATGCCGGCTATATGTGGCTGGACACGCAGCTTGGCGCTTCTCCCGAAGCTGATGCACTGTCTACAGGCGAGGCGGTACCGGGCTGGGGAGCCTCTCACAAGCTTTCGGGGCTTTGCGCTGGCCTCTGGCGTCTCCGGTTCGACAAGGAAGGGAAGAAATATCCGGCCGGCGAGCCCCTGCTTCAGGCGATAATTCGGGGCGTAAAGGTCTACGATCCGCGGCTCGACAGCACCTATCCTGGCGGGTCGGGGCCGTGCCGAGCGCTTCAGGAAGAGACCTACGTTTATTCCGAGAACCCCTGGCTCCACGCCCTGACCTACGCCCTCGGCCGCTGGCAGAACGGCAAGCGGGTGTTCGGCGTCGGCATGCCGATTAATGCCATCGACGTGGCAGCCTTCGTCGAAGCGGCGAACATCGCAGACGTGAACCAATGGAAGATCGGCGGCACCATCACGTCGGCTGATCAAAAGTGGAACGCGCTGAAACTCATCGCCCAGGCCGGGGGCGGCGAGCCAATCCGGCAGCGGTCCAAGCTCTCGTGCATGATCTCCACCCCGCGCGTGTCGCTTGCGACGATCACCGAGAAGGACCTGGTCGGACGGGGCAGCGTCACCGGGACCCAGCGCCGCCGGGACAGGATCAACGGCATCGTCCCGCGCATTCCTTCGGAGGCGCATGGCTGGGAAGTGACCCCGCTCGATGTGGTCCGCGTCGCTGACTATGTGACCGTCGACGGCGGCGAGCGCACCCGCGAAATGGATTTCCCCCTGGTCCCCTATAAGGATCAGGCGGCCGAGCTGGCGATGTACGACATCGTCAACGCCCGCGAGTTTGGGCCCATCACTCTGCCGCTGAAGCCGAAGTTCATGGGGTATCGACCGGGCGACTGCCTCACGCTCAACATCCCGGAAATGGGGCTCGACAATCAGCCGGCCATCATCGTTGGCCGCAGTCTTGATCCTTCCACCGGCATGGTGACGCTCGAATTCAAATCCGAGACCCCTGGCAAGCACGCCTTCGCGCTTGGCAAGACCGGCGTTGCCCCTCCGACGCCCTCGCTGAAGCCCGCAGACCTTTCGCAGGTTGCCCCACCGGACCCGAATATCTGGGCGCTCGAAAGCATCTACCTGACGTCGCCGAGCACGCTCCCGCTGTCCACCGGCTCTACCCCTGCGCTTGCCGTCACCTCAGGGACCGGACCGGTCGACAATCCGGGCGCCGAGTTCGTCATTTTCGAAATCCGCAAGCTGACGGCCGACGAGGAGGGGG
>Ga0196964_10000130_pt1 | contig 50701 bp, 41 predicted proteins | sample S1_10metaG_FD_148615 | JGI IMG/M metagenome (GOLD analysis project Ga0196964, IMG submission 148615) | Soil microbial communities from Anza Borrego desert, Southern California, United States - S1_10 | ecosystem: Environmental > Terrestrial > Soil > Desert | place: USA: California | collected...
TCTAACCGCTTATCGTTAAATCGGTTAGTGTAGTCCGGAACAAAATACTTAGCCTGTTCCATAGTGATGCAGCTTTAGGTCTTACTTTAAAGTTACGCACTTTAAAGATGTGGGTACACGGTAGCTTTTCAAGGAGGGGACGCTGTTGGCTGCTGCGAAGCGCAGACAACAGCTGGGGTGGTTACGTACAGTGCCGAGTACGGAGGAACAGTGCGGAAGATGTTGCTTTGTTGCATCGTTTCTTCGTGATTTCGTAAGTTGGTCCCTCTGCTTTCTGCGTCTCTGCCTTCTCACGCTCTATAATACTCGCGTCGGACTCTGCCAACTGCCCCCGTAAAAATACCTGTATCCAAAAACCGGCAGTTCTACGCTGGTGCGGCAAGGCGGGGTTTTGTCTTTTTGTACTGTCAAGCGAAGCTTCAGAATTGACACAAACCCCGGGAAGCCGAAAACGGGAACCAGAGTAGGCAACAATCAACCTCAAAAATCTTGTATCATGACAACACAAACAACTGCGCCCAATCCCGCCCTGGCGGCCGCCGCACAGAAAAATCTCCAGGCAGAAATTGCAAAGATCAAAGCCGCCCCGGCTAACAGCCACGTAGCACAGGCCAACCAGCAGCTCCTGAAGTCTTCCGACCCTACTTCCTCTACCTGGGCTGCTGCCGGGATGCTGGATGTAGCCGGACTGGGCTACTATACCACAAGCTGCGACCTGGTGATCGTAGGTGACGGTATCGGCGGTGTAGACTTCAGCGCTTCCGGTTTTAGCTGGGCAGCCGTAGCCGTCGAGTGCGAGGTAGTAGGCGTCTTCGTGGTAGACCCTGCTACTGTCGGCGGCAGCTGCAACTTTACGCTGGTGACCGGCGCTGCGGGCGAAGGCGGTGTGTCACTGACCCTGTACAGCGCAAACGGCACCTTCTACGGCACCTTTGCGGGCAATGCAGACGGCGTCGGCGGCAGCTATATCACCGGCACCGGTACCCTGACCGTGGTCGAGTCCTAAGTCGGACGGGCACACCCCACAAACCTTAAACATATCTGCTTCTTTATTCTGCCCCTTTCTTCAGTGAATCAATTTGAAACGAAGGCCCCGCCACAGTGCGGGGCTTTTTGAGTGTGAGGATGTTCTTTGTTGAATCGTTTCTTTGTGTTTTTGTAAGTCGTTCTTCTGCTTTCTTAATCTCCACAACACACTCGCGCCGGACATCTGTCTACTGCCTACTGCCCACTCGTCTTTCTGCTCTCTGCCTCTCTGCCCTCTAAATCTCTATAACACTCGCGCCGGAAAATCTGCCCACTGCTGACTGCCCACTGCCAACTTCTTTATTGCCCTGTCAGTCTGAGCGCAGTCGAAGACCTGGTGAGCCCTTCTCCACTGCTCAATAGAACTGTCGGTCTGAGCCCTGTCGAAGACCTGTTGAGCCCATATTCGAAAGCTGAGCAGCGCCGCTCCCAGGCAATACGCCATTTTCATTCGGGGACAAACAGCGGTTTTCGTTCCCTCTTTTCACCCTTCGACGCAGCTCAGGGTGACATCCGTTAAGATTGCCACACTCCATCCACCCTTCGACGCAGCTCAGGGCGACATTCGTAGTACTGTCCGCAATCGCTAGTCCAGGACCTGCTGAACCTTTGTATATGGCTCAATAGTATTGTCGGTCTGAGCCCTGTCGAAGACCTGCCGAACCCTTTTCCTCCGCTCAATAGAACTGTCAGTCCGAATCCTGTCGAAGACTTGCCGAACCCTTTTCCACCGCTCAATAGCCTTGTCAGTCTGAGCCCTGTCGAAGACTTGCTGAGCCCCTATTCAAAAGATGAATTGTGTTGCTGCCGGGCTGTATCTTCATTCGGGATCAAACCTAAATGCGCGTTCCATTCTCCACCCTTCGACGCGGCTCAGGGCGACATCCGGAGGCAATACCTTATTTTGAAATCCTGTTTACATAATAACGGAAGAACCATTCCGGCCAAGTGTCCGGGTCTGAGGCATCCCATTGCTTTGCCCCTTTAAGTATCTTAAAATGCGCAAACATCAGGGACCCGCGACCATCAACCGAATTATCAAAGAAAAAGACCTGGTAGGCAGATTGGCATGCATCGTATAGCAATTCCAATGACCGTTTGTACCTTTTTTCAATCTTATGCTCGGGAACATCATGCCCGCCTTTTTCTACCCGCGCCTTTACACGGAACTTATTGATTTCGTCGGATTCCGTGGCCACAAAATATAAGTAGACCTTATATCCAACCGCCGCGGCTTCACGCATAATATCTATCTTGGACTCATGTGAAAACACGGTTTCGAAGGAGAACTTCCTTCGAAGCTGCAATAGTTTTTTGCGCAGAAAATCGGCGATGATCTGTGCCAGACGGTCAACGGCTGCCGGTAATTTGAGCCGGACTGAATTGGCCCTGAATGTGAACGATAACCGAAAAGTCCCGGGCGGGAACTCTTCATTTACTAAACCGGAATCAAGCGCGATCTGCTCAAACTCATTCCGGTCTGTAGTAAAGTCAAATGGTGTGAAAGAAAATCTATTCTGTCTAAGCTCCTGAGCTATCTCATCAGCATTTACATAGTAACCAAAATCTATCGCCCTTCCGTTAGTCCTGGCATTTCTTACGTCATTGATTACCGTGCTTTTGCCGGACCCGTTTGGCCCGGCAAATACTCTCATCCTAAGTTGCTGCGGTTCGTTAGTCGAGATGGATGCGTTTTGGCCGCTGCTGGTGCTCAATTTTGGATAGTTTTTTTATTGTACCGTCCGCATACTTCTTAACTACCCAGCCATTATGCGCAATTACGGTGTAGCCCATTACCTCCATGGTTTCTGCCGCTGCGATCCTTACGCCACGTCGTGCCGCGCGAACAAGGATGCGTTTGGTAAGGTAGGGCTTAACAGTCTTCTTTTTCTTCTTCGATGTCTTAATATCCTTCGTCGCCATAACGCTAAAGTTACATTTTCTGTGCCACCCCATCAAGTTAAACCTAAGTAAATATCACGCCAAATCGTTATAAGACTTGAGAATATGAATCTGGATAACAGAACATGCCGGTTCCGGGCCGGCACTCCTTACCAGCGAGGAGACCTGTCCGCCCGAGCGCAGTCGAAAACTTGTCGAGCCCTTGTCCACTGCTCAATAGAACTGTCAGTCCAAGCCCTGTCGAAGACTTGCCGAACCCTTTTCGTCCGCTCAATAGACTTGTCAGTCTGAGCGTAGTCGAAGACTTACTGACACCTGCGTTGCCGCTGATTAGCCTTGTCAGTCTGAGCCCCGTCGAAGACTTGCTGACACTGGTACTGCCGCCCGACCGGACTGCTGCATGTCACTTGTCTAAAGCCCAAAGGTTTACTATCTTAAACCCTACTGGAAATCAATACCATTCCATCAATTCAGCTCCCGAGTAGCAACCTAAAAGGCGTATATGACCTATGGCTAAATTCCTCAACACCGATCTTATCAATGAGTGGCTTCCCCGGCTCATCAGCGAAACACAGCGGGAACTGGTGATTATCGTACCGTACATCAAGACGCCGGACCGGATCTACCAGCACCTCTTGGACGCCAACCGGCGCGGTGTGGAGACAACGCTTATCTACCGGGAAAACCATCTTCTGCAGCAGGAAAGGGCAAAATTCGAAGCGCTCGACAACCTGAACCTGATGCATCACCCGAATGTGCATGCAAAGTGCTACTATAACGAAACCTACCTGATCATCTGCTCGATGAATTTATATGAATACTCATCGAAGAATAACCGGGAAATGGGCATACTGCTCCACCGCAATTCTATTGACGGACCATACGGCGATCGGGATGACGAAAAACTATTCCTGGATGCGGTGAAAGAAATACGGTCTATCATCAATGGTGCGCATATCGAGCGTGCCAGCAGGGAAACGGACACCGAAGGATTCGAGATGGAGATCATCAAGACGCAAAAGGAAAAAGAGGAAGAAAACTGCCGCTTCCTCAATAAGCATTTCGGGCATAAGCGGTTCGAGGTCGTGCAGCGGGGCGATAAATGGTCCAGCATCTGCCATAATTATTTTGACAAGATCCACCTGGTCATGGAACACAGGGCGACCCTGGTCCTTGATCTTGAGGAAGGGCGAAAAGAAGAGCTGTTCCGCCGGATCGCTCCCAAAGACAAGGAGTTCCGTTTCCCGGGCTACAAGTTCTACTGGAACTGGCACAAGAGCGATATGCACCTGTACCCCGATACCAAACACCCGCTTTGCAAGGACTTGTCGGGACAGGACGAGCTCCATTTCATGAGAAAAGGGGTCGATGAGCTGATCAGCTTTATCCGGCAGTATTATTGATAGCTGCTTTGCAGCGACAAGAACCGCTGGTAATGCCAATGCAGGTTCTCCGGCGAAGGGAGATAGCGCTTATTCTCCGGCAATAAGATCTGTTTTCCATGATGCACCCTGATCGGGTAATTGTCCTTCTCTTCCAGGAATGATTCCGACACCACCACTTTATAATCCGCATCCACCGAAACTAGAAACCGATCAAATGCCCGGTGCAGGTTGGGACAAAGGGAAATGCCGTTGCCGACGGTGTCGTCATGTGATTCTGCAAAGGGAACGATATGGCAGGCATCTACCATTTGCACTTCCCAGCTGGCAATGATGCGCATGCCGGAGATGGCGCAGGTATAGTTGTATAGCTGTGGTATAACCTTCTTGAATACACCGCTGCGGACAAAGATTTCTTCTTCGTCCGCCGCTTCCACCCTTTGCCGGTATGCTACTGGCGACTCCTCTAAAATCTCTGTGCGCACTTCTTCGAATAGGGAATAAGATAGGCTCAGCGGCATTTGCTGCTTCCAGAAATAGGTCTGCAAGAGACATTGCTTCAAGGCGTCCCTGGCGTCTGGCTGCAATAGCAGAGCAAATAAAACGTCATCCAGCGAAGCATAGGCAACAACTTCTTTGAGATGCGCAAAGCTGCGGATGGAAAGAGACTTCGTCAGCAATATCTCCTTACCTGGATGGGTCTGCAGATGCCAGAACCCGGAGGATTTCAAATGATAGAATGGCAGCGAAAAATTAGCAACAAAGGAGCCGCCAAATACGCGGAATAGATCTTTAAAACGACTAACGAGTTCGGGAGTGATGTATATTCTGTTTTCAATAATCTCCCCAGCCTCTATGCCCTGGATGATAGACAGAAGCAATATAGGTTTATGTGGCGCAGGGGCTCCTTTGGAGTGGCCAAGTTTGAGACGAGAGAATTTTTTGAGAAAGTAGGATAGCTGCTCCAGCATTGAACTAAAGATACGGCTGAAGATAAAATGTCCAAATAGAGAAGACTAAAGCTACTGATTTTAGGATGTCTTCTCTTGCTGAGTGCTTCTCGCTATGAAATGATTTTGTAAATTGGTATCTGCATCCCCTCTCACTAGCGCTCTATAAACTATTAACCATACCTATGGCATTCTGGTGGGTAAATCATAAGCAAACATTTAAACAGGAAGTCGGACAGGGCTATATCTGGTCGCCAAAAAGAAATAACGACGGAAGTTTTAATCAGTCGTATGACAACATGACATTGGTTCGCCGCCATGATATCATTTTCTCCTACGCATTTCAACGGATCGCCGCCATTGGTGTCATTGAATCGGAGGCAAAAGATAGCAGTCAGCCAGAGGAATTTGGCAGCGTTGGGCAACAATGGGCAAAAGACGGTTGGCTAGTAAACATAGTTTGGGAAAAGCTCGATCAACCACTTATTCCGAAAGATCATCTTTCACAGATTGCACCGTTACTACCGAGCAAATATTCTCCTTTACAGCCAAACGGAAATGGAAATCAGGGGCGGTATCTGTCCTTAATATCCGATTATCTCGGAGCGTTGCTATTAGGGTTGATTGAGCAAACAAATCCATTGATCAACCTGGACCTCAATAAACTGAATGATGTCGTTTCTGAGTCTGAAATCGTATACCAAATTAAGAGGACTGCTATTGCAGAGACCATCAAAGATCAGTTAATCAAAGCACGGGTTGGGCAGGGTCGATTCAGAATGGAAGTGGAAGAAATAGAACGGCAATGTAGAATGACAGGACTAGATGATAGAAAGTTTCTGATTGCTAGTCATATAAAGCCCTGGAAAGACTCGACAGATTTTGAACGTTTAGATGGAAACAACGGCTTACTGTTGTCACCGCATGTAGATAAGCTATTCGATAATGGGCATATTACATTTTCAAACGAAGGAGATATTATCATACCGAATCTCCGGGTGAAAGAAATTATGCACGTATGGAAGTTAAATACAGAAATGAATGTTGGAAGCTTTACTGACAGACAAAAAGAATATTTAGGATATCATAGAAGTAGGGTTATCAAATAGTCCGATGTGCATAAGAGAGAATATAGTTGTGAGCCTGAAGCTACCTAGCTGCACCAAACATTATTAACACGAGAACCGTTATGTCCGTTCAAACATCCTTTGTAACTAACGAGTACTATTACTTATGCTCAAGGTAAAAATTCTGCTGGGTAGTAGATAATGCATCCTTTATCCGTTCAAACTGTTGATTTGTAAGAAGAAGCAATTTATCCTTTCCTACTTTAGATTTAAGACTAATGGTGAAGAAGCGCTTTTCATAAAATAGTCCCTCCTCGTCGAAACGCATAAATAGGTAATTTAACATCCTAGCATCAAAAGCATTGTCTAACGAATATCTATTTCTACAAAATTCGTCCAATTGCACCTTGGGAAACGATTCGCCCTTTGAGGGACCATTAGTACTTACTATTTTATCACTTGGTCTGGTCTGTATAAGTTTGTCTAGGGCACTTTTAATATGCTTTTTCCTGGCCTGCGTTATCAAATACGCCTCTTTATTCTCGGAAATTTCATTCCCTTGGGAATCATAGACCGTAATGTCAAACTTTTCAATACACTTACTTCCAACCCACAAAACATTCAATAATGCATTGGAAATCTCATAATGGTACCGTAAATCTTCGTGCTCACACAACCTGCATGACTCAATCGGTTGCTCGTGGTCGATTATGTTGCCGGTAAAATACCATTCTTTCACTGCTAGCTTAAAATCCTCCTTTTCCTCTGATAGAGGTAAAAGGTTTTTTATAGAATTTTTAAGCCAAACATTCATTATCGACAAAATACAATCCAAATTGGACAAAACATCGTAAACATAAGCGCATGTTGGTGTAAATATATGATAATCAGGTTTAACAGTTTGTCGTATTGGCAAGGACAGCACACTCAAGTGAGTCCAAAAAAGACACATTGGGACTGGTGGAAAGTATCGAGCGGATGAGTTAACGTCGAAAAGAAAAGGCTTTAACTACCAATTTTAATAGGCTTAATAAAATCACATGCCACGATAATATATTGTCATGTGCAATATGATTATTTAGAAATTCATTCCTACATAAAACCTAACTGTTCATTAATTATCATTCTCTAATTCAATGAATGGCTCAACCCTATGTTGAATGAGATACTCGGTAATTTTGTCCGTTTCAGTTGGTGTTATTATATCAAAAAGCTTACTTTTTCTTACCTCCGACCAGATTAAGTGATGCTTATAATCACGTTTAGCGGGTTCTTTACCAACAACAAAATGCGTCCTTTTTTTACGATTTGTAGTATCTTGAATAGAGCGAATTAGATTAAGGTGTTTGGAAATATCACTTTCTAAATTTGGGAGCCTTTTGTTGAAATCGAAAACTTGTCCAGTTACTTCAACCTCATTTTTCCCAATAAACCAAACTGGAGTAGGAAGGACTAAGTTTTTAATATGTTCAGAAGTAAGTCTGATATTAATGTTTACATGTTCCCTAATTTTAGGTTCAACCTTTGTAGTTACACGTTCGTAAAATGTCAGTTCTTTAGAATTTACAGTGTCAAAATCAAAAATGAACTTTACATAGAGTTGGTCAAATGACTTCCATGGTTCTGAGACTTTTAATGGCTTCGGTGCTGAAAATTGAATTAGGTTATTAGAGTATTTAACTAAGTAGTCAAAATAAGACGGATTGTCAAGATTACCAGGTAATTTTCGCTTTAACGGTAGACCCAGTGTGTCATTACCAAAGTTCTCGGAACTATAATCATTAAAAAAATACTCAAAGCTTTCAAGATTACCTTTTAATAACTTGAAAGCAGGTTCTGGTAGCAATTCTTTTAGAATCTTCAATTTATCATGCGAATATCTAAATATCACCTTATCTCCACTCCTTAGGAATAAAGCAATACTGAGCTTTTCGTCCACAAGGGGACGAATTGGACAATATAGAATGGTGAAATATGTTTCCATTTGCATCTTAAATTAACTTAAAGTTTGTGCCAAATACCTCCTACAATTTCCTTCACTTTCTTGCAACCAATCTGCAAGAAAAATTTGTTCCATTTGCTGTTGTTTTTCCTTTAAGTTTAAATTCCACTCAGGCGGAACACTTTGTAGTATGATGGGTAGTCGATCTTTACACGTGGCGACACGGATATAAAAATCTGCGATCATCTCATCTAAAGCTTTAGCTATATTAGTTTTTCTTCTAAAAAGGACCTTAATATAGTCAGAAGTTAAAATGCTCTCATACTCATTTATTCCATATAACTCTTTATCTAAATTACCACTATTAAAAATACTTGTATGATCAATGGCAATAAAATAGCTTCCGTCGTCTCGAGGATCGATCAATATATTGGAGTGGTTATGGTGCCGGTCTTCATTACTAAGCCAAATGTCGAAAAGACCGATCTTAACTATATCTTCCTTGTTTCCGATCTTATTGATTTCGAACCTGTTTTTTTCCTTTGTTAAGAAAAAATGTGTTAAGTCCTCCGCATATGGTAGATACAACGAACCGAAACATGGAATTTGAAAATGTCGCTTAGGAATACCGTTAATTACATGCTCAGGCAAAATTTTGACGAAAGAAAACGGCGGTATTGGAATTTGTAAAATTTGACAGAAACTCGCAGCTATATATTCATTAAATAAATCATGAGGCTTGCCATATTTGCAAATATAGTCTAAATAGTCGTCGCAGGTAACAACAACTGGTCTGCTTTGGGTTTCAAAAACCTTAGATATAGAAGTGATTGAAATTCTACGTTCAACCATTTTATCTCGTTTACCAACCTAAGCTAATGTTTACAATCGATATTTATACTCTTTTTATTGGCTTACCTCAATTCCGACCACTACTATTTAGCTGGCAATCGCGCAATTCTGTGTAGGGTGTAGACCTGGCTTGAGCCAACAATACTAGGATTTTCTGTCGTTAGATTTTTGCTGCCACCTAACTATTTCCCCTTCAATAGTTCTATCTTCTCCCGCTCACTCGCCAGCAACCTCTCGTACAACTCAACCACTTTATCAATTGGATTGAAAGAAGGCATATTGATAGCATTCAAGGTTGAACTATCATTGCTTGTGAATGTATTAGAGATGACATTCAACACCGCCTCCTCATTAAAGTTCTTTATCGCCTCAACAGGTACCTGGAGCGCCTTCGCTATCTTCTCCAGCGTCCCCTCCTCCACCTCCTCGCTCTGCTCGATACGCGAAACGGCCTGCTGACTCATGCCGAGCTCGGAAGCGAGTACTTCCTGCTTCATGCCGCGGAGCTCGCGGATGCGGCTGATCTTTCTTCCGATATGCATTGAAGGGGCTTTGATGTCCATAAATACAAATATAATTGAAGGCGGGGAAATTGAGTAGCCATCGAAGGCGCAAAGGCGCAAAGTCGTAAAGTCGTAAAGACGGACCTGAGGGATCCGGTAAAATACACAGTGGAGCGGGTAAAACACAAGGCTGCCGGGTTCGGTAAACGGACGGGGGATACTTGCTTTGAGAAAAAGCACACCCCATGAAAAAAAAGATCATTATTTCGGGACTGTCGGCGCTGGCGATGCTGACGTTCCTGCAAGCCGCACCGCCAACTCCGCCGGATCTGCAAGCGGATTTTCATCAGCATCCGCCTTTTGTCAAAAAAATCTGGATAAAGAAAGTGCAGCACCCAGGCAGCCAGGGAAACATCATCATGCGGATTGAATATGAACAGGACAGGACATTACCAGCCATCTTGAATATCAACTACACAGACAACAATTCGATCGCTTTCTACGACAATGGCCAAGCTCCAGATGTTACTGCCGGAGACCTTATTTACGCCGCCTACGTAACAGACAACATCAACTCGCTGACCAATAGACTCCAAACCCTCCAGAACAACCTGCTTACCCAGGGCGAGTACACACATTTTGTCGGGCATGTGGCGAACATAATGAATGCAGAAAAAGACCTGATCCCGTTCGATTTTGACCGTTTCAACAACTTCAATGAAGTTGAGTTAGATCCGCAGCTCCTGACCGGGATAGATTGCGGCGTCGATCTTCGCCCGGAAAAATCGCTCTTCATTACCCATCTCGATGTGGTGGAGGACAGTGCACGCACATTCAACACAGTAACTGAGGCGGGGAATCCAAATGGATACTGGACATTTGGATACCTCATCCGGCAAATGTGCGTCGGAATCACGCCGAAAGATTTCCTGAAAAGCTGGCTCCTTCATTATACAACCGATGTTACGCTCAATGGCCAAACGGTTGCAAAACGTGACAGGACCGTCTTTAATCTTATCGAGCCCTGGCTGCGTCGCTGTGACCCCAACATCAATGGCACGAACAACTCAAACCCCGTAACGATGACGAACTGGACGCAAAAATGGGCAAGCGTCCCCGAATCACTACTGCTCAAGTATGCTCCTTTCAAGCTCACCGCTATCGTCAACCGGATGGACCTGCGTGGAAATTTTGCGTATGGATCCGCAAGCAATACGGGAGAGCTGCGGTTTATTTTCTCCCTGGTTGCACCCGTAAATATTGCTCCTTCCAGCGGTTACGGTGCGACTGCAGGTACCGTTCCCCAGGCAGATAACCAAATTACCAATATCAATTCAAGCCTAGGGTTTATTGACTGGGAAGGAATGAACATCATTTTCGAGTATCAATTCTTACCGAGTAGCGTGTGCGATGCGAAAGCACTGGCAAATTCGTGGGTTGATTTATCTTCCTCTGGTTACACGCTCGGCAGTCCTTCCTACAATCAGGCTTTACAGGCGATTATTAACCCGGTTACAGCGATGAATGCTGTTCCCGGCCGACCTAATGGCAGCGCTCTGCTGCGGATGCGGACGAGCGAGAAGTGCCTCGCGACGGTCACAGCACAGGATAACGCCTCCTGGAAAGCCTCCAATTGGGAATTCAGGCAATTTGAAATTGACGGTAACCCAAACTCGATCACCTATCATCAGTTAGTGCAGACCGTACTACCTAACACGCCGATAAACACCTATAATTATCCAAGAAACGCCGATAACTCAAGCTTTAACGATGATTTTGGGTATATACTGAATAACAATTTTAACCCAACCGGAAGCCTGGCACTGCTTGACTGGATGTATGCACCGTCTAACAGGCTGCAGGTGGCGAAAGGAAACCATAACCTGCCGGCTAGTCTTAACGGACAGCCGTTACTTGCTGCCAGCGCACAAATGGACCTGGAGTTCGCTCATCATTTTGATTTTCCGTACAACTATGCGGGGATATACTATAACATAACGTACCCAACTACTAATTACGATCCCGGCAACCTTCCAACCGTTTCGAATATCCCGGACTTCAACAAAGTGCTGCGTAATTCCCTTTCGATTAATACCTGCCAGGGGTGTCACGGAGGCGAGAACAAAACACTATTCTCCCACATCCGGCCCTTAGGATATGGGGAGGCAGCAGATTACTGGTCCGCGACACCATCTTACAAAACCAGGAAACTGGATACACGCATACTGACCACCTCTCCGCATTGGGACTATAGAAACACGGGAGAAAATACAATCTACAGCCCAACTCCGGTTAGCAACCAGACGTTGCCTTCACCTACCGCAAATGCTCGTTTCCCAAATGTATCAGCTTTCTTAACAGGTCGGAATTACTCAGGAACATCAAGTACCGGGAATTTTGATGATGATAATCCGAATGACCCGGATGACCATAATCTTGATGGTCTGTTTTACGCATTTGATCCGACGAATCATTACAACACGCAACAAGGTGCGGATCTCACATTCCCGGGGCCGCAAAAAGCTTTCCGCTATAATGATCTAAAAATGCGGAAGCAACGTTTGTGTCAACTGGCTGATGCCCCCTGTACCGGTGAGGTAAACCCGGTGCTGGCACTGGCAGGATCAGTTACCTTTGTTCCGCTACCGGCAGGATCACATTAAACTCAGAAACATGATCAGGATCTTATTTTGTCTGTCACTCGCTTTAGTATCACATGTGGGCTTTGCGCAGACCAGTCCCTGGACGCTTGCTTATTCTTTCGGTGATGCAGGGCGGGACTGGGGAAATGATATTGCCATCGATGGAATGGGCAACCTGTACGTCACGGGCGCATTTTCTGATATTATGGTATTGGACACAACTACGCTGATCGCTGCCGGTGATAAAGATATGTTCGTCGCAAAATTCAATTCCGGTGGCGTATGCCTGTGGGCGAAAAGCATCGGAAGTTTGGGGTTCGACGAAGGCGGTGGAATAGCAATTGATCAGAATGGGAAAGTCTATGTCCTTGGAACCTATTCCGATGGTGCAGTGACGCAAAACAGCAGCTTGAGCAGTGCAGGCGAAGAGGATGTATTCCTCGGAAAATGGGATGCCGACGGCAGCCTCGAATGGATTCGCACTGCCGGCGGCGCCTTATCTGACCAGGGGGGCGTGAAGGGGATTGGTGGCGGCACTGCGATCAGCATTGCTCCGGATGGGGATATCGTAGTTTCCGGGATGTTTGCGGATTATGGAGGCTCTCCACCGCTCACAGGCACTGCGCAGTTCGGGAATGTGACGCTGACGAGCCGCGGGAATGGCGATGTTTTCCTGGCTAAGTATGATCCCGCCGGGAATGTGGTGTGGGCAACAAGTGCCGGAAGCTCGCATATTGATGCGGCTCTTGACGTTGCAACGGATACTGCCGGGAACATTTACGTCTGCGGAACCTATACCGTGCAGAACATGATGTTTGGAACATTGCCGCTCAATGGCCCCTACGAGCTGTTTGTTGCCAAATATGATAAGGACGGCAATGTGCTTTGGGCCAAAGGAGCCGGAAATAATCTGGATTGTGTAATGCGGGGCATATCCACCGATCTGCAGGGCAATGTCTATATCGTAGGCGACTATCATAACAACCCGTTGAATTTTGGCTCGTATGTCCTTCCATCACTTGGCGACGATGATATTTTTATCGCCAAGTACAATACCTCCGGACAGTTTCAATGGGCAAAATCCGCCGGGTGGGGAAGCTTCGATCATGGTATCGGTATCGATGCCGATCCAAACGGCGGAGCGGTCATCACCGGAAATTTCAATCAATTAGGAGTTTTCGGCATAGACTCCCTGTTCAGCACCGGCAGCCTGGACCTGTTTGTAGCCAGGTATGATGCAAACGGGAATGTGGACTGGGCTGTGAAGGGCGGCGGTACCGGCGGAGAAATAGGCATGTCCTGCAAGCGCATGAATAACGACGATGTGTACGTAACCGGCTACTTTACCGGAAGCCAGTCTCAATTCGGACAGTGGACGGTTCCGGGGTACGGTGACCGTGATGTGTTTGTGGCAAAACTTTCTTCTGCTATCGTCAATGTGGCAGCCCTGAACGAAGAACCCATTTCGATTTTCCCGAATCCTGGCAATGGCACATTTTCCATTAAGGCGAGTGAGCCATTGGAACGCGCTGATGTTTTTGACGCGTTAGGACGGACTATGTATACATGCGTTTTCCCGGTTAACGCTACGACCAAGTACAAGGTTGATGTGCGATCTTACTGTCCTGCCGGGACTTACTTCATAAAAGCACGGGGGAAGCGATCAACCTATTATCACCAACTAATAGTTAACAACTAAATTTTACAACATGCGCATTCAATCGTTAATAACAGTACTCATATCAGTGCTTTTGCATGGTAATGTGAAAGCTCAGGAGCTGCAGCACTATAAATTTATCGTTGATGGGAAAACCCATTTTGCTGTATTCGGATATGTTCCCGGATCAGCTGCCTGCTTCTATTCTGAATCAGGGGGCGGACAACTCCTCAAAGCAGAGCAGGTAAGGCCGGATGGAAGCGTTGCGGTCATTGCAGACAGATCATTTCAGCCTGCGTTTGTCGTGAACAGGACCAACGAGACCAGCAAGGTTAAGGGGAATGGTCAGTACCTCCAGTGGACCAGGCCGGAATTCGAGCTCTCAGACATTCAGCTACGGAATAAGGGCGAATACAACGAGCTTTCCTGGAACTGTATGGTTGCCGATGGTGAGGAGATTGTTTTCCAGGTTTTGAAAAGCACGAACGGAAGGGATTTTGCAATCCTGGAGGAAGTGGGTGTCAGCACAGCGAGCAACTACACAATCTTATCAGTTCCGGACAGGTCAGACGATCGGGACCTGGCAGCCTATGCGATCCGGGTGGTCAACCAAAAGAAAGGCACCAGGCACACGACCGACCCGATGTCGCTGAATGGTTCCCTGGAGATCAGTGTATCCCCATCGCCGGCTTCTGCCAATGTCATCTTTTCGGTCAAGGGCTTTACCAGCCCGGTTAGCTTTGAAGTGTACAGTTTAGAAGGTAAGCTGGTTGGTGAGGATATGATGACGAGTGACGTTTACAGTTATTCCCTGGGTGATCTGCCTCCGGGTGTTTACACAGTGCTCTTCAAACAAAACGATCGTAAAAAATCGATGCGGTTCACGAAGCTATAGATGTGAGGGGCTGCCGGTGGTAGCCCTTTTTTCATGAAAGCAAGTTGTAGTTTCCAATTATGAACCACTACATTCAGACATTAGTCCTGGTTTGCGTCACAATAGTTTCATCCGCACAGGGAACGCTGGACAAAAACGGCTTCTTCAGGTTCAACAGCTACAAAGACCACCTGGGCTACCTTGACTTTGCCCGCGAAGAGGAGGTAGGGTTCGAAACCCGGTTCGTCAAGCACTTCAATTACCATGTCTTCATAGCGATGCGTCTTCATTTTCTCAGTCTTTAAGGTGCCGATCTGCCGTATTCCATTCCCGGTTGTTCCAATGCACATGATATGCCTTTATGGGTTCAAATTCAATTCCGGGATCGTCTACCTGGAGCAGATTGATCATCCTGTTACCCATCAATAAATGAAACCTTGATGCCCTGTCAAAGATGTTCAGCAGCATTTGCCTGGTGTCATTCTGAAGCTGGTCAAAATGTTCAAAAACTATCACAAGACCTGTGTCTTTCATCTCAATTTCTTCCAGGCAGTCGTTCAGCGCATTATAGTTGGAACCATAGTAGTCAGGAAATCCCAGTTTATCGCGCAGGTCCTGGTGCATTTTGTCCTCGCTGGTCCAGGTGGAACATTGGAACCTCACAACGTTGTAATGCTCCTTCTGAAACCAGTCAATGTCACTATTTAAATATTCCTGTCTCCGGTAAACGCTGATTGAACCGCTGCGAAGGATCGTCCAATCGAGATCGTTCCACTCTGAAGGATGATTTCTGAAAACTGCCATTTGCCTGATGTTTGTCTTAGGGTGAAGTAGAACCCTGAATTTAAGCAACATCTGTTAAGAAACTGAGAACAGCTAACCAGAGCATCTATCGCAGCGCCGCCGGCAGACACTGCATGTATTCAGCCCCATTTGCCCCGCAGCCTTCGCCATTCTTTCCAGAAGGTCAGATAACCCTTCCGGTCAAAATCATCGGCGGGCAGTGTCTTAGGTGCGCTGTCATGATAGAACCGTTCGACCTTATCGGCAAACGATAATACAAGTTCTTTATAATCCTCCCTGCCGATCAGTGCCTGTTCCCCGCTGGCTGCTATGTGCCGGATGAAATCGCCTTCCTGCTGCACAGTCCACTCAATACCATTTTCACAGCCCATGATCTCCACGTGCTCACCAGCATCATCCGGAACCAGGAAAAAGCCGCAGCAGGGGATCAGCTGCCCTGCAAAGTCGCCGGGACTGTAGTTCCGGTCAAGGGTTCGCATCAGGTTAAGCGCTGCCGCACTCAATGTCCAGCCATCACCGTCTTCTTCATTGACGATCGCTTTGCCGCCGATAGTTACATAGACACTGCCGTGCGCGCACAGATCGGCCGGGTCATCTGCATGTTTCAGCCAGTTAAGCTGAAGGATCTGAACGTCAAAGTCAGGAGAGTGCATCGGGTCGGTTGGGTTTTGCCAGCGGCTAACAGACTGCAAGTATAACTGAATAAACGGTTGATTACTGCCGCCGTTGCAGGTCGGCCAAGTCTGGATCCCGTAAACACCCTTCCGTCTCGCCTTCGTACCTCAGGCGATCCACCTTCCCTTGCCAGGGAAGGAGCCTCGATGCGATTTGGCATCCTGCTCTTGCGACCAGATCTGAAGGCAGTATTAAGCCACGGTTTAGTTCTTAATGCCTGAACTGTGGAGGCTCCCCGCCTTTTCAAGGAGGGGACGCTGTTGGCTGCTGCGAAGCGCAGTCAACAGCTGGGGTGGTTAAGTACAGCGCGGCGTACGAAGGAACAGTGCGGTTCTTACGGTCGGCATTCCGTAAGGACCCTTCCGTCTCGCCTTCGTGCCTCAGGCGATCCACCTTCCCTTGCCAGGGAAGGAGTCTCGATGCGATTCGGCATCCCGCTCTTCGATTGGATCTGATTATAGTATTGAACCAAGGTTTAGTTCTTAATGCCTGAACTGTGGAAACTCCCCGCCTTTTGGAGGAGGGGACGCTGTTGGCTGCTGCGAAGCGCAGACAGCAGCTGGGGTGGTTACGCACGGTGCGGACATAGTTTTCGCGGTCTTGAAACGGATCGGCTTTCATTAACTGCCACGAGGTGGCAGGAAGCGGGTCAATCACTGAAGTGGCCGGAGTTGATCGATCATTTTGGGAAGGAACGATTCCTTAATGAGCCATACAATAGAATAATCTATGCCAAAATAATCGTGAACGATCCGGTTGCGGAAACCTCTGATCCGGTGCCAGTCAATGTCAGGATAAGCATCTTTGAACTCTTCAGGAAGCCGGTTAGCGGCTTCGCCAATAATCTCGAAATTGCGAATTACAGCGTCCACGGTCTTGCTATCCCTGACAAAACCCTCGAATGTGAGGCCTTCCGTGTAATTCAGGATTTTTGCAGCACTGTCCAGGATGTCGCCCACCAGGAGTTTCTGGTTTCTTTTAGACATAAACAATCTCCCGCTCTATAGCCTTGAAATATTTGTCTTTAACTCCATTGCGAGACACCAGATCCACCTTCTTTTTGAGACGCTGCTCGAGGTGGTCAGCAAGGTCCACGAATTCAATTCCGATGGGTCGGTCAAAATCAACAATGATGTCTATATCGCTGGAAGGGGAAAAATCATCCCGTACCACCGAGCCAAACAATCCAATGGTCCGGACATAAAACTTCCTGGCGAGCTCGGGCTTAAGCTGCTCCAGCAGTTTTTTTATTTCGGCGAGTTGTCCCATGCTTCAAATTTACGGATTGTATGCCAACCTCTGATTGTCCAATCGCTCCGGTATTGCCCCGGCAGCGACACGTTGGTGCCGTTAACTTTGGCTAGTTAAATAGCGGAATGCTAACAAAAGGGAATCCAGGTGCTCGCAATTGTCGTGCGCTACGTGCTGCGAAGCAACCTCAGCACCCTACGCTCGTATGCCTTGCCACCGGCTTTACAATTTCCTTTTCCCCGGCTGGTCTGGACAAATAAAGCGTCGGACTAATTTCATTGTAGTGGGCGGAGGTTTCAATGATCAGGTCTAAAATTCCATCTCCGTCAATATCTCCTGCAAACAACACCTCGACCATTTTTTCCTCAAAGGATGGCTGGGCCACCAATAGCTGCCTTACCTGCTGCCCCTCCTTTGCCGAGAGAAGGTAAAGTTTGTAGTTCCGGACATCAACAGCTTCGGGGTCAGTTGGGTCCTTTTTCATAGCTCCTGTGGCGAAGAGCTTATAGTCGGAACCGGCAAAGGAAAAGCCTAATGTGTCACCAGGATAAATAAAATCCTTTCCCAGGGTAACAGATGGCACTTTCCTGTTCTGCAGGAATGGCAGGTCTGCTATCAGTAAATGGTTAGTGTCCCCTTTCTTCGTTGTTACTTCCCAGCCGGTTTTCTCGCCTTCATTTCCATCGAGAATGGGATCATAAATTCTCTCCGTCTTTATTTCCGTCTGCTGAAGGTAAAAGCCGTTCTTTCCTTTAAACAGTCCATACCAGTTTTCCTTTTCCACACCAGGCCAAACCTCATCCTCATGAAATGTACCGGTAGTCAGGATCGTTCCGGGAAACAGGCTGTCGGAAGGGAAAATGGTTTCGCCTTCATTGTCGGCACCTGCGGCTTCATTTTTAACTGAAGCAGCAGCAACAGTATCCATCAGAATAGCCGTTTTCGCTCCTGTTGTCTGATTGCTGACAGTGTTACAAGCAATCAACCCGAATACGAATGATATAAGACAGCTGATGCTGTTCCGAATGATTGTCATCATGTTAACCGCCGTTTCCACTAGCCGCGAAAGTAAAATAACTGTTTATAGCTGAATAGCAAAAGTGATGACGCAGTTCATGCCTCAACGCGACTTAAACAACCCGCCCTTATGATATTCTGAAGAATAAGCACTGGCGCAGCTGCAATCCAGTTTTACCTGCTCTCCAGGGAAGAACTTTTTGTACAAAGCAATTCGTTGCCTTAAGTCCACTCTGCTATGACCATCGGAAATTAAAGGGTCCTGCCATCCATTCAGCCATTGTCCGATCACCAGAGCAGGGCGGACGCCAACCGTCGTATTCGCAGATCTCCGTGTGATACTTAAAATACATTCCCAGGATACCCGGTCATGAAGGTTCGATCCTTGGTCGAATAGCTGGTCCTCGGCAGATCCTGCGTGTATTCAGCCCCGTTTACCCCCCAGCCTTCGCGGTCAAGGGTCCGCATCAGGTTAAGTGCCGCCGTTGCAGGTCGGACGGGTCTGGATTCCGTAAAGACCCTTCCGTCTCGCCTTCGTACCTCAGGCGATCCACCTTCCCTTGCCAGGGAAGGAGCCTCGATGCGATTTGGCATCCTGCTCTTGCGACCAGATCTGAAGGCAGTATTAAGCCACAGTTTAGTTCTTAATGCCTGAACTGTGGAGGCTCCCCGCCTTTTCAAGGAGGGGGATGCTGTTGGCTGCTGCGAAGCGCAGTCAACAGCTGGGGTGGTTAAGCACAGTGCGGCGTGCGATGGAACAGTGCGGTTCTAACGGCCGGCATTCTGCAAACACCCTTCCGTCTCGCCTTCGTGCCTCAGGCGATCCACCTTCCCTTGGCAGGGAAGGAGTCCGGACGTGTTCGGCATCTAGCTCTTGCGATTGGATCTGATTAAAGTATTAAGCTACTACCCATACAAAAGCCTGAACTGTGGAAACTCCCCGCCTTTTCAAGGAGGGGACGCTGTTGGCTGCTGCGAAGCGCAGTCAACAGCTGGGGTGGTTTAGTACAGTTCAGAGTGCGAAGGAACAGTGCGGTTCTTACGGTCGGCATACCGTAAGGACCCTTCCGTCTCGCCTTCGTGCCTCAGGCGATCCACCTTCCCTTGCCAGGGAAGGAGCCCGGACGCGATCGGGCATCCAGCTCTTCGATTGGATCTGATTGTAGTATTGAACCAAGGTTTAGTTCTTAATGCCTGAACTGTGGAGGCTCCCCGCCTTTTGGAGGAGGGGATGCTGTTGGCTGCTGCGAAGCGCAGTCAACAGCTGGGGTGGTTAAGTACAGTGCGGCGTGCGAAAGAACAGTGCGGATCTTACCGGCCGGCATTCCGGTTAGGCCTATCTTTCTTCTGCCTCCTGCTGTTCTGCCTCTAAGCCTCCTGCAATTGTGTGGGCCTCTGCCCACTGCCAACTACCTCGCTCGCGCTGGTCTCTGCCTACTGCTGGCTGCCAACAGCCAACTAAAAAGCCGGTCAGGATTGCTCCCTTCCGGCTTTTTGCACTTGGATGATCAGCGAACCGCTACGGCATCTTCCTGCTCACTACCTCGCTGTTGCTGCTCCTGCCTGCTGCGCCGAGCGCATAGATGCGGAAGGAGGCCAACGCTCCCGAAGGAAGGTTGCCGATGGTGGCGTTCGCCGTGGAGGAATGAGCGACCAGCGTCCATTTGTCGTCCGTCACCACGCCGGTACACAACTCGATGGCATACTGCTTCGCGTTCTTCACCCGTTTCCAGCGAAGCTTCAGCTCGCCCGGATAGTCGGTATAGCTGACGCGCAGATCGGTTGGTGCGCCGATATCGTCGTACTTTCTCGGCGCCGGCGTGCGGACCTCCATGCCTGCTTCGCGGATGATGGCTTCATCGCCCCGGCTGATCGCCTGCACATAGCAGGCAAGGATCTCGAGGTTCATCTTTACATCCTCCAGCTTCTGGTTGCGCAGCACCGTATCGGTACGGGAGCCGCCGCCCACGCAGTTGCGTTCCAGCTTTTCCAGGTCGTTAAGGTCCGCCGTTACGGCGGTCAGGGCGACCAGCGGTTCAGGAAACCGCTCTGCATGCGATGTCATCTCTGCAACGATCTTTCTGCCCAGTACGATGATGTCGGGAACTGAGATCGATTTTAGTTTTAATGCTACTCTTTTCATTTTATTGGTTTTTTATGATTGACAAATTGTTGTTTGAATTATAAAGATTGGTATTACGGACTTGAAGCAGGGCTGTCATGCCAGCCGTAATAGTGAGCATATCAGCCTCTAAGACCGTAGGCCCCCGGATGGGTGCCCAGGGAAAACGAGCTGAGTTACAGGTGGACGGATTGATCCCTTCGTCAGATAAATCCAACCCAGCGGTAAATGAGACAAGGCCCGAAGGAAAAAAGAAAAACCCTTTGGTATTTTTCCCCAAACCCGAAGGGTTTGTTTCCATCACCGAAGGTTTTGGGGGAAAGCCTTTGGTAGTCGCCGGAATTACCGAGGGGTTTTTGAAAAAGTAAAAAGGGTTTACAAAGAAGAATGAAGGAAAAAAGAAAAATGCCGAAGGGTTTATCGCAAAGCCCGAAGGGTTTTTCCAAAAGACCAAAGGTTCTTTCATAAAGACCGAAGGCTTTCTCACAAAGACCGAAGGGTTTATATTAAAACCCAAAGGGTTTCCGGAAAAGACCGAAGGATTTGCCTCGGATACCACGGGTCCGCATTCGTTGCCAAAGGGAGCGCTCATCTTTCCCTTCAGGGTAGCCTCACCTGCGGCAGCTTCCTGCTTATTTACATACTGATATGACTGACCTTGCTGTACCATCGTTTCGGTTTGATACAGCAAAGCTCCGGCGGGAGGCGCCCCTCGCCTATACCCGAAGAGGTAATCCGTGCTTACCCGAAAAGGTAGGCGGACCATACCCGGAAAGGTAAATCCACCCTACCCGATCAGGCAGGGTACGGGAAATAGTTGGCTGATTAACAGCACATCTTCCTGTAAGCACTTCTGCCCTCTTAACGTTCCTTTAGCTGTTTGGTTGGAAATTTTTCCGCTGTTTTGTATAACGGCGCCGGTATCAGGAAACCGCAAGAAGCAAAGGCAACGCATCCTATCTGCACAGGCTACCTGCTACCTGCTGCGTGACACCCCACCTTTAACTTTCTTTTTAATATTTATTTGCAAACTTGCCTGCGGTTTCGCAGGGTACGGTAAGCAAACCCCGGAGCCAGCCGCCCTGCAGCTTGATCCCCCGTGAGAGAGAACCTTTGCAGCGACCCGACCGGAGCTACTGCCGGACCTGCCCTACCCCGACCTCTATTGACTTAAATCCGCTGTTTATCGGACCAACGCTACACCACTACTGAAACAACATCATGAAACCAGGCATTCCCCTGCTCCTGATCTGCGAGCAGGCCTCCTTCAACCTGCTGAACAGCTTCAGATTCATCATGCAGCCACAGCGCCGCTACATTGTCATGGACGCCTTCAACCAGACGCCCGAAAGCATTGCCATCAGCCGCTACCGGTATGAGCCGGCCCTGTTTGTGCTGATGCCCTGCGAGGACAAGCTGGAAGTATTCCGTGCGCTCCTGCGCCGTTATGAGAAGCCCCGCATCCTGGTGATGGGTGAAGACTCGCTCCGGGAAGCGGCCATTTACCTGACCAGCGGGGCGGCCGGCTATATGTATCACCGGGAGATGTCGAACCATCTTTTGTTTGCCCTCGACCGGATCCTTACAGACGGTATGTTTGTCAACCGGCATCTGCGCCGCGTGCTGATGACCCTGTCGCACCCGGTGCTGGAATCAGACAGTCAGACCGATGCCATCCTGGCCAGCTTTACGGAAGCCGACCGGGCGGTGGTGCGCCTGATCCGCGCCGACCCTTCCATAAGCTATGACGAGATGGCCGGTAAGCTGCACCTCTCAAAGGAAACGATAAAGAAACGCGTGTACGGCATCCTCCGCAAGGCCAATCTCCGCACCCGCAGGGACCTGCTGCATTTTGTGGCAACGCACTGATAGAGTAGGCGGTAGGCAGTAGGCAGTAGGCAGTAGGCAGAGGTCCGGCGCGAGTTTTTATAGAGATCCAGAAGGCGGGCGAATGCTGATGTTAAGCTGGATTACTGACGTGTCTGATCTGCACGGTTCGACTGCACGCCGCGCTGTACTTAACCACCCCAGCTGTTGACTGCGCTTCGCAGCAGCCAACAGCATCCCCTCCTTGAAAAGGCGGGGAGCCTCCACAGTTCAGGCCCTGCGGACCGACCTGGCTCAGGGCGATAATCAGTTCCAATCGAAGTGCAGGATGCCATATCGCGTCCGGGCTCCTTCCCTGCGAAGGGAAGGTGGATCGCCTGAGGCACGAAGGCGAGACGGAAGGGTCTTTACCGAATGCCGACCGTTAGAACCGCACTGTTCCTCCGCACTCTGAACTGTAATTGGCGGCAGGCAGATGTCCGGTGCAAGTGTTATAGAGATTCAGAGGGCAGAGGAGCAGGGAGCAGAAAAACAAAGGAACAGAAACCAGAAACAGTGCGGGGAAACAGGAAGAAAAGAGAGCAGAAAGCAGAAGGACGCATGACCCAAAACAACAATTAAACGAAACCATAAATCAAGCTCCTCTCCATTGAACCATTATGATCTAGCACATTGGTAAATCAGCACATTCTTATTGCCATTACGCCATTGAGCATTCGCGCTTACGTCTTCACGACTTTACGACTTCGCAACTCCGCACTTCACCGCTCAGCCTGGCCACCCATTTGATACCTGCCGGTTTCTTCTTATATTGTCTTCAGGAGAGAAACCATCATGAACCTTTATTCCTTGACACACCGGCAATCGCCGGTGTCTGCCCGGATACTATGCCGTCTTGCCACCCTTACCGCCATCATGCTGCTGCCGTTTTCAGCCATTTCCAAGACACCGCTCCAGAAAAGAATTATGGAGTCCCTCGACAGGAACAATGTCCGCGAGGCTTTAAGGCTGGTTGATTCTGCAAGGTATGACCTGAGGAAGCTGATCGATAACCGGCTGTCGCTTGCGGAATTCGTGATGATGAGCGACAGCAGCTATGTGGTCGATTCTTTCCTTAACCGGCTCCGGACGGTAAAGGGCGAAGAGTTCTTTGCCGCCGCCGCACTGGGAAATGCCAAAGTGTTCAGGATGGTGCTGGACCGGACTTCGCTGACAAACCTCGAAATCTTCGAAGAGGGACAATACCTGCTGGAGCCGCTGACGGATTCCGTCCGCCGGGCGCTGCGAAAAGCATTTATCGCCAGTCCGATGGATCAGGACGCCATTGACGAGCTGACCGAAATGCCGAAAGCGGACCCAGACCTGGGCAGCCTGCGGGCCTGGGCCGGAAAGATGGAGATGATCAACCGGGAGCACGCGGAAAAATTCCTCCTGGCTACCGCTGTCAAATATGAGCTGGAGCGGTCCACACCGGGAAGCCGCTACCTGCTTGCCAACTACCTGTTCCCCTCGGCCGGTAGCCTGGGCAATGACTTCGACCGGAAGCTGTTTGCCGGTGCTTTTGAAAAGGGACGCTGGGATATAGTAGACGCACTGTTCCGCAGGGGAGCTAAAACGGAATGGCTGCTGCAGGTGGATGTGGAAGATATTGCCGATGGCCGGCGCGCACTCGGCTATTTCGTAAAAAGCCAGCTGCTCGACACAGCAAAGAACGATGCCGCGCTTCAGAACAACAGGAAATGGAAGATACCGCAGCCTGAGATCTATATGCCAGGCTCAACTCCCGGTAAGGATTTCAGGGAAAAAGCAGCTTTTCCTCCCGCCTATGTCAATACAATGGGCGCCATGCTGATAGTAGAGGGGCGCTGCGGACCGCAGATCAGCCTGAGCATGGATCTGCCAGGCGGCAGCGGACACATGTCCTTCACCGAAGTGCACCACAGCATCAACCTGAAGAAAAAGGAAACGTTTTACATGAAGCCCAATCCCTGGGGCTACCGGATCACGATACCGGGAGCAGATACGGCGGGTATGGGTGAATACGCCTCCGTTACCGTAAAGAATACCGGGGGCTACCGGCAGCCGATCTTCGACCTGGTGGCGCAGGTCATGGTCGTCCGCGATTCGGTGGTGATCGATACGGTGCGCGGCGGGGAGGAACTGATCATTAACCGGGCACTGGGCCCGGTATGGGTATGCATCCCTATGGCGCCATACCTGACCTTCGGGACAGAGATCACCTTCCACCAGGAACAACATGAAAAGCTGGGTTCCGTTACCCTGCAGGATCGCCTGGCAGCATACCAGCGGCTTCTGGAAGGTATGACCGAAGGAAGAACCCTGGAACGGGGCACGGCACCCGCATTCGATGCGATCCTGCGCCGGCACCTGGTGTCGGAGCAGCTGCACGAATCAGCAAGGCCGGCGATCAGGACCGAGCTGATCTCTGCACTGCGACAGCTTGCCGCCCAGAGCACGGAAGTGGCCGACCTGTCCGACTACCTGTACCGGCAGGTGACCGATACGCTGGCTACAGCGGGCGCTCCTCCCGGCGCTGCGGCTTCCGTGGCGCAGGTGGCGGAACGTATCGGCAGCTCGGGCGACAGGCGCCATGCCTCGCTGGACCTGATGGAACAGCCAGGGGTACAGAAGTACATCAACCTGCTGCGGGCGGCTGAAGGGCTGGTCTGGGAGTTTTCTCAGTACTACCCCGCTGCACAACTGAAAAAAGAGCTTACAGCGATCCTGTCGGAACTGTCTGCCGCCGAGCGCCAGGGTATTGCGGCCAATATCGGGCGCAGCGCACATATTCTCGGGACCACACCGGCTACAATGAACAACAAAGGCGCTATCATCACCGAAATCCTGAACCCCGCCCATGAATAGGCTTATTACCTGGCTGCCGGTCTTTTTCGCTGCAGCCGGATGCTGCCTTCTCAGGCCCATCAGCACTGCCGCCCAGCCGGGATTCGGCCAGGACATGATCAATTTCGTCAACAAAGAGGCTCATAAGATAGCCCTTCGGTATATGGACTCAGACTACCTGGCCCGCTCGGTGGTCGCTTTCCAGGTAAACCTGGACCGGTCACGTGCCATTACCAACAAAGCGTTCCTGTCCCTTCGCGGCACGGACTCGCTGGTCCGAAGGCTGCAGGGCAGCTACCTGCAAACAAAAAAGCTGGACAGCAGTGAGCAGGAAATACCGGACGACCTGGTGCTCGACCTGCTTTCCGCGAACAGGGAGGCCGCGAGCCGCATGAAAGAGCTGGCTTACCACCTGGAAATGACCAGGGGCGCGCACAACCTTGTCAGGGTGCTGGACACTCCTTACAGCTATCAAGACTTCCGGCTGACACCACTCAGCAACACCGCCTATTATTTCATCATCTCCTCGATCCAGCAATCGAGGCCGGATTTCGACGGGCAGATCGAACTCAACGGGGAGGTGAACGAGGACGGGCAGGCCTCGGGCGGCGAGGCAAAAATTATGGCCGCTATGACGATCTATGGCATGTTCGAGCTTTATGAGGACCTGCAGAAATACGAGCGGCAGATCGAAAAATTCGAAGACGCCATCAATACGCTTCCTTCCGTGCTGCCGCATGATTCGGTAAAATACAAACGGTACCTGACCAGCTACAATATTGTCAAGGCGCTGTACAGCACCGAGCTGAAGGGAATGCATCGTCACCTCGACACCATGGCGACGGCGCTGTCCGACCGGTACTCGCTGCTTGCCGATATGAAGATCCATATTGACAACCTCCTGCTCCGGAACCGCGTCAGAACGGCCTACAACATGCTTGGACTTGCCAGCTATATCCGCAGGGAAGAGGAATTCCGGCTCATTGGCGGCGCGCAGCAAAAGTTGCGGCAACTGAACGACGACGTGAAGGATCTTTATACCGCTGCCTCGGGATCGGACAGCATGCTGCTCGTGTTCGGCAGCCTAGAGTCGCTGCGGGACGTGGCGCAGGAAGCGGACTCCTTTATTGCTCACCTTCTGTCCGAGCCGGTATACAAGCCTTTGTATAACGGACTGCCGCAACTGCAACAGTGGTTCGGCGCGAAAGAACAATACGCAAGCGAGCGGCTGCAGCAGGGATTTCCCGGGAGCGGACCGGATACGGCGACGGCACAGCTCACTTATTTCAGCCCGGACTTGAATTACTTCAGCAGAAGTCTGCTGGACGAAGCAGAACCGGAGGGGAAGGACAACTGCGGACTTTTTGCGATGCTCTCCTTCGACCAGGCAGCCTATTATCCCGAACTTTCGATATCGACAGGCTTTGGCGGGTACCATACCGGAGCTCCGTTCCATACGTCATTCCCAACGGTAGGCAGCGGTGTCTGGTACCGCAGCTCCGACGGCGCCTACATCCGCGACTGGCGGGACAATGGCAGCGTGCTGGTGAGCAAGGTGCGCCGTAATCTGGACCAGCGGACGGTGCAAAACAACGTACGTTTCGAAAGATCATGGAAGGAAGCCACTGTCAATGCCCCGGCAAGAACATCGGAGGTCGGCGCCCAGCACAATGCGGTGCGCGGCAGCAACGCCATCGGCAGTTTCGCCCGGACCGTGTTCCCCGCTACAGGTGTTACCGCGCCCGGTTTTCCCGGAACCGGCACTACCGCTCCGGAGCCGGAGGAAAACAGCAGTGTGCCGCCGCTGGTGCGGGAAGCCGACAGGGAAGACGGACGTCATCAGCGGTACCTGCGGGGACTGACGGAAGAAGAGCGCAGCTCGCAGCGGGTAAAGGAGTATGAGGCATTGCATGCAAAGTACCTGAAGTATGCAAAGGCGCTGGAACTTGCAGGCTTTACGAAGGAAGGTACTGCGATGCTGCAGGCCGCGGTCGGGCTGCGCTCGGAAATGACCGGCTACAGCTCTGCCCCGCCGCCGCGTCCTGACTTCCAGCCGCCGCATATTCCATACAACCCGCTGACATTTGAGGATTATCAGTCTGTGGCCAGCCGCAGTGCGTTCTATGGTACGGTACACGAGGCACTTAAGGGCAAGTCGCTCTGGTTCGGGGCCGCGGAAGAAGTCACCTCCGGCTGGGCGATGACCGTAGCGGATGAGTTTTCCTTTAACCGGATGACGCACTACATCGTAGAAGCCAATAAATACCTGTTTATCGAAAACAGCGCCAACGCAAAAAAGTTGATGGAAGGCGAGCTTGATTTTTCTTTCGTGAGCTCAGCCGGCGAGGTAATTGACTTCCGGGGTCTGAAGGGCAAGGAACGTGACTATGCCCTGGTAGAATTTGAACAAACGAAGATCGACGAGTTCACCCACAAATACAGGATGCAGTACCCTGACGCTTCCATGGCCTTTATCCAGTTTCAGGTGAACAGGTTCCTGCGGTATTTCCCTCATGATTCCGCTCTGATGAAGGAGGCAATAGATACAATGGGACCGGATTTTGATTTTGCAAGCTATGAAGACCGGGTGCGCCTTGGCAAGAAGATGATCGATCTTCTTTATGCCCGGCAGCACTGAGGCAGAGACCAGCGCGAGCGTGGATAGTAGGCAGTGTGCAGTCAGCAGTTGGCAGATTTTCCTGCGCGGGTTATTTCCAGAGATTTAGAAGGCAGAACGCAGAAGAAAGTCAGCGGTAGGCAGTTAGCAGTGCCCGGAGCGAGTCTTTATAGAGATCCTGAAGGCAGGCTAATGCTCATGTTAAGCTGAATTACTGACCTGTCTGATCTGCACTGTTCCACTGCACGCCGCGCTGTACTTAACCACCCCAGCGTTTGTCTGCGCTTCGCATGCAGACAAACGCATCCCCTCCTTGACAAGGCGGGGAGTTTCCAAAGGTTCAGGCTTTTGTATGGGTAGTAGCTTAATACTATAATCAGATCCAATCGAAGAGGGGGATGCCCAATCGCATCGAGACTCCTTCCCTGGCAAGGGAAGGTGGATCGCCTGAGGTACGAAGGCGAGACGGAAGGGTCTTTACGGTATGCCGGCAGTAAGAACCGCACTGTTCCTCCGCACTCTGAACTGTACTTAACCACCCCAGCTGTTGTCTGCGCTTCGCAGCAGCCAACAGCATCCCCTCCTTGAAAAGGCGGGGAGCCTCCAAAGTTCAGGCTTTTGTATGGGTATTAGCTCAATACTTTAATCAGATCCAATCGCAAGAGCAGGATGCCGAATCGCTTCAAGGCTCCTTCCCTGCGAAGGGAAGGTGGATCGCCTGAGGCACGAAGGCGAGACGGAAGGGTGTTTGCAGAATGCCGGCCGTAAGAACCGCACTGTTCCTCCGCACTCTGAACTGTAATTGGCGGCAGGCAGATGTCCGGTGCAAGTGTGATAGAGATTCAGAGGGCAGAGGGGCAGGAAGCAGAAGAACAAACCACATAATCACAAAGAAACGATAACACGCCTTTACGCCTTTACGCCTTTACACTTCACGCCTTTACACCTACTTGCTACCAATAAAAAAAGCCGGGACTAGCCCGGCTTTTTTTATCAGATCAGAACTGGAACAGCTTAGAGCTTGTTCAGTTTTTCGGTCCTGAGGACCTTGCCTTCATCGCTATACAATTGTATCAGGTAGATACCGGGCACTTCATTGCTCAGATCCACGGTGACAGCATTGGCTTTGTCAAGCACTACCCTGCCCTGGATATCACGCACCACCGCGCGGAGCGGCTGACTGCTGCTGATGTTGAAGATACCGGTGGACGGATTCGGTGACACGGTCACCACTTCTGCGGCAGCTTCCGCTTCCTCGGTGATGCCGTCCTCGGCAGGCTCCTCGCCGTCCAGGAATGCCTGTTCTTCGGCAGTGAGCTTGTTGCCGTTGTAGTTCACGGTGATGAACGTATCGGCAGACATCGCGTCACAGCCGTTCTGACCTACGATGTACAGGCGATAATAGCCCGACTGCGTGATGAGCTGGTACCTGTCGGTGCCGTTGGCGATAGCAACGCTGTCCTGGTACCACTGGTAGGTGGCCCCGCTGTTTGCCATCAGGCGCACGGAACCGTTGCTGAACACTTTCTGTACCTTGATCGTAGACACAGGGAGCTGCTTGTAGTTGATCTTCTTCACCGGGGAGAGGGCCGACTGGCAGCCGTTCGTATCGGTGACCACTACATTGAAGCTGCCGCTGGTATCAATGGTCAGCGTATTGTGGGAGGAGTCGCCGATCGCCACCCCGTTGCGGGTCCAGCTATAGCTGACGTAACCGTCCGTTGCCGTGATCTGCATGGTCTGACCTACGCAGACAGGGGTCGGCGCCGTAATGCCCGGTTTGTTCGGGATCTTGAAGACCTCGATATCAACCGGAGGCGTGGTGACCAGTCCGCACATCGGGTCGTTGTAGGTAACGGTATAGGAAGCCGTGCCCTGCTTATGGATCTTCAGGGTAGCGCTGGTCTGGTTGTTGATTTTCACGCCATTCCTTTTCCAGATATAACCGGTGCCGGCAGGGGCTACCAGGGTAATGGTATCGCCTTTACATACGGTGAACGAACCATTGCTGTTGCTGATAGACGGTACGTAAACCGTAACGGTCACATCGTCTGTGCCGGAGCAGCCATTGCCATCTGTACCGGTAACGGTATAGGTAGCGGTGGCCGTAGGAATGAACGCCATGCCGTTGGTGGCGCCATTGCTCCAGGTATAGGTCTGCGCGCCGGTGGCGGTAAGGATCACGGAAGCACCGTTGCAGGTGGTCTGGTCCATACCGGCATTGACAACCGGGAGCGCGTTGATCGTTACATTCATCGCATCGGTGTTCACACAGCCGTTGGCATCCGTACCGGTAACGGTGTAGGTGCCGGGGCCTGCAGGAACGAACGGTACGCCGTCGGTCACGCCGTTATCCCAGGTATAGGATACCGCGCCCGAGCCGTTCAGGGTAAGCGTACTGCCATCGCAGACCGCCGCATCGCTGCCTGCGCTCACGTTAGGCAGGGCGTTTACGGTAACGGTGACAGTGTCGGTGTTCTCACAGCCGTTGCTGCCGGTGCCGGTGACCACGTAAGAGGCCGTGGCGGCGGGGGTAAAGGCAACACCGTTTGTGACATTATTGGTCCAGCTATAAGAGTTGCCGCCGCTTGCGGTAAGGGTAGCCTGGCCGCCTGCGCAGATCGCGAAATCAGCACCCGCGCTGATGGATGGCAGCGCAAGCACAGTGACCTGGATGCCATCGGTATTGGAACAGCCATTGGCATCCGTACCGGTAACGGTATATTGTCCGGAACCGGCAGGCACGAACGGCACGCCGTCGGTGACATTATTATCCCAGGTGTAGCTGACCGCGCCGGAACCGGAAAGGGTCAGGCTCTGACCGGCACAGATCGAGGTGTTGCCGCCGCTGGCGCTGACGTTGGGCAGCGGGTTGACGGTAACTGTGATCATATCCGTGTTCGAGCAGCCATTGCCGTCGGTGCCGGTTACGGTATAAGTAGCTGTAGCCGCCGGGGAGAAGGAGACGCCGTCGGTCACGCCGTTATTCCAGGTGTAGGTCGCAGCGCCCGAACCGGAGAGGGTAACGGAAGCACCGGCGCAGACCGCAATATCATTACCGGCATTCACGGCAGGCAATGCATTGACGGTGACGGTTACGTCGTCCGTATTGGAGCAGCCGTTGCCATCCGTACCCGTTACGGTATATGTAGTGGTGGCGGTGGCGGTAAATGCTGCATTGTTATTGATGCCGTTGTTCCAGGAATAGGAGGAAGCCCCGGAACCACTCAGCGTTACTGAAGTTCCCGCGCAGACCGTGATGTCATTACCGGCGCCTACCATGGGCAGTGCGTTAACAGTAACGGACACGGTATCCGTATCGGTGCAGCCGTTGCCATCCGTGCCCGTAACAACATAGCTGCTGCTGGAAGCGGGAGCAAAAGCAACACCATCGGTAACGCCGTTGTTCCAGGAATAGCTTACAGCGCCGGAACCGGAAAGGGTCAGGGTCTGGCCTGCACAGATGGTCGCATCGCTGCCGGCATTAACCACCGGAAGCGCATTGACCGTTACCTGGACATCATCAGTATTGACACAGCCGTTACCATCCGTACCGGTAACGGTATAAGTGGCAGTTAAAGCAGGTGTAAAGGAAACACCGTCAGACACACCGCCGGTCCAGCTATAGCTGGCAGCGCCCGAGCCGGAAAGCGTAACGGAGCTTCCGGTACATACGGCGATATCATTGCCGGCCGAGACGGCAGGAAGCTGGTGAACGGTAACCGTCACCTGATCGGTACCTGAACAGCCATTGCCGTCTGTACCGGTAACGGTATAGGTAGTAGTAGCCGTAGCCGTAAATGCCGTTCCATTGGTAACACCATTGTCCCAGGAATAGGAGGAAGCTCCGGATCCCGAAAGCGTCACCTGCTGACCGGCACATACGGTGATGTCGTTGCCTGCGCTTACGGCAGGACCAGGGTTAACGGTCACAGCCACATCATCGGTATCGGTACAGCCATTGGCATCGGTACCGGTAACGGTATAGACAGCGGAAGCGGCAGGAGAGAAAGCGACACCGTCGGTGATGCCGCCGGTCCAGCTATAGCTCACCGTACCGGAGCCCGAAAGCGTAACGGTCTGTCCGTTACAGATGGTCACGTCGCTGCCGCCGTCTACTGTCGGCAGGCTGTTGACCGTAACAGTAACATCATCGGTATTGGTGCATCCGTTCGCATCGGTACCGGTAACCGTATAGGTAGCGGTAGCGGCAGGGGTGAAGGCAACCCCGTTCGTCACATTGTTATTCCAGCTATAAGAGACCGCGCCGGAGCCGCTGAGCGTAACAGATTGTCCTGCGCATACCGCCACATCATTGCCGGCGCTGACCGCAGGCAGGGAAGCCGGCTGACCGATGGTCACCATAGCGGTATCGGTACATCCGTTATTATCGGTAACAGTTACGGTATAGGTGCCTGCAGCCAGTCCGGTAATGGCAGCCGTATTGGCTCCGTTATCCCAGGCAAAGCTGTAAGCCGCGGTACCGCCGGTTGCGGCCGCCGTAGCCGTGCCGTTGGATCCGCCGAAGCAGGTTACGTCCGTACTGCTGCCGATAGACGCGTCGAGAGTCGCCGGCTCCGTGATCGTAAAGTTTGATGCTGCCGTGCAGCCGATGGCATCCGTTACGGTAACGGAATAGCTGCCTGCACCGAGACCGGAAACGGAAGCATTGGTGCTGCTTACGCCGGTCCAGCTATAAGAGTAAGGAGTAACGCCGCCGGAAGCGGTAACAGATGCGGCGCCGTTGGTGCCGCCGTTACAGCTTACGTTTGTCTGAGCACCTGTTGCCGCAACGGTAACAGCGGTCAGTGTCGCAGCGTTGGAGAAGGACTGCTGTCCGCCGGCGCCGGTAGCGCCGAGCCGGAACATGAAGCCGTTGTAGCCTGCAACATCCAGTATGGTAAGAGAGTCCGTCTGCTCACCGGTCACGGATGCAGATGCAGTGATGTTGGTCCAGTTGCTGCCGCCGTTGTTCGACTGCTGCCACTGGTAAGCGGTAGCGCCGGTCACGTCCGCCGCAAAGGAAACATTGGCCGCTGCAGCGCAGACAGTCCGCGATTGCGGGTGTGTGTCAAACGTGGCTGGAACGCCAGATGGCTCTGTAATCGTTGCCGTAGCTGTGGTAGTACAGTTATTGGCATCGGTTACGGTCACCGTATAGGTACCTGCGGTGAGCCCGGTGGCAGTTGCCGCAGATCCGCCGGAAGGAGACCAGGAGTAAGCATAAGCCGGAGTGCCGCCTGTAGCCGTTACCGTAGCTGCACCGTCATTGCCTCCGAAACTGCTCACATTGGTCTGAGCCGAGATGGACGCGGAAAGCGCCGCTGCCGGCTCTGTAATAGTAAAGCCCTGGGAAGCCTGGCAGTTGTTGGCATCGGTTACGGTCACCGTATAGCTGCCGGCAGTAAGCCCGGTGGCAGATGCAGCAGTGCTGCTGCTTCCGGTCCAGCTATAGGAATAGCCGCCGTTGCCGGATACGCTGACGGCTGCCTGACCGGTACTGCCGCCAAAGCAAGACACATTGATCTGGGACGGTGTCAGAACCGGAAGCGCGTTTACGGTAACGGTCACCTGGTCGGTGTTCGTACAGTTGTTGCCATCAGTTCCGGTTACGGTATATGTGGTCGTTGACGAGGGCGTGAAGGATACGCCATTGGTCACGCCGTTGTTCCAGGTATAGGAAACTGCACCGGAACCGTTAAGGGTTACGGAAGCTCCTGCGCACACGGCAGCGTCACTGCCTGCATTTACGGCAGGAAGGGCATTTACGGTTACCAATACTTCATCGGTAGCGGTACAACCGTTTGCGTCTGTTCCGGTCACTGTATAAGTCGCAGTTGCACCGGGTGTGAACGCTACGCCGTTGGTAATGCCATTATTCCAGGAATAGCTAACGATGCCGGTACCGCTACCGGTGAGCGTCGCCTGCTGTCCGGCACACACAGCGATATCGCTGCCTGCGCTTACGGACGGAGCCGAGGAAGGCTGGGTAACGTTTACGTTCACCGTGCCTGTGCAACTGTTGGCATCGGTGATGATCACGGTATAGCTGCCGGCGGAAAGACCGGTACGGTCTTCGGTGGTGACACCCCCGCCCCAGTTGAAAGTATAAGGTGAAGTGCCGCCTGAAGGCGTGAGGTTGACAGAACCGTTGGAGCCGCCATGACAGGTCACATTATTGACTACAGTGGATCCGGAAACCGGTGCGGCAGGCTGGGTAACCGTTGCATTGACAACAGCCGAGCAACCATTTGCATCGGTGATGGTGACACTATAATTTCCGGCAGAGAGACCGGTACGGTCCTCGGTGGCGACACCGCCGCCCCAATCGTAGGAATACGAACCTGCGCCACCCGAAGGCGTGAGGTTAATAGCGCCATTGTTTCCGCCGTGGCAAGCCACATTCGTGATTACCGTACTGCCGGAAACGGCAGTCGCCGGCTGGCTCACCGATACGTTTACCGTGCCCGTACACCCGTTGTTATCCATGATGGTCACAGCGTAGTTGCCGGCTGCCAGGCCGGTACGGTCCTCGGTAGTGATGCCGCCGCCCCAGTTAAACGTGTAGGGACCGGTGCCGCCGGAGGGTGTCAGGTTGATCGCACCGTTGGTGCCGCCGTTACAGGCGACATTTGTTACCACTGTGGTTCCCGATACCGGCGATGACGGCTGGGTGACGGTAGCGTTCACGGTGCCGGTACATCCTCCGGCATCTGTGATCGTAACGCTGTAGTTGCCCGCTGCGAGGCCGGTGCGGTCCTCGGTAGTGATGCCGCCGCCCCAGTTAAACGTGTAGGGACCGGTGCCGCCGGAGGGTGTCAGGTTGATCGCACCGTTGGTGCCGCCGTTACAGGCTACATTTGTTACCACTGTGCTGCCGCCAACTGCGCTTGCCGGCTCGGTGATCGTTACCGTCTTCACCACGAAATTGCTGTTGGCATCTGTCACGGTCACATTGTACGTTCCCGCGCAGAGATTGGAAGCCGTGGCACCGGTGCCGCCCGAGGGCGACCAGGAATAAGAATAAGGACCGCTACCGCCCGTTGCCGTAACAGTTGCTGACCCGTTGCAGAGACCGTTACAGGTGGCATTGGTCTGTGTTGTCGAAGCTGAGATGGGAATGCCTGCCTGGGCAAAGAACATGTCTACGCTTCCGCTGTTAGTGACCGACTGGGACCCAAAGGCCGCGCCGGCAGTGGACTGGCCGGTGATCGTAACGCGGCCTCCGCCGGCAGTGGTAACAGCCACCGACCTTGCCTGGTCGTCAATATTAGTTGTACTGCTTCCGCCCTGCAGCGCCCAGTTGGCATCTCCGTTCGTAGCGGAGAGGCTGGCAACAAATGCATCAGCCGCTGTGCTGACCAGGGAACTGAGCGTGCTCGTTCCGAAAACAAGGCCGGAGGACCTGAAATAACCTGCAATATAAATATTGCCGGCGCCGTCCGAAGCGATGCCCATAGCCCTGTCCTGTGCCGTTCCGCCGAATCCCTTGGCCCATACGAAGGTGTTCGTGGAAGGATTGTAACGGGCAACGAACAAATCTTCATTGCCTGAGTTGGTCAACGCAGGGTTGGAACCGAATGTGACCGAACTGGTGTACATACCCGCCATAAATACATTGCCTGTATGACTGTCGTAGCAGACCGAATAAGCATCTTCACCCGTGGCAGTCGAGGCGCCGGTACCGCTGATAAAAGCACCGGTTGAAGCGTTCACCTCCAGCAGTACTGCGTCGTTGCCGCCCGAGTGTGCCATACTTACGGAACCATAGGTTGCCGCCGCGGAGTAGGTGCCGCAAACGACTACTTCATCCAGGGCAGGCACATAGCAGATGCCGTAGGAGTTGTCGGGCGCCGCGTTAGAACCGCCGCTGCTGGCCCATACTACGTTTCCGTTTGCCGGGTTGAGCTTGGCCACGAACATTTCGGTGCCTGTACTGCCGTTGGCTGTAAGCGTTGTGCTGCCGAAAGTGGCACTGCCGTTGAAAGTGCCCGTGAAATAAACATTACCGCTGCCGTCAAGACAGATACTTCCGTTCGTACCATCGCCGAGGGTAGAGCCGAAATTCTTGGCCCACTGAAAAGCGCCGTTGGAAGCGTTTAGCTTGGCCACGAATATATCCGTGCCTCCGACAGATGTGAGCGTGGTAGCACCGGCGACCGTGGTGTTCACGAAGGTACCCATCACATATACGTCGGTACCGTTGGTGGCGATGGACATAGGGTTATCCCCGCTACTGGAAGAACCGCCTATCTGGACCGCCCACTGGTAGACACCGGAAGAATTATACTTGGTGACGACAACGTCGGCGGAGGTCGCCGTCAGATTGTTTGCCCCTGCGGTGGGATCAAAATCCACCGTGCCGGTGAAGGAACCGGTAACGTAGAAATTCCCGGAAGCGTCGGTGCAGACTGACCGCCCGACCTCACCGCCGGCGGAATTGCCGAAGGCGCGCGCGTTGAGCCAGGTCTGCCCCTGAACAAGGTTTGACTGGACCAGGCAGAGCAGCAGCAAGGCGGCGAGTCTGCAGGATCCGGGTAATAGATTTCTTTTCATAAACTGATTTTCTGTTGATGTGAGATTAACTGATTCAAAATATTCAATGGAGTTCCCCTTTGGCGGTAACCCTCTACGGTGGTCCTTTCGTGCTGATCATTGTGATGTGTTTTTTATTTGGTGCTTGTGTTTCCGTTTATTTATCGTTCCGGGACGGTCCGCCCCGTGCTGCTTCTTTACTTTGCCTGATCGTTCCGGCAGAATTAGCCGGTAACGGTCGCTCTGCCTTCTAAATCTTTTTACTCCTCGCGCCAGGTATTCTGCCCCTCCGGCCGCTCAATCTCTCTTCTTCAGCGCCGTAATCCGCCACTGCCTGCTATTACTCCAGGCGCATCCCTTTTGTCACACCAAAGGCTGCGATCTTGTGCCCCCCGTAATAGCCTTCTTCGCAGTAAACCACATCAGCGCGGAGTGCGGTACCGTCGGCGCAGGCAATTACGAACCCGTTCTTTTCATCAAGGGCTATCACGGTACCGCCCGCAGTGCCTTCCGGTACAGGAACGGCGGAAGGAGAACTGTCGGCAATGCCGAACACCCAGCTTCCGCAGCGTGTGGCGGCCGCCTTGTTCCAGGGATTGCAGGCATTGACCAGCGCACGTACCGACAAAATACTCATTGTCTTCCAATCAATGAACAGGTCTTCCGGTCTCGGACGTCCGTACCATCCGGCATCGGCGTCCTGCTGTGCTTTTTCCTTCAGGTTGCCCGCCAGCAGTCCCTGCAGCAGCGGACCCGTCAGGTTCGCACCCGCGAACGCCAGCTCGCTGCAGAACATGCCGAAGCTCGCATCCCTGTTCAGCGGTACGGACTGCTCCAGCAGGATGGGCCCGGTATCCAGGTTCCTGTCCATCCGGTGCACGGTAACCCCGCCGGCGGACGCCCGGTCCCGGATCATCCAGAAAAGAGGATTGGAACCCCGCCACCGGGGCAACGGGGCATAATGAAAGTTGATAAAACCATGTTTCGGAAGCGCCAGCACCTCTTCCGGAATACGGAAAGGAAACGTCTTGACCAGCACGACATCGGGCCGCAATTCGTCTACCCACTCTTTCAGCCCTTCAGCCAGCCCTTTCCGCGCAAACAGCCTGACAGGGATATTCGCCGCGGCGCACTGCTGCGCTACCAGCGAACGGATCTCCCCGGGCGCATCGGTCATGCCGACGCCCGACAGCAGTCCCGAGGGAATCAGCTGATTGAGCGCGGGCAGCGCCAGGCGGTCATTGCATAAGACTGCTACCCGGATCATATGCAGAAATAGTTGTTTTTCCAGCTCGACACCGTACCCTGCGGCACATCGAGCATGTGAGTAAGATGATCGCGGTCAGATACGCTGATGGTGTCATTAAGCTGAAGGCTGCATTTCCCTGCGGCGTCCGGCACTATCGAAACATCGTATACGGATGCGTAAGTATGGTGGGTCTCCGGATGGATAGCGACTGTTCCCCGGGGACTTTCGTACTGCCAGCCTTTTAACGGGGAACCCGGGTCGCGCAGCAGCTTCGCGGAAAGCAGTCCTGCTTCCCATCCAAGGAGATGAAATATATTCGCTTTCTTGTTCTTTGCCCGGGCAACAGCGTTGCGAAAGCGGTCCTGCGCCATGTTCTCCACGCTGGAACACCAGGGCACGACCGCGCGGAAGCTGCCTCCCGGAAAATCTATGCCTGAAAGTAGCTGCTCTTCGGCAAGGTAAGGTGCGCAGTAAAACGGCAGCGACACCGCATGGGCACCTGCCGCCTTCAGTTCTTTCATAAAAAGATCCGCCAGGTAGCTGCTGAAACATACACCGACAACCGTTGCCTGCCTGGCAGCGATCTGCTCCAGGTAAGGACTGATTGTAAACTCACTGATACGGTAGGCACTAACATAATTGCCGGCAACAGCGGCGCCGTTTTCCTCAGCCGCCTTTACCAGTGCGTAGGGGCTGCGGTACCCCCCGTCATAGAAAGAGGTTGCCATCAGTAACCGGTCGCCTGCGGCCGCTGCGAGCCTGCCGACGTTTGCAGCACATAAAGTGCCCTGCAGGGAAATATGGTAGCAGTTTTCCTGGGGGTTTGCTTCCGGGAAATGCATGCCCGGGTCAGGGAAAAGGAAAGGTATACCCGAAGAAAGCGCCAGCGGGTACAAGGGCTCGGCATTCAGATTGCCTGCATAGCAGATGATCATGCAGACATCATCCTGCAGGATCATCTTCTCTGCCTTCGCATAGTTGAGGGAGCTATCCTCGCCAAAGCCAATGTTTTCAGTAACAAGTTTGTATTCTGTGATGCCCGCTTCCGAAAGGGATAGCCTGATGCCGTCCAGCAGATCGAAAGCGATGGCGGGATAATCTGTAGAACGTGGTAATAGTACGCCGATATGCTTCATTAAGATTCGATGGAGATGTAAGAGGGAACAGGCAGTCCGGAAACGCCTGTTCCCCGTGTTGATGATCTAGTTCCTTGCAGGATATACTCCCTTCATGCAAATGATATAATTAAGTCCGAGCATGGGGCTTCGGGTGGCGAACGGCGCGCCCGCACCTGTCGGCGCCATGGAAATGCTTGCCGGGAACGGCGCCATGTTTTGTGAGGCTGCGCTTGTGTATATAGTGCCTCCCCCCGATTCCGGTGCAAAGATGTTCCCGCCGGGTGCCGTCTGGTTAGCCGTGCTGCCGCTCTGAAGCTGCATCACCACGGCTACCGGGTGTACGTGCGCGGGCATCTGGTTGGTAGCAAGCTGCGCGGTCTCAGCCCCGGCTGTCTGCCCGAGCCGGTAAGGGCTCAGTCCCTGGCCCTGGCCGGCGCCAACGACGGTGCGGCCGCGCAGGTCGGGAAGCATAAAAGTACTTGTACCATTGCCGCCATAAACGGTCCCAAGGATTGAGTAAAGTGCTGTATTGGTTTGTATGGACAAAGTCTGTCCCTGGCAGAAAGCCCAGGTGCGCGGGGCGAAATTGCCCGCAAATAATGTAACGTATCCGATAACTCCTTCCATTTGGCAGGTTTTTTAAGTTTTGGTTGGTGATTAATTACGGGAAGGGAAAATGCCTTCCACACAAATGATATAATTCATGGCAAGAACCGGAGAAAGCACCGGCAGCGGCATACTGTTTCCTGCAACCGGTGTTGCCACCACTGAAGTTTGCACGCCCATACCAACTCCGTCAGGGACGTCTGTATATATGGCATTGGTCACCGCTGCGGGTACATTATTGACAGGGCTGGGATCGGTGCCGGCCGCAGTGGATGCGCCGGGTGCCCCGGAAAGTGAAAGAAAGGAGTGGTTATGGTTGGGGAGATTCGATGTAAGCAGGTTCACATTCTCAGAACCGCCCATTTCACCGAGCGTGTAGTTGGAAAGCCCGGCACCCTGTCCGGTGCCAACGGCTACACGGCTTCTCAGATCGGGCAGTGCGAAAGTATTTACTCCGTCGCCGCCATAGGTTGTGCCGAGCAGAGCAAACAAGGCATCGTTAACTGCGATGCTGACGATCTGACCATTGCAGAAAGCCCAGCCTCTTGGCGCGAAATTGCCCGCGAATATTGTAATGTTCGCCAAATATGGATCTATAAACATGTTGTGAGTGTTTTGAAGGTGGTTAACAGATTAGTTGCGCGAAGGAAAAAGACCCTGAAGGCAGATGATATAATTGATGGCAAGATAGGGCTGAAGCACTTCGAAGGGCTGGCTGCCTCCTGACGGGCCGATTGTGGTCGAGATAATTGTGGGCGGGCCGAAGTAAGTACCTGCTGTCGGTGTATTTGCGTAGGCGTTTTCATTGGCCGCCGCAGGGTAAAAATCATCGGGTACGCTTTCATCACCGGCATTGGAGCTGGCCCTGAGCGACAGACTTATGTTTCCGTTATGCACATGCGGCGGCAGATTTGCCGGCGTAAGTATCACCGTCTCCGTCCCGGTGACTTCACCGAGCGTAATGTTTGACAAATTTGTACCCTGTCCGGTGCCGACAGGGGTCCGCCCCTGAAGATCAGGCAATGCAAACGTATTGATCCCGTTGCCGCCGTATGTGGTGCCAAGCAGGGAAAACAATGCCTGGTTCTGGGCGATCGGTAAAAGCTGGCCGGCACAGTATGCCCATCCTTTCGGGGCAAAGTCGGCTGCGAAGCACGTAACTACTCCTAATACTCCTTCCATGGAATAAACTGTTTTTTTTGGGTTAAACGATAAATAGATATTGTCTGGTTATTAAATGCAAGTATTGAGCGGCCGCCCATGAGTCTATTGCTCTGCCCATTTCCGCAGCAGGTTGCTGTGCAGCTGCTGCGAAATAAGGTGCTCCTGGCTGCCGGGACGCTGCTGCTGCAGTAGTTCCTGCAGATGCCGCATTCCGAACAACAGCTCCCTTTCCTGCGTATCGCGCACCATGCTCTGTATCCACGTCACCGCCACCACTCTTTTGCCCTTTTCGATCTTCCGGACCCGGTGTAGCCGGGTGGTAGGATAGATGATGGCATGACCGGCAGGCAGCTTGAAAAGCTGGGGTCCTGTCTCACCCATGATCTCCAGCTCACCTCCTTCATAATCGGACGGATCGTTGAGGAAAACGGTCATGCTCAGGTCTGCCCGGAGCTGAACCGGTGCCGCATACATCAGCGGGCTGTCAACATGCCAGCCGTACTCCATCCCTTCTTCATAGCAGGAAACCAGGAAAGGAAGCACGGCACGGGGCAGGGTACCCTCGCGGAACTCGAAACTTTTCTGAAGGGATTGCTCCAGCACGCCCCCGATCTGCAATGAGCTTTGGTGTTCCCGTGGTAACTGCGTATTGTTCTTGACTTCCCGGGCGACGCCGCCCGCTGTGACCCTTCCGTCGGAAAATGGTGCCTGGTCCAAGGCCTGCGCTATCTGCGCCAGCTGATCGGGATCCAGAAGGTTTTGTAGATGTAGGTACATTTCGTTTCTGGTTGATAATAGAGGTAATATGCACCCGAAAGATAAAAACTTTTTTTTCATTATTTATACCCCTTTCTTTTTCCGTAAGACAGAAATAATATACTTTTCGGTCCTGCAACCCATAATCATCATATGATCCGGTATGCCAAACTTAATATCGCCGCGGATTTGCATCGGCTGCAGGAGGAAACAGAACGGATGCTGCATGATGCCTCCTGGCGCCTGCATTTCAATACCTACCAGTACCAAGGCAACTGGGAAGTACTTCCCCTGCGTTCGCCCGGGGGCAGACAGGAATCCATCTTCGCCGACCTGATGAGGGAAAATGCATTCGAAGACACCCCGCTTATGTCCGCTTTTCCGTCGGTACGTCATTTACTGACGCAACTAGAATGTCCAGTCATGTCGGTCAGGTTGCTGAACCTGCGGACCGGCGCCGTTGTAAGTCCGCATAAAGATCATGGACTCTGCTACGAGCAGGGAGAGGCAAGGCTGCATATACCCGTCTTTACCAATGAACGGGTTCGCTTTTATGTGGATGATATGCTGGTGAAGATGGAGGAAGGGACCTGCTGGTATATCAACGCCAACCGGAAACATAGCGTCAGCAACGAGGGTACCACAGACCGGATACACCTGGTAATAGACTGTACGGTCAACGAGTGGCTGCAGTCCGTATTTGACGCCGGCGAAAAGACCTGTGTGGAAGACACCGGAGACCGGGAAAGGACGCTGCAGATGATCGCTGCCCTGCGCCTGCAGCAAACTGACACCGCGCTGCAGATGGCGGCGGAACTGGAACAAGCGCTCAATAACAACAACAGCCGGCATTTTTCATGACACCCACCGATCAAAGCCACATCATATCCGCCATTATCAGCTTCCTGGAGACAATCGGCATTCCTGTAAGCGAAGGAATGATCCCGCCCGAACTGGAGTTCCTGCCTGGGATCACCATCATGCACGGCGGACTGGTGATTGACCGCAACCGGCTGAAATATCCCGGTGATCTGCTGCACGAGGCCGGACACATAGCCGTGCTGCCGCCTGAGGAGCGCCGGGCTGTACGTGGGGTGCTGCCGAAGACGAACCACAGCGACGCCGAGGAAATGATGGCCATTGCCTGGAGCTATGCGGCTGCGGTGCACCTGGAGATTGATCCGAGGATCGTATTTCACGATGATGGCTATAAAGGCGGCGGCAGCTCCATTGCGGAGAATTTCTCCGAAGGAAGATATTTCGGTGTGCCCATGCTGCAGTGGTGCGGGCTTTGCCTGGAACCCAAGCAGGCGGCAGTGAAACGGACATTGCCTTTCCCTCATATGCTACGCTGGCTCAGGGAATAGGAGCATCCGCGGCAGCGCGCCGTTCATTCATCGGCAGCCTCGTTTTCCCGATCTCTTCATACAGGCTTCTGAGCCGCGCCATATTCGGCGGAGCCTCGAACGTGTCAGACGGATCTCCCGAAAAGGTCTGCTCCGGTTCCTTGGAATGAAACCTGCTTCGTGCGGCAACCAGCGCGCGGTACTCCGGCGGGAACGCGATACCGGTAAGGCTGCAGACCTTTTCCGTGACCGGAAGAATGCCTTCACGGTAATCAACCAGGAGGGTGTTATCATCGGAAGTCATCAGGAGGATGGCATTGTAATATGCTTCCAGTACGTAAGCCATGTAGTGGTCCGGATGTATGGACGCTACATCCCCGGCAGACTTTCCGAAGAGCTCCGGCTCCAGTACACCCTGCACAGCCTGCATTCCTTTCCGCCGGCAATGCGAAGCGAGCACTGCACCCGGCTCGCGATAAAGCACGATGAAGGGTGTAGCAGGATACCATTGCCGCAGGGTTTTCCAGTACATCAGGTGCCAGCTATCGGTTTTGACGAACATTTTCTGCGACGTACCTGCGCTTCCTGCCCTGCGGTACAGTTCCATCGCGCCTTTGAACAGGGGAGCTATCGCTGCCGGGCTGCGATCCGACCTGAGCGGAAGTCTCAGCAACTCATCAAACAGGGGCACCTCCGACAAGACAGTAATCTGCGGCGACAATGCCAGCGACTGGCTAAGCAGCGTAGACCCGCAGCGGGAGACATGAAAGATAAAGGCGGCGGGCGGAACAGCGGCTGCGTCCTGCGTCCATTCCACGAGACAACTGAGCGAGGTTTCCACCCGGTAACGGGAAGAGTTTTGCGGCAGTGAAAGGCAGCGCGACACGAAGTCGGCGAAAAAAGGTTCGGTCAGCGCCCGGCTGCCGAGGTAAAGCCAGCGGCAAATGCCGCCATCGTTCCTGAGCCGGTGCGGCACCCAGCCGCTGAGAAGGTCCGTAAATTCTGCGCTCATGATTCGAGGTTCTGATAAGCGGGATAATATTAGTTCAATTCGGACAACAAAACCTAATAACCGCTTAACTGCTTCTTTTTTACCGGACCGCTGCCGGAATGTGCTCCAAAAAAGGGGTTCAGAATCTACGCAACCCGTCGCAGCATATCAGGGTTCAGGTAAAGCACTCCGTTGGGATGGTCTATGTCCATGACCCAGCCTGCATCCTTCATCTCGTTAAATGTATCCATTAACCTGCTTTCGGGGACCTCCATACCAAGCGAGAACAGGTATTCCCGGATATCGTCGAACAAAAGCACTTCGTAGCCTGTGCGCCTTCCGTAATCGAGGATCAGGCGCGCCAGCCCGAAGACCTCCAATGCCACATCATTCATACGCATTGTTTAGTCCTGGAAAAAGAAAGGGTAATGCCAGCAGTTGGCCTAGTTAGCCACATGCTGCCGGCAAGGAAATAAACAGCCTGTGGATATCGCAGCTAACGAAATGACAGGGAATGAGTTAATACTGCCCGGCCCGGTGAATAGCCGGTGGGTTCTTAATTGGAAATGACTCCCGCTGCCGGAAGCGCCCGGATCTTTTGCGATCGGTTCAGAGACGTGTGGACTTCAGCGAGTCACGTATTTCCATCAGCAGCTTTTCCTGCAGGGTATACTCCGGCGCGGCAGGTACGACCGGCGCTTCCCGTTTCCGCTTCAGGCGATTCAGCCCCTGTATCAGCAGGAACAGCACCAGGGCGACAATAAAGAACTTGATGACGGCCGCCAGGAAGTTGCCGTACTTGACGGCGCCCCAGGCGAGCTTGTCCAGGTCCTTTACCCCTGCCGCGTCAAGCGCGGGCTGCAGCAGCAGCGGTGTGATAATATCTTCTACGAGCGAAGAGACAATAGCGCCGAAAGCGGCGCCTATGATAACGGCGATGGCAAGTTCCACAACATTGCCCTTGAGCGCGAATTCCTTGAATTCTTTTACAAAGCCCATATTGTTTTGGTTTCCCGAAGTAACAAAAAAACAGGGCTCAGTACATCCAAAAAAAGAAGAGGTCCGGCGGGGACCTCTTTAACAGGATATATGGCGGGGTATACAGGTACTCTTTTAATAAACCACGGTTACATCACCTTTCCTTATTTCGCGGCCCCTGGTCTTGCTGTCCGTAAAGTACTCGGCTATATAGTAGTAGGTGCCGATGTCTGCCTTCTGTCCCCTGAAGCTGCCGTCCCATCCGGCATCGGGGCCATTACCGGGATCGAAGGAAGCGAATACCTGTTCGCCCCACCGGTTAAAAATGCGGAGGGAGAAACCTTTTACCGGGCAGCGGACGATCGGATGGAACCTGTCGTTCTGTCCGTCGCCATTCGGGGAGAATGCGGAAGGGACGATCAGGCAATCGCTGCACTCGTTGATTGTCACTTCGATCGTATCGACAAAGGTCCTGCACCCTGCCGTTACGGCAACCCAATAACTGCCTGTCGCCGGCGGAGTGATACAGCAGGAGGTTTCGCCTGTGCTCCAGAGATAGGCGGACGCACCGTTGACATCCCTGCCGATCATCACCGGCTCCTCCTTACAGATCTTTATATCATCGCCTATGTCTACACCGGCGGGAGACTGCCTTTGCTTTACTTCGAAGATCTCTGTCCGGAGGAGACAGTCTTTAATGAACTGGCAGGTATAGATCCCGTAGTCATTCACCACGATCGATGCAGTGGTCGCACCATTGCTCCAGCGATAAGAGGTGCCCCCGGATGCAGCTTCCAGCACGATACCTTCGGGATCGCAGACCAGCGTATCGTAGTTGACGGTTACACCGGTTTGCAATGGTGTGACCCGGAAACTGTCTGTATAGAGATCGCAGCCCGACTGCGATACCACCCAATAGGTTCCCGGGCTGCTGACCGTGATATCTTTTGTCGTCGCCCCTGTGCTCCAGAGATAGGTCATGCCCGCGTGAGGCGAGGTGAGCGACAGGGCGAAAGGCTCCATGGCACACGCAGGTACTGTATGTAAGGCGGTGAGGGTATCGCAGTTGATGATCTCCGTTACCGAAACATCGTCAATAAAATAATAGGCATTATAGCCTGCGCCGGGAATGGCGGTGGGTGGATATGCCTGTATCATAGGCGGTACCGATCCGGTACCGAAGCTTCCGATGGTAATCCATTCTTCCCCCCCGGCGGCTGTATAGATGCCGGTTACTTCTGTCCATCCGGCAGAGTCCTTCAGGTAAGCGCCGCCTGTAGCCTGCAGGGAAAGGTAAGGAACGTTTAGCGGCGACATGGGCGATGTCACGGCACTTGCCGAAAAATGCGCGCCGAACTCATTTGTGGCCATCATATTGTGAATGACAGGAAAATCACCGTTCACGGGATAGTTGACATAGTAGGACACTTTGTATTTCTTACCCGCGGACAGTGGTGAAAGCAGCCTGCTGTGCACGTACTCCCGGTAGCCATTCGCATTGTTCAGGTCTACACCGGAATAGAAAACCAGCCCTACATAGGCGTTCCCCGTGCGGGCGGGCTGGTAGCCATGGAAGTTGACCGGCACCGTCGAGTAGACATCAGCGGAGCAGGAATTATAATAATCCGGGCTGTTCTGGCAGGAAGAATACCAGCTGGTAACGGAATGCGGCCAGGCGGGCGGGGCGGGCGGATAATGCATTTGTCCGAATGTGAAAGGACAGCTGTCATAAAGCTCGAAACTGGGGTTAGTGACCAGGTTTTGCGCGCCGCCCCGAAAGGCGGTCATCAAAAGCAGGATGGTCCAGAGATTGCGAAACATTGTCGTGGTTATTACTGTTCATGAAGACGCAAAGACCGCGGGCTCCGTTTGCAGTGAAATACTTTTCAGACAAAAGAATGACAATCAATCCCGGCCTAACAGGTTAACAGCTAAGGAAAAATAACTGAACCATAATGTCCTGTTCATGAAGAAAATACTTAGGGTTAACATTTTCTTAAGGCGCTGGGGAACAGAATTTTTTACCCTTAGTCACGGACGCAGCCGCATGATGCGGGCTGTTCCATGGACGAAAATTGTGGTTGAACAGAAAAACTGAAGTGTATGAAGAACAAATTTTCAAAAGCAGTCCTGCTGCTCGGTCTTGCGTTTACAGTATCGACAGCAGGCATTGCGCAGGAAACCAAGACAAAGATCGAGACTGACGATTATGAACTGAAGATCAAGCAGGAAGGCGACGAGTATAAGATGAAGGAAAAAGGCCGCCGTCCGGCGACTGAGGCCGCTACCACTACAACCAGCTACCGGCAGGGACAGAGCGTCACAACGGTAAAGGCAGGCAGCCTTCCCCAGGAAACGCAGACAGTAGCACAGAACACCGGTAAGACGGCAAAGAAAAAGACCTATGCTGCGCGCAAATCTTCCTGTACCTGTAAGAAGACAGTAGCCCGGAAGCCTGCCGCCAAAAAACGCACGGTAGCTTACCGTCCTAAAACAAAGACGACTGCCCGGACTACTGCGAGTACGTTCCGTCCGGCTCCTGTAGTAGTTCGTGATACCGTGTATATCACCCGCGTTGACACAGTGTTCAGCATTAATGAGCAGTCCAGCTTTACGGGTAACCGTATGTCAGGACGGCAGCTAATGGACAACTTCAAGAAATTGAAGATCGAGCGCGACGATGACGGCATCATGCTGAAGAAAGAATATGAAGACGGAAAGGAAATAAAGAAAACCTTCGATACCGAAGAAGAATTCCAGACCTATATGGAATGGAAGAATTTTTAATCCCCTCTGAAACTGAGAACAGGACCGTCCGATCGGACGGTCCTTTTTTGTATGGTTGCGCAGGCCGCATGGTGCGCCGGAACCATGCCGCTACCCGCTCAAAGCTGGTCCTTGAGTACCTTATAATCAATTATGGACCTTGAGATGTCCGGCGCCACTTCGGCGATGATTACCGGTGCGTTGGAAATGCAGGACCAGGAACCGTCCACGTTCTTTCCAAAGATGACCGGGTATTCGAGTATCCGGCTCTTGACCAGGCAAAGTGCTTCTTCACCTTGTTTATCCGCTTTGAAAAAACTGAACTGAAATTCTTCCTCATGTCCCTTTACATAAAGGTGACTTGTGAACTCCATAAAACTAGCTGTCTGTTTAGCCCTTCAACTTAACCTGGAAGGAAATAATAAACAAGTTACGCAAAAGATTTATTAATAAACCAGCTATACACTTCAAAAAAGGACGTTACGGGGGCGCTGACGGGTCAGATGCCGAAAAACTGATTTCCGGAAAACGAAAAACATAATTCCTGATTCTGAAAATCCGGGATTGCGGCCGCAGCCATCTTTGCAACCGCAAACACAAAATCCATGACCAGAGCACGGAACCAGAAATGCAGGCAGGGCCTGTTGACATACTTATGCCTTTGCCTCTCCATAACGGCAGCAGCCCAGAGCGACAGCACCCACCGATCGGAAACGCTTGAAGAAGTTTCAGTCACTGCCCGGCAGCAGCGCAAAGCATCGGAGCATATAGCCCGGCTGCCCATTGCTAACCTTGAGAATCCGCAAGCCTATAACATCGTCCCTAAAGAGCTGCTGAAAGAGCAGGTTACAGTAAGCTTCGATGACGCGGTAAAGAACATTCCCGGTCTCACCAGGCTCTGGACGGCGACAGGGCGCGCAGGGGATGGCGCCGGCTACTACGCGATGAGGGGCTTCTCCGTACAGCCCACGATGATCAATGGGGTAGCCGGCATCACTAACGGCAGCATTGATCCAGCCAGCATAGAACGGATAGAGGGTATTAAAGGTCCGTCAGGGACGCTGTTCGGCAGCAGCCTGATCTCCTTCGGCGGACTGCTGAACATCGTTACCAAAAAACCCTTTAAGGGATCAGGCGGCGAGATAACTTATACCGCGGGCAGCTATGGACTCAACAGGGTGACGGCAGATCTGAACCTTCCCCTGAACAGGGAAAACACCGCCCTCTTCCGGGTCAACACTGCCTACCACTACGAAGCAAGCTTTCATGATGCCGGCTTCCGCCGCTCGTTTTTCATCGCGCCGAGCCTTTCCTTTGCCGCGGGCAGCAGGCTCTCGTTTCTTGTCAATGCCGAGTACTATAACGGTGAAGGCACCAACCCGCTTTCCGTGTTCCTGAACAGGAGCAGGCAGCTCATTGCCCGAAATCCTGAAGAACTGGGACTCGATTTCAGCCGGTCGTATACCAGCAACGGCCTGACCATCCGGACACCATCACTGAACCTTAACGCCCAGATGAGCTATAAGCTCTCGGCCTTCTGGACGGCACAGACAAATGTCTCGCGCAGCGTGCGCAATACCGACGGCTATTACGCTTATCTGATGTTCCTGGACGCAGGCATGCCTGCCGGGCAGTATAATGACACCTTGCTGAGCCGGTTTGTCAGCGATCAGACATCCGTAACCACAACCACGCAACTGCAGCAGAACGTTACCGGCGATATGAAGCTGCTGGGCATGCGCAACAGGCTGGTTGCCGGAATTGACTTCCTGCAGATCCTTACTCAAAACAATAATAGCCCCTACGTGAGTGACCTGGTGAGTGCGGTACGCAGGAATGATCCGCGCTACGGACTGTTCAGCCGGCAGATCGTGGACGGAAGGATAGCAGCAGGGACAGCGGCCTATGCCCGGACGACCGTCAATAGCTACACGTATAGTGCCTACCTCAGCGACGTGCTCAATATAACGCCCACTACGCTGGCAATGCTTAGTCTTCGCGTTGACCACTTTGACAGCAAGGGAACAGTTAACCATAATACAGGTGTCACTACCGGGGCATATAAGCAAAATACCCTTTCGCCAAAATTCGGCCTGGTGCAGCAGCTATTGGGCAAAAGGCTCGCCGTATTCGCCAACTACATGAATGGCTTCCGCAACGTAGCCCCGGTAACGCAACCGCTGCCCGAGCTCAATGGTAGCTTTAATCCCCAGCAGGCGAACCAGATCGAAGCTGGCATCAAGCTGGACGCAGCCGACCACAGGATCACCTTCATGGCCAGTTATTATGACATCCTCGTGAGCAACATGACACGGTCGGCCACTTATGTAAAAGGAGATACAAGCTATAACTACACGGTTCAGGATGGCAGCCAGCGCAGCCGTGGAGTGGAATTAGACCTTATTGCTAATCCTGTCCGTGGATTGAACATTGTAGCCGGCTATGGTTATAACGACAGCAGGATGGAAAAGGCAGACAAGCATGTGGAGGGCAGAAGGCCTGTGACCGCGGGACCTGAACATCTTGCTAACTTCTGGATCAGCTATAATATAACACGCGGGACGATCAAAGGGCTCGGCGCAGGGTTTGGCGGTAACTACGCAAGTGAGAACATCGTTACCAACGACCTGCGTACCGGCACATTTACCCTGCCTTCCTATACCGTGTTTGGTGCCTCGGTTTTTTATGAAACGGGCAAATACAGGTTGGCACTGAAGCTGGACAACCTGACCAACCAGGACTACTATATCGGATGGACCACTGTGGAGAAGCAGATGCCAAGGCGCGCATCAGCAAGCGTTTCCTTTAAATTCTAAGCTTTGGCGGGAAATATCAACAAGCCGAAGACCGGCAAATCCGTTTTTCGCCGGGTAATCCACTGGCTGCACCTCTGGCTCGGGCTCGGCTCCGGGCTGGTGGTACTGGTGGTGAGCATTACCGGCTGCATCTATGCTTTTGAGAAAGAGATCCGGGACATTACCCAGCCTTACCAGTTCGTAACACCGAGGCAGCTTCCGTTCCTTCCTCCTTCCCGTCTTACGGCTATAGCAAGGCGGCATGCATTTGAGGGACTACCGGACACAGGTGAGCATAAAATAAAAAGCATACACTACGGCAGCCGTAACAAAGCAGCCATTGCCGCCTACCAGTCGAAAGAAAATGGGTATACCATGATCTATCTGGACCCCTACACAGGTGCTGTACAAAAAAGAGAAAA